>OHAS01000031.1_pt1 | contig 82494 bp, 90 predicted proteins | sample 1577131 | NCBI WGS metagenome assembly OHAS01 (sample SAMEA3541566, study PRJEB24748) | human gut metagenome | biome: human gut; feature: human-associated habitat; material: faeces | place: China | collected 2012 | reverse complement strand
CATTATACCCATCTCGGGTTCATGTAAGAAAATCCTCTCGCATTCATCTCACCTAAACCTACACTCAGGCACAAAAAAGCTAACTTTTGAGCAGTTTCATTCTTCGCAATTCCTAGAGTAAGTTTATCCCCAAGCAGATTAATATTCTTATATTTTACTTTCACTGGAACTTTATTTTTAAATTCAATAAAATTAAATAAATCAATATTTTCATCTATTTTTTCATTAAAAATAGAATTATATTTTTTTATTATATTTAACTTTAATCTATTTTCATATTCTTCCAGTGTAATATTTTCTCTCCAATAACCATTTTCTGTTTTAATTATTGTAGGTGTAACAGAAACAAGCTTATCAATATATCTGTATTTTATCTCTTTTTCTTTTATTATCAGCCCTTTTAATTCTTTTGTTATATTGTCTTTCAAATATTTCATAAAATGCTCTTTCAATTCCTTAGAAATAGTTCGTATCTGAACTGTATATATTTCTCCAGCATTGTATTTTTGGGCATTGACTTTTACCGGATAGAAAGAATTAAAACAATATTCTTTTACTTTTTTCTCTTTATGATATTTTTTCCAATATTCGCTCTTATCAAAAGTAGAATCTATAAAAGCTGCTATTTTTTCTATAGCACTATGTGATTCTATATCTTCCAATAAAAAAACTTTTAATTCTAAAACCCAACTTTCCATTTCATCCCTCCTTTTTAATACTTAATATTAATTATACCTCATTTTTTGAGTTTGCTTTAATTTATAATAATTAACTATCTAATAACAATTAGTTTGTCGTTAGGGATAATAAGTGCAGATGCCTCCTGTACCCCGAGATTAATCAGCCATTGTGCTGTAAAATTAGTTTCGACAGTTTGCAGCCGCTCTAATATTATCGAAAATTTATCTGCATAATCTTCTTTCAGGCATTCTTCCAGCGATTCAAGATATGGCAGAAAGTAGGCATTTGTACTCTCACGGTCTCCGTGTAAATTTAACGGATACCCCCAAACTAACTGCTGTACCAGCTTAACATACACAGAACGAAGCGGTTGAAATGGAATATGCAAAGAAATAAATTCATTCAAGACATATATAATTCTTTCATAAGCTCCAGATACTTTAACCATTTCAAGCTGCTCTATCAACTGATTTTTACAATTTAAATCCACTGAGCAAATTGTAATTTTAGCACATCTTCGGCATGTCAACGATAAAATATGAAGGCTCTGCAAAAAGTCAAGCAAACGTTTCTGTATAGTTGCATCTGAAAAATCACAGTTATTTTGGCTTTCTGACGGTTTCAGCACTTTTGTGCCTATTCCATTTACAGACCTTGTGACTCCCATTTTATTGAGCAGAGTAACGGTGCGGCGTATTGTTTTAATTCCAACCTTATTTTCTGTGGCAAGCTCTTTTGGTGAAGGCAAAAAATCTCCTGCCTGATATACTCCATCGCAAATTTTCAACATCAAATCCAAACAAATTGAGTAGCAGACCTGAGATGTTTTCTTATATATGCTCCAAGTAAAATCAATTTGAATATCATCAGCGTTTAAAGGAATATGATTATTAAAAAATGTCTGCAATCCAATGAAATATTTCTCAGCTGTTATCTCTACCCCTTTCCAGAGCTCCGTCCAGTCTTTATTACGTGCAGACTGTATCATATCCAAAAGTGGACTGCTGCTGCTGTTAATTACATTTATATTTTGAGGTATACTGACAAGCGGTGCCTGAAAAAACAAAAACATCTGCCAGAAAAGCCGAAGGAGCAAATCATTTCCAAGTGGACTGAAAATCAGCTGAAGCTGCTGTGACATTCTATAAACAGGTAAAATTTCTATCTGCGTACAACTGCGTTCTAACTTATCCAGAGTTTCCGGCGCAGCATTTTTTAACGCAAACCACTGTACATAGCTGGACAATATTCCAACTGACTGCGCAAAGGCAAGTAACGATTCTTTTCTTGATGAGAAATAGCCTTGTATATGCTGCTGAATTTCACTGTCAGTATAGCTCACTTTTACTACAGCGCCAACACAAGTACTGAGAGTAATATATCCCTCTTGCTTAAGACGAACATAAGCAAGTCGGACTGTATCTACCGAAGCCAGAAAATAGCTGCTGACTTCTTTGATGGTAGGAAGCAATTCTCCATAACGGTGTGCTCCAAATTTTATTTGAGTTTCAAACAGCTCAAATATAAGCTGCTGCAGCTCCATATCTTTTTGCAACTGGTTTCCCTCCATCTAAGTAATTAAACTAGAATAAAATTATAACACATTATGTAAAAATCTAAAAGAACGCTGACACTAAAATGATAACATTGATAATTTCTCAATACTTTGCTATACTTTATTGGTAAGTGACCAAGGAGTGTGATAACATTATAGAAAAATAAATCTATCGTCAATAGAGAGGGAATGGATTAATATGGATCAAGACAGAAAAGTTAAAGAAACAATAAGCGGCGACGTTGCCGAGGACTATGAACTGCTTATGAATACAATGCAGGTCAGCGTAAGTAAGCATATTTTAGATGAACATTTCACTGTAGTTTGGAATAATGATTTTTACTTTAAGATGATAGGATACGATAAAAGGGAGTATGTTTCGTTGTTTCACAATCGTCCGGATATATATTACCCATACCACCATTATGAGAATGAGCTCCAAAAAATAAGTGATACAGTGATGCAGTCCCTCAAAGCAGGAAAGCCTGGTTACAGTATAATCTCCCGATTGCCGGTTAAGAGCGGCGGTCACGTTTGGGTTCAAATGAATGGAGTTTTCACAAAAAGCATATATAATGGTTATCCTATCGCGTATACGGTTATGACTAACGTTAATGATTTCGTTAAAATACAGCGAGCACAATCTATAACCTACAACAATATACCTGGATTTGTGGCAAAATATCTTATCAAGGACTATTTACATATTGAGCTTCTGGAAGCAAACAATCAATTTCTAGAGTTTTTCAACACCTCGCCAGAACGTAGTGTAAATGATTATCTCTTCCGAAAGAACATGGATTTTAATAAAGAAAAAATCATTCCGCAGCTTGAGCAGGTAAAAAAGGGAGAACATATTCGCTTTCTTGCACAGCTTCAAAACCATGAAGATAAAACTGTTTTTATGCAGGTCAACGGCGATTGTGTGGATTGGATTGATGGTTTCCCGGTCTACCTTCTGACATACATAGATGTTACAGACTTGACGGAACTTAGAGAGCTGCATGCTAAACTGGAAGAACAGAAGAGGCAGCTTCAGGACGCGTTAGCAGGAGCAGAAAAAGCTAATGCCGCAAAGAGGGAATTTTTGTCTAGGATGTCACATGAAATACGAACGCCAATGAATGCTATAATCGGAATGACGACTATAGCCGCAGCACACATGGATGATCGTAGCCGTATTGAAGACTGCTTGGAAAAAATCAGCTTTTCATCTAAGCATCTTCTCTCGCTCATAAACGATGTTCTTGATATGTCCAAGATTGAGGACGGAAAACTAAGTGTAAACCACTCGCCATTTTATCTTAAACAGGTTTTGGATTCCGTTACAACAATCATCTATCCCCAGGCTGCAGCTCAAGCAGTAGACTTTAAAATATCTGTACAGGATATGGATGAAGAGGAGCTGCTTGGGGACTCCATGAGAGTCAATCAGATTCTCATTAACCTATTGTCTAACGCGGTTAAGTTTACACCTGAGCATGGCATAGTAAGATTGGATGTCAGGCAAATCAGTCAGAATGGAGTGTTACGGCTACGGTTTACTGTCAGTGACAACGGCCGAGGTATGAGTGAAGATTTTGTGGCAAATGGCCTCTTTAAATCCTTTGAACAGGAAAATGGCAATGGAGGCACAGGTCTTGGTATGCCTATTACCAAAAATCTAGTATCTCTATTAGATGGTACCATTTCCGTTAAAAGCAAACTTGGAGAAGGTACTGTTTTCGTTGTAGAACTTCCGTTTGAGTTATCCCAGAGACAGCAGCCTCAGCGTTATCCGGCTATGGGGACATTAAGGGTTCTGGTGAGTGATGATGATCCAGATGACTGTGCATATGCCACTATTTTACTAAATAAGTTCGGTATCAAGGCTGAGTGGGTTTTAAGCGGTCAGGAGGCTGTAAAGGCTATTCATCAGGCTTATGATTTAGGAGAGAGCTATGACGTTTGTTTTATTGACTTAAAAATGCCTGAAATGGATGGCGTTGAAACAACTCGTCAGATCAGAAAAATAGTTGGTCCTGAGACACTAATCATAATTATCACCGCTTATGATTACAGCGAGATTGAGATGGAGGCTCGAAAAGCAGGCGCCAATCTTTTTTTGCCTAAGCCTCTTTTTGCTTCCTCTTTATATAATACATTGCTTACTGCAACCGAAATGAATGAAGCGCTTCCAAGACCACATAACATAGAGAAGACCACATCACTAACTGGACGGCGTATTCTTGTGGCGGAGGATAATGAATTGAATATGGAAATTGCAGTCGAAATCCTGAAGATGGCCGGCGCTGATGTATATGGTGTAAAAAATGGCAAAGAGGCAGTAAGCTGGTTTCTCAGCCCCAACGGAAGAACCTGTGACGCCATCTTAATGGATATTCAAATGCCGGTTATGGATGGATATCAGGCCGCACGTCAAATCCGCAGTTCAGACTGCCCCAATGCTTCTTATATACCAATAATTGCTATGACAGCAAACGCATTCCGTGAGGATGTAACAGCAGCTTTTGAAGCAGGTATGAATGACCACGTAGCCAAGCCGATTGAAATAGATGAATTGTATAAAAAACTGAATTCTGCTATTGACTGCGCGAAATAATAATAAAATAAGGCATACCCTTATTAGAGGTGTATGCCTTTATTCGTTTAATGCTTTATCCAGCTTTATAATTTGTTAATTAATTCAGCATAGACATACATTGCATCTTTAATCTTCTCGACTGAGCAGTGCTCATCTCTCATATGGGCCAGCTTATATTCCCCCGGTCCAAAACCAATTGTAGGGACTCCCATTGCAACAGGTGTAATCGCGTTTGTACCAAAATCCCAAAAATCATATTTATCCGGATATTTTCCATATACCTTCTTATATGCTTCATTAAGAGCTTTTGTAAGAGGAGCGTCTTTTTCAATTTTCCATGGGTCATGCATTGGTTCATAAACAAGATTCCCGCCATTCCATGACGTATGACGAAGCGTTCCAACTTCCCAGCGTGCATCCTTTCCTTTAACAAGCTCATCCATTTCTTTCCTGACCATATCAAGGGTCTCGCCAAGCACAAGTCTCCTGTCAAGATAAATCTGGCACTCGCTTGGAACGGCATTAAGAGAAGCGCTTTCACATTTTATATCAGATAAAACTATTGTGCCATGGTTCTCACCCATTGATGACAGCCGTTCGTTAAGCTTCTCAACACGCTGTATTATTTCAGCCATCTCATATACGGCATTTTTACCTTTTTCAGGAGCAGATCCGTGGGCAGATATTCCGTTTGTTATTATTCGTATTTGTGCCTTTCCTTTATGACCAAGGGTTATTATATTATCGCATGGCTCACATATAATGCAGTAGTCTGGTTTTAGATTAAGCTCTTTATATAAATGCTTGAGATTTTCTCCGTCACAGTATTCTTCACATACGGTTCCTGTCACATATACTGTTTTATCATTCAGATATCCCATATCTCTTGCATAAGCAGCTGCATATACAGATGCACAAAGTGCAGATTTCATATCTACCGAGCCCCTGCCCCAGATAGAACCGTCTACTATGTCTCCTGAAAAAGGCGGTACCTTCCATTCATCAGCATCATTAACCCTGACGGTGTCCATATGGCTGTCAAAATGAACTGTTTTTTTACCGCTACCTATTTTTCCGACTACATTTCCGACTGAATCTATTTTAACTTCATCATAACCAAGCTTCTCCATCTTTTCTTTTATAAGCGAGGCCATATTTCCTTCTTCATCGGAATAGCTTCTAATTCTTACTGCCTCCTGAGCAAATTCTATAAGTTCGTTTTCATATTGTTCTTTAGTCATAATATATTCCTCCTCTTATATAACATTATATTGATTTTTTAACTGATATATATAATAATATGGATATAAAATATTGTAATATTGAGGTGTTTTAATGCAAATTTATGATATAGGCATAAATGAAAACAAAATGGAAACAACTTCTCATGGGACGGCTGATTTTCCTATAGCTATCTATGAAACCGTGTTAAACCGAAATATTCTTGGCTTTGTCGACTGGCACTGGCATAATGAACTGCAATTCTGTTATATAACCAATGGTTCTGTCAGATTTACAATAAACAGTTATTCGCAGGACATTGGCATTGATAAGGGTATTTTTATAAACAGCGGGGTACTTCATATGGCAAAGCCTCTCACAGAGGACGCCTCCTACATATGCATAGACGCTTCACCAGCTATGATTTCCGGCTTTGAAAAAAGCGCCGTAGAAAAAAAATATGTCGAACCGTTCATCAACGATCCGGCATTTACTTTTTCGGTTTTTAACACTTCTTCAGATATAATTGAAAATCTTAATACAATTTATAGGCTGAATAAGGAAAGGACATTTGCCTATGAGGCAGAAATAACTGCAAGGCTTATACTTTGCTGGAAAGAAATAATAGGAATGAAGAACAACCCATTATACTTTGATGAAAACTATTTAAGGCTGAAACATCTGTTAACTTACATTCATAATCATTACAAAGACAAACTTACTCTAGAAAATATATCAAACGAAATCCATCTTTGTCCAAGTGAATGCTGCCGTTTTTTCAAAAAGCATATGGACTGTACAATTTTTGAATATATAAATAACTTTCGGCTTAGTGAAAGCACAGCCGTTCTTCTGGGCTCTGCAAATATGTCTGTAAGCCAGATAGCCTATGAATATGGATTTGGAAGCACAAGCTACTATATAGAAAAATTCCGTAAAAAAACTGGTATGACTCCACTGGCATACAGAAAAGCTCATTTAAAATAATGTTTACAGGCTGCACCATACCAATATTAAAGAAAGCCGTGCGATTTAACACACGGCTCTCTTTGTTAAAATATTTATTTTGCTCTTGCCGCAATTACTTTCTGTTGCACATCTGCAGGAGCTTCCTCATATCTTTCAAAATTAAATGTATAGCTTCCTCTGCCCTGTGTCATAGAACGAAGGTCAATGCTGTATTTAGCTATCTCAGAAAGAGGCACTTCGGCAACAATGCATTTCTTTCCGCCATCAATAGAATCCATGCTCAGTATTCTTCCACGGCGTTTATTAATGTCACCCATTATATCACCCATATATTTTTCAGGTATAGCAACCTCAACATGGGCTATAGGCTCAAGTATTGTAGGCTTAGCCTTTGCAACTCCATCTTTAAAAGCAAGTGAGGTAGCCATTTTAAACGCCATTTCTGATGAATCTACAGGATGATAAGAACCATCAACAAGAGTAGCCTTAAGTCCCACTACAGGATATCCGGCAAGAACTCCCGTATTAACGCATTCCTGGAGTCCCTTTTCAACTGCCGGGAAGTACTGCTTCGGTACTGAACCACCAAAAATTTTCTCTTCAAACTCATAGGCCTTGCTCATATCTCCTGAAGGCTCAAATTCCATCCATACGTCACCAAACTGTCCATGTCCGCCTGATTGTTTTTTATACTTGCCCTGTACTTTAACCTTTGCCTTTATGGTTTCTCTGTATGGTATAATAACATCCATAAGGTCAACATCAGTTTTATATTTGTTTTTAAGTTTGTTTACAAGGACATCTAACTGCTGGTCACCGATTCCGTAAATAATTGTCTGCTTAGTCTCCTTGTTTACTTCTATTTTTATTGTAGGATCCTCTTCTCTAAGCTTTACAAGCGCAGCGGCAATTTTATCGTCATCGCCCTTTGCCTTAGGAACAATTGCCCTTGAATATACTGAAGGAGGAAGCTCAATTTTGCTTACCTGAACAGGATTTATACTTGAGCAGAGAGTATCCTGTGTCGCAGTATTAGTAAGTTTGGCAAGCGCACCGATATCTCCGGCGTCAAGCTCGTCAACTTCAATCTGCTCCTTGCCCCTGATTACATATATATGAGCAATCTTCTCCTGAGTATCTCTTTCAGGATTATAAATCACTTTATCCTTTGTAAGCTTGCCCGAAAGTACACGGAATATATTAAGACGGCCAATATAAGGGTCTGAAATTGTCTTAAATACATAAGCTGCAAAGTGGTCGTTCTCATCATTTTTTCTTATAACCTTTTCACCAGTAGCCAAATCAACACATTCAAACTCTGGCTTGCACTCAACTGAAGGAGGAAGGAAGTTTTTAATTGAGTTCATAAGTATCATAATACCGAGTCCATAATTTGCCGCACCTGTAAAAAGCGGAGCAATCTTTCTCTCCTTTACGCCAACATTAAGTCCTTGATATATTTCATCAATTGTAAGCTCCTCATCAGCAAAATATTTTTCAAGCAATTCATCAATGCTTTCAGCAGCTACTTCAATAATCATCTGTCTGAGCTGCTCTACTTCATCAGCCATTTCTTCAGGGAAAGGACCAGGTTCAAATCCTGTTCTTGTAGCGTCGAGGTATTTTGTTTCCCTTGTTATTACATCAATAAAGCCTCTTATCTTTTCTCCCTCGTAAAAAGGAATCTGAACCGGAGCCACACTCTTTCCAAAATGATCACGAAGCTCTCCAAGCACTCTGCTGTAATCAGCATGCTCATCATCCATAAAGTTCATAAAGAACATTCTGGGTGTTTCAAATTTTTCAACATATTCCCAGGCCTTCTCCGTACCTACTTCTACACCGGACTTTCCTGATACAACTATAATTGCTGCATCAGCGACCTTTGTAGAAAGCATGGCCTCACCAACGAAGTCAAAATAACCCGGCGTATCTATAAAATTAATTTTTGTATCTTTCCATTCAACCGGAAGAATTGATGAATTGATTGAAACGTGGCGTTTGATTTCCTCCGGGTCATAGTCGCTGACGGTGTTGCCCTCGTCAACTTTGCCAAATCTCTTTGTTGCACCGGACTTGAAAAGGCACGATTCCGTTATTGTTGTCTTACCGGAACCACTGTGACCCAGCATAACGACATTTCTGATTTCTTTAGATGTGTAACTTTTCATAAAACCATTCCTCCTTATTGATATACTGCTTTTTATTTATCGCATTTAAAACGCAATATTTCTATATAAAATACAACCATAATAATAGAGTTCACCGTTTGTGAGAAATATCCTGCTTTTTTGCAAAACAAAATATTATTTTGTTCAATATTTAATTTTATACTTAAATAAGCAAAAATATATCAATAACTTACATAAATCCTTCTAATTATTTATCATTTTATTGTACAACATATATTGTATAGGAATTTATACAAAAAGTATATATACAAAGTGTAAAAAAACAGCCGTCATTTTATGTGAGGTATTACAGGAAGAAAAAAGGCCTCTGCGGAAAACCACAGAGGCCTAAGCTAAAGATGGGACTCGAACCCACGACCTGCTGATTACGAATCAGCTGCTCTACCAACTGAGCCACTTTAGCAGGAATTATTAATACCCTTGTAATGGAAAAAGAAATATCTCCAAAACACGAAATGTATTATATTATAATTCCGTTTAGATTGCAAGTGTTTTTCTTCCTTTTAATAATATAGCAGACAATTCCCTTTATTTAAGCAACCAGTATTTTATTATTCAAAGCTGCTTAATCTGTTTCCCATGTAATCGCAATAAATTTTTCTATAGTCCTATAAAAATCTACTTTTTTATTATGTATAATTCTCCCTCTTCGGCTTTATCCAGTCCAAATTTAATGCCCATTATCGTGCAGTAATAGACATTTTCATACTCTGTTACTACCGGATACTCTTTATCCTTCCACAAAATAAAACCGACATTATTAATATTCCTTAGCGGTACTATTTTCTTCATAATTTAAACCTCCTAACAGATAATTGAAACCCATTAAGCTACTTCTCCTTTTCGTTTAATAAAATGATTAAGGTCTTTAACCATATATAGATAATTCTCCTTCTGGTTTTTATAATATGTAGTATTACGTTTAAAATAATCAGCTATCCATTCTTCTAAATCTATATCTTTTACTGATGAATAGGCAACCAATGCAGTTAATGATTTTATATTTTGCTGTTCAAGAAGCTTGGAGTTATTATCTACCTCTACGGTTAAATCATCTAAAACTATTCTATAAAATTCTAAATCCTCATTCGTTATACCTTTAAAAACATTGTTCCTTACAAAGTCTAAAAGAGTTTCCCTTTCGTTCAGTTCAACTGGCTCAGAATTATCAATGTTTAAATAATCAGTCATTAAAGTATATAAAGTCTCAATTTTATTACTGATAATCCTTTTGTCCTTTGTATTTTTTTCTTTTGACAAGCTGTCATAGCTTAATCCAGATATCTCTTTATCGTGCAGTTCATTTTTTAGCGCCGTCATGAACTCTGCAAATTTGCTGTCTGAAATTCCAAATTTAGTAAACTTATGAAAAAGGGAAAACCACACACATATATCCTTCAAAACAAAAAATTCCATGAATTTATCTGCACATACCTTTTCCAATCTTCCCGCATATTCCTCTATTAAATTAAAATCTTCAATTGAAGCATTGTCATTAAGAAATATGCTCATTTGTTTCGGCTGTTTTTTCCATTTTTCTAAATAACAAGTAGACATGACTGATTCACATACTAATCTTTCATAAGTTCCTTTTACTCTTTCAGTATCGGAATAATTTATGCAGTTTCTAAAAAAATCAGACTGTGAGATAGAACGTATCTTTCTTGCAAATTTATCAATATACGTAAAGGCTTTCTGACTGACCCCCATAGCTTTATGGTTATTATATCTTCTAACTAATTTACTTATTTGTTCCATTGTGCAATTCTGATGTATAGCAATTTTTACTTGATAATCGTCAAATTTCTTCTTTAACTCATATGGCAGCATTTCAAATGTTTTTCCCTTTATATCAAACTGAACATACTCCCAAATTAAATTTCCTTCTTCATCTTTACAGGCCTTATTGTTTTCGTCACGTTTTTTTCTCTGATACTTTATAATGCTGTCTTCAATAGATGCAGATATTTTATAATTTGCATATCTAAACTTAATTAGTGCAGAACTTCTTTGCATACCATCAACAATATATTGTTGAACAAGGCCGTCACCAAATTCAATTTCTCCAAGAATTAATGGCGGAATATAGTCATCTGTCAAAACAGTTACTATTAATTCATTAATAGCGTTATTATCCCAGCAAAATAGCCTTTGCACGTCTTGATTGTCACTGATATCATCGTCTTTAACTTTTTCTAAATATGAAATCAGCGAAATTGATTGTTCTCTTATCTTTTTAGCCATAAGAATCCCCCGCTTTTGACTATAATAAAACTTTTATATTTTCGTATGATCTTATCGACTTTATATCATTTGCAAACAAAGTTTTATTTAATTTCATCATCTCTTTAATATCATCTAGCTGAAAACCATTAGATAAAAGTAAAACTATTTTTTTCTGACGTTTTGAAAGTCTGTCTAAATACATATTAATTTTATTGTTTTCAGAAAATTTGATTTCCTCTAAAACCATACTTTCTATATCATCATCCGAAACCAATTCATCAATATAATCCGTTTTTTCGGCAATAGCTTCAATTGAGAGTGCATATTTATATATGCAGTTTCCTTCTTGATCTACTTCTTTATTGCATCTTTTTTCTCTATTTCGTTTTGTCATTTCCGTTTTAAATTTATTGTATAGCTTGAATTTAAAAAAGTTTTCAAATGGAACATTCTTTGAACTGTCATATTCATTTGCCGCACTCCATAAAACTTCATTAGCTATGCTATAGAAATCAACATAATCCACTTCAGATATTCCACTAAATCTTTTAAAACAGGAATGTGCCTGCTGCTTTAGTTTACTCATGTTATTAGCTGAATAATTGCTAAAAATCTCCTGCTGTTGTATTTTATCCATTTTTACACACCTCATTTTATTAACTCATACCTGATTTGAACCAATGAACGGAAATTTCAAAGTCCTATACCCTGACTACTTATTAAACAATCATTATTTAACGCAGCAAAAACACGAATATTCGTTTGTTTTTACAACATTCTACAACTCGTCCAGAGCAAATATCACTGCTTAAAACGCGCTTTTTACAATAATTAGTATAACAAAGCAAATTTGTCATGTCAATAATAATCGAATATTTTTTCGTATCATTTAAGAACATTTGTTCTCGACAAATTATGTCAGTGATATAAATGGCCCCTTAATAAACAGTTTAAAAATAATTCATAAACTGCAATACAAAAAGAGAATTAATATATTGACGCTATTCACTTTAATAAATTTGCAAAGGAGAGAACATAAAGCAAAATGATAAAAGAAAACAAAAATACATATAAAACCAATAACTACCCTTATGTCGGCCGAGAAGAATCACATAGGCATTTTGGAGGATATATATATCCTTCTGATTATGATATTGGAGGCAGCAAAAAGAGTTCTGTTGCGTCTGACTCATCATGGGCAAGGCGTATAGCATCAGATTGGAGATTTGATGCATCTTGCAGCGCCGGAGAAATAAATAGATATATTATTAAATACAAAAATAAGGAGGATGCTAAAAATGCTGAAGTATGAATCAATGGGAAGTGCAATATCAGTTAGCTTAGGAAATGGATATTCAGTTATGGCATTAATAAAATGGGATCAAGAAAAACAAATAAATGTCGCAACATTATATTTGAAAGATAATAAAATTCCTGTGTTTGATTTAATTGAAAAATGCGAAGAGTTAGCGTTGCCAAATCCCGATGACAAGAATCTCAAAAGTCATATGACTAATTTCATAGAGAGATGCTTTTTATCTGGGTTATTTAACGAATATATAAAAAGATTTCAGTACCAGCAAAAATGCTTTGATATTGGCAGTGAGATAATAAACGAGCTTGAACGTAAAGGCGGAGATTCAAATAGAAAATAAGATTAATTACATATTACCTTTTTATAAAAATCCACTAATACAACCATATTTAGGCAAATGCCCTATATGCGGAGAAAAAGTTTTTAAAAATCAAGAGTATGCTTACTTAGCAGAAAATACGTATATTCATTTTGACTGTTATCTGATTTTAAAGTCGTTTGAGGGTTTAATAGACAGGAATGGATGTGAAAAAATTAATTGAGTATATATGGTATTAAAATCAAAAATATTGAAGCAAGCACTTTATTTGAATACAATAATGGTGTTCGTGATCATTATGAATACAAGGATGCAATGTTTTCAAACAGCTTATTTTCTAAGTATCTTATAGAAAATGGATTAAAGATATGGAAGGAAGATTCCACAAGAGATATTATATGCTTAGAATTTAATTTTGGGTCCAGGTCATTTATAGATGAAGTAACTCATTTAAAAAAGTTGGCTGAGCAGGCACGTATTGAATACAAAATCGCGAAGTCTCAGGGTTATAAAACCCAGATAATTAAAAAAAGAAATAAGCGAAAAAAAATATCACAGTTATATAAAGAAGCTCAGAAACAAAAAGAAAGCTATGAAAAGCATTCTAAAGAAGAAATTCGAGAGATTTTATATGAAAATGGTGTTTATGTCGAATATATAACAAGGAAAAAAAGTGGAGAAATCAGCAAGCGTGAAAAAATTCATTATAAAATGCTGTATAGGAGTACGGGAAAGGCCAAAAAAGGTTCTTGTATGTTTATATGCGACAGACTATATAAACGCGCTGTTAATTTTTTGTACATGGGAATAAGGCTGCCAAAGAATAATGCTCCAATTGTTGAAATCAGCGCATATGCTTCACTCGTTTCTAGTGCCATTATAGGCGAAATAAAGATAAATCCTAAAAACATTCTGATATTAAAAGATATAGATAAACCCTTTAACACTAATGTTATTAGTATTGAAACTGATAATAACAAGCATTGTTTTGCTCGGCATATTAATGATTATACTCTAAAAAATACTTTATTTGATGGACAAGCATTAATTGACAGCAGTATTTTTCCTGCTTGGGGTAACGGATACATACTTTTAAGGCACCATTTTTGTAAAATGGCAGCGTTTAGTACTAATATACAATTATTTTTTAAGGATTATTTTGGTGAAAATTATTTAACCGCTTCAGTTAAAGATATGTTTGGTAATGAACACTTTGTAAAGGATATTCAGCTAATCACGACAGATAATGCAATGAAGTGGCTTAAATTCAATAAATCCTATGAATATTGGTGCAATAAAGTATATGAAAATGATTGTATATTTGGTATTGTAAAGACAGCCCATGAAAGTAAGTATGGTGATGTTCAGAAGATGAGTTATCAGATGGTAAACTCATTAGATGAAACTATTATGGAAAACGTAGTTAAAGAAAGCGTAAATTATATAAATAGGCTAAAAACAGATAATAACGAATTTTTAAGCTACCTAGATAAAAATAAGAATTTTTCAAATGATTATGAGGTGCTTATCGCATTATGCAGACAAAATACAGACTTTATGAGGAGTACATATTTTAGAGATCGAAAAAAAGCAATAATCAAATCCTATGTGTTAAATATGAAAAACGGAAAGCTCATACAAAACGCAGAAAATTTAGCTGTTGTCGGCTCTCCTTTTGCAATGCTATTATACGGGGCAACAGGTAATGAAGAGTATGTGGAAAAGGATAATACATTTTTTGCTGAAGAAAAAACCATACAATGTTATACGGAAAGATTTAATAGCGGTGAATACTTAGCATTTTTCAGGAGTCCTTTCAACAGTAAAAATAATTTAACCTATCTCCATAACGTTTATCATAAAAATTTAAATAAGTATTTTAATCTTGGACGTCAATGCATAGCTATTAATATGATAGGAACAGATACGCAAGACAGAAATAATGGGATGGATATGGATTCCGACAGTGGTTATACCACCAATCACCTTGATATAGTAGAACACGCAAGATTATGCTATCAAAACTATCCTACAATAGTAAACAATATTCCAAAAGAAAAAAATATTTATAATAATACAATGCATGACTTCGCGGTAATGGATAATAATTTGGCAAATTCTCAGCTGTCTATAGGGGAATCCAGTAATTTGGCACAGCTTGCTCAAACATATATGTGTAACTTTAAAGATGATAAATATTATGATTATGTTTGTATTTTAAGCGTTCTTGCTCAGTGTGCTATTGATAATGCAAAGAGAAGATTTGACATTGATATTTCGGGAGAAATTAAACGAATAAAAAATAATATGGATATAAAAATACATATGTACCCCTCTTTTTGGACTATTATAAAAAAAGACTTCAATAAAAATAAGATTAATGACCAATTAAAATGTCCTATGAATTACCTTTACAATTTAGATTTGTCTGATTTTAGAAATCCTGATTCTACCCTACCCATGAGCTATTTTTTTATAAAGCATGAAATGAATAACAATATAAGGACCTGCAAAAAGGTTGAAGATTTACTGGTCAAATATTCAATCAAATTATATCAGCATAACTTAGATAAGGATAATGAGACATATCTTTTGCTCCGAAAAGACTTTGATGACTTAATTGCAGACATTAATAAAATCAAAATATCAAAGAACTATTTAGGTCTGTTCTCTTGGCTAATAGACAGAGCTTTTTTAATTACACCAAGTCTTAAATCTACAAGGAAGCAGCTTATCTCTACCATTAATAAAAATAAATCAATACTAATTAAGGTTTTATATGATATGAATCCCGACAGTCTATTAAAATGCTTCTCAAAAAACTCTTAAAACACGCTTTTTTATACATAGCGGGCAAAAATATAATCCCTCAAGGCCTTGATATTAATGCGTTTTTGGTATTTTTCTTAAGTGAACTAATGAAGAAAAACAGATAAAGGCTTTAGCCTACAAGCTGATTCAGGCGTATAACGTCATCTCCTCAAAACTTTAAATTTTGAAGCTCCAAATCTGAATACGCCTGTTTCAGCCTCTATAAGGAAAATTTTTATGAAAGGACGATTTATATAATAGCTATAACCTATACCGAGTATAAGTCACTTAGAAAAAACTTATCTTTAAACGACTTTATGATTGTTGGCTGTCATTATCACAAATATTATTTAGTAGAGAGCCGCAGAAATTTAGAAGCATTAAAACAATATCACGATTCAAAAGTAACTTTCAGAAAAAATAATCAGGAGGTTTTTTATTTATGACTCCATATAGTAATATTTTTAAAAGGTTCCTTGGGAGAATAGATACATATTCATTGTCTTCATTAAGTAAGAATGATTTTTATGAATTAGCAACTGAGTGGTTAAATGCATCTGTTGCAGATGTTGATATAAGGCAGCTATTTACAACTCTTATCCTAGACGATGAAGTTCAGGAATTATCCTTTGAGCTAAAAAATTCAATTGATGAAAAATCAGACGAGCGATTTGTAATAGAAATAGTTGCTCTTGGTATGGAAATAGCATGGTTGACATCTAAAGTTGATTCTGAGCTATATACCACACCTGTTATTGCTGGTAAAGAAGAAAGAAAATTAATAGATGGTCATAGTGAAATGTGTAAAAGGCTTGCTTCACTTGAGCTTCAATTACATAAAATAATTGATAAACACAATTCTCTCAGCGGGACTGCTGGAGGTGCGTAATGCAGTATCTTTATGGCAATTTTTTAAACAACCAACTAAAAGATATCGTAATTAAGGAGGTGTAAACGTGCCAAGTTTTGAAACATATAAGCGTATACACTCTCAGCTTGGAGCTACAGTAGGTCAGGTGCATAAGGCAAATTCAGATTTGGGTATGGAGTTGACATGGGACAATGACATACAGTCCAGAATTTGTTATTTATATGATTTCTTTCATGACGATCAGCCTGAACTAAATGAAGCTATGACATATAATGAGACAACAAAGACCAAAATAGATGCTAAATTCATAGTGTCAAAATATACTTCCATGGGCAAAGACTGGGCGGAATATTATTTGCAGTTTAAGCCAACTCAAAAAGTTAAATTTGATAGTAATGATGAACTTTATTATTTTGAGACTGACTATAAGAATCGATACAGTACTTCCTTTCCAATAGGACTGTACGTTGACGTTCCGGATGATAGAGGTACATATCATAAATGGATGATTGTTGATAAAGAAAAAGATAATCAGTTTTTAAAATATTCAATATTACCCTGTGAATATTATTTATCTTGGATTGAACAAAACGGCTTTAATAGTATTAAAAGAAAAATGTGGTCAGTATTGATAATGCAAAACTCTTTTGACACTGAAAAGCTGATTGGATATTTTACAAATAATATTGAAAATCAGTGCAATATTTGGTTGCCGCTTAACAGTATCACGGAAAAAATGGGGTATATAAATTATAACGGTGACAGAACAAACCAAAGAGTTATAGTAAGCGCCCCGACAGATATTCCTAATACATGGAAAATATCAAAGATTGAAAGTACAAGGCCATTTGGAATACAAAAATTGACTATTCACCAGGACCGCTTTAACCCTCACACAGACTATATTAAAAAAGATAATGATGGAAATATTAAAGCTATGTGGGCAGACTATTATTCATCAAATGTTGAGCCTGAGGACGATAACAGCATCCCCACCCATTCCGATATATACTGCAAAATAACATCTTCAACTCAATCCATCAAGGCTGGAGGAAGCTACAGGCTGCTAACCGCAAAGTTCTATAGTAATGAAATAGATATAACTGATAATCCCCCCTTTCTTCCTTTAAAATGGAAATGTATGATAGACAGCGAAGATATAGCGGAGCTTGTTTCCTGGTTGCCACAAAGTGATTTTAATAAAATAAAAATCAAATTTCCTAATGACAGGACATACTTAAACAAAATACTTACTGTCTACTGCACATCCGGTGAAATAGTAGGAGAAATCAAGTTAGAAATCACTGTTTAGGAGGTGTAGTATGATTGAAGAAGAAATTATGTATGATTTTAATGACAAAAAAGGCTTGCTGAATAAGCTTCAAGGTTATGCCGCATATCCTGATGACGATAATATAAGATTAAAGGAAAAAATAAAGTCTGCACTTTTGCATTGCCCTGAGCTTTTATACGTTTTAAACAATAAAAAGCTAGAATCAGAATTATTCGACAATGAAGGCTTATTATTAACAGATGGAGAATGGGACAGATATTTTGGCAGCAGTTCTAATATTCGTCCTTTTTTATTTTTACCCGAAACGCCGGCAGAAGTGCAGCATTATATTTGTTATCAGATAAATTTTGAAGAAATGTCTAAAACTAACACTATTCAAAAGCATGGTTTAATAATCTTTACAATTTTAGTAGACGGACATGACAGCATTGATAAACTGACCGGTATACCCAGACACGATCTTATTGCAAGCATTATTAGGGAGCGTTTTAATTGGTCAAATATATTTGGTACACAATGTAGGTTAATTTCTAATAAAGAGACTGAAACGGATAATAATTATCTTGTTCGAACGTTAGTTTTTCAGATTACAAATCTTAATCATATTGTTAAAACAACCGCAGGAAATACCTCCGTTATAAATAATCTAGTTAGGAAGTGATAATATTTCCAGCCTATTAGATTTTGATGAGCTTAAAATGTATTTTGGCGAAGATACTATTATCAACGATTATATCAAAATACACATACCTACAGTCGGTGAAATTGTAGAGTATGGCGAGCGAGAATACTATTCAATGATATTTTCCCTTACAGCAATTCCTTCTGATATGAAAAGTCAATTATTCGATATGGGAATAGACTATGAAGAAATATCCGATTTTGAATTATTTTACTTACTTACCCGTGACTTAACGCAGGATAAAACTCAATTGCTCTTTTATGATTTAGACTTATCAAAAATGCAGTTATTTAATGATAATTCCAATGATAAGCTTTTTATGTTTGAGCAGGAGAGTAATAAAGTATTAGATGAGTTGGCTTATTTAAAGATAGCTGCCTGCTTGAGAAAATTACATAATATTAAGCCTAAGGTAGAAAAAGCCGCAAATAAAACAACAAAAGATATTCTAATACAATTAGACAGAGATAGAATTGCCAGACAAAAAAAAGAAGGTTATAAATCTAATCTAAAGCCTCTTATCTCAGCTATGATGCGTTATCCGGGTTTTAAATATAAAAGTAATGAGTTAAAACAATGCAGTTTATATGAATTTATGGACACCGTTCAGGGTTCACAAATTTATGTACATTCCGTATCTCTACTTCAGGGAAGCTACAGCGGAATGATTGACACAAGTAAAATTAACAAAAAAGAGTTTAATTGGTTGAGAGGCGCAGATGAGTAGTCTCTTTTTAGACTCTAAAGAAAAGAAAGCGAGGAAAAATTTATGGCAAACTTTGACATCAACAACTTTGCAATTGATCATGTGTTACGTGGTATTATGACTTCTTCCGCAGATGGAAGTTTAATGTGGGCAATTAATCAGATTACAGAGCCAAGCCTTTCTGTAACAGCTGAAAAATCTGAAGCAGTAGACGCCATCGGTTCTACGATTGCTACATTTAACCGTGCTAAAAAAGCAGAGTTTACAGCAAATAACTCTCTTTTCGACCTTGGATTATATGCTGCCCAGAATGGCGTGGAAAAAGAGATTGCAACTGATGCGGATAAAATAATTACGCCTGCATTTGAAACAATTGCAGTTCCTGCAACAGCAAGTACTCCTGTAGTCTTGGCTCATAAGCCTCTTGCAGCACCTACTGAAATTTATCAGCTTAAAGGCGACGGTTCTTTAGGAGAAAAGCTTACATATAGCGCAACAGCAGGAACAGGTAAATTCACATATGATGAGGATGCGCATTCAATTACTTTCCCCACAAACTCAACTCCCAAATCAGAATACTTTATTCAGTATGAATATGAAGCTACAAGGGCTGTATCAGTTTCTGGCGACGCAATAAACTTCCCTAAAGCCGGCAAGTTTATCATGGAAGTACTTGGAACAGATGTATGCGACCAGTCAACACTGATACATGCGTATATTATATTCCCTAATGCTAAGCTTGACGCAAATGTAGACGTAACATTTACAACCGAGGGTAATCATCCATTCACAATTCAGGCTCAGCAGGCATATTGCGATTCTAAGAAGCAGTTATTCCAGATAGTTGTTCCTGATGAGGAATAAATAAATTTCCAGATACAATCTGATCAATTGTATTTACAAGAGAAGAAGTTAATCTTCTTCTCTTTTTTGTTATATAACAAAAAATCGAGGTGAATTAATGAGTTCGAGGAAAAAAAGAAAATGTTTTATTTGTGGAAAAGAATATAAATACTGCCCCACCTGTTCAGAAGACGCAGATAAGCCGACTTGGTATTTTTTATGCTGCAGTGAAACATGTCACGAAATAAATGATATTTTATCTCAGCATACAGCAGGCAGAATTACATCAGCTGACGCCAAGGCAAAACTTGAAAAAATTGATATAACCAACATCGCAAGCATAGATGACAGAAATCATATAAAAGAAATTTTATGCTGTAAGTCAAAGCCAGTTAAGAAAAAAGCATTTAATGAAGCAAAATGAATTGTGAATGTAGATTAAACTTAAGGGATATACATTCACCGATGTATATCCCTATTTTTTACGAATTGAAGGAATAAGAATGTATAAAATAACAAGTAAAATCACAGGAAAAACATATAGTGTTTCATCTGCTGTTAAAATATTAAATATACAGCAAATAACCGCATATTTAAAGTATGGAGTTGAACTTTTAGATATATACGCAAGTACAGACAGAGCTACAGGAAAGCCCGTTCTTGTATGTTTGTTTGACAGAGAAAAAAGTAAGGATGTCTACGATTTATGGTGTAAAAGAGAATTAAAGTAAATATATTCGCAATATATTGATGATTGAGGAGATTATATATGGAAAAGAAATATACAGTAAAAGAGTTTGCTGATAAATATGATAAATTGACAACAGAGGTGCAGCGTAAAGCTTATATAGATAAAATTAAAGTTCTCCCCTATCTAAGTTACGCATTAAAGCAAATTTCAGCAAATAAGATTATTAAGACAACTTCTGCGGATGAGAATGGCAATATTTATGTCCGCTCTGCAATGAGAAAAGTTTTTTATGTTTATACAATTATCGAAACCTACACAGATATAAAAATGTCGGCGGAAAATGTGTTAGATGAATATGATTTACTTAACGAGCGAGGAATTATAAAAGAGATTTTCAAGAGAATACCTGAAAATGAAATTGAGGAATTTAAAACTATATTAGATATGGAATTTAATGATTTCATGACTAACTATTATGAGCCTCACGCCTTTTTGGAGAGAAACATAGTTAATATAATTAATGGCATAAAAGATATAATTCCGCAGGTACAGCCCATATTGGATAAAGTAAAAGACATGAATAAAGAAGAGCTGGCCAACCTTATTAATATTGGTATAAATACCCCCAGTGATAATTGCTGATTTGATAGTCATAATGTTTTAAATTATAAGGTGGTGAGAAAATGGAAAACGTTCAAGTAATACCCGTCATCCTAGAGTTTTCATCCAATCAGGATAAGGCCCTAAAGGAGTTGTCTGAGACATTAGGCGTATTACAAGAGAAAATTAATGGAAAAGAATTTCAATACAAAATAACGGGTGACATGTCTCAATTAGAGAAAATGATAAATGAAATCTCTAATATGGGATTTAAAGATTTAAAAATCAATTTTGATACAACCGAAATAGGCAGGATAAAAAGCAGTTTAAAGCAGGACGGAAAAGGATTAGATAACGCTCTGGCAGTTGGTAATATTAATCCACGTGATTCCAGCCTTTTAAAAGAGTCTTTTAAAAATCTTAGAAAAAACTTCGGCGCGGGCATGCTTCAGGAACTGCAGCAAGGAATAAGGCAGGTATATGAGAATGTTAAAATTTATGATAAAGCTGTAGTAAACCTGCAAGTGGCTTCTGGAAAGACAAGAGAAGAAGTTAATTCTCTAATGGAAACATATACTGATATGGCCAAAACTCTTGGTACTACTGTTGCTGAAATGTCTGGAAGCGCTGAAAGCTGGCTAAGGCAGGGCTACACATTAAAGGAAACCAACGATTTAATAGAAGCAAGCTTAGTTCAATCCAAGCTGGGTCAGCTTGATTCAGCGGAATCGGCTAAGTACCTGGCCAGCGCCCTAAATGGGTATAAAATTGAGGCGGAAGACGCTTTAAGTGTTGTTGATAAAATGTCCGCCGTTGATTATGAGGCAGCCGTATCACTTGGCGGCCTTGCTGAAGCAATGTCGGAAACATCAAATTCAGCAAGAATTGCCGGGGTATCAATTGATAAGCTGCTTGGTTATGAAGCTGTAATTGGTGAGGCAACACAGAATTCAATGAGCTCTGTCGGCAGTTCACTTAATCAAATTTTCTCACGTATAGGCGATATTAAAGCAGGGAAATTTGTAGATGATGAAGGCGAAGACATTTCTAAGGTTGAAAATAATCTTGGTAGATTAGGAATAAAACTGCGTGATACGCAAAATGAGTTTCGTAATTTTGGAGAGGTTCTAGACGAGATTGCCAGTGACTGGAGCTCCTTCAGCGATGCTGAGCAGAATACTATAGTTACAGCTTTAGCGGGTACGTCTCAGTCAGATAACCTGCTTGTTCTGCTTCAAAACTATGGAGAAGCTATAAAATATACCGAAACCGCTATAGGCGCTTCCGGTACAGCTTTGGAAAAGTATAGCGCTTATCAGGACAGTGTTGAGGCAAAGACTAAAAAATTACAGGCATCTTTCCAGGAATTATCCAATACATTCCTAGACAGCAGCTTTGTAAAAGATGGTTTAGATTTTCTTTCTGGCCTACTAACTGTTTTAGACACACTCATTGAAAAGCTGGGCACAGTCGGCACGTTGGCCACAATAGGCAGCGGTGTGCTTGGCGCCAAAGGCTTGGGTTAAACAATACGTTTACATTTTACGCAAAAATGTTTGCAGGGCTCAAGAAGTCTTTAACTAACCGAAAAAAAGGTGAACGAGCTTGTAATAAGCAAGAGGGACTAAGAAAAATCGCGAATATGATTAGGTGTGACTGCCTAATATAATAAGACTGGGACGGACAATATATGGCTCAGATATATAGTAGTATATTGTAATATCAGCAGGGATAACGGTCTGTACTAGATTTAGTATAAGAGTTGCCCTCAGAGGCTACCAAGCGACATGGAATATTATATTTCATGAAGGTATAGTCCAACGGCTCACTATCTGGGCAAGGTGAGAAAAAGTCAAATCAGAGGCTATCTGATGCGTAAAAAATAGCTGGGATAACCCCATTCTGCTGCCGGCTTCCAAAAACGGAACAGAAAAATAAATATATTCAAAACTATTATTTTTATCTAATATTTTTTTGTAAGTTCAGCTTAAATACTTCAAATTGCACAATGCAAATAATAAAATTTCAAGGCTCATTTTAGATTTTATTTGTATAATAACCTAATTTTTTTCATTTTTTCGACTTTTATTGTTAAGTCCGGTAAACCGGACAATTTTCATGGTAATATCTATTTACAGTAATTAGTGCTAATTATAAGTAAACTAGTATCGGTGATATTAGTGGAAAACAATTTAAAGAAAATCAGAACTGAGAAAGCTATAACTTTAAGAAAATTATCTTCGATGACTGGGATTGGCAAATCTTCCTTGGATGACTTCGAGAAAGGATTTTCAGACCCCAGAATAAGCACAGTCTTAAAAATATGTAAAGCACTGAAAATACGTGTTGAAGATATTTTTCCTTATTAAAGATACTTATGACCGAAGGGAGATATGCCGAAAATGAACGGTTATGTAAAGCTGTTAGTATTGCAAGTTGGAACCTATGAATCAAAAATTTTAATGGAATATAACCTGTCAGATAAAATTGAAGCACAAAATAAAATGAGGAAATATAAATCTGATGACAGTATTATTGGAATAACAATACATATGGAATAACAAAAAAGAGTAGGGTCTTCCCTACTCTTTTTTATACTATTATATTTTTGCTTTGCGCAATTATTTTATATACTGTTAAAGATTAAGGATATGTAGCTATATTGGGTTATATAATATCAAAGCTCAGGGCTTCCATGAATAACCGCAGTTACCGCACCTATTGACTGTTTTATTACTGCCAATAAAGCCTGTTGTTAATTTAAATCCTCTTTGTCCAGTAGTTATATTAGTTGAACCACAGCGGGGACATTTAACACGTTCTTCTTCGGCTATCTTTGCCAGTCTAATCTGTGTTGCTCTATCTCTAAATTGGTTCATTTTAAGCTCGTACTCTATAATATCCTTTTGTCTAAGCTCTATCATAGCGTCTACAACAGCAAAATTATCATTTGTCGCTATCGATATATCTAAGGCGTCATTAGTTGGTATAAGAGGATGGACATCAAATTTTTCATATAGCCCATCTATTTCTTCTTTTGATAATTTAATATATTCTTCAACTGTATATGGCAACAATATTTTTTCTCCACCACAACAGCCGCATATATTACTTTCATGATTACCAATACCCTTATCACCACATTTAGGGCATATAGATACTGACCTAACCATAATTATCACCTCATTATATATATACCATATTATATTTCCTTACTGAAATATGGTCTTTTCTATACATGTAATTCATTACATCCTATTGTTGAAAGCTTGTTATTTTTATTTAATGTTTTTTGGGATCCCATTTATAGCCGCAATTTTGACATACATTCATTGATTTGCCGCTACCAATAAAACCTGTTAGTAGTGAGTAGCCCCTATTGGCGACACCAATACTGGTTGAACCACATTTGGGACATTTAGGTTGTTTTTGTTCATCAACTTGTAACTTAAACTGATTTAATCTAAAATTATATTCGATAATATCTGTTTGTTTGAGATTAATCATAGCTTGCATGAAATTTTTTTCAGGATTGACTTTCTTTAATGTCCATAAATCTACCATTTTAACATCATCCGGACAAACTATTGCATTATCTGATTTGCAATATATGCACTTCCCGTCATTATCTTCAAACGATTTTTCACAATTTATACACCAATACTCCACTACATACAACCCCCCTTTGTTATTTTTAATACTAGTACTTTATAATAATAAAGTACTTGGAAGATACTTACATTATTATATCAGTATTATGATTGCTTGTAAACTTCTGCGAGCCTCTCCTTGATAGAAAAATAGGTTTTTAACACAAGGTTATATTTATATCATGATAGGAGTAACTAAGAAAGTTTTGAAATAATATGTATGTAGGTGATAAAGAATGAATACATAAACAAAAGGACACTGTACCCGATTTATAGTGTCCTTTTTCGTATTACATTCAATTTTTAAGGCTTCCAGCTATAGCCGCAGTTACCGCACCTATTGACTGTTTTATTACTGCCAATAAAACCTGTTGTTAATTTAAACCCTCTTTGCCCAGTAGTTATATTAGTTGAACCACAGCGGGGACATATAATTTTGTTCTTTTCAGCTTCTTGTTGTTCCATTTGTGATTTGAATTGAGACATTTTAAGGTTATATTCTATAATATCGTCTTTTTTGAGTTGTATCATGGCATCAAGAAATGTATTATCCGAAGAAATATTATTAATTATTAGCCATTCATCAAATACAAGTCCTGTATCAATTAAGTTTCCACCACAGTTCTCAGTGTTATTATCAATAACACTGTTTTCACTACATGCTACGTAATATTTATTACATTTATCACATTTTTTTACTATATTGCCCATTATTATCAACTCCTGTTATGATTTAATTATAACATAATATGTTTATATTTGGAAGATATAAATATATCAAATTGATTAAAGTTGTTTGCAAAAATATCAGATGGCAAATTATCTTTTGGTAATATTTTTAATAGTTCAAAAGAAATAGGGGAAAAATATTCTAATGTAATAAACAATTTTACAAAAATTCAGGATTTTACATCTTTCAAAGATAATGGAATTATTCAATGGAACGAAATAGCCAAAGCAGTAGGAACTACTGAAGAGAAAGCTATAAGTTACTTTAAAACTCTTGATGATGGTAAGGGGCATATAAAAAATACTTCTGCATCTATAGAAGGCATGGTGAAGCATCTTAAGGCTACTGGACAGATGTTTGATTCAGCGGCGTTAAAGGCTAAACTTTTCGATACAGCTTTAAACGTTGGTATCATGATAGCTACTACACTTGCTATTAAAGCTATAGCTACTGCGTGGGACAAAATGAATGTAACTCTCGAAGAACAAAAGGAGATAGTTTCTAAGCTTGAATCAGAGATATCCGCTCTGAAAGAAGAAGAGCAGTCCCTGCTTTCTCTTCAGGATAAAGGCGGACTTACCGAAGCGGAGCAGGCCAGACTTGACTATTTGCAGAGAAGGCTAGAGTTAGACGAGAAGATATATAAACAGGAACAGAAAAACCTTGCTGATAGTGAGTTATTTGGTAAAGGCGATATAACCTCTGGTGGTATTTTAGGGACCGACCTTAGTACTTCCATAGCAGGTGGAAACAGTAAGGATTTTGATAGGCAGTTAAAATACAGCGATACTATTACAGAAGTACAAAAAGCGTTAAACCAGTATGATAGTGCTATGGAACAAGCAGATAAAGCTGGCGCCTCTATAAATCCTGCTATAAATGTAAATGCAGAAAAGTATAAAAAACAAGCTGATAAGGCAAAAAGTGAAATAGATAGCCTTAAATCATCTCTGCTTGATATAGAAAAAGAATATCTTGATAATGCCGACACCATAAAATCTTGGCTTGATTCCGGCTCATATGATAATAATCCAGAAGAAAAAGCTAAGCTTGAGGGCTACTATCAAAATTATCTTGATATGGCTGATAAAATTGAGAATGACATTATCGAAATTGATTTTAGGTTCAATGCCATTGATGACAGCAGCTACAAAAATACAATTAAAAATTTCTTTGAAAAACAAGGTGCTCTAGGGGCGTTTAATCAAAATTATATTGATTCTCTGTCTACAGAAGAGTTAAGGGCTGTAAATCTTGGTATTGAAGAAGGCACTATATTAAGCTGGGAAAATCTGACTAAGTATGTCGAAGATTATCAAAAATCAATTGAAGAAGTAAATAATGCGGCGGTTCCTGATTTCAAGGATACCATATCTAATATTTCTAAAACTGCTTCAGAGCTCGACACCCTTTCCGCTATATTTGATGATGTCAAAAACAAAGGAAATTTCGACTTCTCGTCTTTAACAAATGATGACTTTGTTAATACATTCGCCGGATATACTGATGAATATAATAATTTCATAAGGACTGTTTCTGAGTCTCCTGATGATATAAACGCTTGTCAGAGCGCATTTGATGATTTAGCAACAGCATGGGTAAATGGTAGTGGTATTTTAGATAATTTATCTGAAGAAACTAAAGATGCTACTGTCAATATGCTTGAGCAAAAAGGCGTTGCAAACGCAAGTGAGATAGTAAATTATCAGCTAGCACAATCTAAGGCAGCTACCACAGCGGCGACATTAGATATGGCAAACTCAGAAAAAGTTAATATTGCCATATTGAAAGAATCTCTTTCTGTATATGGTTTAACTGAAACAGAAGTTAGTGATTTAAGTGTTGCGTATTATAATGCTCAAGTAGCAATGAATGAAGCTGTAGCGTTAGGTGTTGGTTCCCGTTTAGGTATATTAGAAGCAGAACTTGAAGGTATACAATCTGTAGCTGATGCTTATAGTCTTTTAAATAGCAAATCAGGTGCTATTGATTCAAATGGCGTTGCAGATGAACGTGGGCAATATGCCGTTTATAATTCAACCCAAGGCAAGGCTATAATTGGCCTTGGAATAGCAAAACAGACAATATCTGAAGCACAAGCAAAAGTATCGAGTTACTCTGGCATCCCATCTTCTTCCGGTGGCGGTTCAGGAGGTTCTTCTAAAACCGCTCCATACGAAGCCGAAATAGACGCTCTCAAAAAATATACAGATGCCTATGAAGAGGCTCAGGCCAGACGTGATGCAATAGATAAGAAGTATGATAACGCTGACACTACAGCCGAAAAAGTCTCACTGATTGATGAGCGCATTAGAGCTACAGAAGATGAAATAAAGGCTATTGAAGATTTAAACGACGCCAGAGATATAGAGATTGAGAAAAATGTTAAGTCATTAAAGGCTCGTGGGTTCGATGTTTCTTACGACCCTACTTCCGATAAGCTTCAAATAGCTAATCTTGAACATCTTAATGAGCTGAAAGGCGATACTCAGGAAGATACTAATAAACTCATTCAAGATTATGAGAATATGATTAGCGAAACTGAGGATATGGCTAAAGCCAATAGAGATTTAGCTGTTACTTATCAGGATAATATCTATTCAATACATGATTTACATAAAGAGTTTATTAAACTAAAGGAAGAGCTTCATGATGAAAAAATCACTGACATTGAATTCAAGATTGATGTTGCTGAAAATCTTGGCGATGTAGACAGGCAAATTGAAGGTCTGACTGAAAAAATAGCAACAATAATTAATGACCTTAATGAAGCATACAATATGGGTCTGGATAATACTTCTGACTATGTGCAGAGTCTTATCAAAGATCTGATGAACGCCGCAAACAAAATTAAAGACACACAGAAAGAGATTTATGAAAATAAGCGGGATGATTATGACTCCGCTAAGAATGCCGTTATCAATGTAATTAATGGCGAAATAAAGGCTCTTCAGGATGAAAAAAACGCACTACAAAAACTTAACGATGAACAAGATAGAGCTGTAAAGCTTTCACAGCTACAGGAAGCTTTAGCAAAGGCTAAAGAAACTAAAATACATGTTTATCGTAAGGGTCAGGGCTGGGTATACGAAACAGATCAAGACGCAGTGCGTCAGGCTCAGCAAAATCTCACTGAGTTTGAAAATGAAGAAAGAATTAATAAAATTCAAGACGAAATAGATAAGCTTGAGAATTATAAAGATCAGTGGGATTCAATTACCGACAAATGGCAAGAAGCGTCTGATAAGCTCAAGGCAGATGAGCTTTTCGGTAAGGATTGGGAATCTAAAGTTAAAAACATGTCCCTTAGTGTAGAAGACTTTGGAGATAAGTATTACGATGTTTGTGAAACTATATCAAGAATTAGCGAACAAACAGCCCAAGACATTATTGACGCTTATTCTAATCTTAGTGATTTAAATAAAATCTTTAATCCTTCCGTTACAACTCGTAATGTAAAAACTTATTACGCAACCAAAGATGGTTCTGCACCAGCTGGTGCAACCATTGGCGACAGAATTCTTACACAAGGCGGCACTTATGAAATAGTAGGCTCAGGTAAAAATGCTTATATTACTGATAAGGATGCTCATTATAATGAAACAACCGGACTTTGGTCTAAGCATCTTGAAGGCTCCGAACCAACCAAAATAACAGATGCCAATGCAGGCCAGTTAGCATATATCGACACTATTGAAGTTCTAGATGATAGAGTTACAAAGACCAACTCTCAGCTTGGCAGAAATAATGATGCCCTTTCTGATAACTATTCTGGAATAAAAAATAATACATCCAGTGAAAACACAAATACCGTTGCTGTAAATGACGCTGCTGACGAAATAACTAATGTACAAGATTATATTGAAGACGGTATGAAGAATGGTGCCGGTTATGTATCAGAAGCAGTGGCCGAAGCTCTAGCAAACGGAACGTATGTTATTGGTATGGATGGCGGTGTTAATGGTTCAGGCGGTTCAGGAAGCAATGAAAAATTGCCTCCTATAGCTCCTATAACAAAGGAAAACGCACAGGAAATATTAGACAAATACAAAGAATTATACGGTGAAGACAGCCAAACCTACAAAGCTATAAGTGATTATATAAATAGTCGTTATGGAGATAAGGACACAAAAGTTTCAGGAGTCAACGCTAACCCTGATGCAGGATATGCAAGTGGGAAATTTTATGAAAGTTTTGAAAAATTCTTTGAGTCATTTAATCCTTCATATATAGGGACTATTGCAGGTAAAAACTTCTATGAATATATAGACAGCCATGGACACACTACCGCCGCAAATGAAGATTTCTTCAAAACAAATTATATCTGGGCTCATACCGAAGGCTACACTGACAGAGAACGAGCTAACAACATTCTCAAAAAGATGAAGGAAACTAATTTTCTTGATGAGATGTTGTCAAGCTATCATGAGGCAACTGTTAGGCAGCTTGATACAATTAATACTCCTAAAGGCGGCGACCGTAAAGCTACTACCAAGGCCAGAGAAGATGCTCAAAGGGCTATAAGTGAAATCCTTAACTCTAAAAATGGCAACTCTAATCCTGTTGGTTCTTATGATTCTACTGGCAAAAAGACTAATAGTGTTAGTTATAATCGCAATGGAGAAATAGTAAATACAGAATACAGCAATAATGCTCGTGATTTGAGTGGCTATGTTGATGGTATTAATGAAATGCCAAGTGATACAGATATCTATAATCACCCTGTATTTAAGGACATTTCTGATGCAATTTTAAGTGGTAATCCATATTTTAATTATGAGAATAAAACACCTGATAACAATGTTGATACAGTAAGAGCCTATGACACTTCCTATAACAAACAGTATGATGAACTAAAAATATCTAATGATAAACTAGCTAATGAAACCAGAACCAACGCAGAAATATTAAAAGACAGCCCTGCTGCAATGAAAAAAATAACTGATGAACTCGGAGATAATGTAGCTGACCTGATTGATTGCGGTAATGGTGTTGTTAAAGCTGTTGATGGAGTTGGCAATACTCTAGGTACTATTGGCACTAAAAATGGCACGATTTATCACGGTGGCAGCGGTATAGGCAGTGGTGGTTCTTCGTCAGGCGGTTCCAACCTATCAAATAAGTTTACCAATGGATTAATTGGTGGAATAATTGGTGGTATAACTGGCGGTGCTGGTGGCGCTATTAGTGGAATTATTAGTGGAATTACAAGTGGTAGTAAATCTAGTTCTGCTAGTTCCAGCTCATCTTCCAACGGTGTAATACGTTCTACAACAGAGTATAGTTCTGCCTCAAGTGAACGAAAAAAAGATATTACTAATAAAATAGGTATAACTGTCAAACATGCAAAAGGTACTCCATTTATTAAAAAAGCTCATTGGGGTACAGTAGATGATGCCGGAACCGAATTAGTTATGCGTTCCGGAGAACAAGGCAGAAGTACTTATCTTGAATATGGAGACAAAGTATTCCCTCATAAAGAATCTGAAGCAATTTTAGATACTTATAAAAAGATGAGAACTCCTTTCGATTCCGATATAGTTCCAATAACAGTCTCTGATATTGTAAATAATTCCAGTCTGGATTTTACTCCCCTTCCTAATCTAATAAATGGTAATATAATGGATTTGACCAAGAATAGTTTAGGACAAATTCAGAAAAAAGAAATTAGTAACATTTATCAAATCTCATACGATAAACTTGTATTACCTAATGTAACTAATTATTCTGAATTTAAACAGGCATTGACTATGGAGATGAATTCTCTGCCGGAACACATGAGACAAAGAGTAAGTAGAAGATAATTGTATAATGGAGTATACTAGTGCTCCCCTTTTGAATAATTTGATAAATGTTGAAAATCTAATACAAAAGAGTTTCTAACCGTTCTGCTTGTAAGATACGTATTTCATTTTTATTCATGGAAATAATTTTTTGATCGCACATGATCTTCAATTCCCTGCTGAGCGAAGTACGTGAAACATTTAGGTATTCAGCCCAAGTCGTTTTAGAAAAAGGAAGATAAATGGTTTGATTTTCAGCTATTGAAAAATCATTTAACAATGAAAATGCGATCTTTTTTGGAATTGAATAAAAAGAAAACAATTCTACCCTTTTCTCTAATTGCATAATTCGGTCTGAAAAAATCCTCATAATGTTAGATGCGATTACCGGATTCTTTAAAAATGTACCTAATACCACCTGTCGGTCAAACCATAAGAGAATACTCTTTTCCCTTACAATCACATCACAAGGATATTTCGGGTGACTGGAAAATATAATGCTTCCCCCAATCATTTCGCCGGGCTTTCTTTGAAATAGACTAATTACATTTCCTGTTGGCAAATATTTCCGCGCTTCTAAGCAACCAGATAAAATAATTCCGATTCGATATGCCGTTTCTTCGGCTCGATATATGATTTTCCCTTTTTCCAATGACTCCATTAGATAAGGGACATCTTGTATAGTCTGCTGGATGTCTGTTGTGGAAAGGTGTTTGAACATCGGACACTGCATTAGCACCGGCTCCCATTGTTTCATAGTCGGATACTCCTCTCATTAAAGAACTGTATCTCCAGATACACCCAATAAAGCCTGTGTATAGTATACTATATTTATATCATAATTAAGAGTTTACTTCAACACTGGTTGTAAGGAGGTTTTGTAGATGTTTACCGTTGTCTTATATTCGTCAGCATTGTTGTTACTGATTTTTTCCTTTTTCAGAAACCGCGAAAAGACTAAGTCAGCGCTAAAAAAGGCATGGAGGTCATTTGAAAATATCTTACCCTCCATGTTATCGATTCTGTTAATGATAGGATTGATCTTATCTGTTTTGAACGAAAAAACCATATCCAGACTGATTGGTACACAGTCTGGTGCATTAGGTATGATTATTGCAGCAGTCATCGGCTGCATTACTTTACTTCCTGGGTATGTTGCAATACCTCTTGCGGCTTCCCTGGTTCAGGCTGGTGCCGGGTATGCTCAGATCGCTATATTCATTTCAACATTGATGATGGTCGGTGTCGCAACGTTTCCACTTGAGGTAAACTATTTTGGAAGTAAAATTGCACTCAAAAGGAATGCTCTATCACTTACTGTTGCCATCATTAGTGCCTGCTTGATCGGAGTGATAATGGGATGAAAAAGATGCTGAACATTATATTGAAATATAAATTTGCCCTTGTTTTGCTTTTGTGTGATTTATGTCTGCTTCAATTCCGACCTGATCTCGGCACCACTTCATTAACACTTACATGGAAATACGTTTTGGAAATGCTTTCGGTCATCCCACCAATTTTTATTATCATGGGCCTTATAGATGCATGGATACCAAAGGAAATGATGATAAAATATATGGGAAAAGGTGCTGGACTAAAAGGAGGACTTTTAGCGTTTTTGCTGGGGGCTTTTTCCTCTGGTCCACTCTATGCCGCTTTTCCTATTGCTGGTATGCTAATCAAAAAAGGGGCTTCACTTGTAAATGTTTTCTTATTTCTCGGTGCATGGTCAACAACCAAAATTCCGATGATGTTATTTGAAGCAACGCAATTAGGTAATAAATTTACTGGAATACGTTTTATACTGAACATGATTGGAATTATTGTTATCGCGTTTATTATTGATAAATCAACCAGTCAACATGAACGAGAAGAATTATATCAAAGAATAAGCAAAATTTCTCAAAAATAAAATATTTTAAAAAGCATGAAAATGGCGCAGTCTATGCTTTTGAAGCTTTAAGCCTCCTGTTCACTTCTGGCCGTAACGGCTAGAGGTGCAGGGCGGCTGCGCCTATTGAAGGATATCTAGGAAACAAAAAAAGTAATAGAAATATCCCTTAAATACCTTACAGAAGAAAAGTTTTATTCTTTAAGCACATCTGATGAATATTTTCAGACCACACCCCTTCCAGTTCTGCGGACATATTATCCTCTTTGAAAACGTCCCTGCCTATAGAGAACATGTTAGACTAGGCTGTACAATGGCAAATTCTATGAAGCAGGAATTATTTAGCCATGTAAGTTTCAATTATGAAGAAGCTGTTTGGGCAGAATATTTGCCTAAAATAATAAAATACAATATAACTATTACAAACATAGCTCCTGAAAAATGTATCGTAATTTCTGTTCTGTTACATTTTGAAAGATTTGATGCTGTGTTTTTTTGATAGGCGGTGAATTATGAGAGACATTAACGAGTCTATTGCGAATGCAATAGAAATTGGAGTTTCAAAATATATTGAAAAATATCTCGAAAAAGACACTTCGATATGTGTAAAGAGAAATGCTCAAATAAAAGAAGTTTTAAGCAACAATCGTTATGTAATATCCATTGACGGATGCGATTACACTGTCAAATCAAAGAATTCTTATTCTGTTAACGACGTTGTAAATGTACTTACCCGATACGGAAAACAGATTAAAGATATATATATATTACCTTGAAAGGGGTTGAACTAATTGATTAAACCGATTGTTTATAGCATCTCCCCCTTTGATGCAACAAAAGATTTTACTATTAAATTTACATACAGCTATTCCCAGATATTTGGAAGGCATGTAATTATTAGAGACAATACAACAAATGAGGTAGTAAATGAATATAATACAGATGCTACAACAGAAGATAGGATGAAACAGGAACACACTATTTTAGCAGATACTCTAGAGAATGGAAAGATCTATAACATAAGTCTTAAAGTTATAGATAATAAAGGCAATGAATCACCTGATAGCAACACAGTGGTTTTTTCATGCTTCTCAACACCGATCTTTCAGTTCAGCAATCTTCTTAATAATGATGTAATAGGAAGTCCAAATTATAAGTTTGAATTAACTTATTCTCAGTCTGAAGGTATAATTTTAGATAACTATACTATAGAATTATATGATTATTCTCGTTCAAACTTATTATATACGACTGATTCCATGTATGATGGAGCTTTATCTGCAACAATAAATGGATTAACCGATAATGAAAGCTACTATATATATGCTAAGGGCGAAACTATAAATAATATATTTATAGAAACGGATTATATATATTTTACTGTTGATTATGTATCTCCTGAAGTGTTTACTCTTTTAAACCTAGAAAATATACCTGAAGAAGGCAGCGTTAAACTGGACAGTCATTTCGTTTTGGTGGAAGGACATTCAGACGATGAACTTTTTTTCGAAGATGGCTCTATCAATTTGACAAACGAAAAAACTGTTGTATTTAACGAGGGATTTGAGTTAAATAATAAATATTCCATTGCTGGGATATTGAGTAATATACAATCCCCAACCGCTTTTATGTGTATTTCAAATGGCATTAATGAAATAAAATTACATTGGTATGTGGGAGACTTTGGTGCTGGAAATGAAAATTATATCGAGCTAAATATAGAAACAAAGATAAGTCCTACAAAATCTTATAAATATATAACTCTCAGCAATAGAATACCACTTTTAGCAGATAATGAACAAGCCACTTTTTTAATGCAAAAAATAGATGGATGTTTTAATTTACAATTGGGAAAGGTGGCGTGATAGATGATACCTATAGGAACAGGTTGGTTTAATAATGGCTTATCCTTTGATATTAATCCAGCTATAGTCGAAAATGTAAATTCTATCTCTATTACAAATGCAAAATTTGATGAGGTTTATGTTGATAGATATACAGATATTGATTTAAACGGTGAAAGGACTTGGACATATGGAACTGTCTTCTACGCTCAATTTAATGGTAATCTATTTGCTGGAAATGCTGAATTTACTTTAAGTAATATAGACACGTTAAGAGTAAAAAGGCGTATTGTGGGTACATTCAACTGGATTACATTTGTAGAAAAACCAGTTACAACAATAGATGATATAAATATAACTTTTAAAGATACATTAGCAGCTTCAAATATTCCGCATGAGTATGTTCTAGTTCCTGTTAAAAATGGAATTGAGGGTACTTATCAGAGCGCAACCATAACACCAATATTTGACGGGTTATTTATTGTAGGTAAGGATACTATATATCATACTTTTGTTAATCTTAATCAATATGAGAATGTAGATTACCAACGTAATTTTGAAATATCTGAGATCAAACCATTCGATAGTAAATACCCCTATATCATAAATAATAGCTTAATTAATTATGACACAACTACTATTTCCGCTACTTTCGTTGAATTAATAAACTCTAATTTTACTATCGATTGGGAAAATGGATGGCGGTACAGAGAAAAGTTAAAGGATTTCTTAACCGATGGAAAGGCAAAAATAATTAAGGACGAATATGGACAAATAAAGTTATGTGCGATAAGTGGTACTTCTATTTCTGATACAGCTAATGGTCATTGGCAGAATGTTATAACTACCTTTAATGTTACTCAAATTGGAGATATTAATAGCTCAAATGATTTATATAATAACGGGTTTATTAATGTAAATGTGGAGGGATCATAATGGCTGATTATTATCCTACACAGGAAGATATTAATATTTTGACCCGGCATATTAGAACACCCAAGGTTAACGTATTTATTTTAGATTTTGGGTTAAAAACTCTTGGTGTAATAAAAGGCACTTTAACTTCTGAAGATTTATCAATTAATGTTGACTCGGATATAAGAAAAACGGCTTCTTTATCAATGATCGTGAAAGACAACACTGTTGATTTAGGAGAAAATAAAAACATCTGGCTAAACCGTTTAGTAAGAATAGAGTTTGAAATTTTTAATGAGGCAACTAATAAAAACTTAAAATATAATCGTGGAATATACGTTTTATCTGATTATTCTTTACTATATTCTTCTACTCAATATTCGTTGTCTATTAATTTAACAGATCAAATAAGTTTATATAATGGCGATATTTCAGGAAGCCTTGGTGAATATGGGTCTACAGTTACCAAAATTCTTTCTTCGGAATGTGAAACAATAAGAGACGCTATGATAGCTGTTTGTAAAATAGCCAATATTACAGATTTTAGGATTAGTGATACAAAAAAGGATTTTCCTTACGATTTGGAATTTAGCCATTCACAGACTATTTGGGATATGATAGTTGCTATCAGAGATTTATTTCCGGGATGGGAAGCATTTTTTGATATTGATGGCACTTTTGTATTTCAAGAAATTCCTACATGTGAAAATGACCCTATAGTACTTGATTCAGAAGTATTAAAAAAGATAGTAGCAGAAGAAACTTCAAGTGTTGATATACTTAATGTTAAGAATGCGACAAAAGTATGGGGGAAATGCATTGAAAGTGATTATTACGCTAATTCTGTTGACTATTCAAATGGAACATACACAGCGAACTTTTCCTCATTGCCTATTGAAAATGATGGTACATTAAGTACGGGAATTAAGCTTGCTATTCCTATAAAAACATCTAATGTCAAGTCACCTAAAATAGTAATAAAAAATACAGTTAGTGAAAAAACAACAACCATAGGTACTTTCAATATTGTAGACGATAGCGAACTTTCTATTGACGAAAATATTTTAGAAGCAGGATGCACTTATGTTTTCAGACATAGACGAAATAAAATGTTTTTAATGGGTCAATGGCAGATAGCCGCTGCTTGTATTTTAGTTGCCAGTGAGCCTACAATAGAGGAAAAAGAAAACGATTATAAGATAAAAGGTACAAAAAATATAATTTATACTGTAAATCCTGACTCTCCTTTTTGCCGGGAATATATTGGTGAACGGGTTCAAAGTCTCAGCGGTGGAGACTGTGATGACATAGATTCAGAACAAAAAGTTAAAGAACGTGCCGAATATGAGAATTGGCGTTCATCTAGGACAGCATATACAACAACCTTAAATTGCTTGTATGTGCCTTTTTTATATGGAAATGAAAAAATAGGATACGAATTAAAATCTACTGGTGAAAAAAAAGAATGGATAGTAAAAAGTATAAACGGAAGCTGGATAAAGCAGGAAATGACATTGACATTATCAGAGTTTTATCCTTTATATCCTTTTATTGTTTCTAATGAGGAAGGAAGTGAGTAATACAGAATGGCTAATATAGATAATGTAACAATTAAATATGATGATTTGCCACATACCAATTGGCCTAGTTCAGTTGATAGGTTATATCCTAAACGTATGCCATATGCTAGTGAGTTGATTTTTATTAATCAATACAATTCTCATTGGGTAAAAGGAGATTTAACCTCTGCGAATCAGGTACTAGTTGATCATCCAGATATTATAGACGCAATGATAGATTTAGATTTTTTGTTGACTATTCATCATTCTCAGATTGCTATGGAAAGGTTTTTCAGAGATCAAGTTTATCAATATATTAAGGATTTACAAAATGCCTCTATGGAAGATATGGAAGCCAATAGAGTGCTTTATGAACAAAAACTATCAGACCTATATAATTCATTCGAGACTTTAGTAAATGCAAAAAAAACTGAAATAGAAACAACAGCCTCAACCGCAATATCTTCTGTTGAGAATAAAACATTTCAGGCTAAAGATGATATACAAAATATGGTTACAGGTTTCGAAAATAAAATTCAATCTTTAACTGAATATAAAGGTGATTTTGAGCCTACTATTACATATAAAAAGTATGATGTCGTCTCTTATATTGTAGGAGAAACTAAGAATTATTTCATGGTTATAGTTGACAAAACAACAGGAAATTTACCAACTTCGGACAATTTTATTTCACTTACAATTAAGGGGGATAAAGGAGAAAGCGGTATAGGCATGACACCTAGAGGTGTTTATAATACCACTTCAATTTATTATCAGTTTGATATTGTAAGTCATAATCAGAGATTATGGTACGCAAAACAGGATAATTTCTCAAATAAAAATCCATCTGAGGGCAGTGTATATTGGGAACTCTTTTTAGTTCTATCTCAGTCAGCCACTGACATAAATATGTCTGACGGAACTAATCTTCAAACTTATACTGAAAATTTTGAGAATACAATAAATAATCAAATAATAGATAAAACTACAGAACTTACTCAAAGAATGAATTCTCAAATTGGTTCATTAGTTTTTTCAGTTTCAGAAGATGGTATTCTTTGCATTGCATATGATGATGGGTTATAAAAAATAGGAAGGTGATTATTTTGATGAATGTTATTAACAAGACAAAGCTATTAGCCAAAGCACCCCCCCCCCGGAAAATATTGGGAGTCGATATTGTTATTGGCTAAGTGAAAATTTAGAATTTATACACAATTTATTTACTTATGATTTTTGGCGTAATAAATTAGAAAAAAATATGTCATCGTTCTATTTTGAAGGGACGGTGATTTCGTAATGGGTTTAACAACTATTCAAGTAGCAGACAAACCTACATCAGACAGAATTGAATCTAAAGTTGATGTAATAAGTACAAATATAGGCAGTACTCCCCTTCCAGCTTTAATTAGTCAGGGGAATAAAATCATTTCAAATAATATAGCTAATTCATCTGGTTACTCCATTCAAATTCCTTATACATCCAATATAGCTATGGGTGATTTAGTCAGATATAACGAAACTACTGATACAGTCTATGCATCTACATATATGTCCAGCACAGGTATTGTTACTAATATCAATAAGAAGCCTGCAAATGGACAAGCAACTGAGTATTTAAAGGTTATTAGAAATCCATACTGTAATGGTATTTATTTTGGTATATGTACAAACACAGATACGCGGGAAATATTTGTTGATGTTATAAATATAAAAACATCCGAAGTTAAAACTCATAATTTAGGAGTTCTAATTAGTATTTCTCCAAGTCAAACAAGCTATAAATATTCTATATTATCAGTCAAATGTTTTTTTAATATAGAAAATACTATGGCTTTATATATAAGATATGCTGACTACTCTGCATCATCACGTTATGGTTCATTAACATTATTAGATGTTTCTTTAGAAGAAAGTTTACAGATACATAGTTCATGTTCCTGTAATTATGACACAACAACTATTGTCCCATTTAGTGATAAGGGATATATTATTGGAAATTACTATTTTAGAGTTTCTGATGATTTGAAAGCCATAACTAGAGCTTCGAATCAATTAGGGTTTTCTATTAATTATTTAAATATTTATGGAACTATATATCCTAATGTTACGTATTTTATGGTAAAGGTATCCTACCCAAGTGAAGGTTCAGATTATATAAACAAATATTATTCAGTTGTTTTTGATGAAAACTGTATACCAACTTTAACCGAATTCACAAATAACTCCGCTGCTGTTTCTGCATATAAACAATGGGGATATATTTATAATAATAAGCGTAAAAATAGTTATATGATTGACAATAATTGGTCAGTATACAATGAAGTTTACAAAGATAACTCATCGTCCGTAACGATTGACGAAAGGAATAATCGAATGGTATTAACTTGTTCAAGTTCATCAGGAGAGTATATAAAAATTCCACTGATAACATTTTATGCAGATGCAAGTTCCTTCCATGTTGAGTATGCTTTTAAAATTGATAATTCTTTATATGTATGTTATGGAATGAGTATTAATGAGAAAATAATTAAACGATTTGATATAGACTATACAAAAAACACTGCCACTGAAAATACAACTATACCTGATGATATAGCTAAATATTTTAACAGCGCAAATTTTGTAATGGATCACTATTTGGGAAGTGATTATATTTTTGCTAGTACAGTAAATACAGCTACAAATATATATAATCATGTTGTTCAATGTTTTAATTATAATGATTTAGACCCTATCCTTGGCGTTTGCAACAACATTGACAACGAAAACAAGATATGTTCAGTTGCTTTAAATGGTGTTTGCAGTATAAATACTCCCAATCCTGTTGGAACAGTATTGCCTGATGTTGGAATATATGTTACTAAAAATAAAATTAATCTTAATCAGGTATTAAAAGAACATATGTCTATAATTAAATCGATTCAACATATTTCTACAATGATGCCTACTGTTAGTTCTCTTGATTATAAAGTGACGATTAACTCTGTAGATATATCTAAGTCAATTTTGATTCCTAGATCATCGACTGTCTATGGGAGAACGGGATCAAGTACCTATACAATATTTACTCCTCAAATATCATTTACATCTAATACTCAAGTAAGAGTGCTCTTATTTGGTTCATCCTCAAAAGTATATAGTATTGATGATATATTGACAACAGAATTTACGGTTGTAGAGTTTATATAATGGAGGTATATTTTATGTACAAATATGCGCAAATTAGCAATGAAGGTATATGTTTTTCAAAATCTTTACTGAGTGGTATTGTAGATAGTCCAAACATGATTCTCTTAACAGATCAGGAGTTTAAACAACCCTTACTTGGCAAAAAATATGTTAATGGATTATGGGAAGATGTAATATCTGATATATCAGAAACAAAGGAGTACCCTTCTCAGCTTGATGAGATACAAGCTAATCTTGACTATCTTGTAATGATTAATTTATAAGGAGCACTGGTATGAGCGAGAATTTTGAAAAAGTTAAAACCTATTATGATAAAAAGTTGTGGAATAAATCTCAAGTTATTAAAGCTGTAAACAAGTGGATAACACCTGATGAGTTTAAGATAATAACAGGAGAAGATTTTACTTTATAATAAATTAATTTATACGCCATTAATCATATCCCTAACTTGAAAAGGAGATATTAACGATGGCTATTATTTCAATAAAAAATTTTATACAAGCTAGTATTAATAAAGTCCTTTCTACCCCCCCCCAGAAAAATCATTGTAAGTGATAAATATGGAATATGGGGTACAAAGGATTTAATTATTTTAAAGAAATTGGTTGATATACATAACACATTTTCTTTTGAAAAGAGGTGTGTTAGATAATGGCAATTAAAACTATTCGGGTTGCTGATAAACCCACTCTTGATGAAATCAAATCAGCTACTGATAACGTTATTTCTACCATTGGAAATGCCGATGATACTGTTGATAGTTCAAATAAAACTATTATGTCTAGATTAAATAAACTTATAAATGATAGTGATTTAATAGGAAGTTCTATAAAAGAATTAGATACTATCTTTAACAATTCTTTGGATGACATTGCCATAGTTATTCCAGATGACATCAATATATTGTATGAAAAATCAAATATTAAAGTAACCTCATATTCTGGAGTTACGGTCGGGAAAGTATATTGTCCAGTCGCTATGATTTTGAATGGATATTACAAAAACAGTGAAACCGGATATACAGGCGATAAGTATAAAATTTCACTTCTAATAGATGGAAGTATAGTTCTTGACCAAGTTCAGCAAGGAGGTACAAATCTGGAAAAAACTTTTAAAGTATTTTTATCACCAGGAACACATGAAATTTTATTAAAACCTACTGGTGATAATTTTTCAGGTATAACATGTGAGTATATAAAATTCAAAGGTATTAAAACAATCATAAATGCAGACAGAATAGTAGAGATAACAGGTTAAGCCCTTAAGTTGTACTAGAAGCAGTGATAGTTTTGAACATTTTTTTAAAATAAAAAAAATCATGTACCCTTTAAATTTAAGGAGACGTGATCAATAACATGAAAAAAACAATTAAAGTGGCTGATAAGCCAACTTTGGATGAAGTTAGTAGTAAACTTGATTCAGTAAGACAAGATATAAAAGGAGTAGAAACTAATATAACGGGTTCATTAACAGGAGAAGCTTCCGCATTTGGAACTGGAGTATTAGGAGATGTTGTATATTCGGAGGAGTTTATCTATCCTTCTAAAGATTATTATGGAAGATATATATTGCTTTGCAAAAACTTCACTCTGCCAGAAGGAATAATTATGACTCCTCCTGAAAATTGTAATGGATTATATATTTATTGTCAGGGCACGTGTACTATCAATGGAACAATAGATATGAGAGGAAAACGTCTTACCCTTGATAGTGATAATGGCATATCCAACTTTATTAAAGTTGGAGAAGTACAGTATCCGCTTGCGGTTGGAGGTCATACCGTTAAGGGAGGAAACAGCGGCAAAGCTGGGAAGGTGACATTTAGCACTGGCAGTAAGTTTGAATGGTATAAAATTGGAACGGCAAACGATAACGTTTACGCTGGAAATATCAATGGCGGTGGAACAAGTACATACGGATTAGTAGGAAAAGCTGATAAGGATATAGAGCGCCAAATTGACACTACAGGCAATTACTTAGTTAAAGGCACGTTAGGACGTGATGGTAAAACATCAGAGTATAGGCAAGCTACAGGCGCAGTTATTATACTAGCCTCCAAAATTATCATAAACGGTATTATCAATTGTTCAGGACTAGAAGGTGTACCATGTGAGAATATTGGAGAAAATGGAAAAGATTGTAGAGTTAACCACGGTGGAGGACAAGCGTGGTGGAGAACATATTGGGGGTCAGCCGGAGATGGTGGCAATGGCGCACAAGCCCCAACTGGCGGTGGGTGTATAACAATTTTGACAAACAATTTTATTAATAATGGTCAGTTATTAACAAACGGAAGTAATTTAACTTGTACGGGAACGGCTGTGGGAGAAAATGATAGTGTTGTTGAAGATAGTGAATACAAAGTTTATGCCGCTGGAGGTACAGCAGGAGGAGGAGGCACCTTCATTTCACAAGCTGGAGAAATTAAAATACATATCATAGCAGAGTAAGAAAGGAGGTACAAATATGGCTTATTTTATTCATAATAAATATGATAGTAATTCTTCATCTCAAGTAACCAATGTTTCTGGAACAGATTATACCTTTAATTCCGACACTGCTGTAACAGTAATTGATTATTTTGGTCTTCTTGAAAGTGGAGACGAAACTTATAAATATTTAGACACTACATATATGGGAGTACAGTCTGTAAGTGAATTAGCTTATACTACAATAGATACCAACAATCTTATTGGCAATGTCCCTACTACAGATGGAAAATCTAATATTGAGTATGCATCTGGAATTTCAAAAATCCTTGATAAATTACAAATAACAGTAGGTGAAAAAACTGATACTGGCGGCTCTGAGAGTGACGGAACCGTTATGGCTAAGTTAAATGCGTTAATGTCATTAATATCAACGAAATCAAGTATTAAATCTATACAAAAAGGCAAGCTTGATTCAAAAAAGACTAGTAGTGACCCTTTTATTGTCAAATTGCCTATATCCGTAAATACAGATAAGTCTTTTGTAATTGCTCATGGTTTTGGAGAATGTAGCTCAAATGAAAGTGATACGTCTTCTAGACCCGATTGGCACGTTTTCCCTTGGGTACATTTAAAAAGTTCAACTGAATTAGAGGCAAATGGCGGAGATTCTGTTGGCAATGGTTCAAGTCAAAATACTTATTATGTTAAAATATACTGGCAGGTAATAGAATTTTATTAAAAAGAAGGAGAGGATAACGTGTATTGTTATGCCTTAGTAGAAAAGAATAATATTTGTACAGGATTTCTTTGTATAGATAAACCCTATTTAGAGATCCCTGAAGGCCATATATATCTTGGTGAAGGTGACACATCAATTTATGAGAAGTTCAGAAATATGAAATATAATATCAATACTGATACTTGGGAGGAAATAGAAATATCTCACCCAAAGCCTGAACCTAAACCACTAAGTGAACAAGAACAAGCTATATTAGATACAGCTATTAATACTGATTATCTTGTTTGTCTTGCAGATTTGGGAATATAAAACGGAGGTTAAAATTTTCATGACATATCTTAGATTAAAGACTTTAATTGAAAAAGGAAATTATGATAAGGAAGACATAAAATTAAAACTTGATGTCTTTTTAATGGCAGATAGAATTACAGAAGCACAGTATAATGAACTTATTTCATTAATGAATTAATAAAAATCTGTCTACTAGACAGATTTTATATATAAACTAATTACCCTATTCTGACTCGTTTATTACGAGTCTTTTTTATTTTAAGGAGGAAAAATTATGAGAAAAATCGTAGACCTTATTGAAAACCTTAACAACAACGAAGTGGCTCTTTACAATGATAAGTATGGTGAATTTCATGCTACAGTAAATAAAGACAATGCTCATACCTATGCGGTTGGTAAAATCATGATAACTGATGAGTGTGGAGCGTCAGGCGGCAGACCTGTTTTTAATGACATAAAAGTTGATGTATTCGGTGCTGGTGATGGATATGTATATCTCAGTAAATATGCAAGGGATAATGATATAAGATATCTCACCGCTGAGGATTCTTACAAGATTCCTGCCGGAGGAAGTGTATCGGTTAGTCACAAAGAACTTACTAACGCAGAGAATAAAGCATATAGAATCGCGAACGAATTCTATATGGAACTCGCTAAAGCTTGATAAGTAACTTGTTATTCTGGGCGGTTCGATTACCGCCCTCTTTTATAGTTTAGGTGATAATCATGGATGAAAGCCTGATGATCGAAAAAATCAGTAAAAATTCACAAGAGATAAGAAGTATTCATGAGATATTGGATCGCCATGAAGATAAATTAGAAAAGCTGCAAGAAGACACTAATACTATTGATAAGCTTACATATATTCTTGAAGAAACACGAAAAACCAGTGAAAGGACTACTGAAACATTAAGCGATATAACTAACACCCTATCTAAAATGAGTGTCAGTATTGATGCAACAAATCAGAAGGTTCAGGAGTTAAGCGATGGCCAGGATGAAATGCGTAAGGACATGAAGGCAACTAATGAAAAAGTTGAAGACATATCAGATAAAGGAAAGTTTGATTTCTTAGGATATGTTAAAACAAAGCTTCTTCCCTTTCTTCTTACCGTTGGCGTTGCTGGCAGCATTGTTTATATTTTTAACCTGCCAAAGTAAGGTGAAGACATGAAAATAGGTAAAGAGTATTCAAAAAAAATTATAGATAGAATTTTTGTCATTGTATGGTTGCAGATTATAGCCGGAATCACTCTATCATTTTTAAAAATAGATGTAGCATTTTTTTCTTATTCTATTGCTTCCAGTGTTGCGTTGTTAGGAATCGGATGCGCCTTTTATTATAATAAAGCAAAATCAGAAAATCTTCTAAAAATTAAGATTGCTTTTGCAAGATTTAAAATTAGACTATCTGATTTTTTGACGCCTGAGCAAATTAACAGTCTTGATTTAGAATTAGATGTTATAGAAAGAACCGTTACGGATAAAATAGATAACTCTCTTCATGAGTCAATTTATGAAGACATAGAAAACAAAATATGAGAGGATGGGTTTTACTATGAATGAAATTTTTACTCCAGATAATATAAAGACAATTATTGAGATAGTTATTATCCCAATATTGGCTTATGTTGCTAAATATCTTGTATCTTATATCAAGACAAAGAAAGAAGCAACTGAAAATTCAAATAAGAGTGAGCTTGAGAAAAATGTATTAAGCAAGTTTTACGACTTAGTTGTAGACTGTATTGAATGTACCAACCAGACTTACGCTGATGCCTTAAGGGAACAAGGAAAATTTGATGCTGAAGCTCAAAAAGAAGCCCTTACTAAAACAACTACAGCCGTACTTACTCTTTTAACAGACGAAACAAAAGAATTGCTTAACAGTATTGTAGGAGATGTCGGTGTCTATCTTAATACACTCATTGAAAGTATAATTAAACAAAATAAAGTTGCTGTTAATAAATAAAATAAGGGCGAGTAAAATCGCCCTTTCATTTTGGTGGTGAAAAGAAATGAAATTAAAAATTAACACCTTATATACAAATAAAGTAACAAAAAAATATAACCGTAAAATTGAATGGATTACTATTCATTATACTGCTGGAACGTTAAGTGACTCTGGTAAAGCTAAAGCTGTGGCAAATGGATTTGCTAATAATGGAAGAGAAGCCTCAGCCGATTATGTGGTTGATGATGAAAACATTTACTTATGTAACAAAGATATAAAAAATCAATATACTTGGTCTGTTGGAGGCAACAAATATCCAAGTAAATCATGCAGTGAGTCAGCTAAGTACTATGGCAAATGCACTAATGCCAATAGTATTTCAATAGAAATGTGTTCTCGTAAGATTAATAGAAATTCTTTGCTTGCTACTGATACAGACTGGTATTTTACAGACAAGGTTATGAGTCTCGCAGTTCAATTGGTAGCTGAATTAATGCAGGAACACAATATTGATATTGACCACGTAATAATGCATTCAGGAGTTACTGGTAAAATTTGTCCTAACCCGTTTTGTGTTAATGAAGCAGCGTTAAAGAACTGGTCTAATTTTAAAAATAAAGTAAAAACAATTTTGAATGAGGAGGAAGACGATATGACAAGGTACAATAAGATTTCTGAAGTTCCCTCTTGGGGCAAAGATACTGCTCAAAAACTGATTGATAAGAAATTAATTGCCGACAAGAATAACATGAACCTTTCAGAAGATATGCTCAGGGTATTTGTTATGCTTGACAGAAACGGTACTATTTAAGGAGTGGTGTTATGGATTATACTATACTTCTTAGTGAAAATGATAAATCTTTAATTACAACAAAATATGTTCCTATTTTTCAAAATGAACAAAATAAAGATTCATTCAAATTTATTATACCGACTTATTTTTCTAATATGTCACCTGTTCTTCAAGTAGTGCTGCCCGACAGCACTGGTAAAGTAAAATCATGTGAGTATGAACCTGAACTATATAAAAACAGGTATACTTTTTCAGTATTAATACCTAGTGCATTAACACACTTTGCAGGCAAATTAAAACTTTGGTTGACTTTCTTTGGTAAAACATCTGATGAAATACTTAAAACGGATTATTTATATGTTGATGTTCTTGAGCATGAAGGTTTTAATGGCTCTGGTGGAGACGGTGATTTTATTGATGTAGCTACAAAAATATCTGAACTTGAAATAGCTGTAAAAGATTTAAAAGAAACAAAAGCAGATAATATTATCGTTGACAGTGAACATAATACTTTATCCCTTATTTCAGGCAGCGATATTATTTCTGTAATAAATTTACCTAGTGAAGTGGCTTGGTCAGGTTGGAGTGATTAACAGAAAGGAGATCGAAAATGGCTACAAATTATATAAATTTATATAGTTTAAACAGTGAAGCATACGCCGCTTTATCCGAGTATGACCCAAAAACTTTATATTTTATATCTGATAAAAATTGTATTTATGTTCGCGGAAAATTATATGGCGGAAGATTTGATTTAGTAACTGCGTATCCGGCCGACCCGGAAACCGGAGTTCTTTACATAAATAAAACAAGCACAGAAGCAAAGATATGGAATGGTACAAGTTGGGATGTTGTTGCAAAAGGGTTTACGGTCGCTATGTCTGACAGTTCTGACGATTCTTTATTACCTACTGCAAAGGCTGTAGCAACATATGTTTCAAATAAGATTGCCGATGTTACAGGAGGCTCAGGAGTATTTGTAACTGATATTTCTGCGAGTGGAAATGGTACAATCACAGTAAACAAGGGCGAAAACTTAAATACCGTTACCCTTACTAATATGGTATACAGTCCAACATGGGATAATAGTACCAGAACACTTACCCTTCCTATTGCTGGCGGAACATCTTTGTCAGTTGCGCTTGGAAGAGATTTAGTTGTTAAAGCAGGTAAATATAACTCAGATACAAAAGAAATATGGTTATCTATAGCAGTTGATGGAAGCTATACAAATACAGAAGAAGTCATAAAAATTCCTGTATCCTCGCTCATAGATATTTACACAGGCAAAAACACATCAACTGCTACTACTACAGTTTCAGCTACAAATGAAATTTCTGTAGATGTAAAATTATCCACTAAAGAAGGAAACGCTCTTTCTATTGATTCTGTAAATGGTGGACTTTATGTTAGTGTTCCCGATGATACAACAAAAATAGATAAAGTTACTACAGGTCATGCTAATGAAATACTTCTTGCTAATGCTGACGGTGGTGCTGTATTAAGCGGTAAGACTATTGGTGGAGCTACAATAAATGCTACACCTAGTGTTAATACGGCTGCAACAGAAATAGCAGTTAAGGCTTATGCCGATGCAGTTGGAGCCAATGCAATTTCAACAGCAGCCTCAGATGCTACCGCTAAATCTAATATAGCTGAACAAAATGCTAAAACCTATGCAGATGAGATAGTCAAATGGACAAACTGGTAACTTAATTGGAGGCGGTATTTTAAATGAAGATAAAGCTCCTTTATACAATAAAATCGAAATTGTCTTCTCTTGTTAAATCAGCAGGACAGCTTATTGTTGCCCAAGATGATGCCTCGCTTTATTTTGACATGCCTAATTCGAGTGAAACAATACGAATAAAAATAACAGACTTATTAGATATCCCAACAGAAGCTGATAGATTGGTAATATTGGCTCCTAATAGTTCTAAATATTATTTTGTGACAGAGACACATAAAATCTGGAGATACATATCTGGTGAATGGGTTTGTCTAAATGAAAGCGGAGCAATAATTGAAACTAACAACAATAACTCTCAATATTTTTGGGTTGGTACAAAAGAGAAATATAATACGATCACATCACCAGACCCTAACACGTTATATATACTCACGGACGATAATAATGATACAGGTTATGCTACAATAGATGAATTTACTCGGTTATTTGCATATAAATCTGACGAATTAACGTCTAAAGTAAATAACACAGTTTCTACTACACTGGATAACTATAAGACTAATGAGCTTATTCCTTTTGCAAATACGACCAAACAAGAAGTGACTGATATTAAAACTCAGTGTGAAACTGTAAAAACAAGCTGTGATGCGGTAAAAACTGAGTGTGACGGAATATATCGAAACGTTAACACGAAAGCTCAGGAAATAGCGAATACTGTACTTATTGAAAATATCTCATTGAATGGTACATCTGTTGAAATCTCCAATAAAACAGCCAGTTTAACAATTCCTGAAATCCATGCCTCTACAGTTGCACCATCGGACTCAGACGGCAAGGCAGGCGACTTATGGATTGTATATGAAGAATAAGGCGGTGATTGAATGGCAACCTATGATTTAACCATCGGAACTATTTCCAAGTTAAAAACTGGAGATATAATAAACTGTCCATTCTCTGGCTCCATGAAATCATTAGAATTACCAAAAGGAAGTTATAAACTTGAATGCTGGGGTTCTCAAGGTGGTTCTTATAGCTCATACTACGGTGGTTATGGAGGATATTCAGTAGGTATTCTCACTCTTGCTAGTAATGTCAACTCATATCTTTACACCGGAGGGAAACCAGCAACAGTAAGTACAAGCAGAGTCGTTGTTCCAGGTGGATTTAATGGCGGTGGAAATGGATGCAATCGCTATTATTCCAGTACGTATACTTACGGTCAAGGCGGAGGCGGCGCATCTGATATAAGATTAGGACAAGACTCCTTATATGCCAGACTTATAGTTGCTGGAGGTGGTGGTGGTTCGGCATCAGTAGATGCAGCAACTACTAAATATGGTGGCGGAGTATCTGGCGGCTCTCCTCAGTCCGGTTATGGAGCTACACAAACTTCTCCGGGAACAAATGGCAGCTTTGGAAATGGTGCGTCTGTCACTACCTCTGGAAGTAACTATAAATATAGTTCTGGAGGCGGTGGCGGCGGTTGGTATGGCGGAGGTGCTAATAGTGAATATAGCGACTCTTCATCTGGTTATAGAAACTATAATGGTGGAGGTTCAGGATATGTTTATACCTCTTCAACAGCATCTAATTATCCCTCTGGCTGTTTATTAAATTCGGCTTATTACCTTACTGGTGCTTCTACAATTGCAGGAAATAGTACTTTTATATCCCCTGATGGCACATCTGAAACGGGACACTCTGGTAATGGATATATTAGAATAACTGTATTAAATATTGATACCATTGCTTTCCGAATTAAAAAGAACACTAAATTCATCAAATCAAATACAGCATTCATTAAGCAAAACAGTGGTACGTGGAAAAAGGCCGTTGAAGCATATATTAAAGTACCTGTTCATCCAACCAAGTTACTTCTACATGGTGAAGAACTTTTAGACAATAGCAATTACTCCATACCAATAACAAATTCAGGAGTAATTATATTAGAAGAACAGAGTAAATTTGGTAGTAAGTCAATGTATTTTAATGGTCAAGCTTATTTAAAATTAGATGAGTTAATCCCCGCTAATGGAGATTTCACTGTTGATTGGTGGGAATATTGTACTGGAAATTCAGCGACTAGGTTTGCACAATCTATTAACGGAGGCTGTGGAGGCATATGTGCTGGTGGTTCGACAAATATAAATTCCTTATATATTAGTTCTACAGGTTCCAGTTGGAACATAGCTTCTGGCACAGTCATGTTTAGTACAACACTTAATAGTTGGGTTCATTGGGCATTGATAAGAAATGAAAGTACATGGACTACCTACAGAAATGGAGCGCAATTTGCACAAATAACCGGAAATGAAACTGTATTTACTAATAAGAATGGGTTAGTTATTGGTTCATTTTTATATGATTCTAACCATTATTTTGTTGGATATATTGATGAATTTCGTATATCAAGCATAGCTCGATGGACAGAGGACTTTGCCCCACCTACAGCCCCATACAATATATTAGAAGATACGCCTTATGCGGTGTGGAAAAAAACAATCGAATTGTGATTAGGTGGTGATAAAATGGCAATGTATCTAGGTAATATACCATTGGGAAAAGGAGCAAGAGGTAAATCGGCCTATGACTACGCTTGCGAAGGCGGATATAGAGGAACAGAAGAAGATTATAAAATAGGACTATCAAAAGCTGCTGATTTATATGATTTAGTCATGGAGCTAAAAGGAATGATTAATGGCTATACAATAGGTCACGAAGAAGTCAATGGAGACCTTGTAATGACCTTAACTTTTGATGATGGTACATAAGGAGATAGTTATTTGAATAAATTTTTGTTTTTACTTTTGCTATTATTCAATCCTATAATTCTACGTTTTGGGCTAATTGCGGTTGTTTTTATATTTACTATTTTGGTTACTTGTGCTGCCTATGTAATAGGTTTAATTCAAATGATAATTGATAAGGTGAGTCAAGGTGAAATAAAGAAATAATTTTAGGGTATACATCGTAATGGTGTATACCCTATTTTTTACTTTTTTTAAATAACGCTGTGCTAAATTAATTAAACTCCGGTATATACAAAATCATTACTACAAGGTAGTTATCCTCAATACTCATTCCTACCCAGTAATCATTTTTAACATACACAATTCCATCAAAATGATCTTTAAAAAACTGGTTGGCGTTAACATCATAATAAAATCCAGTATCTTTAAGACTTCCTATATATTTTTCAATATCTCCAGACTGACCTGACATTATATCATACATATAAAAACCTGACAAATCATCGTCATATAACAACTCCTGATAAACTAATTTTGCTCCTGTTATTTTTCCAAAATCGGGGATCCAATTTTGTTTATCATAATATATGTTGGGTGCTGTAATAGCCGAAAATTTTGTGTACTTCCAGTGGATATTGTTGAAGGTGGTGTTGATATATATGTTGAAGGGTATGTTTCCCCTGTGACCATATTTTGTATATTAGGATTGTACTCCAACAAATAATTAAGCTCTGAATACCATGGAGTAATACTTATATAGTTCCATTTTTTAGATAACAATAGAGTTTTCGTTGTAGCATCCCAGTTTACTTCATAATCTAATAAACCTACAAAATCCTTGGCAGATAACATAATATTATTATCTATTATTGAAGGAGGGGAAGCAAGCCATTTTATAAAATGATAAGCCGTTCCTTTAGACTCATACATTATTGTATCATATTCATTTTTACCAATAGTAAATTCATTAATTGTGTTATTATAAGAGTCTTTGTGGTTTGGCATATCAGAAAGATACCAATATTGCCCATATTTTATAGTAAGCTTTTGGGTGTCTCTATTATAAGTTGTAATAGCTCCCAGTGCTCCATAGATATCAGTTGCAGAAACAAGTACCTCCCCATTACTTACTTGTGCAAAGACATTAGCAGAAACATCCTTACCATCTAATATGACCTTTATATTATTAGCTGCGAATACATGTGTTGGCATTGTAAGCAGTAATACTAAAATTATTACTAACATGTTTTTAATTTTTTAAACATTTCTGCCCCTCCTCTATTGTAAATATACAAATTTCTGACGAATCATTTTTTAATTTACGCTTCATCAGCATCAACATACACCCATCCTTCGCCCTTTTTGTATACCTTTACTTTCTTTTTCTGTTCTTTTTGAGACTGATAATATTCATCTTCTGGTATGTCTTCGTAAACCCAGCCTTGTCCCTTACGATAAACATGAACTCTAACAGTTTTGCCTTTAGATGTGTTATCATCTTTCTCGTCCTCTAATGTCTCTTTATACTTTGGAGTGTTATCATCTTCATCATCGTCATCTCGTATAGGTTTTCTCCTATCTCTTTTTTCTTCTGTTGTTTTACTTGGATTTGTTGAGTTGTTAGAAGATGTTTCATTTTCCATGATCAATATCCCAAGGGCGTATCCTACATTGTTTTGGACTAAAACAACACCAACAAAATTATTATTATCGTGGAAAATTAGGGTTGACGTATTGTTTTGATTTTTATTATATTCTTGGCTATATTCCTCACTATATTTAAAACCAGCGTTATACAAAGCTTGTTCGTATATTTTAAGATCTTCAGCAGTGAATGTCCCTGTGTTGTACATATAAATCGTACTGTCTTTTACACTTGTATCTTTTTTGTATAATTCTGTATTTGTTACTTTGCCAAAATCAGGAATATTATTAAAATCGTCATAGTAAATATTTTCCTTTATTGTTTTGTTGTTTTGTGCCGACTTAAAATAGTTATTTAAATCACTTGACGATACTGCATTTGTATCTATTTTTACTATTCTTGTAGAAGCATCCCAGACGATTGTATAATCAAACGGTTCTGCAACATATCTAGCTGGGACAAAAATATGATTATCTATTAATATAGGGTTCGCATCAACATCAACTGCATGCGCAACCGTATCTCCTTCTTTATAATAAATATAGTAAGATTCGTTAAGGAATAATAACGCCAACCTGCCATTTTTCTTTGAACTAATATATTTGCCTGATTCATCATCATGCCAAATAAGTTCCATTCCAAGATTTTCATAAATAGGTCTAGCAGGAACATATACTCGGTCGTTTATTATCTGAGGTTTTAAGTCGGTTTGCAAAATTTCGCCATCAATATAGATTTTAATGTCATCTGCCTCAGCCCCAAAGCATACCGTTGAACAACTTAGCACAAATATGCTTGCCAGCATAATGCTCAATGTCTTTTTAATTTTACTCATATAATATCCCCCTTTATAATTAAAAATGAAACTTTAATTTAACTATAACTCCAATTTCGACAAATAACAACAAATTTAGGATTTATTTACCACAATTAAAGAAATAAACAAAAAATCACAAAACTACGTAAATTACATATCAGTTAAGTCAAAATAACTTATTGAGATGATGAACGACTTATTTGCTTCGTTTAATGATAAAAAGGACAGTATTAATACTGTCCTTTTTATATTTATCTATTTATTTTCTTCTTAGATTTTAATCCTCTATACACTGGCTGATACTTCCGTTAGCACTGTCCACAATAAGGGCTTGGCCTTCGTGGACATTACTATCGGCAGAAATAATAATATTGTCGTTTGTAGAATCATCTTCACCAGCAAGTTTCGTAACACAGCTGGTATTGCCGTCTACCATCATAATACTGCCCTCATCACCATTTGTAATTTCACCGGAAATTACGATAGTATCATCAGCAAAAAATTTCTCAACGGCAAAAGCAGGAATGGCTGCTGCTGCAGCGATCGTCAGTGAAACAAGTGTAGTTGTAATAATTTTTTTCATAGTTTTTTCCTCTCTTTACTTAAAGTTTATTGTTTATTGTGTGGTACCGAACGGTTTTCACCTCGGTGTTTAGTGTAAATGCATAGAGGCTGCTGGTGTAAAAATAACTCCTTTGCATCCGTTATGCGGTTTTAGAATTTCACCTTCTTTCTTTGTTTCTGTTCACAGTATAGCATTGTAAGAATAAAGGCTTGGTTAAGAAAACGACTAAATTTTAAATTCTTTTAATTTTATTTTTAACGAAAAAAACCACGCGGTCGAAACCGCGTGGTTTCTGTGAATTAATACAGCTTTGTCTACCTAGTAACCACTGGCAAAGTGACAATGAAAACGGTTTCCCCGTCACTGCTTCTGGCAGAGACACTACCTCCATGTCTGTGAACAATTTCTGAAACGATGGCTAGGCCGAGTCCCGCTCCTTCCGTCGAGCGGGATTTATCCGCACGGTAAAATGGCTTAAAAATTTGTTCAATCTTTTCAGGAGGTATTCCAATACCGTTATCTGAGACGGTAGCGGTGTACCATTTTCCATTAGATTGTACGTAAATGTCGATGCTTCCGCAAACAACATTATATTTAACAGCGTTTTCAACCAGATTTGAAAACGCGCGAGTCAGCATCACGCTATTTGCGATGATTCGATACCCGCATGGATGAAGAACTACCGTCAGTTTTTTTTCATTAATGCGTGATTCTAGTTCCGATACAATCCCGGCAAACATTTCATCAAAATCCAACTCATCATTAAACTCATATCCACCCTGTGTCGTCATTGCAAATAGGTTATCAACCAATGCGGCCATACGTTTAGTCTGCCGTTCCATAACACAAATCGTTTTATCATAGGCTTCCAGAGTTGGACGCTCATCAAGGCGAAGTACATCGAGGTTTGTTTTCATGACGGCAATCGGTGTTTTGAGTTCATGGGCCGCATCGGAAGAAAATCTTTTCTGGTCGGAAAAAGCCTTATCAAGACGCACTAACATCTGATTGAAAGAATCCGCAAGGCTTCCGATTTCATCATTAGAGATGAACCCCTCGATCCGTTGGGAGAGTTCGTTCTCTGTTATTTCCCCAATCTCATCACTTAAACTGCGAAGCGGCTTAAGCGCTCGGCCAAGCAAAAAATAGGTTGAAAATCCACCAATGCAAATAACGGCAGCCATAACCCAAAGGCTAAAAGAATTGAAGTCATTGCCGGCCTTTGTAATTAAAATTGAACTTTCATTTCCATCTGAAGCCGTATCCGGTACCATATAAAGCTCCGGAGTTCCGCTGGAGGAGCGAGGCATATTTTCTTCTCTGTCCGACAGATCACTTGAGAGGGGAATAACAAACGTCTGATTGGCATTATAGATTGCTAATGCAGTCAGCAACGTACAGACACAACTAAGTAGCATGACAACATAAAGCGTTAGACGAACACGAATTGGAAGCCGGTTCAAGGTCATTCTCCTCTCTGGCTGGCTGAATACTGCTCCTGTGTCTGTATGCAGTATCCAGCACCTCTGACATTCATAATAACTTCCTTGTCACTAAATACTCCAAGTTTTTTTCTCAGCCCACTTACATGCACTTTTACAGCGTTTGAAAAAAAACTATCTTCGCCACCCCATACATGCTCAATCAGCTCCTCGGAACTAATTACCCTTCCGCGGTTCAGCAACAGGTATTCAAGTATCGAGAATTCCTTTGGCGTTAGAGAAAGGAGCTCACCCTGTTTAGCGTAAACGATATGTTTCTGTGTATCGAGGTGGAAGCAGTCAAAGCATAAAATAGTATTATTCTGAGTAAACTCCCGACGCAGCAGCGACCGTATCCGAGCCTCTAGTTCACCGAAATCAAAGGGTTTCACAAGGTAATCGTTGGCTCCCATATCCAACCCCGCTATACGCTGTTCATAGTTGCTACGGGCAGACAGAATCAGAACCTTTTGCTGAAGGTCATTCTCTCGTATTTTTTTCAGCAAGTCAAGTCCATCCATTCCAGGAAGGTTTAAATCCAAAAGAATGAGGTCGTATTTGTTGACAAATGCAAGCTCACAGGCCTCGTTACCGTCAGAAGCCTCTTCTGTCAAAAAACCTTTTTTAGCAAGTCCTGCGCAAAGTGCATCGCGTAGATCACTCTCATCTTCAACAATCAATAGCTTCATAAAACATCCTTTCTCCGCATTTAATAAAACCGCGGCCTTTTTAATTATAGCAATCTTTCAAAGGTTCAAACTAAGTGCAAACCAAACAAATACATATACTGCTATTTTTCTGGTAAAACAAGAATAAAGGAATAGGTTTCGCCGTCCGACTCAAAGGAAATTAATAGCCGGTCGTCTTTCCTCAAATCGCATAAACGATAATCATTACCAAGCATATCGCTTATATCTAAATTTTCAGGAATTATAAGTGTCCTGCTTTCTCCGGTATATTCAAAATCAATGTCAGGCAATACTATATCATCTAAAGGATCAAGTTCCGTTTTACTGTTATTGCCCATTTCCAACCCGTTTATTTCAGAATTATAGAGATAAGCCTCGCCTGAGGATAACTGATCTGTATCATCTCCGTCTGGATTTTCCCCTTCAAGGTAATACTGAGGTGTCTTTGAGATGTTAAGCGTAAGTTTGTTTCCATCAACGGAAGTAACACTACCGAAAATTAAGGCATCATTTGGTGATGTCATATCTTTTGATTCTTTTTCTTCATCAATTTGAGGAATATCTGTAGATGACGAAGTGCATGTCACGAGAGACAGTGTTACAAGGCTCGCCAGAATGGTGATCATTAGCTTTTTCATTAAAATTAGTTCCTTTCTAGTATTTCAGTTACAAATATAGTTATTATTATATTTTCTAAAAGGTAAAGATTTGGTTAAGAAAAAGCTTATGAAATTCTTATGGAGACATTTACTCTGCATACATACAGTATATACTTTTTTATTGCAGACTTATATCCATATAGCACCAAATAAATTCAACATTGTTTATATAGAAATATATTTGAAGCATGATTGCAAAGTTGCAGTCATCTGATATAATTATTTATAGTAGTTTCAATAAAAACCTGTTAATATCTGCCCTAATAAGAACATCGTAGGTCATGTAAGGAGAGAATTTTTATGGATATACAGAAGACGATAAATTCATTGAATAAAAATGGTTATACAGTTCATTACTTTGAACATGAAAGTGAAGCCGTTGACTATCTTTGTGCAAAATATCAAAACAAGGTTATCGGCTTCGGTGATTCGCAGACAATCCTTCAGATGAAACTGTATGATGCATTGAGAGAAAAAAATACAGTAATTGACCCATCGCAAAATACACATGGTACGTTCATAGATACAGCAAAGCTATGTTTGACCACAGAAGTTTTTATGACTTCTGTTAATGCTATTTCTGAAACCGGGGAGTTAGTTAACATGGACGGTACTGGAAACCGTGTTGCCGGTTCTCTTTTCGGACATAATTCCGTTGTTTTTATTGCTGGAGTAAATAAAATTGAGTCAGATTTGGAATCTGCAATCTGGCGTGTACGAAATGTTGCATCTCCACTTAATGCCAAACGCTTAAAGCTTAAGACCCCGTGTGCATTGAAAGGCGATAAATGTTATGACTGCTTGAGTCCCCAGCGGATATGTAATGCGCTGACAATTCATTTTCGCAAAATGAATAATGTAGAAACTGCTGAAGTCATCCTTATTAATAAGGGCCTCGGTTTCTAACTTATATATCAGACAAATTTAAATTTAGTAAGTATAACTTGATAAAATTTAAAATAAAAAACAAGGTGTACTCTATGGGATAATCAGAATACACCTTTGTTTTTGTTAGATTGCTTTATTAAGCTTATTAATTTTATTACTTTCTATTAATTTTGTTACATCCTCAATTGTCATTCCTGAGGTTTCTACCAGAGTAACTAAATCGCTCATTTGCTCATTTCTAAGCTGTTCTTCAAGTCTCGATATTTCTTTCTTTAGTTCACCTAATTCATTCTGAAGCTTTTCCTTTTTTTCTAAAGCAGCATTAAGTTTTTCCCGAGTCGTTTTCGCCTTTCCTCTCGCCATCTTTAATCCTCCTAAAATAGAAATCTTTATATTCAAATGATATATAAATAATTTCCAATTGTCAAACATAAAATACAGTTTATACCATTTAAATTTGACACCGTTCGACGCACCGGACAATATAAAATACCTTTCAAATTTTTCTGACATGTTAATTAAGGAGATTATAAAATAATTATCTGTTGCTTAAATCTATACCCCATATTAATTCGATCCAACCTCTTATCCTGTCACTTTCTCCATCTTTAAATCCATGCCATTCGCAAACCTTGCGGAAAGCTATGTTCTCAGGCATATCATTAATATAATCATCTCTTGATGTGTCTGTTTCATTTAATCCAAGGTCCTGACGTATAAATCTCATAATAGGTTCCGGATATCTGTTTTTCATCTTTTCTGCCTCTTTTCTCAATTAGTTTTAAAAAATATAATGAATTCAAATTAATTAAAGAAAACTCATAACAAAATAACTTTTTCTATTATAACAGTCAAACGGCTTTATCTCAACTATTTTTGCCTGTTTATTTATAGCTCCACATTCCCAGATTGATATTTTAAAATAATATGTTGTATAATTAACATGGCATAAAAATAAAAAGTTTATTAAACATATTTTATATCTGATAATGATTACAGTATAATTCAGAAAGCAGGTTATTAAAATGAATAAATCAAGTGAATACCAGCACCTAACAAGAACATTTGGGCCGCTATATAATGAAAACTCAGAAATACTAATTTTAGGCTCATTCCCTTCCGTCAAATCAAGGGAGGCTAATTTTTTCTACGGACACCCTCAAAATCGTTTTTGGAAAGTTATAAGCGCGGTATATAATAGTCCTGTACCTATCTCAATAGAAGAAAAAACTGAATTTCTTTTAGGGAGCCGAATAGCTCTCTGGGATACTATACACAGCTGCGATATAATAGGCTCCAGTGACAGCAGTATTAAAAATGTTGTACCTACTGATATAAACCTTATCCTGCGTTCTGCAAACATTAAAGCAGTATTCTGCAACGGCGCAGCTTCTTATAAATTATATATGAAGTACTGCTATCCCAATACGCATGTCGAAGCAATAAAGCTTCCATCCACAAGCCCCGCTAATGCTGCATTTTCTATTGACAGGCTAATAGATATATGGAGTTTTGAAATAAATAAAATCCTTTCTGTCAAAAACGGTTAAATGGCTTGTAGAAACCATTTTTAAGGTTTACAATGGATAAATACTTCCATATCGGAAAAGAGGTGTTATGTATGTCCACTGATCTTTATAGTATTTTAGGCAAACAAAATATATTGAAATTTTTAGACCATTTACATACTAATATTTATATAACAGATGTAGAGACGGATAAAATAGTTTATATGAATGAAACAATGAAAACAACGTTTAATATAAACGAACCGGAAGGTAAAATATGCTGGCAGGTACTTCAAAGTGGTATGAAAAGCAGATGCGGCTTCTGCAAAATAGATGAGTTGTTGGAACTTGATGAAAATCACTGCTGTATATGGGATGAGATTAATACTGCAACTGAATGCATTTACAAAAACTATGACAGTATTATTAAATACAACGGGAAAATATATCATATACAAGACTCTACAGATGTTACAGAATACATGAAGCTTTCGGAGAGCGCAAGCTTAGACGAGCTTACAGGAATGCTCAACAGGCGTTCTGGTAAAGAAAAACTCTCTGCGGCATTATCTGATTCAAAGAATGAAAACAAAATGCTGACTATTGCGCTTTATGATGTAAATGGTTTAAAACAGATAAATGACCAGTATGGTCATAACGAGGGTGACAACCTTCTACGATATATTGCATCTGTAACCAAAGGAAAGCTTAGCACTAGGGATTTTATTTTCCGGCTTAGCGGAGATGAATTTGTAATAGTATTTTATGACGAAGATAAAACACATGCCGATATACGCATGAAGGATATACAGAATTCTCTTATAAATGAAAAAAGCCGCTGCAGCATGTCATATACTCCATCTATATGTTACGGCCTAGTTGAAATATATCCTCAGGATCAGTATACAGTATCTGATATTATAATTCATGCCGATGAAAAGATGTACATTCAAAAAAGGGATTACCATATTGCAGCAGCTCAAAAAAAACTTAAACAAGCTAATCACGAGTGTTTCCCTATTGATTTTGATTACGATAAAGACAATCTTTATGAGGCACTTACCTTTAGTACTGATGATTATATATTCGTCGGTAATATGAAAAGCGGAGTATTCAGATATTCCCCAAAAATGGTATCAGAATTTGGTCTTCCTGGTGAAATAGTTGAAAACGCAGCAGCTTTTTGGAGCAGACTTGTACATCCTGATGATGCAAAATATTTTCTTGAAAGCAATCAAAGCATAGCTGATGGACGAACAGATTATCACAACATCGAATATCGGGCTAAAAATGTCCGAGGCGAATGGATATGGCTAAGATGCAGAGGAAAAATGATACGTGATGAATTTGGTGTTCCAAATCTTTTTGCAGGTATGATAGCAAATCTTGGAAAAAATAATAACGTTGATCATATGACTGGTTTATATAACCGTTTTGAATTCGAGGAAACAATAAAAAAATATATTGGCAATAATAAATTTTCAGAAAAACTAGCTTTGATGGTTTTGGATATGGATTCATTCAAGAATATAAACGACCTCTACGACCGTTCCTTTGGAGACAAAATTCTTCGTATAACAGGCCAGAAAATTTCTTCATTGCTACCTTCAAACGCTCATTTATTTAGGCTTGACGGCGATGAATTTGGTTTGGTTGCCGTTGACTGCAGTCCTCAGGAATGTAAAAATATATTTGACAGAATACAACACGATTTCAAAAATCAGCAGGAACATGACGGAAAAAAATATTACTCAACTGTATCAGCGGGCTGTGCATTCTATCCGGATGATGCGGATAACTATCTGGACCTAATGAAACTTGCTACCTACTCTCTTGAGCATTCAAAGTATATGGGTAAAAATCAGCTCACTCTTTTTTCACCTCAGCTTATGCCGCAAAAAGAAAGAAAGCTTGAGCTTATTGAACTTCTTAGAGAGAGTATTGAACGCGGATTTGTCGGCTTTTCAATACAATATCAGCCTCAGGTTATAGCTGAAAGTGGAAAACTATACGGAGCCGAAGCTCTTGCAAGATGGCGTTGTTCAAAATACGGAGATATATCTCCAATAGAATTTATACCTATTTTGGAGAAAAGTGGATTGATAATTCAGTTTGGTCGCTGGATTTTTTTCAATGCTGCGTCCCAATGCAAAGCATGGTGTGAATATAATTCTGACTTTAAAATGAGCATAAACCTCTCCTACCTGCAGCTACTTGATACGGGACTTGTTTTATTTATTGAGAATACACTGAAAAATCTTGAGCTTTCTCCTGCCAGCATTACACTTGAGCTTACTGAAACTTATCTCGTAACTGAAGAACACTTTGTAGACGAAACATTAAACAGCTTAAAAAGGCTTGGCATACAAATTGCTATGGATGACTTTGGTGTCGGATATTCTTCGCTGGCATCACTTAAAAACACTCCCGCAGATATAGTTAAAATAGATAAAGGCTTTGTAAACGGAATTGCAAAAGATATATTCAATTCTACCTTTATTCGTTCAATTACTGAACTTTGTCATGATGTCGGCAAAGTTGTTGTTCTTGAAGGTGTTGAAACTAAAGAGGAGTATAATATTGTTGAAAAGGCCGGCCTGGATTTAATTCAGGGATATTATTTCGGAAAGCCTGTAACCGCTGAATTGTTCAGCAGTAAATTTTCTAAAGCTACTGATAAAAAATAAGCGCCATTTGGCGCTTATTTTTATCCGTTCTGTTTGGTTGTTCCGCTGCTTTTAAGAGGGCTTATTCTTACTTGACTTTCCTTCATTCCTGTTTTCCTTGTTACAATGTCCATAATCTGCGCAAGTTCAGAATCAGAAAGCTCACTTTTATTTACCACAACATCTACAGTATCGTCATCAATACGTACATATACCTCGCTGAAGCCCTTTGACTCTATCATTGCCTCAGCAGCTGTTTCCTTTTCAATTCTCTGCTGAATTTCAAGAAGATTATCAGCGCATTCCTGTTTCTTTGCCTCATCAACATTTGTATTATTAATCATTTCTGTAAGCATATCCTTTTGACTTGCCCTTGCCTGCTCTCTGTCCAGTTTTGCCTGAACAAAATATGTATCCGGAGTTGTGCTTACATATATAGCTGCCCCAGTGTCATCATATACCTGCTGGCTTTCATCACTCTGAATACCATCTCCGCCCAGTGCAAATTCAAGCCCGTCTGTATCAGTATCGTCTGCAATGGTTGCAATTGAACCGTCATCGTTTAAAAGTGCCTCATAGCTTGTAGGGTCATTTAAATCAACACTGTCTATTTGTCCGGAGGATTTGCTCTCCGTAAAATTAAGATAACCCGCGACAGCAATCATAACTGCCAGTGCTGTAACAACCACCTGATTTCTTTTAACTGCAAACATATTTAAACCTCCCGTTTTATTTCATTTTGAATACCTCAACTTTGTTTGCCGAAACACCGAAAAGCGCCTGCGCCGCACGTATTAGCGAATCTTTGACTATTACATTGTCACCACCCTCCGCAACAATTACTATGCCGGAAATTTCCGCAGTCATTTCTTTTATTACAACAGGAGATGTGCTTCCGTCGCTATTGTTAACAGTAACGACGGTATTTTCCTCTGTTTGAGAAACAATCCCTCTGCTGTCTCCCTGCGATGCGCTTTCCTCTGTTTCTGACGTACTTTTTTTATTTTCCTGTGCATAAACGGCTTCACCGCCTGAACTCAGGGTAATCATTACATCAACACTTCCAGCGCCTTCAACCTGGGACAAAAGGTCTTCTGTCTTTTGCTCAAGCTGTGAAATATAATCACTGCCGGTAGAGTTGTTCTGTACTGTCTGAGCTTTAGCCGCGCTGTCGTCTTTTTTATCAAATACCATGTCTCCAGCTAATATGAGCATGGCTCCGAACAGAACGGCAATCAGTATATCTCCAAAAAGCTTGCCTTTTCTGTCCTTAAAAACCTCTTTTAACGTCATGTCCCCACTTCCCCATTTGTATTTTAATTATATGGAGTTACTTTCTCCACATGTATATCTAAACCTTCGTTTATTTTAGTGGTTTCTTCCACTTCATTCATTTCATCATATAAAATATTCGTTAATCTCTGTCTAACATCTTCTGTTTCTTCCATCTTCTCCTGTCCGTTCTCAAAGGCTGGCAGCACAGCATCCCCGTTTGAAAATGAAACAAAGACATCCGAAATTTTGCCAAGAATAGTAAAAATCATGATTATGCCTACTATTACCGATACATATTTTTTTATTTTTGCATCGGGCACAACCATCTCTGCAAATATGGTCAATAACATAAGCAAGGCTATATTTTTTATATATGCGCCAAGTGCAGTAAACATACCGTTAAATCCTTTCTTATACAGCCAGCATAAGGGCTGTTACTGTAATAAACATAATTTCTGCGGTAAATACAATTCCAGTAAGTATAGCCGTGTAATCGGCGGCACGAGTTATACACTTTACAATTCTCTTAGGAGCTATTGGTTCGGTAATTGCGGCGGTCAGCTTATAAATAAGCATGATAACAGCCAGCCTGATTACAGGCATAATACTCATCAGAACTATAAATATCATTACGGCAGCCGTAATTGAATTACCCATTGATGACGTCAGTGCTGCCGCCGTTTCCGCAGCAGATGCCATCAGGCTTCCAACTACAGGAACCGCCTCCGCAGCTGTTTTTATGGAACGTCCGGCTATAACCGCAACGTCAGGTACGCCTATTTTTATAAGAGACATTATAAATACAAAAGCCCCTGCGCAAACTTTAACGCCCCATTTGCATAAAAAGCTCATAAGCTCTGCAAGCTCCATCAGCATATCCCGCTCTGACATACTGTTTATAAATGTAATAAGGGCAGCAAAAAGAATTCCAGGTATAACAAGCCTTTTTACTATATAATTGAGAACAGAGGCGGAAGCATACAAAACAGGCACCGCCGCGGTCATTTTAGCGGCCTTTCCGTTTGCCGTCATAATCAGCATATAAAGCGGCTGAAGTGTGTTTGATGTTTCAGTTATGTTCTCAACGGCCTTTAAAGCAGTTTGCGATGCGTATGAAAATGACTGCATTACTGTTATGACAAGTACTGCCGAGCATATATACTGTCCTAGCTTGCTGACTCCCTCAGACGAAAAGGATGATGAAAGAGTTTCCAGTATGGCTGACAGGAGTATAAGTATCATAATTCTTCGCATTATGTACAAAACATCGGCTGCCTGTCCGGCCGCCAGCCTTAAAACCGTTTTCACAATATTATTTAGGCTGAAATCATATTCTCCTGTTACTATTTTTATAGCAGTATCCTTTAGGCTGAAATCTTCCATTCCATAGTCTTCACCAACCGCTCTAAGCTTACTGTCAGTCTCCTGAAGGCTGAACATGTCCGCAACGCTTTCAACTGTTGTTTCAGTGGCATAAGCTGTATGCGGAGCAAATAATGAAAGCAAAAGTACTGCCGCAATTAACACACGTTTTATCATTTGAATCACCTCAAAGCGAAAGGTTTATTATAAGGCTGAACAGATTTTCAATTATTGGCAGAGAGGCCGTTAGAATAAGAAGTCTTCCCGCCAGCTCTATTTTCGCTCCTATTGCCTTTTCATTTGCGTCGTTGCAGAACTGTACTGCAAACTCACAAATGTATGCAATAATTATTACCTTGACCATAATTGAAACATATTCGCTGTTTATTCCGGCCGCCGTAATCATAGCTCCGAAAAGAGCCTTTATTTTTGTCATGCTGTCCAAAAGCAGATAGACTATTACAATTCCTGTACCCACTCCGATGAAAAGCGAAAATTCTTTTTTATACTCCTTAACTGTTACGGCAAGTACGGCTCCGATTATTCCAACGGCCGCAATTTTGATTATAATGTCCAAATGGCATCACTCCTAAAAACGGAACAGAGTCTGTATTGTACTGAAAAGGTCGCTTATATAGCCGATTACCCAGTAAAGGACAACTATAAGGCCGGCCAGTGTAGTAAGCATTGCCTGATCGTCTCTGCCGGCCCTCACAAGCACCTGATTAAGAACAGCAACAAGTATTCCTACAGCGGCAATCCTGAAAACAATATTTATATCCATAATAGAACCTCCCGATTATTAAAAAAGAACCACAACTATCAGTATTCCGCACAAAACTCCTGCGCTTCTGAAAAGCCTTGAGTCTTTGAAATACTTACGCATAAGCTCGTCTGACTTACCGTCAATATAGCTTATCGCTATATCAATGTTTGACATCTGGCATTCCTTATCGCCTCCACCTAAAGTCTGTCCAAAGGCTATAAAAGCATCTATGTCTTCTTTCTTAAAAAAAGTACGCCCTTTTCTGTCCTTCAATGTTTTCTCCCATGCCGCTGAAGCCGATTCAGCATTTTTTGATTTCAGCAGCCTGCCTGAGTCCTCAAAAATTTCCGCAACAGAGTCATTCAGCTTTTCACTTATTTCAATAAGGGCTTCATAAAGAGGCTTTAATGAATAACTGATTTCGCTCTTAAGAAGCATTAAGCCTCTTTTCATTTCTTTCAGTTCATCCGCCCGGTACTTGTCCCGCGAAGACATAAAAAGCCCTGCCGCGGTACAGGAAAAGAATACAATTACCGCACCTATCATTTTAATCAGCATAAGGCTTCCCCCTTTTTATCAACAACAGCTTTGATTTTTCCGGGATTATTTCTCCCCTCAAGAAATATATATCTGTCAAATATATCTAAAGACTCAGAAAATCGTTTTTTAATATCATCCATATCAGCGCCGTGGGCGGTACAAATTAAAGACGAGCCTGACAGAGCGGCTTCCCTGACCGCTTTCATATCCTCCACGGTTCCTATCTCATCAGCCGAAACTATATCCGGAGACATTGTACGGATAAGCATTGAAAGCCCCTTAGCCTTTGGACAACAGTCCAGCACATCTGTCCTTTCACCGACGTCAAGCTGAGGCACCCCCATATAGCAGGCGGCAATCTCACCTCTTTCGTCTGATATTCCCACCGTGTAGCCCCTATTGCTTAATATCCTAAGTAAATCCCTAAGAATAGTAGTTTTTCCTCCGCACACAGGCGATACAATTAGTATATTTTTAAGGCCTCCGTCATCGGCAAAGCTTACTGCATCTTTTGCACAGCCCTTTCTTTCAGAGGCTATCCTTAGTGATATAGAGCCTATATTTTTTATTGTTGTTATAATTCCGTTTTCCGACACAACAGTCCCTGCTACCGCTGCCCTATGACCACCCGGAACCGTTATGAATCCATATTTAAGCTGTTCCTGAACCGCATACAGAGAATAATTGCTAAGCATGTTCAGCATGCCATCAATATCCTCCTTTGAAGACCTGAATGCATTGCAGACATCCTTTGTCTGCTTTCCGTCAGCATCCATAAAAAATTCTTTTATACCGCTTTTCAATATAAGCGGCTTCCCTACCCTAATTCGTATCTCATTAATATCGTTCCAGTCATTTTCCAAAAGCAACCTTTTTAAACGACCGTTGAAACAGTCGATTACATTTGTCTTAAGCATGTCTACTCCTCCGTTCTAAGTTAATACTATTTTTCATATTTCAATTTAATGCTTACAAGCAGTAATTTTTAGCTGACATTTTTCTCACTTTAGCACTGCGCATTCCAAAAATAATTGTTGATTTTATTCCACAATTGAGCTATGATAATACTTAAATTCAGTAAGGAGGATAATTAGAATGATTATAGTAATGAAACAAAAATTTTCTGAAGAAAATCTCGGAAATGTTATAAAAACTATTGAGGGACTTGGACTTACTGCACATCTCTCAAGAGGAGAAAATACTACGCTTATAGGAGTTGTAGGCGATAAACGAAAGCTGATTGAAAAAAATCCTGAGCTTTTGCCAGATGTTGACCGTGTCATTCAGGTAAGCGAGACATATAAGCTTGCCAATAAAAAATTTAAAACAGAGCCAACTGTAATAAATGTAGGCGGCGTAAAAATAGGAGGAGACAGCTTTGTAATTATGGCAGGTCCATGTGCTGTTGAAAGCCATGATCAGCTGTTTGAAACGGCCTTAGCCGCAAAAGCCGGCGGAGCGCAGATACTAAGGGGAGGAGCATATAAGCCCCGTACATCTCCATACTCATTTCAGGGCCTGGAGATTGAAGGACTTAAATATATGTCCGAGGTCAGAAACGAAACCGGACTCAAAATTATTACCGAGGTAACAAGTGAGCATGCGCTGGAGGCTGCTGTAAATTATGTTGATATAATTCAAATAGGCGCCAGAAATATGCAGAATTTTGAGCTTCTTAAGGAAGCGGGAAAAATAAATAAGCCAGTTATGTTAAAGAGGGGCCTCTCTGCTACAATTGACGAGCTTCTCAATGCAGCAGAATATATTATGAGTGAAGGAAACGAGGATGTTATTCTGTGTGAAAGAGGAATAAGAACCTATGAAACCAGTACAAGAAATACTCTTGATATTAGCGCTGTCCCCGTTATAAGAAGTAAGTCCCATCTTCCTATAATCATAGACCCGTCTCACGCCTCAGGCGTCAGGGAGTACATTGCACCCTTAAGCAAGGCAGGCGTTGCAGTCGGTGCTGACGGCCTTATGATAGAGGTTCATCCACATCCTGAAATTGCTCTTTCCGACGGTGCTCAAAGCCTCAATCCTGAAGACTTCAAGGCCCTCACCGATGAACTCCGTCCATTCATAGCTCTTGTAGGGAGGAAATTTTGATGTATAAAAAAGTAGGAATTGTCGGCCTTGGTCTTATAGGCGGCTCTCTCTGCAAGGCTCTCAGAAACAGATATGGAGTCGAAGAAATAGTTGCTTCAAACAGAAGCGAAGATGTTTTGACTGCAGCAAAATCCGAAGGTATCATAGACAAATACTCACTTGGGATTACCGATATCTTTAAGGGCTGCGATATAGTTTTTATCTGCACTCCGGTAGATAAGATATTTGAATATGCTAAAGAGCTTGCCCCTATTGTCGGAAGCGGCTGTGTTATAACCGATGTCGGAAGTACCAAGGGTCAAATATATGATAACATGAAAGAGCTTGGAAATCTGATAACATATATAGGCGGACATCCTATGGCAGGCTCTGAGAGGTTTAGATACAACGCCTCAAAGGAGCATCTGTTTGAAAATGCCTATTATATAATTACTCCAGCCGAAAATGTCGATGATGATAAAACCGCTGAATTTAAAGAAATGGTTGAGAAAATCGGAGCCATTCCCGTAGTCCTCTCTCCATACGAACACGATTACGCGGTTGCCTCAGTCAGTCATGTACCGCATATAATAGCCGCCGCACTTGTTAATAATGTGAAAAAGCTTGATTCTGAAAAGGAATATATGCACCTGCTTGCCGCAGGAGGTTTTAAGGATATTACAAGAATAGCATCGTCCAGCGCGGATATGTGGGAGAGTATTATGTTTGAAAACAAAGAGGATATTCTTTCTGTCCTTAACTCTCTTACAGATGTTATCACAGACATTAAAAAATCCATTTTATCTGACAACAGAGAAAGCGTGTACAATTACTTTTTAAATGCTCAGCAGTACAGAAATACCTTTAACAACACAACGCCTAAGGCCTTTGTTAAACGCTATGAAATTGACGTTGACGTGCTTGACCGACCGGGCAGCATTGCAATAATTGCCGTACTGTTTTCAAGTAACGGCATAAATATAAAAAACATGGGCATTGTAAACAGCCGTGAAAATAACAGCGGAGCACTTACCTTTGCCTTTGATTCCGAAGAGGACAGGCAGAAAAGTGTTGCTCTTCTCAGAGATATGAACTACGACGTAACTGTAAAGGAATGATAATATGAACGCAGTAATAAGACCCGCAAAAAAAGTCAGCGGTGTACTAACAGTTCCCGGCGATAAATCAATTTCACACCGCTCAGTAATGCTTGGAGCCATAGCCAAGGGCGACACACACGTAACAGGATTTCTTACCGGCGAGGACTGCCTTTCAACCATAAGCTGTTTTAAAAAGCTTGGCATTGATATAGAAATTGACGGTACAAATGTTACTGTTCACGGAAAAGGATTAAATGGCCTTTTGGCGCCATGCGATACTCTTGATGTTGGCAACAGCGGAACAACATTAAGGCTTATGAGCGGTCTGCTGGCCGCACAGCCTTTTACCAGCCAGATAACCGGTGATAAATCCATTCAGAAAAGGCCAATGGGACGTGTTGCCGCTCCAATAGAGCTTATGGGCGGAAAAATAGCCTCTTACGGAGAAAAGCTTACCGCTCCGCTTACAATTGAAGGCCGCCGTCTAAAAGCGATTGACTATACACTTCCGGTTGCAAGCGCGCAGGTAAAAAGCTCTGTTATTCTTGCAGGCCTGTATGCAGAAGGTGTTACGCGTATAACTGAACCTGAAGAAACAAGAGACCATACCGAAATAATGCTAAATTATTTTGGCGCAGATATAAAGAAAGACGGAAATACGATAATTGTAACACCTGTCCCAGAATTAAACGCAAGGGATATTTTTGTTCCCGGAGATATATCCTCCGCTGCGTACTTTATTGCGGCCGCGATTATATGTAAAAGTTCCGAGGTTGTAGTAAAAAATGTCGGCGTCAATCCAACAAGAACTGGAATAATTACAGCGTTTAAGAATATGGGCGCAGACATTGAGCTTTTGAATAAGAGGACTGTTTGCGGAGAGGCAGTTGCCGATATAGCCGTGAAATCCGGCAGTCTTCATGGAACAGTTATAAAGGGAAGCATTATACCAAAGCTTATTGATGAAATACCGGTTATTGCCGCAGCTGCCTGCTATGCCGAGGGAACAACTGTAATAGCCGACGCAGAGGAGCTTAAGGTAAAGGAATCCAACAGAATTAAAACAATGGTAACTGAATTATCAAAAATGGGGGCCGACATCTCAGAGACAGACGACGGAATGATAATAAACGGAGGAAAGCCGCTTCATGGCGCAGTGTTTGAAAGCTATGATGATCACCGTGTTGCAATGAGTGTTGCAGTTGCCGCCCTTGGGGCAGAAGGATTATCTGAAATTAAAAATCCGGGCTGTGCAGATATTTCTTTTCCAGGTTATTACGGCCTTCTTGACTCTTTAAGGGAGGAATAAATATGAGCGGTATAACAATCGTCTGCTATGGAGACAGCATAACCTATGGCTACTGCGCCGAATATGGAAAAGACTACGTTTCCCTCTTTAAAAACAAAGTTAAGGAAGACTTTCCCGAAGCTCCTATAACAATAAAAAACAGAGGAGAAAATGGGGAAACCTCAAGAGATGGTCTGAAAAGGCTTGACGCTCATATCCTGTCATATAAAACTGATATGGTTATTATGCTTTTCGGCTCTAATGACAGCGCTTATAATATATGGCAACATGTCGGACTTGAAGAGTTTTCATATAATTATGATATGATGCTGTCTGTGATGCTAAGAAGCGGCATAAAAACTGTTCTGATAACGCCTCCGCCGGTTATAGAGGATGAGGAATATCCCTTTATAGAAAATGATGTCTTAAATAAATATTGTGAGTTAATCAGGAAAAAGGCCGAGTTTAACGCCCTGCCCCTAATTGATATGAACAAAGCATTTTCTGAAAATGGAAATTTGAAGTCTTTGCTCCAATGGGACGGAGTACATATAAGCACAGAAGGCTATCAGCTCTTTTTTGACACAGTATATAAGACAGTTAAGCCTTTAATAGAAGAGATGTTAAAAGCTATGCAGCCGTAAATAAGAGACAAATACGGCTGCTCCTTTAATTTCTACATTAATCATTAATTTCTAATGCAAAGCTGTCATTAAAATGTTATACTGTCCCTAATCTACTTGCGGAGGCGGTGATGATGGTGGAAAATAAAAACAATATGTCAAATCTAATAGATGATATAGAAAATAGTGAAAATACGCTTATTAAAAAGTCAAAAAAGCAGAAAACAGCCATAATTGTTCTTTCAATTATACTTGCTGTAATAACAGGGATTTTGGCCTTCTTAGTTTATACTAATTACGATTATCTTTTATTCAAGGTTATAATGACACAAGGCTATGTCTATGAGGACAGCCTTCAGGATACAATAGATGAGGAGCTTGAGCAGTCTAACAGCGATATAACAGCATATTTTGATGATGCCGTTATAAATGTATTTATGGACAGGCTTTATGAGACTAGTGGGGACAGATACTCTTATCTCTACCTTCCCGCACAATATACAGCACGCATAACAAGTGAGCAGGAGGAAGGAAATAACTGTGTCTGGTATCCGTTTACAGATGATACTGCATGTCTTGTAATCACCAACTTTACAAATGAGTCTGAAGCATTTGTGAAGGAAAATGCCCAAGAGCTCTCACAGTACGACAATCTTATTTTGGATTTGAGGGGTAACCCCGGAGGCTATGTTTCAGCGGCACGGGCAATCGCAGATTTATTTTTGGAAAAAGGTGATATAATTTCAGTTGAAAAAGCGGAAATCGGCTTTTTATCAAGAACAAACAAAGCATCATCAGACCCTGTGTTTAATTTTGATAAAATAATTGTTCTTCAAAGCAAAAATACGGCTTCATCTGCTGAAATGCTTATAGGAGCTTTAAGAGACAACCTTGACAATGTTGTTCTTCTTGGTGAAACCACCTATGGAAAAGGCATAGGACAGAATACTGTACCCTTAAAAAACGGATTTTATTTTATAGCGACAATGTTTACATGGCAGACACCAAATGGGGATACAATTCACGGAAAAGGTATAGAACCTGATAAAGAGCTTACTGCCGAAACTCTTGGAGAAGAGGTCGGCGTAGACCCTAAATATATTGGATTTTCGTCCGAATAAAAAATACAGGTGCATCGCCTGTATTTTTTATGAAAGCAGACTGTTATACAGTATATAATCCTCATCTTTATATACATCAAATATAACCTGACTGATATTACTGTCGTTATTTAAAAAGCATCGCACTGTGTCGACAGCTATTTCAGCCGCCTTTTCTTGGGGGAAATTAAAAACTCCCGTTGAAATACAGCAAAATGCTATAGATTTTATGCCGCTTTTTACTGCCAGCTCCAGACAGGATTTATAGCAGTCGGACAATAGCTCACAATCACCTTTTTTAAGATTTCCAGATATAGACGGACCAACTGTATGAAGTATATATCTGCATGGGAGATTAAAACCTAATGTAAGCTTGGCTCTTCCAACAGGTTCTTCATATCCCTGCTCCTCCATTATTTTGCTGCAGGCAAGTCTAAGCTGAACACCCGCAAACGAATGAATAATATTATCAATACAGTTATGAAGCGGAATAAAGCATCCTACCAGCCCGCTGTTGGCTGCGTTGACAATTGCGTCTGCCTTTAACTTTGTTATGTCACCCTTCCAAAGATATATACGCTTATCTGAGGAAACTGGGGATAAACTTTTACAGTCGATTACACCTCTTCTTCTAGCTTCCTCAGACAAGTATAAGTCCTGAACAGCTAAAAAATCCTTTGAAACAGGAAAAGGCGGTCTAACATTCATTAAGGACCTAAGGAGCTTTTTTTGCTCTGGTTCATCATCAGGAATTGCAATATTACAATACTGCGGCATCTCATCTATCATTGCTGAAATCAAATATATCAGGCGATCAGAATGAGCCATATTAAGATTCATGCTTCCCCGCTCCTTTCAGTTTCTCTAGGGCCTCCATAATATCCATGTTAAGGCAGATTGATTTATTACTTATTTCTTTAGGAGCCCATGCTTCACCGTTATTAATGCAGACATAATGGGAATTTTTACAGCTGTAAGTCATCCGCCAAAATGGGTACTTAATAATAACCGGTGTGTTCATTCCAACGCCAAGCTCTAAAAATAGTATTTTTTTGTTCATATTTTCATTAATAAAGTCAGAGTACTTCTTCGCGGCTTTATCCCAGTTTTCATCCTCTACAAAGCTATCGTCACAGCGGAGATTTACTTCCATATTTCCACCGCAGACGGGACATTTAGGAACAAGATATTCAGGAATCTTGCAGTCCCTTTGAAGTTTTACCATAGCCCTGACTGCTGTCTCATTTTTGTAAAGCTTTTTATGACATGCCTTTGCACACTGGAACAAACCATAGTCACCCTGTGCAGCAAAAATTCTGCTGTCATCAAAGCCTGATATCCAGAATTGATGATCTACGTTCGTAGTAATAACAAAGTAATTTCTGTTTTTTATTAATTCAAATAATTCTGTATATGCCCTTGTGGCATTGACATCATACCTGTTATAAAAAATATGCCTGCTCCAATAAGCCCATTTTTCTTCCTGAGTACTGAAAGGATAAAATCCCGCAGAATACATATCTTTCATACCGTAGCGTTCAATAAAATCGGAAAATTTATTTTCAAAACGTTCACCTGAATAAGTAAGGCCGGAGGCTGATGAAAGCCCCGCACCTGCACCTATTACAACCGCATCGCATGAGTTTATATATTTCTTAATTTCAGATATTTTAGCCTCGCTGGCCTTTTCATTTAATATTAATTTGCTCTTTTTAAATATTTTCATTTTGGTTATCCCTTTGCAGTCAGAAAACTGCTTATTGAATTTATGTTTAATTATAGTATAATAATATCTATACAGATAAATTTATACTATTAAAGAGGTGTTTTTTATGTCTAAAGAAATTCCTGCTTGTCCAGTAGAAATGACTTTGCAGTTAATTGGTGATAAGTGGAAGGTACTAATTATCCGTGACCTGCTTGACGGTACTAAACGCTTTAATGAACTTATGCGCTCCGTGACTGGAATTACACAGAAAGTACTGACCAGCAATCTGCGTTCTATGGAAAACGACGGCCTTTTGACAAGAAAGGTGTACCCTGAGGTCCCTCCAAAGGTAGAATACACCCTTACAGCCACGGGCTATAGTTTAAAGCCAATATTGGACTCAATGGTCGCATGGGGTACAGAGTATAAAAAGAAAATAAGCTGAATATAGGACACAGCCACTTTAAAATAGTCTGTGTCCCATTTTTTATTATTAGCGTTCTATCATCTTTATCTAATTTCCTGTCCATATATCCAGTGCTGTTCTTTGCAGACGTTATCAGAATTTATATGTTTTGGGAGGATTCCCTGAGAAATCTGCGATTACAGCCTCAGCCTCATCTAAATAAAACACTTCGAAAATAGGATTGTCTGCTGTATTATACTGACTTTTTACGATAGGGATTGCCATACAGCCTTCTTTAACGTCCATGTTATTTTGAAACACAGCTTTTCCGCTCAGTCTTATCCATGCAAACTGCGGACTCGCTACTGATATCTGGACATACGGGTTAGCCTGCATGTCCTTGTATACTTCCTTTTGATTATTTGTACAAAACCATAATTTTCCTTCTTTTTCAAGGCAAAACATAAACGGACGGCATTTAGCCTTGTTGTCTCTGCCTACTGTTGCCAAATACTGAATCGGATTGGATTTTAAAAATTCTACTACTTCTTTCATTTCATATTCCTCCTTAAAAGTGTAAGTTTTTTTTGAATGTAAATTAATAATAAACCAGCAAAGTTAAAATAAAAAGTACGCACTTTAAAGTGGGATAGGTACCAAAAAGATACTAATAGACACTAAAAAAGCAGATATGTCAACATATCTGCTTTAAAGCTTAATTTATTTTATTACATTATAAACGGCACATGCCGTATTTGCTACCTTCATGGCCGCTGCCTTTCCTCCAGGAATTCCGGCAGTTATATAAGCTGCCTTTTCTGCTTCTCCCGCAGCCTCGTCTGCCGGACTGTATTCCATAATCACAGCTACCGCCACAGGAATAACAACATTCAAAATGCAGCAGCCTGAGAGCGCTAAATCCGATACAGCCGGAGCTGCAAGCGGTACAGCCCAAGCAAGCTCCGGGCATTTTCCTAAGCTTACATCAGGTATAACCTTATCCACAAAGTGCTCCATTATGGCATGGTTTTCTCCCTCGGTTACCTCTACTGTAACAAGTGGGTCAAAAGCAAAATACTTCTGAACAAGCTTTGAGGTTCTTCGGGCTGCATTACCTATCTTATGGAATTTAATTGTCATATCCCTGTCAAATGCCTTTTTCCACCATTTAGCTGTGTATTTCTCAACCGCCGCCACACGGTCGTCGTCAAGCTTTTTAACTATTTCCGCAAGACTCTTATTTTCGTTTAAAGCGTTATAAACAGTTAAAGTCCTGTCATAAATCATCTTAGTAACATAAGGAAGTGTCGCATTTACTAAAAGCTTTGTTACAGGCCCGTTTCTAAGCTCAGACGCTTTTTTTGAAACTGCATAAATGCTGAAGGCCGATGACTCAGGATTTACTGTATCGTTCATTCTGTCCTCAACAATGGCCTCTCCTATACTCTTAGGGTCTTCCCCAGCCGCAAGAGCCTTCATAGCCGGAACAGTATAGCATGTCATATGACCAAGCGGGGAATTATGAGGCGCTCCTGACGCACCGCAAATTCTCTCTTTAAAGCATGAGAATATTTCGACAAAGCACATCATGCCTACAACAGAAGGTCCTCCTATATCCTTAAGTATCAGGCCAACCTCTCCTACAACATGCGCTGTATCAAATTCCTCTCCTGTTACGCGCATATGAAGCTTGGGAGGGAGACCTGCGGTTTCAGCAGCCTCTCTTCCGACTAAATATACCGAGCTTGTACGCCCATAGGTTCCAAACTCCTCAGGCACTTCCGCATCTGGGTGAATAATCTCCAAAATAGCTGCTGACCCAAGCACTGCCGCCTGAAAAGCATTCCCGCCAGTACCTATTCCATGCATTGCATCAAGCATTGCCTGAGTTCCAATCTGAGCGCCCTTTTTAGCAAGAGCAGGCCATATATAATCCTCTCCCAATGCACTGTGCCCATATATGGCTCCAGCTACGTTTTTAGGTATATTTTTGCCGTTGATTGGTGAAAGCTCATCATTCATTATTGCATTGTATATGGCTTTAACGGCCGGAAATGCCGATACCTTGCTGTTCATTTTCGACGTAGGGATAGCGCTTACACCACATCTGTCTACGTTAGCCAGCATACGGGCTGTCGCGCCAAGCTTACGGTTTCCAGCGGGTATACCAACCTGAGCCGCCGTACCTGCCAGATAAAACATGCACGCTGTTATAAGAGCTGCATTTGCCCCGTCTGCACCTGCGTCCTTTGCTGCCTTTATAGCCCTAGACATTATGTCTTCAATAGGCAGATGCCTCTCGTTTGCAAACTTAACCTCCAGACTGGCTCCTCTCATAAGCTCCTCGGCTATAACATTAGCTACAGAAAACATAGCCATATTAACCATGCCGTGTCCGCCTGCCAGCGCTTCTATTCTGTCACTGGTAAGGTTTACAACATCATTTAGGGCAGCCGCCTCAACAGAAGCAAGCACCTTATTGAACTGAGCATTTTCCATTTTCTCTCCTCCATTTCCTAAAATACAATTTCATTAGAGCTCTCATTATGAAATAAGTCTGATAAAGCAGTAAAAATCTGTTTAATAGATATTTTTTTATCATACTTAAGAAGTTCTTTTTTAAGCTCGGCACAGCTGTCATATTCCGGTCTTATATTTTTAGTGTCATTTGCAATCTGCTTACCCTTTGCTAAAAAACTGAAGCATGCTTCCTCACATCTTACAGTAACGTTTTTCTCAACTATAGACACTTGGGTATGCCTGTGGCAGGTACTAAACCTATGCCATCCAGAAGACCCGCACTCATTAACAATTACGGCTTCGATATTCTCCGCTGAACTAATGCAGCCGTCTATCATGATAACGTATGATGGTCTGTTCTTTTTAGTTATTGAATTCATAATCTGAACATTTTTTGCACCTGCGCTGTAAAAGCTGTCTATTACATCTCCCAGTACTTCACCGTTTAAATGGTCCACTGTTACAATAAAGAGGATACCGTCTTCTGAGTAGATTTTCATATTATATGTACTTCCCTTCAAATCACTTTGGGTAATTAGTCCTATTGTATAAAAAGCAGTATATTTTATAATAAAATGTTACCAAGTGTACTAAAAAAAGTCAACTTACTATCAAATTTAATAGTATAGTTATAATAAAAAAGCACGCAAGTTTATTAAATAAACCAGCGTGCTTTTTTATTATTCCCATTCAAATACTACTCTGTCTCTGCAGTAGTCTTTGGTCAAATCTTTGTGCCTTACATGTTCCGGATGAATTTGATAGGCTTCAAGTGCTTCTTTACTCTCAAACTCTCCGTAAAGTCCAACATCAGGCATGCCCTTAACGATATTGAAAACAGGTTCCAGTTTAATTACTCCCTCTAAATCAGCAGCTTTTATCTTATTAACAGACTCAGCAATCATTTGTTTAATTTCATCTTGGTTTTCCTCTGTTACTTTATCTGTAAAATAGAACATAACTATATGCTTTATCATATTAAGCCCACCTCTCAGTTAAGCAGCATTCTGTCGTTGGCAAATACCTCGTTCTTTTTCATTGAATACATTTTGAGAAGATCATCAAGGGTCATTTTGTCTCTTTCTTCCCCTGATATATCAAGTATAATTTCTCCTGAATCCATCATCACGGTTCTGTTTCCTGTTTTAAGCGCGGAATTCATGTTGTGGGTAATCATCATTGTTGTAATATTGTTTCTTTTAACAATTTTATTTGTGATTTCCATTACCTTTTCAGCCGTTGCCGGGTCAAGTGCAGCGGTATGCTCGTCAAGCAAAAGAAGCTTCGGTGTTACAAGTGTACACATAAGAAGTGTAACTACCTGCCTTTGTCCTCCTGAAAGCAGTCCCACCTTTGTCTTCATTCTGTCCTCAAGCCCCATCTCAAACTCTGCAAGAGCATTTTGGAAAAACTCACGCTCGCTTTTTCTGACCGCTATTCCAAGAGGGCCGCTTCGGCTTCTCGAATACGCCAAAGCAAGATTTTCCTCTATTGTCATGTTAGGTGCCGTTCCCTTCATTGGGTCCTGAAATACTCTTCCGATAAATCCCGCCCTTTTATGTTCCTTCATAAACGTTATATCTTTTCCGTCTACTTCTATTTTTCCGCTGTCAAGCAGAAAGTTGCCGCAGACGGCATTAAACATCGTAGATTTTCCAGCGCCGTTGGAACCTACTATAGTTACAAACTCTCCCCTCTCAAGATGGAGGCTTAAACTATTAAGCGCCTTATGTTCGTTTGGAGTGCCCGGTGAAAATATTTTTACAGCATTATCTATCTTAAGCATTTTTTCTGGCCTCCTTTTTTATTTTTGAAAGCGCTATGCTCTCTTTTATTGCAGGAATTGAAAGCGCTATGGCAACAATAACAGCAGATACAAGTTTAAGCGCGAAGGCCGGGAAAATATGTGTAGCGGTTGCTAACGCTATTATATATCTGTATATAATAGAGCCGACTACAGCCGATATTATTCCTATAGTCACTCCTCTTCTGCCCATTATAACCTCACCTATAATTACTGAGGCCAAGCCAACAACAAGTATTCCCACAGAAGAATTAATATCAGCAAAGCCCTGATACTGTGCCAGCAAACCGCCTGAAAGCCCAACGCACGCGTTTGAAACCGCAAGAGAGATTATTTTGGTTGCATCAACATTGATCGACGATGATGAGACCATTGCCTCGTTGTCGCCTGTTGCTCTGATACATAGTCCAAGATGTGTTTTGAAAAACATAATTATAATAAAACTTACAGCAGCGGCAAATATTAATGTAACAATACATTTAACCGGCTCTTTGCCTATAGCCGACATTGTGTTTACAGCCTTTGTGAATATCTCATCTTTACCAATCAATGATACGTTTACAGCGTTTTTCATAACGGCAAGGTTTACAGTATAAAGACCGCTCATAGTAATGATACCAGACAGTATCGGATGTATTTTACATTTTGTCTGCAAAAAGCCTGTTATAAATCCCGCTAACGCACCTGCCGCTATTGAAAGAACAATTCCCAATATATAGTGCCCGCTTATGGCGCACATTGCGGAAGATGCAAGCCCAAATGTAAAGCTTCCCTCTGTTGTGAGGTCAGGAACATTAAGTATTCTAAACGATAAATATACGCCAATGGCAAGTATTCCGTACAGCAGTCCAAGCTGCAGCGAACCAAGAAACAGTGTCATAAAAACCTCCTATCAGCCTAAATCAGGCTATCGCCTTAAGCTTTAAAAATCAGGACCTGAGAAGCCCCAAGTCCCGATTAAATTATTTCTTATTAGTTTTCAACAAATGTTATTCCCTCTGTATCATCAATTGTAATTCCAATAGCATCCATTGTTGTTTTGTTGATTACTGTCTCTGTTCCCGGAACCTCAATTACGGGAATCTCAGCCGGTGTTTTGCCATTAAGTATTTCAATTGCCATATCAGCGCTTATAGCACCGATTTCTGTATCGCTTATAGCAATTGTTGCAAATGCTCCATCCTGAACCATAACAGCCGAGCTGCCATATACAGGAATACCAGCATCCTTTGCTGCCGCAGCAACTACAGGCATTGCGCTCTGGATAACAGCGTCATTTGGAATAAATATTGCATCACACTCTGAGCTGAGCTGCTGGGCTGCCTGCTGAACTTCTGAAGAGTTGGTAATAGCTATTTCCGTAAATTCTATTCCCTTTGATGTAAGATAATCCTTAGCCTTGTTAGCTGTATTTACTGAGTTAACCTCGCCAGATGTATAAAGAATTCCAAATTTTGAAACATCCGGCGTTAATTTTTCAGAAAGCTCAAATATTTCCTGAACAGGTATAGGATTTGATGTTCCCGTTGCATTCAGATCTGGCTGTTCCATTGAAGTAACAATACCTGCTGTTAAAGGATTTGATACTGATACGAATACAACCGGAATATCGCTCTTCATATTAACCATTGCCTGTGCTGACGGTGTAGCTATAGCCGCTACAATATCAACTCCGTCTGAAACCATCTGCTGGCATATGGTATTAAGGTTTGAAGCATCCCCCTGGGCATTTTTATAGATAAATTCTGTATTGGTATCATCATAGCCCTTAGCGTTCATTTCAGCTATAAAGCCTTCTCTCATGTCCGTAAAAGCTCCGTTGTCAGCCATTTGTACAATACCTACTGTAGTTTTTTCAGTTTTTTCTGTGCCTTCAGGCTCAGACGTACTTGACGATCCGCATGCGGAAACACCCATAATCATTACTGCAGATAATGCCATTGCCAAAACTTTTCTTAAACTTTTCTTCATTTTACATTTCTCCTTTTCTCTTCGATATATTTTAATAAGCTTGTTGTCGGTAATCGAGGACCGGAATAACAAAAAAAAGCCCCGACAAGCAAAATGCTTATCGAGGACGAATATACTCGCGGTGCCACCTCGTTTCACAGACTATATCGTCTGCCTCAATCAGATACCAACATATCCTAACCTTTAACGCAGGTATACGTCCTCAGCTACTTGAAATTCTTTCGCCTCGGCATCTCCCAAATCCATTCCCCGATAACTCCGGCACCGCACTCCCACCAACGGCGGCTCTCTGAAACCCTTGTTCTTCAGGTACTCTTTTTGTTCACTGAATTTAATCGAATATTACCACAGTTAATTTTTACTGTCAATAGTTTTTTATGTTCTTTTTTTTATACACACATATATAAAAATAAAATTAATTTTGACATTTGCGCCGATTGTCATTATAATCAATTTGAGCTATACTTTTTAAAACGAGTATAGCTTTAAAATATAAAAAAGGAGCATTTATTATGCCGTCAGCCAAACGTCCCATAATGACGATGAAGCACCAAATCTATCAGATAATTAAAAAAGAAATATGTGATGGAAATTATCCTCCAGGACAGTGGCTGCAGGAAAAGGAACTGGCAGAACAGCTAAATGTCAGCAGGAGTCCTGTCAGGGAAGCTCTAAAGCAGCTTGTAGACGAAGGATTGGCAATAGAGTATCCTAATAAGGGTGTGTTTGTAAAAGAGTTCACAGTCAAGGATATTGAGGAAATTTACGACCTTCGTACATTACTTGAGAGCTATGCCATTAAAAACTCTGTAAAGACACTGACAAGCATTAACATACAGGAGCTTATGGATATACTCCAGAAGCTTGTAAAATGCTATGAAGACAATGACCTTGCCCATTATATAGAAATAGACTCACACCTTCACCAGTATATTATAACTCTTGGCGGAAACAGTCTTGTAGTAGATATTTACAGAAGGGTTTATTCACAGTCACAGCAATTCAGGATATATTCACTTACAACCCAAAGAAGATTTGACGACTCCGTAACCGAGCACCGTGGCATAGTTGAAAATCTTATCGCAGGGAACTGGAAAGAAGCAGACCGAATAAACCGTATCCACCTTTCTTTGGCCAGAGAAGAAATAATTGAGCATTTTGAAGCAAAAAAAGAAGAAGATAAGGAAAGTGAAGAGGAATAAAAAAAGACCGATAAAAATCGGTCTTTTTGTTTTAATAAATAGACTATCAC
>OHAS01000029.1_pt1 | contig 83400 bp, 73 predicted proteins | sample 1577131 | NCBI WGS metagenome assembly OHAS01 (sample SAMEA3541566, study PRJEB24748) | human gut metagenome | biome: human gut; feature: human-associated habitat; material: faeces | place: China | collected 2012 | reverse complement strand
CAACGGCCTTCTAAGCCGTGGGTCGGGGGTTCGAATCCCTCCTGGTTCATAAAAATTCCGGCAAAGTCCTTGAAAGACTTTGCCGTATATTTTATAATATATATAAAGTGAATGTCCGTATATAAATTTTCCGCTATCCGGAATGTTCGAGCATTTATGTTATTTGGGCAAGCGAATAGCTTGCTTTTGTTGTCTAAACGTAAAATCTGCGGTTATGGCGGAATTGGTAGACGCGCCGGACTTAGAATCCGGTTCGAAAGAGTGCAGGTTCAAGCCCTGTTAACCGCATTGTTAAAACCTCCGAAATTCGGGGGTTTTATTTTTTTGTGTTGCATTTCGTGTTGCATATTAGACATTGAAAGCATTTGAAAGGTAATTATCAATAGTTTCGGTAACTTCTTTATTCTTTTCATCCATCAAATGCTGATATATATTTTTAAGTATAGCGTTTGTGGTATGTCACATTCTTCGCATAGCGATATGCGATTTTACATATAATAATTATAAAGGTATGAAAAGGGATGATAATATGTCTTACTATAATAGCTGACAAAGCCTTAGTAATTATACTTATGTTAGACTTTTAAATGCAATACCCGGTTCTCCTGGGATAGATGTTTATATGAATGGGGAAAGTGTTGCAGAAAATCTTGAATATGCCCAGTTCACAAATTATTTAATTAAAGGTTCAGACACTTATACATTAGAGGCTTACAAACATAACACATATGATGAACCAATTATATCCATTAGATTGTATCTTTTTGCAAATACATATTATACTATACCCCTTATCGGAACTATGGAATTACCGGAAATAGAACTTATCGCAGACAGACCCAGTGCGGAAGAAACAAGAGCAGACTTAAGTTACATTCGGTTTGTAAATTTATCACCAAATTCAAATATGAGCAATATAGATATTGATGGTGTTCCGATTATTTATCATTTACATTACATGGAAGTATCAAACTACCTTCCATTAACAAAGTGCAATTTTTCTTTGTCTGTAATAGTTGATAACAAAACCTATACCTATCCTGACATTAAATTGAACTTCAAAAAATATTATACAATTTATATATTAGGGTATTCAAAGGGCTTAGAACCGGGAATTACAGTGGAAGTATCAGAGGAAGGCAGAGGAAATATTGTTTTTTCATCATATTAATAAAGCCCCCTGTTTTAAAAAGAATTGTTAAAACCCCCGAATTTCGGGGGTTTTATTTTTTACGCTTTTAGCATATTAAAAATCCATAATAAATTAATTTTAACTCAAAATTCCGAAAAATGTAATTGAATTGACAATAGTTTTACTATATGATTAATTATAAACGAGGAGGTGGGCCTTTTGGCAAATAAGAATATATTGAGATTTTGGTCTGTTTTTTTGATGGTTCTGCAAATACCGATTACTGCGTTGGCAGGTGATGCAGCATGGTTCATAGAAGATAGTGGGCAAATTAAAAAAGCAAATGAAAGTGTGAATATTAATCCTTGGAATGTAGCTGAAATAACTGGAGGAGGCGCAAATGGAACAGTAGAGCTTGTAACAGTTGAAGGTGCTGTTGCCGTTGAATTAGATGAGCCTCTATATAAGCTTTCAGACGGATATTCTGATAAAATCATAGAAAAGAACGGCCTTTGGGGTGTCGAAAGAAATATATCGGTTATTGTTTTTGATGGAAGTGAAAACTGGGAAAGGTTCAGTCAGCCCGGTTATCAGAATAAAAATACTATAATTTTTTCCTGCACTGCACCTGATGAATATAGAATACAAAATGGAATAAGCACACATTTTGATGTGCTGCTGGATAATGAACAGAAAAACAGTATTTATGATGCTGTTTCTTTTGGTCGGCAGAGAGGAACAATCCTGATGAGATTCATGAACGTCAGAGGAATTGACAGTGCAGACTCACTTAAGGCATATTTGAAGGGACAGCTTGATTCAGGACGTCCGGTTAAACTTTTATATCCTTCTGTTAAATCCGATTTTATTCCGTTTAGCGATGAAATACAAAAACAACTGAACAACTCAGAGGTTTTGGGCTTTAGAGATAACGGCTCCTTAAGACTAGCTCAAAATAAGCAGGAAATACTTTCAGACGGAGTATTTGTAAATAATACTTCCGGAAATGAAGATATGGATAAATTTTTAGAGGGAATAACAAATGTTTATATACAGAACGATGAAAATGACCTAACTTATTATATTGAAGGGCTTTATCCTGATAGTGAAAAATTAAAGGTAAAAATAATGGATTCTAAAAATAATTGTTATGAGGGAACGCTGCAATATAATGAAACAAACTTCTTGCAGCCCAAACTGACAGAGCTGGAATTAAAGGATAAAGATGGTGTGTCTATAAAAATTAAAATAAATTTGTCCAAGACTAGAGTTCCCGATAAAACTGTAAATGGATTTGAACCTGAAAATACAGCAATTAAAGAAGAATGCATTAGAAAAAAGAATTTAGTGCTGCCTGATTATACACCGGTTCCCAAAAACAAAACAATGCCATTTTATCCTGAAAACAGCCTTGTTTTTGGAGGAAACAAAAATGATATTGAGACAGACGGCAATATATTAAAAAATAATTGCATTTCTCTGGAGGATTTCAACGAAAACGAATTAACACTCTTAGCCTATGGTGTTAAAAGTACGGTTAAAATAGTACCGGTGGAAAGTAATTTAAATAGTGATATAAAAGTATTATTTTTGGGTGACAGCCTTATTAATGAAAATTATTATACAGCTTATGTTAAGCAGCTGTTCTCAGATGACAATACAAATATTACGTTAATAGGTACAAGGGGCAATGAAGACAACCGGCACGAAGGCCGTGGTGGATGGTCAGCCTATGATTACTGTAATGTATCAAGCAAATATGGTTATACAAATCCTTTTTTAAACAATGGCAGTTTTGATTTTAAATATTATATGGAATCCAATAAATATGACAATGTAGATATGGTTGTTTTGAATTTGGGCATAAATGATCTTAATTTAATAGGACATAACGGACATGGTGAAATACTCAAGTCTTTTACTCGTATAATTGAGAGTATTCATGAATTTAATTCGGATATAAAAATACTAATTAATTTGCCGACCTTGCCTTATGAAAGTGAAGCTACTGAAATATATAAGAATGATAGATTGGATTTTATAGAAGCCGTATATAACGAATTTGGCGCAATGGAAGGGCAGGGAATTATACTTGTACCTTTGTATTTAAGTGTTGATCCGAAAATGTCCTTTAAATTAATAGAGCCCGTTATTGATGAATACAATCAGGACTACAGCCTTATAGTAACTGATACAACTCATCCGAGTATTTTAGGATATAAACAAATGGCTCAGACAACTTATAACTATATAAAATTTGCGGATTCGTTATAAAGACTAAAAAGTATATGGTTTGAACTGCTAAGCCCCTATTTAAGGGGCTTTATTTTTTGGTGACAATATACCGGAGAAAAAATTATACTCAGAAAGATTATACTAATAAATATTTTTGAGTAAAAATTTCACGTATAAACAGACGAGATGTTTTTAGTCAAAATCATTAAACAATTATTTACTATATTAAAAAATAAACGTATAAATAGCATAAAATTACACAACATAATCTAAAAAAAGTTTAGTGTTTTTAAGAAATATTTTAGATGATTATGACAATATGAACTGGTCCTCATTTTTTAATTAACGTTAATGACATACAATTCACCCATAGGGAGGGGAACTATGGCACAAAATAAAGAATTTCTGATAACTTCGTATAAAATTGTGCTGAACGGCATAAAGTTCACCCGTAGGGAGGATGAATTATGACAGTGAACAGTCGGTTTTCGGATATTTTGTATAAATATAGAAAGAACAATAAATTGACACAAAAATCCATGTCTGAACTTTGTGGTATCAGTACACGTCACTATGTTGATATGGAGGTTGGCAGAGTGGACCCTTTGCTGTCTACAGCAGTCAGAATTGCAGCCGCTATAGACTTGGATCTTAATTTACTGGTTGAGGAAGTAGACGGCGATGATTTGATGGACGATTAAATGATAAAAATGCTCCCAAAAAACTTGGGAGCATTTTTATTAAATCTGACTATAATGTTAAATAATGCATTAATATAGCGGCAGTTTCTGCACGGGTTGCTTTATCCTGGGGAGCCAAAGTGTTTGACGTTTTTCCGGTTATAATATTATTTGAAACAGCCCAGCTTACTGCCTCTTCTGCCCATTCGGATATCTCGTTCGCATCTTCAAAGTCTTTCAGCGTATTGTGAATTTCCATTGCTGTAGATACTGACGGATATTTTGAGTACCTGTAAAGTATAGTTACAAGCTGTTCACGTGATATATCATCTGACGGATTAGTTCCGTCTGAGATCCCACATTTTATAGCCCAGTTTCTTGCCGGTTCATACCATATTTCTCCTATATCTTTTCCGCCGTTCAAACGATATAGTATTGACCACATCATTGCTCTTGTCATATTGTCATCAGGGCTGAATGTGCTGCTGCTTATTCCCGAAAAAAGTCCATTTTCGATTACATAGCATATGGCACTGTGCCCCCAATGGCCATTAATATCGTTAAATGAGGTACAGAGATGACTTTCATTTATGTCTTCAACAGTAACATTTGGTTCTATAATATTAGGCTTATTTTCAAGGGAAAACGAACTGCTTTTGCTAACGTTGTTTTTTTCCTTTTCATTATAGATAATCGAATATGAAGAAAATGTGTCGGTACTTACCGTTACGGTTTTACTGTTGTTATCTATATCATACAGAATATCACAGGTTACACCGTTTTCAGTGCTATGGTGACGCATAACAGCGAAAGTCCTGTCTACTGAATATAAATATTCTGGTATATTGAAAACAAGTCGAATTGGCCTTTCAAGCTTATATATATTCTCCTCATTTATATTATCTCCCTGTACAATATGCTTTGTTATACTTACGTCCATGACTGAACCAATGGAATATTCACCAATAATGGCTTCTGCAGCTGACAGCTCATCCTCTGACAACTCACTGCCGGTAACTTTGACTTTTACTATGCACTCAGCGCCGTCCTTGATAAGCTCAGAATCGTTTGAGGATATTGAATTCAGAAGAAGAAGCTCATCTTTATGTGATAATTCAATACCTGATGTGTCAACCTTTATATTTGGATTATTTTCGAGTTCACTAAGGAGAGGAAGCAGATCTTCGTCACTGATTTTAGACTTCTCCTCCATATCCAGACTGTCATATTCTTTTTTAATATCAAAGACATTGTCCTCGTTGACATTTTCTATTCTATCTATAATGGTTTCAGCAATAGGAGACCACATGGCGTATAAGGTAATATTGCTGTTTACAGTGTCTTTATCAAACTCCCACATGTTTTTATAAAGGCTGTCTTTGTACCAGCCTGAAAATTTATATCCAGCCTTTTCAGGATTAGTTATTGTTGTAATATAATTTCCATACATAATATTTATAGGATTTATACTCGTACCTCCACAGCTGTCAAAGGACACTTCAAAGGTCTGTAATTTACCATCAGTAACAGTAAGCTCTATTGTTCCGCTCGATTTATTATAATTTTCACTGTCAGGAGTAAAATCCCAAGTATATTTGTTTGTTCCTTCCTTTAGTTCAGTATCAGCCCAAGAAATTTTCCCTTCAGTATCACCGTTTGATAATGATATGTCAGGCATTCTATCAGGTGATGTTGCGGTAACAACGGGGTTGACTACTGGTGCCCCGGGATTAATAACAGCATGAAAAGTATTATAATATGTTTTTATAAGTTTATCTTTGTCTGCGGATTTTTGGATTAGCTGAATACGTGCGTAATAGTAACGTGTTTCTTCAGCCGTGTCAGATACATTTTTCAGAAAATATACATCCTCTGGTTTATAGCCATATCTTGTTGTTCCCCCTATAACAGTACCATTTTCAACAAGGGATATGGAATAGCGAAAATAGTAGTCGCCTATTTCAGCTGACTCATATGGCTTAGCCAAAGAATGGGTCGCAGATACGGGAAAGTATATATTCTCTCCTGTATACTGAGCTGAAAATGAATTAGTAAAAGATACTACCGCTTCTTCAAATTCGTTACGTCCATACAAGGTGGAACTCAGACACTTTTCTTTTGCATTAATTTTGTTTTCAAAGCTCTCATTGGTATACCAAGCTGTTTCATAACCTTTATCTAGATACCCAATTTGCGGAAGCTTATAATTGTTATCCACGTTCCATGTAAAATCACTGCTCTGTATCAAGTTATAGGGCTGTTTATAAAGCCGGTATATCGGCTCGATTTTTTCTTCATAGCCGCTGAAATTTAATTCTACCTCTACAGGAAAGGTAAGTTTTGTACTATAGAAGCTGGATACTGAGTTGTATTCTCTATTATACTGCTCCTTGGAGCTGAATATCAAAAGTGTATTCAAAGCTCTTCCGTCATTGGCTATTTTAGTATTTTCAGGCAGATATAAACAGTTAAGAGTTGACGGAAATGCACTTACAGAAATCTCTTGAACTGAGTCAGGCAAAATAAGGGCTCCAGAAAGCTTTGTTCCGGAAAATGTTTCCCTGTAAATATGAGTTACTTTGCTTTGCACTGGGAAGGTCACACTTGTTAAAGACGAGCAGTTTATAAAGTAATGGCCGTTTTGGTTATCCTCTTTAGTAAAATTCATAGAGGATGGAATAGACACGGATTCTATTTTAGGGCAGTCTGAAAAAGCTGAAGCTTTCATTTCTTTCACTCCTTCTGGAATATTGAGTTTTCCGGAGAAATTGTTTCTGGAAAAGGAGTGATAGCCTATTACTTCAATGTTAGATGGAAATTCAAGCTCGCCAGTGAATTTACATCCATCAAATGCCTGCTGAGGAATTTCAGTAAATTTTTCGTTTTCGGGAAGAGTAAGTTTTCCGTCGAACCCGCAATCCATGAAGGCGCCGTTTTTAAATTCAGTCAGACTGTCTGGAAGGGTTAAATCACCTTTAAGTCCTGTCTGGGAGTAAAAGGCTTGGGTTCCTATACTTGTAATCTGGCTGTTTTCCTCAAAAGCTAGTGCTATAAGCTTTATTTGACATGTTGCGGTAATGTTTGAGTAAGGTGAAAAAGCATTGTCGGATATGGAGTCAACGGTATTAGGAATTATCAGATATACGTTTTTTTTCTGATTTTCACTTAGTTCATTTACGAAAGCTTCATTAAAACCTTTTAGTACTCCATTTTCTATTACCATATCCTCTTTACTGGGGATAACAGGCTCGTCTTCAGAGTAGAATGTCAGTAAGTCAGAGTCTTCCTCGGAATTATCACCGTCTGTTAAGTCTATATTAACTAAATCTTCATCTAAAGGCACAATTATATCATTATCCGAAGGTTCAGCTTCATCCAAATCATCGCTTGATTGGTCAATTGAATTGTTTTGCTCCTGAAATTCATTATCATTATATGAATCTTCAGCAAAAATGGGGGTGGGACACAGAGTCAGCAGAATTGCTGATAAAGTAAAAACTGCTGTTAACTGGTGCTTTTTCATGTAAGTCACTCCTTGAATTTTTAAGAGGCAAACTGTAAAAGCAACAAAATAAAAGACTGATTATGAACATAATCAACCTAAAAAATCGCAACTGGCTGGCATCCGTTAATACAGAAAGCCCCTATAGCTTTGCGTCACTGCCTTTCGACAGGTTTGCCAAAAATATTTATTTACAATGATTATACAACTCTATTTTAAATTATTCTATAGCACAAATAAACATATATGAAGTAAAAAATATGTATAAAAATTTATTTGCCATAATATGCCTATAATTAATATGCATGTATAAAGCCTTAAGCTTTGTGGAAGAATATCTATATTTCCAGAAAAAGGGGATATACAAATGAGAATACCAAAACATATTGGAGTAATACCTGACGGCAATAGGAGATGGGCCGTTGGACATGGCATGGAGAAAAGGGATGGATATGACAGCGGCTTAAATCCCGGACTTGAATTATATAAAGTATGTAAGGACATGGGGGTTAAAGAAATAACCTATTATGGCTTTACAGTAGATAACACTAAACGTCCGACGGACCAGCGTCTGGCATTTACAAAGGCTTGTATAGATGCGGTAAAGCTATTATCAGGAGAGGACGCCGAGCTTCTTGTGCTTGGAAATACAGAATCTAAAATGTTTCCTGACGAATTGCTCCCATATACTACAAGGCAGATGTTTGGCAAGGGAGGAGTCAGAATAAACTTCCTTGTAAATTACAGCTGGGAATGGGATTTAGGTTACGGCAAGGAAATGCCAGGCTCTTTGCGCTCAGCTGATGTGTCTAGAGTTGATTTGGTTATAAGGTGGGGCGGCAGAAAAAGGCTATCAGGCTTTCTTCCAGTACAATCTGTCTATTCTGATTTCTACTTTATAGACGACTACTGGCCTGATTTTTCTCCAAGACATATTGATGAAGCTGTTAATTGGTATAATAGACAGGAAATAACACTTGGCGGCTGATTTTGCTTCCATATATACTCAGTGATTTTATCCGTGCAGGGGACTGTGCGGATATTTTTTTATTGCCTGACGGTTATATAAGTTATATAATAATTTGTAATGGTTTTTAATTAGGGGGCAGTTAAATTGGCTTTATCTCAGGATTTGACAGAAGGCAGTATTCACAAGCATTTGCTTGCGTTTGCCTTTCCGCTTATCATTTCAAATATTATGCAGGCGCTGTATAATGCTGTTGATATGTACTTTACAGGAATGTTTATGGGTACAGAAGGCATGACGGGAGTTTCAATCAGCGGTCCGGTAATAAACGTAATGCTGATGTTTGTTTCCGGATTCGGAGTTGGGGTCAGCGTAGTTATAGCAAAATATATAGCCCATGGCAGGGATAATGTTTTAAAGAGGGCCGCGAATACCGCTGTCACGTTATTTATGACCGCGGCGGTTGTAATTTCAATTGCGGGATTTTTTTTGACTCCTACAATACTCAGGCTGATTGCTACTCCCCAGCAGGCCTTTGTTTATGCTGAAAGGTATTTGAGAATAATATTCTGCGGAATGATATTTACGATAGGATATAATCTTATATGCGCTCTGCAAAGAGGCTTTGGGGATTCTAAAAGCTCCATGTATTTTGTGCTTGCGGCGACTATTGTCAATATAATTCTTGATTATGTTTTTATGGGCATAATTCACATGGATGTATCGGGGGCGGCCTGCGCGACGGTTATTTCACAGGGGCTTTCCTTTTTAATGGGTATAATATACTTTAGAAGGCGAAAGCATGTAGTGACATTTTCTCCAAGGGATTTTTGCTTTGACTCTACTTTGGCTAAGGAGCTTGTTTCAAATGGACTTCCAAGTGCAGGACAGCAGGTGAGCGTTCATTTCAGTAACCTGTGTATGACTGGAATGGCAAATTCATTTGGGCTTGTATCAGCCGCTGCCTATGGAATAGCGGTAAAATTGGACAGCTTTGCAATATTACCATGCTCTGCCGTAAATGACGCTGTGGCATCTTTTTCGGCTCAGAATTTAGGCGCTGGAAAGGAAAGCAGGGCCATGGAGGCGGTTAAGGACGCCAAAAAGCTTGCTGTATTGTATGTTTGCATGGTATTTACGGTAATATTTTTCTTTGCGGGAACACTTGCAGGAATATTTACTGATGAGGCGGCTGTAATTGCTGAGACAACAGGATATTTAAGAATAGCATGCTTTATGTACTTCCTGTATGCACTTGTATATCCGTCTCAGGGGTTTTTAAAGGGCAGCGGAAGCTCAGCATTTGTTCTTGTCAATAGCTTATGTGTACAGTATATTTTAAAAATACCGACAGCCTATGTTCTCAGCCACTTTACTCCGCTTGGGCTTAAAGGCATAGCTGCAACTTGGATAATTACACCTACATTTTCAGTTGTTACATATTCCCGATATATAAAGAAGGGAAAATGGAGAAAGCATTGGGCTAAACAGGAGGAATAAAATGTTTTTCAGAACGATAAGCAGCTATTTAACACTTGTATTGGGAGTTTTGGCAAATTTTCACCATGCGTTTAAGTCTGATAAAATAAGGGAGGAGAAGGGAACGGCGGCAGGGGACGGCTATGCTGCCCTTATCGCTGCGAAGGTCGTTAAAAAAACTCTTAAAAGGACAGGTGCCAGAGTAATAGTTTCAGGTCAGGAAAATATTCCAAAGGACAGAAATTTTGTTTTAATAGCAAATCATCAAAGCATGGTGGATATTTTCGCCATAATGTCTACACTGGACCGCCCGGTTGGATTTATCGCCAAGGCCGAGCTTGAAAAGGTTCCTGTTCTTAAAAAGTGGATGCTCTCTATCGGATGTGTTTTTATGGACAGAAGCGATATGAGAAAGTCAATGCAGGCGCTGTTGGACGGAATTAAGAAAGTAAAGGAAGGGGACAACATATGCATATTTCCTGAAGGAACCAGAACCGACGGACCTATGCTGGAATTTAAGGGAGGCTCATTTAAGCTGGCAACAAAAAGCGGAGCCCCTATACTTCCCCTGACAATCGACGGAACACACAGAGTACTTGAGGATAATCATTTCTGGATTAAGAATGACACAATAAATTTGACCTATCATCCTGTAATAGAAACTAAGGGGATGTCCAAAGAAGAACAGAATGGACTCGCCCGTAGGGTACAGGATATCATAGGAAGCGCTTTAAAGGAGGAATATCGTTTTGGAAAAAACGAGGATACTGATAGTTGATGATGAAAAACATATAGCAGAGCTGATTTCTCTATATCTTATGAAAGAGGGCTATGAGACTAAAGAAGTTTATGACGGGAGAAGGGCGATGGATGAGTTTTACGCATTTAAGCCTGAGCTTATAATGCTTGATTTAATGCTTCCCGGTATGGACGGCTACCAGATTTGTACTGAAATAAGAAAAAAAAGCGACACTCCCATAATTATGCTTACAGCCAGAAGCGATACATTTGATAAGGTGCTGGGCCTTGAGATGGGTGCGGATGATTATATAGTAAAGCCTTTTGAGCCTAAGGAAATGGTAGCCAGAGTAAAGGCGGTTTTAAGGCGGTATGAAAAAAAGGAAGAAAAAAATGACGACAAGACCGTATTTTTTGATAACCTCAAAATAAGCCTTAACGATTATACAGTAATATATCATGGCGAAAGCCTGTCGTTTCCGCCAAAGGAGCTTGAACTGCTGTATTTTCTTGCGGAGAATAAAAATCAGGTTTTTACAAGAGAGCAGCTTTTAGATAAGATATGGGGATATGAATACGTCGGCGATTCAAGAACAGTGGATGTGCATATAAAGAGGATACGTGAAAAGCTTAACCGTGAGGATGAAAGCTGGAGTATTAAAACGGTTCACGGTGTAGGCTATAAATTTGAAACGAGATGATGTTTATGGCAAAAAAGAGTTCTCTGTTTTTTAAGCAGACAGCCGCTTACATACTTATATTCCTATTTGCATTTAGTATTATGGGAGCGTCTGTATACTATTTCTGCACAGATTATTATTATGAGCAGAAGCAGACCCAGATGAAGGAACAGGCGCGCTCTATTGCAAGACAGTACGGAAAGGCGATGTCAAGCGGGGTAATAGACGTTACTGAGCTGGAAAATAAAATGGAGATACTTGAGGACTATACCAGCACCAGCGTGTTTTTTCTTGACAGCTTTGGAAGAGTATCTGCTGTTTCGTCGTCCATTAACCGCGAATGGATTGGACAGTCAATAACAAATGACACTATAAACGGTGTGCTCAATGGAAATATTGTAACTGTCAGAGGAAAGGTAGGCGGAATGTTTTCCGAAAATATGATTACTGTTGGTTATCCTATAATGTCTAATGGAATAACCTACGGAGGAATATTCCTCTGTTCGCCAATACCTGAAATTCAGCAGACAATTTCGGGCGTTCTTGAGATATTGTTCCTGTCAGGGCTTGTGGCGCTGATTTTGGTGATTGTTATGATTTATTCATTCTCAAGAAAAATGACAAAGCCGCTTCTTGAGATGAACAAAGCCGCACAGATAATAGCCGACGGAAATTTTGACAGGCGTATCGAGGTTAAATCAAGCGACGAAATAGGCCAGCTTGGAGAGAGCTTTAACTATATGGCGGAAAGTCTTGATAAAAGGAATCAGGACAGAAGGCTTTTTGTGGCAAGTATAGCCCATGACCTGCGTTCTCCGCTTACAAGTATACAGGGCTTTATTCATGCTATGCAGGATGGAGTTATACCTGAGGAAAAATATAATTATTATCTGGATATAATTCTTGAGGAAACACAAAGGCTTTCTATGCTTACCAATAATATTGTAGATATGGGAAGAACTCAGGAAAATATTCTTGAGCTGGATTTGACAAATTTTGACTTAAACGAACTGATAAGAGACGTGCTAGATATATTTGAACATAGATTTAGAGAAAAGAAGCTTTCTTGCCGGCTTGTCCTTGCTGATAAGGAAACTATTGTGAACGCTGACAGTAAAGAGATTCACAGGGTAATCCATAATCTTGTGGATAATGCGGTAAAATTTACTCCTGAAGGCGGACTGATTGAGATAGAAACGACTCTTCCCAAAAATGAAGGGAAGGTTTATGTTTCTGTAAGTGATAATGGAGTGGGAATACCTGAAAACGAGAGAAGACATATATTCGGCGCGTTTTATAAATCTGACAGCTCAAGAGGCTTAGATAAAACAGGAAGCGGCTTGGGACTGTGCGCGGTAAAAGAGATTATAAACGCTCATAAAGAGCTTATAGTATGTAAGGAGTCAGAAATGGGCGGTGCAAGATTTGAGTTCAGTCTCAAGCTGGCTCAGGAATAAGGAGGCAAAGATGAAATATATAAACGAAATCAGAGAAGGCGAGCAGATAGTCGAGCATTATTTATGCAAAAGCAGACAGACCTTTAAATCAAAAAATGATAAAAGCTATCTGTCATTGAAGCTTGCAGACAAAACTGGAACCGTTGACGCCAAGGTCTGGAATTTGGGCAATGAAATTCAGTCGTTCGCTGAAAATGATATGATTAAAATTGACGCTTCGGCGCAGATATTTAACAATGAGATACAGCTTAATGTCAAAAGAATAAGAAAAAGCAAGGAAGGTGAATATGACCCTAAAGATTATATCCCATCGACAGAAAAGGATATTAAAAATATGTGGGGTGAATTTACCGGATATATTGAAACTGTTAAAAATCCGCATATTAAAGAGCTTTTAAATAAAATTATTCTTAAAAACAGCTTTGTGGTCAAGGAGTTCCCTATGCATTCAGCTGCGAAAAGTGTACATCATGGATATTTGGGAGGACTTTTGGAGCATTCCCTGTCCGTAACTCAAATTTGTGATTTTATGGCTGATAAATATAAGTTTGTTGACAGGGATGTCCTTGTTGCGTCTGCTATGCTGCATGATGTCGGCAAGCTGTGGGAGCTTTCAGATTTTCCATTAAATGATTATACAGATGACGGGCAGCTTTTAGGGCATATATATATTGGCGCTGAGCTGGTTGAAAAGACGGCCTCCGGAATTGAGGGTTTTCCAGACAGGCTTAAAACAATAATTAAGCACTGCATACTTGCGCATCATGGCGAGTTCGATTATGGCTCTCCAGTTCTTCCAAAGACTTTGGAGGCTCACATCCTTCACTGTGCAGACGACATGGACGCAAAAAGCAAAGTATTTGAAGAATTTATAAGTGCCGACTCCACTTCCGGGCCTTGGGCTGGATATCAAAAAATGCTTGCTAGAAATATAAGGAAAACAGAATACTAATGGACAAGGACAGGCATACAATAGCTGCCACGGAACTGAGCAAGTTCGATTACTGCCCATACCAATGGTATTATGAAAGGCTTTATGGCAGAAACGAATTGAGAAGGCTTGAAAAGGAACGTAATGAAAGGCTCGGCCTGGAGGATAAGCGCAAGGAGCGATTGGAACTGGGCGTTAGATACCATAACGATATATATGTATTCTATGGAAGGCGCCGACGCGTTATTGCCTTTGCTGTACTTATAATTGCAGCAGCGGTTCTGTACTTCCTTCTGAAGGGCGGTGTTATGCTGTGACATACATACTTGTGGGTGCGGTAATTCTCCTCACTGTATTTATGGGGCTGTTTGGCAGAACAGGTATACGTGAAATTAAGAAAATGCCCCGTTTTCTGTTATGGAAGTTAGTCTATACAGATATGTATACGGAAAACAAGAGGGAGGATGTAACCTATGGCAAGATTCTTTATTCAGAAAAATATGACATTCAGGGTAAGCCGGATTTAATATACAGGCACAGAATTACCGGAGACTTGCTTCCGGTGGAGATTAAGAGCGGACAAACTGACTGGCCGCATAATGGGGACTTGCTTCAAGTGGGGGCATATATGCTTATTGTGGAGGATATATACATTAAAGCTCCTAAAAAAGCAATAATATCATATAAAAATAAGTACTTTGTGGTGAGGAATACCCATTTCTTGCGCAGAAATGTCCAAGAGACAGCGGAGAGAATGAGACAAATGCTGATTACAGGTGAAGAGAAAGCTAACCCAAGCTTTGCAAATTGCCGAAGCTGTGTATGCGACCAAACGGTTTGTGAATACAGTTATAATAATGAATGATATAAAAGCAGAGTGATTAGTCTGATCACTCTGCTTTTTTTCGTTTTTTAGGTTTTGGCGGCGGTAGTTCAGAACAGGTTATCTGAACTATATTTTTTAAAAATTCTTTGTCATCCAGCTCTTCTATAAGAAAGTATCTTGCGCCTTCATGAGGAGAGTCAATAACGGCGTCGGGCATAAATTTTTGCCCTCCTGAGGTGATTTTTATATAAAACTGGTTGTTTTCGACAGTTCCGAAAAATATTCCGTCGCAGTATACACCATATTCGCCAAACATCTTTCTGTAAGTTATATTACCGGCCATTGAAAGCTGCCCTGCTACAAATTCCATATACTTTGCATCTGTTGCCATAGCTTAACCTCCTTTTTAATAAGAATAACATATATTTGGGCTGAGGAAAACTTTTTGTTTAAGTAATTTCTGTGGTATACTTATAAAAAGATTAATATAGTTGAGGTGTGAAATGGAACTGGAAAAAAATAAAATATATACTGCGGTTTGTACCGCCTTTGGCTCCGAGGGTGAGGGCGTTGTAAAGATAGATGGGTTTACTGTATTTGTAGACGGAATGCTTCCGGGAGAAAAGGCAGAAATTTTGATAATTAAACTTAAGAAAAACTACGGCTTCGGTAAGCTGATAAATTTAATTGAAGAGTCTCTGGAAAGAAGAAAGCCACCATGCCCATATTATAAAAACTGCGGGGGCTGCTCACTTCAGCATATGTCCTATAAGGCTCAGCTTGAGTATAAGAGAACAAAGGTTAAAGACTGTATAGAAAGAATAGGCGGACTGACAGGGATAGAGGTGCTTGAGACTATTGGAATGGACGAGCCTTGGCATTATAGGAATAAGGCTCAGTATCCAGTTGGCATTGATAAAAACGGCAGAGCAGTAATGGGATTTTATGCTCCAAGAAGCCATAGGATAACGGATATAAAGCATTGTATGATTCAAAGAGAAAATGCCGACGGAGTATTAAAAATATGCAAGGACTTTATAGATGAGTTTAAAATACCTGTTTATGATGAGGTAAAGCATAAAGGGCTTATCAGACACATTCTGACAAGAACAGGATTTTCAACAGGCGAGATTATGGTTGCGATTGTTGTTAACGGAAATAAAATACCGCGCAAGGATGAGCTTATAAACAGGCTGAAAACCATAAACGGGCTGACTTCTGTGGTAATGAACATAAATAAAGAAAAGACGAATGTAATACTTGGAAATAAATGTGAGACACTTTGGGGCAAAGACACAATCAGAGATAAAATAGGGGATGTATTATTTGATATATCGCCGCTCAGCTTTTATCAGGTAAATCCGATTCAAACGGAAAAGCTGTATAGTATGGCAGTTGATTTGGCAGGACTAAGTGGAAATGAAACGATTATTGACGTCTACTGTGGAATAGGCACAATTTCGCTTTTTGCTGCGCATAGTGCTAAGAGCGTATACGGAATAGAAGTAGTTGAGCAGGCTGTAAACGACGCGAGGCATAACGCGGAGATAAACGGGATAGAAAACGCTGTTTTTGAGGTGGGAAAGGCTGAGATTGTTTTGCCTAGAATGTATAAGGAAGGCAGGAAAGCGGATGTTATATTCCTTGACCCGCCGAGAAAAGGTCTGGAGCCGTCAGCTATTGAAGCTGTATGCGGTATGAAGCCAGATAGAATTGTATATATATCCTGTAATCCAGCTACAATGGCAAGAGACTTGAGCATGTTTGCAACAAATGGCTATAAAGCTGATAAAGTGCAGCCGGAGGATCAATTTTGCCAAACGGGTAATGTTGAAACGGTTGCGTTACTTAAATATTACGGAGGATAAGACAATGGAACGATGCCAATGGTGCCTAGGCAGCGAAAAAATGATAAGTTACCATGACGAAGAATGGGGAGTGCCGCTGTATGACGACCAAAAACAGTTTGAATTTTTGATGATGGAGGTTATGCAGTGCGGACTTAACTGGAATATGATGATACAAAAACGTGAAATATTCCGAGAGTGTTTTCACAATTTTGACTTTGAGAAGATAGCGTCATATGATGAGAGTGATATAGAACGTATAATGGCGTTTGATGGGATGATTAAATCAAGAAGAAAAATAGAGGCAGTAGTCAATAATGCACGCTGCTTCCAGAAAATTCGTGATGAATTCGGTTCATTCAGTGATTATATATGGGGTTATTCAAAAAATAAAATAATTTTATATACAGGACATCAAAAGGGAAATACGCCGTCTAGAAACGGACTTTCAGATATAATCAGCAAGGATTTAAAAAAGAGAGGATTTAAATATTTAGGCTCTGTTACAGTATACTCTCATCTTCAGGCAGCGGGGATAATTAACGACCATATTGAGGGATGTTTTAGATATAAAGACATTATAGATAGCTATCCGGTTGTACATAAAAGAAGGGATAAGGAAGCGTGATTTAGGAGGATTGGATGGAAAAATATAATAAAATTTTTAAAGCTGTATATATTGCGGCAGCGGCTTTGACTATATATGAATATCTTTTTGTGACAGGAATGTTTACAAGCCTCATTGCCTTAATTTTAATTTCTGTGACTGGGATTATAAATTTCGTTTTTTCATTTAAGAATAAGAATTACAATGAGTCTGTACTGTATATCGTTTCTACTGTAGGCTTAAGCATGGGATACTGGAAAATAATGTTTATGTGACTGCCTTAATTTATGATATTATTAATGGTAGTTGCAATGTATAAAGGCAGAAGCTTGGAGGTATATTTAGGTGGGTGAAAGAACTTTAAAAGAAGTTGAGGCCCTGGCAGACAAAATATTAAGGAAGTATTTCTGCGAATGTGATGTTGAATTTCTGATATCAACCTTCGCAGATGATATTGTCTGGCTTGGCGCAGGCGAAATGCAGAAGGCAGAAGGAAAAGAAAACGTAGCTGCATGCTTTAGGGAAGGAAGCGGTGAGCTTTCGCCATGCGATATGTTTGATGAGGAATATGTTACTACTAAGCTTGCTGACGGGTGTTATCTGTGCGAAGGGGTAAGCAGACTGCAGTCAAAGGAAGGAACAGGCGTTTTTCTGAGAATTCAGCAGAGGATAACCTTTGTATTCAGAGAAAGTAAAGGAAAACTTGAAATTGCCCATATACATAACTCAGCCCCTTTTTCAGCACTCAGAGATGATGAGCTTTTTCCAGTTGAGTCATCAACTGAAGCATATAAAAGACTCCAAAATGCTCTGTTTGAAAGAGAGCAGGAATATGAAAGGCAGGCTCAGTTTCTTACTCAGCTTTATAATTCAGTTCCATGCGGAATTATCCAGTTTACAACCGGGCCTGAGCATGAGGTAATAAGTATAAACAGCATGGTCTGGAAATTTTATAACTATACTTCTGAGGAAGAATACAGACGCGAAATAAAATCTCCTCTCCAAAATGTACTTGATGAGGACAAACCCTGGCTAGAAAATATAATTGATGGATTGACCCTTAACGGAAAAACAGCAACCTATACAAGAAAAGTAGTTGGAAAAGATAAAAAAGAACGCTGGATAGACGTCTTTATGGGAAAAATTATAAATTCTGACGGAATTGAGGTTATACAGGCGGTATATACAGATATTACGGAAAAAAAGCAGATGGAACTGGAAAGAGAAAGAGAACAGTTAATGGAAAACCGTTATCTGCAGGCCGCGATACGTACAGTTTACCCTCTGATAATAAGTGTTAATCTCACAAAAGATAAATATAAGTGCTTTTTAGAGGGACAGGATGAATACATGGCAGAAGCTGAAGGCAGATATACGGAGCTTATAGAAATATCTGTACCTATGGTATATCCGTCATACAGGAATGATTTTGAGAACACATTTAAGTGCGAGAATGTAATTGATAAGTTTAATAACGGCGAGCATGAGGTTTACATGGAAGTACAGCAGAAGGGTATGGATGACAAGTACCATTGGCTAAGTGTACATATCATCAAGGTTGAAAATCCGTTTAACGATGATATTCTCGCCATAGAGATGATTAAGCTGCTTGACCATCAAAGAATGGAGCAGGCAAGACAGGAACAGCTGCTCAGAGATGCATTATCGTCTGCGAACGCGGCGAACAGGGCAAAATCGGACTTTTTGTCAAGAATGAGCCATGATATACGTACCCCAATGAATGCTATAATTGGAATGAGCACAATTGGAAGGCTAAAATGCGCCGGAGACGCAAATGCTGTTGATTGTTTTCATAAAATAGACGCTTCCTCCAGATATCTTCTTTCGATAATTAATGACATACTGGACATGTCAAAAATTGAATCAGGGAAAATGGAAATAGCGCATGAGTATTTTGATTTTACCGAAATAGCTGGGGAAATAAATCAAATAATATACCCTCAGACATTAGAGCTGGGCTTGTCATATGATATGTATGTCAATGAGAATTTAGAAAAGCATTATATAGGAGACCCACTCAGAATTAGACAGATATTAATGAACTTGCTGTCTAATGCTCTTAAATTTACACCTTGCGGCGGAAAAGTTATTGTGGATATGAGGGAAAAGAAAAGAACGAATGGTTTTTCATATATACAATTTACTATTACTGACACAGGTAAAGGTATGTCTGAAGAATTTATGAGAAAACTGTTCCAGCCGTTTGAACAGGAAATACAGGAAGGCGCCAGAAATAACGCGGGCAGCGGTCTTGGCCTGTCAATTGTATATAATCTCGTTCAGCTTATGGGCGGAGCAATAGAAGTGGAAAGTGAAAAAAATAAAGGGACCTCATTTGTTGTTACTATTCCGTTCAAACTTGTATCGGACAATGAGGAAAGAGAATGGGAAAGAAAAAAACAGGAACTTCTTAAGGGCTTAAAAGTGCTTGTTGCGGATGATGATGAGATTATTGGGCAGCAGACAACAAAGATATTAAGCGAAATAGGAGCTCATACGCTTTGGGTTGACTCAGGATTTAAAGCGGTGGATGAGGTCAGGAAGGCTATTGATATAAAAATGCCGTACAATATCGCGATGATTGACTGGAAGATGCCGGAAATGGATGGAATAGAGACAACTAGAAGAATTCGCAGTATAGTAGGAAGCCATACTATGATCATTATGATTTCTGCCTATGATATAAGCGATATTGAGGAAGAGGCCAGAAAGGCAGGAGTTGACTGCTTTATTTCAAAGCCGCTTTTTAGAACATCTATTTATGACGCGTTTTCAAGGCTTAAAAATAAAGAGCAGGACAAATCATACGCGGTTAATAAACACAGCTTTAAAGGATGCAGGATACTGCTTGCGGAGGACAATGAGCTTAACAGGGAGATTGCAAAGACACTGCTTGAAATGAATGGATTCATAGTAGATGCTGCTGAAAACGGAAAAGCTGCCTTAGAGACATTTATTAATAACAAGAAAGATTATTATTCAGCGGTGCTTATGGATATAAGAATGCCGGTAATGGACGGACTGGAAACTACAAAATCCATAAGGAACCTTAATAGGGACGATGCTAAAAGTATCCCAATTCTGGCAATGACGGCAAATGCCTTTGAGGAGGACAGAACGCTGGCTTTTGAGGCCGGAATGACAGGATATTTAATTAAGCCTCTAGATATAAATGTTATTTTAGATGAATTAGAAAAATATGTTTAAATAGGAAATGCGGCTGTTAACAGCCGCATTTCCTATTTTAATAAAACGCTGATTTTATCTGCGGCATACTTTAGCTCGTCTATATGAATTTCCTTTCTTGATACCATGCGGGTTGTTGGACCGGATGAGCTTATCGCCGCAATTGCTCTGCCGGAAGCGTCTATCAGAGGAACCGCATAACAGGTAAGACCTATTTCACATTCCTCGTTGTCACAGGCATAGCCGGTTTCCCGAATTGTATCCAGCCTTAAAAGCAATTCCTTAGCGTCGCTTATAGAAGATGAGGTTCTGCATGTGAATTCTGCACTGCGTATATATTGATTAATAAACTGTTCGCTTTGGAAAGCAAGAATAGCCTTTCCTGTACCTGTGTGGTGGGCGTATTCTCTGAAGCCGAGAGGCATGTCCAGCTTAAGCCAAAGGGAACCGACTGCCTTATCGATAAAAGTTACCTGGGTTGCATTATCCATTATTACCAGATGTGAAGTTTCACCGGTTTTTTCTGTAATCTTTTGAAGATAAGGGTGTATCTGGGAAGCCAGCTCCATCCGGCTGTAAAACAACTGCCCGAGTGTAAACAATTTTATTCCCAGCCTATATTTTCCGTTCTCCTCCCTAGTCAGATATCCTCTGTTTTCAAGCGTAACAAGAAACCTGAACACTGTGCTTCTGTTTATTTCCGTAAGTTTGGATATTTCAGAAGGGCTAAGCTCTTCATTTGCCACAAAAAGATTCAGTACTGTAAGCGCATTATCCAGAGAACTAAGAATATATTTATCGCTAGTATTCACAGGAACCACTCCTTAGTTAATGTTTATCAGAATTATATCAGTAAGTGGATACATATGTCAAATTTATTGATATATAGTTTATTATAGCGTCGGTATTTGTGTTGACAAATGAATTTTAATATGTAATATTATATATATAAAGTTCTTTATGATAAGTAAATGTTCGTATAACGAACAAAAATGAAGTGGATAGATAAAAAGGAGCTGATATTGTGAAGGAGATCCGTTTGCATGGCAGAGGAGGGCAAGGCGTTGTAAAGGCATCGCAGATAGTAGTTAAGGCTGCGGTTGAAGGAGGAGGCTATGGGCAGTTTATACCTTTTTTCGGAGTTGAAAGGAAAGGCTCTCCGGTTTTTGGGTATCTGCGGTTGGATGACAAAACAATAAGAAGAAAAATGCAGGTTTATTATCCAGACATACTGATAATTATGGACGATACTCTTACTAAACTTCCTGATACATATAAGGGGCTTAAAGACGGCGGATTAGTTATTATAAATTCGGTAAAGCAGATAGAAGAACTGGACATACCTTCATGCGCAGGAAAAATCGCAATAGTGGACGCGACTGGAATTTCAGAAAGGCTAATGGGCAGAAATGTTCCAAATACAGCTATGCTGGGAGCGTTTGCAAGAGCTTCGGAACTGGTTGATAAAAATATTTTGTTTGACAAGATTGAGGAAACCTTTGGGGAGCTTAACAGAAAAGCGGCGCAGGAAGCCTACTTATCAGTTAAAATAGAAGGGTAAAGGAGGATAAAAATGGCGGAACATTTACATATTACACCAATTGGGGACGACGGCATGTATGTGCTGGATACAGCAAGCTGGAGGGTATTCAGGCCTGTAATGGACAAGGGAAAATGTATTAACTGCGGTATATGCTTATCCTACTGTCCCGTAAGCTCAATACAAGCTGATAAAGATAAAAATTATTATATCTCGTACGATTACTGCAAGGGCTGCGGTATATGCGCCGCGGAGTGCCCTAAACAAGCTATAGAAATGGCAGAAGAGGGGGCGTTTAAATAATGGGAAAGACGAAGGTTCTTACAGGTAATTATTCCGCGGCGGAGGCTGCCGCTCTGTGCAGACCTGACCTGATTGCCGCCTATCCTATAACTCCGCAGTCGTCAGTTGTGGAACGTCTGGCTTCAATGGTCAATGATGGGGACATAGATTCAAATTTAGTTCAGGTGGAAAGCGAGCATTCTGCAATGAGCGTTGTTCAGGGAGCCGCAGCTGGCGGCGGACGTGTGTTTACGGCAACCAGCGCGCAGGGGCTGGCACTTATGTATGAGCCGTATTTCAGAATGTCATCCTTAAGGTTGCCTATGGTAATGGCGCTTGCCACAAGAGAAATGACATCGCCTGAAACAGTTTGGAGCGGACAGCAGGACGCTATATCCGTTAGGGATGCCGGATGGATGCAGGTGTTTTGCGACAGCAATCAGGAAATTGTGGATATGATTATACAGGGCTATAAAATAGCTGAGGACAGCAGGGTTTTGATACCTATTAATGTGTGTTATGATGGATTTTACAGCTCTCATCTTACGGAAGGCGTTAATTTGCCGGAACAAAACGAGGTAGACGCATTCCTTCCTACAAGGAAACCTCATATGGTTTTTAGTCCTGACACACCATTTGCCCTAGACCCTCTCACTGCAGGGCCATATTTGATGAAGTACCGTAAAAGCCATCTTGACGCTATGGAAATGGCTTTGGAAGTTATAGAAGAAGTTGATAAAGAATTTGGGGTTAAGTTTGGCAGAAGCTATGGGGGAGCCATAGAGGAATATCGCTGCGAGGATGCCCAAACGGTTATTATTACAATTGGGGGAATGACTGGAACTGGCAAGGATGCGGTAGATATAATGAGAGACAGAGGGATAAAGGCAGGGCTTTTGAAGCTAAGATTTATCCGTCCATTCCCTTCAAAACGCATTGCGGCGGCCCTTAAAGGAAAGAAGGCTTTTGCGGTTATTGACAGAAGCGTATGCTTTGGCTGGAGAGAAGGTCCAATGCATATGGAAATAAAAGCGACTGTTTCAGATTCGGCGGAAAAATACTGCCATTTTTCTGTGATAGGCGGATTGGGAGGAGCAGATATTTCGCTTGATGATATATTGGGAGTAATAGAAAAGCTTGAAAAAAATAAAAATAAGGCCGGAGAAATGGAAACAGTCTGGCTTATGGCAGAGGAGGGCGGAAAATGAGCTATATAGATTTACTTGCTAACGCTGAGGACTGTGTAACCCCGGGAATGTCAGCATGTCAGGGCTGCGGCGGAGAGCTAATACTTAGGACTGTGCTTAAGGTAGCGGGGAAAAACACTGTTGTTGGAATACCTCCGGGATGCATGGCAGGCGCGGGAGTAGTTGGATGGAATTATGCAAACGGCCTGAAAATACCGGTACATATACCACTGCTTGACAATACGGCTTCATTTTTAAGCGGATTAAGCCAGATTTATCAGAGGCAGGGAAAGCATGATATAAACGTAATTGCTGTAGCAGGCGACGGGGCAACCGCTGACTGCGGATTTCAAAGTCTTTCGGCGGCTGCTGAAAGAAATGAAAAAATGCTTTACATATGTTATGACAATGAAGGCTATATGAATACAGGCTATCAAAGAAGCTCGACAACAACGAAGGGTTCAAGAACCTCCACAACGCCCATTGGAAAAAAAGTCAATGGAAAGGAACAGCACTCAAAGTATGTTCCAATGATAATATCCATGCACAATGTGGAATACTGCGCTACGGCTTCTCCGTCACATATGGCTGATTTCGTGTCCAAAATACAGAAGGGACTTGAAGCCAGCAAAAAAGGCTTTGCCTATCTTCATGTTTTTTCACCATGCCCTACAGGCTGGCTTTACGGTTCAAACGAGTCAATTGCGGTAGCGAGACGGGCGGTTAAATCAAACTTCTTTCCACTTTGGGAAATGGACGAGGCTGGATATAGACTTAATGTGAAAACTTCCAATCCCATTTCAATAAAGGAGTTTGCAGCTGGAATAGGAAAATTTAAAACGCTGAATGACGATGAGATTGAAAGTATACAGCAGCTTGTAAATAAAAGATATAAAATGCTTGAAAGATTGTCGGAATAATAGAAAAACCTTAGAGCTTCTTAAAAAAGATGCTCTAAGGTTTTTTAATTTATATTCTTGCAACTCCGCTTTTTCTTGCGGCATCCTTAACAGCAGAAGCAACCGAATCCTTTACTCTGGGGTCGAATGGCCTTGGAATTATATATTCGGGATTTAGTTCTTCATCAGAAATTAGGTTTGCAAGGGCATATGCCGCCGCAACCTTCATCTCATCGTTAATATCGGAAGCGCGTACGTCAAACGCTCCTCTGAATATTGCCGGGAACGCTAAAACATTATTTATCTGGTTAGGGAAGTCGCTTCGTCCGGTTCCAACAACAGCGGCGCCGGCATTAACAGCAAGGTCAGGCATAATTTCCGGAACAGGGTTAGCCATTGGGAACAGTATAGGATTTTCAGCCATTGTTTTTACCATATCTTCAGTTACAATTCCGGGGGCTGATGCGCCAATGAAAACGTCTGCGTCTTTCATGGCATCGGCAAGAGTACCCTTAACGAGGTCCTGGTTTGTTATTTCCGCCATCTCAGCTGTTACAGCGTTTAGTCTGTCTCTGCCCTTATAAATAATGCCTTTGCTGTCGCACATTATAACATTCTTAAGGCCCATTGACATTAATAATTTTATGATAGCAACTCCGGCTGCACCTGCTCCGCTGATTACTACCTTTATATTTCCTATATCTTTTTTGACAATTTTAAGCGCATTAATCATTGCCGCAAGGGTTACAACAGCTGTACCATGCTGGTCGTCGTGGAAAATTGGAATATCGCAGCGCTCTTTAAGCTTTCTCTCAATCTCAAAGCAACGTGGGGAGGCTATATCTTCGAGGTTAACTCCGCCAAAGCTTCCTGCTAGGAGAGCAACTGTATCGACAATCGTATCAACATCCTTTGACCGGATACATAAAGGAATTGCATCCACATCTCCAAAAGCCTTAAACAGCACACATTTGCCCTCCATAACAGGCATTCCGGCCTCAGGGCCTATATCCCCAAGTCCAAGTACAGCAGTTCCGTCTGTTACTACGGCAACTGTATTCCACCTTCCGGTAAGCTCATAGCTGAGATTTACATCCTTCTGTATTTCAAGACACGGCTGTGCTACTCCGGGAGTATACGCTACAGATAAATCGTCCTTAGTCTTAACTTCCATTTTTGGAGTTATGCTTAGTTTTCCTCTCCATTCACGATGTTTTTTCAGTGATTCCTTTGCGTAGTCCATATTTCTGCCTCCTTCATTTGTTTTTATTTTATAATAAATTAAGTTTGGTTATTTGTAAAATACATATTTACTATGCTATAATATTTTTTAACTATTATAGGCTTGGGGAGATAAGGAGGAAGGCAATGAAAGATAAGGTTATTGAAGGAATTGTAAAGGAAGCCGGAGAAAAAGGACTGTATATTATCTATGCCCAGTTAAGACGCGGGGGAAAAATTACTGAAGAATTCAACCGTGCAAAGAATAAAACAAGGCTTAATACATTTTCAATAAGTAAAAGCTTTGTATCTGCGGGTATAGGTATAGCTATGGATGAAGGCCTGCTTACAATGGATGAAAGGATTTGTGATGCTTTTGAGGAATATGTACCGTCAAACGCCTCCAAAAACCTTCTTGACACAAGGGTAAGACATATGCTTACAATGACGACAGGACTGAACGAGCCGCTGTTTTTTGCAGACGGGCCGGAACGCTACAAAGTTAAAGACTGGATTGCCCATTTTTTTAATGCGGAGTTTGGACATGCTCCGGGCGAGAGGTTTCTCTATAGTAATTTCAACACATATATTTTGAGCTGTCTTGTTGAAAAGAGGGCTGGCGTAAATCTTTTGGAATACCTCAGAGACCGTCTGCTTGAGCCGCTTGGGATAGGTAATCCTGACTGGACGCTTTGCCCAAAGGGACATGTGCATGCGGCAAACGGATTATATTTGAACATTGATGAGCTTGGCAATTTTGGCGATATGCTTCTTCACTACGGAGAATATAAAGGAAAACAGCTTGTTCCCGAAAAGTATCTGAGGGAAGCTACTGTAAAGCAGACTGAAACAAATAAAAATTATGGATCGGACTGTCTGGCATGTGGATACGGATACCAATTTTGGATGACGCCTATACCTAATACTTTTTTATGCTATGGCAATTATGGAGAATTCTGTTTAGTTATGCCTGAGAAGGACGCTGTAATTAGCATTCTTACATTTGAGGGATTTGACTGGCCTAAAATACTGGACGTTATTGTAAAGCATGCTGCTGACGTATAAGGGAATTGAATATCTGGTTAAAGAAATATATCCCTTAAGCTTAAAAGAAATAATAATTTAAGGCGTATTTTATATAAAAAGGGAATACGCCTGTTTTATTTATTGAATATTGGTCATATACTTAATAGGCTTAATTATTATTGACATATGCCGGAAACGGTGATATACTTCCAATTGTAAATGACATATGCCAGAAATAAAAAGAAAGGAGGATTAGTATGCCAAGACCCTGTAAAAGACGAAGAATATGTTCAATGCCGCAAAACTATGGCCTAGCGCCTATTGAAGAAAGAGAAAACAGAGAAATTTTAAATATGACATTAGATGAGTATGAGGCAATTAGACTTATTGACATTGAGGGACTGAGCCAGGAAGAATGTGCTAAAAGCATGAATGTGTCCAGAACAACTGCCCAGTCAATTTATAACAGCGCAAGAACAAAGCTTGCTCTATGCCTTATTAACGGATATGAGCTTCAGGTGGGCGGCGGTGACTATATCCTCTGTGAAGAAAAAACCTGTGCCTTATGCAGGAAAAGACAGTGTGTAAAGTAAACTGTAAAGGATGATAAAAATGAAAGAATTTAAATTACCATATGGAAAAGAGAAGCTTACATTAAAAGTTGAAGAAGAACATCTCGGCGGAGTGCTCGTATCAAAAATCCATGAGTATAAGGCTGGAAAAACCGGCTCCGAGCTGGTTCAGGACGCACTTGAAAATCCAATCGGAACACCAAGGCTCAAAGATATGGCAGAGGGCAAAAATAAGATAGTTGTTATATCATCAGACCATACCAGACCCGTTCCCAGTCATATAATAATGCCTCTTCTGCTTGATGAAATAAGAGAAGGAAATCCAAACGCAGATATAACAATTCTGGTTTCAACAGGTCTTCACAGAGCAACTACAAAAGAAGAGCTTATTGGAAAATATGGTGAAAAAATCTGCAGCAATGAAAAAATAGTTATACATGACTGTGATGACGGAAATAACCTTGTTTATTTAGGAAAGCTGCCTTCAGGGGGCAATCTTATAATTAACAGGCTTGTCGCGGAGGCGGATCTTGTTGTAGCCGAGGGATTTATTGAGCCTCATTTCTTTGCAGGCTTCTCAGGCGGAAGAAAGAGTATTCTTCCAGGTGTGGCGAGCCGAGAAACGGTTATGTATAATCATAACTCGGCTTTTATAGACAGCCCATACGCAAGAACAGGAATTATTGAGGGCAACCCCATCCATGACGATATGCTTTATGCGGCTAGGGCAGCAAGACTTGATTTTATAGTTAACGTAGTTATTGATGCCGAGCATGAGCCGATATATGCTGTGGCAGGAGACTGCGATTTAGCCCACCGTGCAGGACGAGAGTTCCTGATATCAAAATGCAGTATTGATGCTGTTTTGGCTGATATAGCTGTATCAACAAACGGAGGCTATCCGCTGGATCAAAATGTTTATCAGTCTGTAAAGGGTATGACTGCCGCTGAGGCTACCGTTAAAAAGGGCGGAGTAATTATAATGCTTGCAAAGTCTAACGACGGACATGGCGGAGAGTCATTCTATAATACCTTTAAAGATGAGAAAAACATTGAGAATATGATGAAATCTTTCCTTGAGCGAAAGCCTGAGGAAACTATAGTAGACCAGTGGCAGTCACAGATACTTGCAAGAGTAATGCTTAAGGCTAAAATAGTTTTTGTATCAGACGCGCCTGATGAAATGATTGAGAATATGAGCATGATGCCAGCACATTCAATGGATGAGGCAATGGAAAAGGCCAAGGCCATTGTAAATAAAGACAACTATAAAGTAACTGTTATTCCAGACGGAGTATCGGTAATAATTAATGAATAATGGAGGCATATTATGAAAATAGCGGTAACATATGAAAATGGAAAAATCTTTCAGCATTTTGGACACACAGAACAGTTTAAAATTTATGACACAGAATGCAAGGAAATTAAGAGCAGTGAAGTTGTCGGAACAAACGGAAGCGGTCATGGTGCCCTTGCGCAGTTCCTTAAAGACAGGGGTGTAGACACACTTATATGCGGAGGAATTGGCGGTGGAGCCAAAACTGCGCTTGCAGAGGCTGGAATAACTCTTTACGGTGGTGTTGGTGGAGATGCTGACGAGGCTGTTAAAGCCTATTTGGGAGGAAGTCTTTTATATAATCCTGATATAGAATGCGCTCACCACGAGCATGAACATCATGGCAGCTGCGGCGAGCACGGCTGCGGTGAACACCACTGCGGGCATTAATTTCTTGAGGAATAGGTTATGAAGCAGTTAAAATCCAACTGTGAAATGTGTGATTATTACCTGTATGATGACGAATATGATTACTATTACTGCGATATGGAGTTAGATGAGGATGAAATGTATGATTTTGTTACCGGAAGCATAGGCGACTGTCATTATTTCAGATACAGGAATGAGTACAGAACAGTGAATAAACAGATTTAAAGCGAAAAGCCCGATTAAACAATCGGGCTTTTTTAGTCAGTGTATTGGGGTGTAATCTACAGTAGCTTCCTCGTCAGTTGCCTCAAGCTTGAATATAACAGGGCGCAGACCGTCATTGCAGCTGCATATTGCTACGCCAGGCTTTCTAATCCAGTCTCCGTAATAAAACAGCTCCTTTCCAGCGCCGTGGGCAAGTGCAAAAACATACTGGTAAATTGCCTTCCATGCCTCATCGCACAAACCGTCAGGCTTGGCGTAGTCAGCGTAAAATATTTGTCCTGATTTAAGCATGGGGCATGCCGTCAGTCCTTCTATACCATATTCCTGAGCAAGGTCTTTATCCAATGTGGTTTTAAGAACTGTTATCTTTACCTTTTTCATTTTTAAACCTCCTAATTTTTTGTAATTTTATTTTACTATATGACAAGCGATTTTTGTAATCTTTTTTAATAACTCACATATTATATAAGAGACCGTTAATTTGTGAGGTGAACGGTTTTGTCCGCTTTCTTCCAAGGAACCTGTGCGTCATTTCCCAAACCATTAAATGAGGATGAGGAAATCTATTATATCGAGAGATATAAAAAAGGAGACACTGAAGCGAGAAATATACTGATTGAGCATAATCTTCGGCTTGTAGCCCATGTGGCGAAAAAATACACATCGTCAGGCAGGCTGGCATCAGGAGATTTTGATGATATTATCTCAATAGGAACAATTGGTCTTATTAAAGGCATAGATTCTTTTAATACTGATAAGAACGTCCGTCTGGCAACTTATGCGGCAAGATGCATTGAAAATGAAATACTCATGTATATACGAAGCTCAAAAAAATACAGCAACGACATGTTTCTTCAGGATCCTGTCGGGCATGATTTTGATGGCAACGAGATAACGGTAATGGATATAGTTAAAACAGATGATGACCCTGTGCCTGATGAGGTTGGTACTAAGCTGGAGATTAACCGAATGTTTGAGGGTATCGATGATGTTTTAGACGAAAGAGAAAAACAAATAATAGAAATGAGATACGCTTTGGGCGGCGGAGAGGAAATAACTCAAAGAGAAATAGCCAAAATGTTTGGAATTTCCCGCTCATACGTATCAAGAATAGAAAAAAAGGCGCTAAAAAAAATCAGCGCCAAAATGGGAGAGTAAAAACCCATGGAAGCCCGTCAGCAAGGGCTTCATACATATTATTTTCAAAGCTTTCTTCCGCAGTGGGGACAGTACTCAAAGCTTCTGTCTAATATATTTCCGCAGGAAGGGCACCTTCTTTCATAGTATCCGTTATTAACCGGTGTAAGATCAGATTGTGTAATTATTACATCCTTTCCTTTTGCAATTTCCCTTCCTTTTTCGTCATTCAAAAAATATAATGTTCCGCAGCATTCCATTTCAACATAATATTTCTTATTCCATTTAAAAAAAGGTATGAAAAATAAGCTTAAACAGGAATATGTCATATATACAACAGCTTTTCCTACATTATTGCAGTATGGACAAACTATGCTGATAAGCTGGTCAAATTTTTTTCTGCCTTCCGTTATTCCCATAATAAAAAACATATAATCACCTCAAATGATATTGTAATTTATTATTGACCGGCATACAAGTATATTTAATATTTCCTTTGGGCATTTTATCATATTATAAACAATTTTTTATAAAGAAATGGTTTTATAAATTTCCAATATGTGCTATACTTTTTTTAGTTGATAACCGTGGCATTGTTATTAAATCTTAGATTATTTTGCATGGTTATATGTTTTTATTTCAACAATACTTTTTAGGAGGAATATTTATGGTAAAAGTAGGTATTAACGGTTTCGGCCGTATTGGCAGACTTGTTCTTCGTGCATCGCTTACAAGAGACGATGTTCAGGTAGTAGCTATCAATGACCCAGCAATCAGCGTTGATTACATGGTTTATATGATGAAATATGACTCTGCACAGGGACGTTTCAACGGCGAAGTATGCGAAAAAGACGGTAAGCTTGTTGTTAACGGCAAAGAAATTACGGTTTATGCGCTTTTTGACCCTGCAGAAATCCCCTGGAAGGAAACAGGAGCAGAGTACGTTGTTGAATCAACAGGCCTTTTTACAACAACAGAAAAGGCATCTGCGCACTTTAAGGGCGGCGCTAAAAAAGTAGTTATTTCCGCTCCGTCATCAGACGCGCCTATGTTTGTTATGGGTGTAAACAATGATAAATATACAAAAGATATGAATGTCATTTCAAACGCTTCCTGCACAACAAACTGCCTTGCTCCTCTTACAAAGGTTATTAACGATAACTTTGGTATAGTTGAGGGACTTATGACTACAGTACATTCAACAACAGCAACTCAGAAAACTGTAGACGGACCTTCAAAGAAGGACTGGAGAGGCGGCCGTGCTGCTTCAGCAAATATTATCCCTTCATCAACAGGCGCTGCTAAGGCCGTAGGAAAGGTAATCCCTGAGCTTAACGGAAAACTTACCGGTATGAGCTTCCGCGTTCCTACAATAGACGTCTCCGTTGTAGACCTTACATGCAGACTCTCAAAGCCCGCAACCTATGAGGAAATCAAGGCTGCAGTTAAAAAGGCTTCCGAAAATGAACTTAAAGGTATTCTTGATTATACAGAGGACGATGTTGTTTCAAGCGATTTCCTTGGAGACCCCCATACCTCTATATTTGACGCGAAAGCAGGTATCGCGCTTAACGACAACTTTGTAAAACTCGTATCATGGTATGACAACGAATGGGGCTACAGCAATAAGGTAGTAGACTTAATCAGCTATATTGCTAAGGTTGACGCTCAGTAATAAGCAATTTTACAGAAAAAGTTAAGAGAATTTATATAAAACATCCAGTCTTATTAAGACTGGATGTTTTTTTGTACATTAAATGAATTATTTTTTAATTTAGATTGCATTTATATTAATATAGTATTATAATATGTTCATAATATATTATGGTCAGACCAGAAGCGAAAAAAATTATGAATGCATTCTACATAATGAAAAGGAGGTCTTCAAAATAATAACTTGGTTAACAGATAATAATAAACCGTAAATTGAAAGGAGAATTAATAATGAAAGAAAATCAAAGTAGCGATAAGGATAAGGCAATACATAAAACGCCGTCATTTGCTTTTTCCATGTTAGTTTTACTGGCCTGCGCTGTGTCAATTATAGTTGGAACAGTCGCTTTTGGAGCGAAGCTTCAGCTAATGTTTTTAGTTTGCCTGCTTATTGTGGTTCCAGCTGGCATACATTTGGGATATACATATAGCGAGATTGAAAAAGGCTTTATAGATTTTATTAAAAGGACCATGCAGCCTGTTTTAGTATTATTTGCGGTTGGAACAATGATTTCAATGTGGATTGCGTGCGGCGCTGTAGGAACTATGGTATATGCCGGAGTAAAAATAATTACGCCATCAATATTTTTGTTGGCAACACTGCTTCTTTGTTCCATAACCTCTATGACAACAGGAACATCATGGGGCACAATAGGAACTGTCGGAATTGCAATGCTGGGAATAGGTTCAAGCCTTGGTATATCAGTATATGCAACAGTAGGAGCGATTGTATGCGGAGCGGCCTTTGGTGATAAGATGTCTCCTCTTTCTGATACCACAGTACTTTGTCCGGCTGTTGCAGGCTGTGACATTATGACTCATATTAAGCACATGCTGTATACGACAGTCCCTGCTTATATAATAACTGCGGTGATTTTTATAGTATTGGGATTAAAGTACAGTTCAGGTTCAATGGATAATTCAGCTATAGTGGAAGTAACAAACGGTATAGTGGCAAACTTTAATATAGGTATAGTTCAGCTGATACCAGTAGCAGTTGTTATTACACTTCTTGTTAGACGTAAACCAGCGCTTACTTCAATCTTAATAGGCGCAGTAGTGGGCTTTGTCACAGCACTGGCTACTCAGGATATTAATGCAAGAACTTTATTAGATTTTGCATACAATGGATATAAGCTTAATTCTGGAATAGCTTCTATTGACAGTCTTTTCAGCCGAGGAGGTACCTTCAGCATGGCAGGTACTGCGTTAACGATGATTTTTGCGTTTGCATTCTCAGGAGTTATGGCGTCAACTGGTATGATGGATGCACTTGTAAAACCTATCGTTGGAAAATGTAAGACTGTAGGAAGCGTTATACTTGCAACAGCAGGTATATCATATGGCTTGAACTGCTTTGGTTCTCTTTCACTTTCACAGGTAATGACAGGGACGTTAATGAGACCTGTGTTTGAGGAGAAAAATCTTAAGCCTGAGAACCTTTCCAGATGCCTTGAGGATTATGCTACATTTGGAGGTGCGCTTATACCATGGAATAACTATTCGCTGTTTGTTCAAAATACACTGTCTGTAGGAATAGGGTATATTCCATTCTGCTTCCTTCTTTACATAACACCGATTTTCGATTTGATTTATGGATATACAGGATTTTCAATGAAAAAATATACAGAGAATGAAAAAGCGGTTGACTGATATGTGGATTTAGCGGGGAATGATTTTATGAAATGGTATTATATTTTTCAGGATGCACTGGGAGTTATTCTGGTATTTGGAAATATAAAGTTATTGCTCTTATGCGTAAAATATATTTCAGAACTCGGAAGACCTGACATGTTTGTGATGCTTAAAGGATTATCAGCGGTTATGGCTCTGATATCCGGGGGATGGCTTGTTTTAAACATATGGTCAGCCTATGTATGGATAGTGTTTTTACTGATGTCCATAGTATCCTTTACGCTGCTTCACTTGGCAAATAAAATAAAAAAAGAGGTAGATAGAAATGAAGCTGGAAGATGTTAAAAAGGTGGAATTAGGTATTTTTCCTACTCCGCTGCAGAGAATGACGAATCTTGAAAAGGAGATAGGAGTTCAAAATTTATACATAAAACGAGATGACATGACTGATATTGGATTGTCAGGAAATAAAATAAGAAAGCTGGAATACTTGATTAAAGAGGCTGTTGACCAGAAATGCGATACTCTTCTTACATTCGGAGGGCCTCAGACTAATCACGGAAGGCTTGTCGCTTCGGCGGCCGTGAGGTGTAATATGAAAAGCATACTTGTGCTTGACGGGGAAAGACCTGAATACGCCAGCGGAAATATTATTTTAGACGAAATGCTCGGGTCGGATTTATATTTTGTCGGTGATAAAAATAAGGATGAGCTTGTAAAAGAAATCATAGAAAAATATGAACAAAACGGAAGAAAGGTATACACTATTCCGGTTGGAGGCAGCAATACCACTGGGGCTGTTGGATATGTGAATATGGTTAAGGAGTTAATGGAGCAAATAGAGGACATGAACATTAATCCTAAATACATTGTTACAGCATGCGGTTCTATGGGCACCTTCTGTGGAATATGGGCAGGAATTAAATACTATAAAGCACCGTTTGAAGTAATACCTGTTGCTGTAAATCCTCTTACAAACTTTAGAGAAGACCATGCCGCAGAGCTGATTAACCAGATAAGCCAGGAGTATGAACTGAATATTTCATGCAGTGCAGATGAGCTTTCTCTGAATTTCAAAAGAGGAGAAGAAATCTATTCAGGAACGGCGTATAATGTTCCCGATGAGCAGACACAAAGAGCTATGCATGTACTGGCTAAAACAGAGGCGATATTTACTGATCCATGCTATTCGGGAAAGGCCTTCCATGGGTTTTTGGATATGGTAGAGAATGTACTGCCAAAGGACAGCGGAGTTATTTTTCTGCATACGGGAGGAATACCGGCTATATGGACAAAGGAACATCTTGATTTTGCACAAAGCATCTATTGGAATAAATAAGAATATATAAAAAGCCACAGGGCCTCACTTATAAAATTAATATGTAAGTGGGGCCTTTTGTCAGAGGCTTTGACCGCTGTTAAAGGTAGTTATTGACACAAAACCTATAATATGTGATAATTATTGCGGTATAGTGATATTAAAATTGTAATTTGAAAGTATTCCTGAGGATATAATAATGGCTGATTTTAAAAAGGTAAAAAAAGAATCTTTGACAAACTCAATAGTGGACAGAATACTCAAAATGATCTCAACAGGCGAATTGAAAAAGGGAGATTTGCTCCCGTCCCAGAAGGTTCTTGCGGAATCATTTGGAGTCAGTCAGTCGCCTATCAGGGAGGCTCTGCACGCGCTGGAGGCAATGGGTGCTGTAAAAATTAAAGTAGGCGAGGGAACATATGTAAACGATGAAGCCGATATGATGATGCAGCAGATTAAAATGCAGAGTACTGTTCAAAAATATAAAATTCATGACCTGGTTCAGGCCAGAGTAGTGCTTGAAAGCGCTATTATTGAGCTTGCTATAAAGAACATGAATGATGACTACAAAAAAATGCTGGATGACAACTGTGACAAGCTGGAAAAGGCCCTTAATGATGGACAGATGAACAAATTTGTTAAAACAGACTTTGAATTTCATCTGCTTATAGCGGATATATCAGGAAACGGCGTTCTTAAAGATATGCTTAAAGCCACAAGGTCATCTTATTTTTCAGCAAATACGATTATTACTAAATCGATTGAGACCAATCAGTCAACTGTGAGAGCCCACCGTATGATTACAGAGGCTATGGCTGCCAGAGATATTAAGCAGGCGCAGGATATGATAAGAAAGCATATTTCTTTAATTGAACATGCGGTTGATGATGTAATAGAGACTAAGGGATAAGCTGTATAGTATAAAAAACAAAAACATTTCTTCAAAGAGAAATGTTTTTGTTTTTTAGAAATTATATATAAGAAGTCACATAATAAGCATTATATTTAAACACAAATTTTAAATAAAATTTTATAACAGTATTTCTGAACGTCAGAGACATATGATTTGGCGATAATTCATCGGACAGGCCATGTATGATGACAGTGGTGTGACAGAAAATTTGACGTTTTTGTAGTAAAAAGTAATAGAACATCAACTTTTAAAATGATGAAAATTGAATGATTTGACGGAAAAATAGGCTTTAAGTTTTGTTTGGATATTTAATAGACCAATTTTTGTTAAAAAAGCCGATTGAAAAAATCTTAACGATAGTGTAATATTTATACGTATTGAACTTATGTTATATCATTAAAATAGTTCAATATTACGGGATAATAATTCCGTAAAACAACAGCTGAAAAATAGATGGCCATCAATGGAGTAAAGCTGTGCCGCGGGTTAATTTTAAAATAGTCAGCAATCGTACATACAATACATATTATATTCATTTGACGAATTGTTGACCCGCGGAAAATTACTTGTTCCTTTAAAATTTAACAAATGGGGTGTGAATTAAATGTCAAGTGAAAATACTAAAAAGGCATCATTTGCAACATTATTCTCAGTAGCATCCGTATGGTTCGGTTCTCATGCCGGCGGCGGTTTCGCTACAGGTAATCAGGCTACACAGTACTATATTCAGTACGGATGGTATGCACCTATCATGGCAGTGCTTTCAATGGCTCTCCTTGCATGGGTACTTAGAAATGCTATCGTAATGTCAAATAACCACGGATTCGGAAGCTACAAAGAGCTCTTTGAAGAAATGTGGGCTCCTTATACAAAGCTTGAGCTTCTTTTTGAACTCTACTTCTATATTATAGTTATCTGTGCGGTTTCAGCTGCTATTGCTGGTGCTGCTACACTTCTTGTTGACTATGGTATACCTTATGGTGTAGGCGTTACTATTATCGGTATTGCTGTCCTCATAATGGTTATGTTTGGTGCTGGACTTGTTGCAAGAGCATCAGCAGTTATGTCAATAGTAATTCTTGTTTGTGTATTCGTAATCTATATCCTTGGTATAGCAGGCAGAACAGAGCAGCTCGCTTCTGTATTTGCTGCTAAAGAATACAACAGCCTTGGAACAGCTATCTGGAAGGTTGTCGTATACGCTGGCTTCCAGTGCGTATGTCTTCCCGCTGTTATTGGTACAGGTTCTGTACTTAAGACAAAGAAAAATGCTACAAGAGCTATGTTCATCGGTTTCTTAATGAACGGTGTTGCTCTTGGCCTCAGCTGCGTAATGCTCCTTGCTTGGTATAACACAGGTGCAGACAGCTACCTTGCTACAAACAACTTAGCTCTTCCTACTATCTACGTATGTAGACAGCTTGGCGTAGGCGTTCTTGAGATTGTTTATGCTGTAGCTCTTTTCCTTTGCTTCGTATCAACTTGTGTTACTTCTGTATACGGACTTATTCCTCGTTTCCAGAAGAGCATCAAGGCTTTCCAGAAGATGGATTCAAAGAAGAGCTCATTCATTATTGCTTTAATAGCAATCGTTGTATCAATGGCATTCTCAATGGTTGGTCTTACAAACGTTATCAAATACGGTTACAACTATTGCGGTATCTTTGGTGTATTCATCATCGTTATTCCTATGCTTACAATTGGTACAGTCAAGAACAACAAGATTCTTAAAGAAAAACCCGAACTCATTGGTGAGTAATTTGCAGTTAATTATACAGGGAACCGTTTTCACGGTTCCCTGTTTTTGTTAAAAATAATTCTATTTTTCAACGCTGTTTGTATATTGGAAATAATAGTATGCTGTTAAAAAATAAAAGCATAATGTAACATATAAAATCATATGATTTTATATGTGGACAGGTTGTAAAATTCAGAGTTTTTGCGGCTTTTACACACATAATAGTGATTTTGTACAATTTTGGTCATTGTTAACAATACCCAATACATCTGCATTAAACATAGCCAAAATTTTATAATAAAAATTTTATATATTCAACCCTTAATTGATTGACAATTAATAATCAAATGATTAGAATATATTGTAGAGTATATATTTTGTAGATTTATGTACTCTTATAGAAAAAATCGCTTTAGGCAACATATAGACCGTATTTTGCGAGGAACTTACGGTTTATAAGGATACATTTGCGGTTAAACCGCGTAATGCCTTAACTGAGTTTAATCAATTGCTTGGCGGTTATTAACTGGAGGAGGTTTTTTTATTATGTACACCATGGGTGTTGACGTAGGTTCGGCATCATCGAAAGTAGTTATTCTTGAAGATGGTATCCGCGTCGTTGTTGAAAAGGTTATTCAGCTCGGTACAGGTTCATCTGGCCCACAGCGCGTTCTTGATGAGGCTTTAGCTGAAAGCGGTCTCAAGATGGAGGACATGACAAAAGTTGTGGCTACAGGATATGGTAGATTTTCTTTTGAGCAGGCTGACAGACAGGTAAGTGAAATCAGCTGTCACGCAAAGGGTATTTACCACCTTGTTCCCAGTGCCAGAACAATCATTGATATCGGCGGACAAGATGCGAAAGCTATTAAGCTTGACGAAAGAGGCGGAGTAAGCCAGTTCTTTATGAACGACAAATGTGCAGCAGGTACCGGTAGGTTCATCGACGTTATGGCAAGAGTCCTTGAAGTTACAACAGCCGAGATGCAGGATTATGATGCAAAAGCTACGGAGGCCGCTCCAATTAGTAGTACTTGTACAGTATTCGCTGAGTCTGAGGTTATTTCTCAGCTGTCACAGGGCACATCAAAGGAAAACATTATTGCCGGAGTTCATGCATCAGTTGCTGTAAAGGCATGCGGCCTCGTATTCAGAGGCGGAGTAACACCTGATGTTGTAATGAGCGGCGGAGTTGCACAGAATGCTGGTGTTGTTCGTGCAATCAGCAAGGAATTAGGATACCCGGTAATAGTTGCTCCAAATCCGCAGGTAGCAGGCGCTCTCGGTGCGGCTCTTTTCGCATACGAGGATGCTTTAAAAGCTATGAACAAATAAAAGACAAAAAGAAAGAGGGATTAAAACATGAGCGAAGCAGTAGATTTCAGTACAATGTCTTCAAAACAATTGTTAGGTTATTTCCAGGAAAAGGCTTATTCTGATTCTTATAGTGCACATGAGAACGGACAGCTTGTTTGCTGGTCATCTTCAATCGCACCTGCAGAGTTCTGCGAGGTTATGGATATAATTATGCTTTATCCTGAAAACCATGCAGCAGCTATCAGTGCAAAGAAATATGCTGAAACAATTATTAATATAGCAGAAGGTAAAGGTTATGATGTTGACCTTTGCGCTTATTCAAGAGTTAACCTAGGTTACATGGAACTCCTTAAAGAAGAAGCTAGAACTGGCGTTACACCTCAGGCTCTTGCAGACTGTCCTGCACCCAGAATGCCCCTTCCCGACCTTGTAATCACATGTAACAACATCTGTAATACACTCCTTAAATGGTATGAAAACCTTGCAGTAGAGCTTGATATCCCTTACATAGTAATCGATGTTCCCTACAACCACATTATGCCGGTTTCAAAACATGCTAAAGAGTACATGGTTGATCAGTTCAAGTACTGCATCAAACAGCTTGAAGATGTTTGCGGCAAACCTTTTGACTATGAGAAATTCGTAAAAGTTCAGGAGCAGACACAGCGTTCAGTTGCAGCTTGGGACAGAGCTATGGCTATGTGCGCACATACTCCTTCACCTATGAACGGATTTGATATGTTCAACTACATGGGACTTATCGTTTGTGCAAGATCAAAACATGACACAGAAGTTACATTCAACAGACTTTATGAAGAACTTTCAGAGCATGTAAAGAACGGAACATCAACATTCAAGGGTGAAAAAGAAAACTTCCGTGTATTATGGGAAGGTATCGCAGTATGGCCTTATCTTGGCGCTACATCTAAACCCCTTAAAGCTCTTGGAGCAAATATGGTTGGTTCTACATACCCCGGTGCATGGTCAATCCATTATGAAGTTGGCGACCTTGAAGGAATGGCAGAAGGATACTCAAAGATGTATTCAAACACAAACCTTGCAAACAAGGTTGACGTCATCAGTACAGCAATTGAGAGTACACATTGTAATGGTGCTTTATACCATCTTAACAGAAGCTGCAAACTTATGGACTTCCTTAATGTTGAAGAAGCTGAGCTTGTTAAGGAAAGAACAGGCGTACCTTATGTAAGCTTCGATGGCGACCAGGCAGACCCTAGAGCATTCTCACCCGCTCAGTACGAGACACGTGTTCAGGCTTTAGCTGAGATTATGGAACAGAATGCACAGGCATCAGCAAACTAAGGAGGGGTTTATAATGAGTAAAATTGATACATTAATCAGCGAATTACAGGCAATTGCGAGCAATCCCAAGAAAGCTATGGACGACTACAAAGCAGAAACAGGTAAAGGTGCTGTAGGTATGGTTCCCGTATATACACCCGAAGAACTTGTTTATGCAGCAGGTCGTTTACCCATCGGCTGCTGGGGCGGACAGGTAGAAATTTCTAAAGCACGTGCATATCTTCCTGCATTTGCTTGTTCTATAATGCAGTCAGTTATGGAGCTTGAGTGCAACGGCGTTTATGACGACCTTGAAGCAGTTATTTTCTCAGCTCCTTGTGATACACTTAAATGTATGGGACAGAAATGGAAAGGCAAATGCCCTTCAATCCAGTTTGTACATCCTCAGAACGTAGTAGTTGAGGGTTCAACAAAGTTCCTTGCAAAAGAATATGAAATCGTTAAAGAAAGACTTGAAGAAATCTTTGGCGAAAAGATTACAGACGAAGCTATTGATAAAGCAATTGCTGTTTACAATGAGCATCGTGCAACAATGAGAGAGTTCTGCAAAGTTGCTGCAGATTATCCTCAGGTTGTAGATCCTATCAAACGTCATGCTATTATCAAAGCTGGCTTCTTCATGGACAAAGCTAAACATACAGCAGCTGTAAAAGAAATCATGGCTGAATTAAAGGCTACACCCGTTCAGCCTTGGGATGGCAAGAAAGTTATCCTTACAGGTATCTTAGCTGAGCCCGATGAATTACTTCAGGTTCTTATTAACAACAAAGTTGCTGTTGTTGCTGATGACCTTGCTCAGGAAAGCAGACAGTTCAGAGCTGACGTTCCTACAGAAGGCGGCACAGTACTTGAAAGACTTGCTATGCAGTGGACAAAGAATATGTACGGCTGCTCACTTCTTACAGACCGTGCTAAAGGCAGAACACAGATGCTTGTTGACATGGTTAACGAATCAAAAGCAGATGCAGTTATCCTTTGCCAGATGAAGTTCTGTGAGCCCGAAGAATTCGATTATCCTATTTACCTTAAGAAATTTACAGAACTTGGAATCAAGAATCTTAAGATTGAAATTGAACAGCAGGCTAACTCATTCGAGCAGGCAGCTACAAGAATCCAGGCTTTAGTAGAGACTCTTTAATCGCTCATTTACCCCGATACTCCGGTATCGGGGTTTTTTATCATATAAATAATTTTATCTAGGTATTGTAATAGTTTTGGAAAATATGTTAATATACTAATGGTTTATGCAGAGGCATAAATGCGGATTTATGCCCGTGCATGGAAAAACATAAGATTACATAAGTATTTTAAGGAGCCAAAAAATGAAGAATAAATACGAAAGTCCTTTAAACCTAAGATACGCAAGTGACGAGATGTCATACCTTTTTTCATCAGACTATAAGTTTTCTACATGGAGAAAACTGTGGATAGCTCTGGCTGAAACAGAACAGGAGCTTGGATTGGATATTTCTGACGAACAGATATCCCAGATGAAGGAGCATATTTATGATATAAATTATTCAGAGGCTGAGGCAAGGGAGAAAGAAGTACGCCATGACGTTATGAGCCATGTTTATGCATATGGACTTCAGGCCCCTTTAGCAAAGCCTATAATACATCTTGGCGCTACAAGCTGTTATGTAGGAGATAATACAGATATAATTATTATGACTGAGGCAATGAAGCTAGTTAAAAAGCGTCTTGTTAATGTGATAAATGAGCTTTCAAAATTTGCAATGAAATATAAAGACATGCCTACGCTTGGGTTTACACACTTTCAGGCTGCGCAGACGACAACAGTAGGGAAAAGAGCCACATTGTGGCTTCAGGATCTTACTATGGACCTTGAGGACCTCGATTATCAGATTGAAAAGGCTAAGCTTCTTGGTTCAAAGGGTACAACCGGAACACAGGCCAGCTTTTTGGAGCTTTTCGAGGGAGACCATGAAAAATGCCGAGAACTGGACAAAAAAATTACTGAAAAAATGGGATTTAAGGATTATTTCAAGGTTTCTGGACAGACATATCCCAGAAAGCTTGATTCACAGGTGCTTAATGTACTTGCAGGAATAGCCCAGAGCGCCTATAAATTCAGCAACGATATAAGGCTGCTGCAGCATCTTAAAGAGATAGAGGAACCATTTGAGAAAAATCAGATTGGTTCGTCTGCTATGGCCTACAAAAGAAATCCAATGAGAAGTGAGAGAATAGGCTCATTGTCAAGATATGTAATAGCAGACGCAATAAATCCTGCTGTAACTGCTTCAACACAGTGGTTTGAAAGAACTCTTGACGACTCTGCCAATAAGAGAATTTCTGTGCCGGAAGCTTTTCTGTGTATAGACGCCGTGCTTATACTTTATAGAAACGTTGTTGACGGATTAGTTGTATATCCTAAGGTTATAGAACAGCATCTTATGAATGAGCTTCCTTTCATGGCCACCGAAAATATTATGATGGATGCGGTAAAGAAGGGTGGAGACAGACAGGAACTGCACGAAAGAATACGCCAGCACTCAATGGAAGCCGGCAGAACTGTTAAGATGGAAGGAAAGAAGAATGACCTTCTTGAACGCATTGCATCTGACCCGATGTTTGGGCTTACGATTGAGGAGCTGAACGCGATTATGGAACCTAAGAATTTCGTCGGCAGAGCTCCTGAACAGACTGAAGAGTTTATAAACGGCTGTGTTAATCCTATTCTTGAAGCAAACAAAGCCTTGATAAATGAAAACGGAGAAGCGGTAAGAGTATAAAGAGAAATAAGGGCAGATATACTGCCCTTATTTTTATGCTTTATTTGCTTTGTTTATAGACAATATAAAAAATACTTATTTTACTTTTGGTATAAGTATAGCTTATAATAAGACGTAAGTTGATTTTATTATTATATATCAAACGGGAGTGGTCAACATGATCAAAGCAATTGTAGGCGCCAACTGGGGCGACGAGGGTAAAGGCAAAATAACGGATATGCTTGCGGCTGATGCTGATATAGTTATCAGGTTTCAGGGAGGCAGCAATGCAGGTCACACAATTATTAACGACTACGGCAAATTTGCATTACATCAGATGCCTTCAGGCGTTTTTAACGAAAATACGGTAAATATAATCGGAACTGGTGTGGCTTTCAATATTCCTTATTTTGTTAAAGAACTGAACTATATAAAGGAAAGCGGAATTAAAGAGCCTAAAATAATGATTTCCGACAGAGTTCAGATACTTATGCCTTATCATGTTGATTTTGATACATATGAAGAGGCAAGACTTGCCAATAAACAGTTTGGTTCCACAAAGAGCGGTATTGCACCATTTTATTCAGATAAATATGCCAAAACAGGCATTCAGATATGTGATTTGTTCTATCCTGAAATTCTTAGAGAGAGAATTCAGAATGCATGTGATATAAAAAATGTTCTGTTAGAAAATCTTTATCACATGCCTAAGCTTGACCCTGAAAAAATATTTGATGAGGTAATAGCATACAGGGATATAGTTGAGCCTTATGTAGCAAATACTGAGGAATATTTGTTTAACGCAGTTAAGGAAGGCAAAAATATATTGCTTGAAGGGCAGCTTGGCGCCCTTAAGGACCCTGACCATGGTATTTATCCTATGACTACTTCATCGTCAACCCTCGCTGGATTTGGGGCTGTTGGCGCAGGACTTCCTCCTCATAAGATTGAAAAAGTAATTACTGTTGCAAAAGCTTATTCCAGCTCAGTAGGTGCAGGAGCGTTTGTAAGCGAAATATTTGGTGATGAAGCGCAGGAGCTTAGAGTAAGGGGCGGAGACGCCGGTGAATTCGGCGCGACAACAGGAAGACCCAGAAGAATGGGATGGTTTGACTGTGTTGCAACCCGTTATGGATGTATGCTTCAGGGTACTACTGACGTAGCGTTTACGGCAATTGACGTTCTTGGGTATCTTGATGAAATAGCGGTATGCGTAGGATATGAAATAGACGGAAAGGTTACAAAGACCTTCCCTGTTACTCCTCTGCTTGAAAAGGCTAAGCCTGTTCTTAAATATCTTCCTGGATGGAAGTGTGATATAAGAGGAATAACCAACTATGAGGAACTCCCCGTTGAAGCCAGAAACTATGTGGAGTTTATAGAGAAGGAAATCGGTTTCCCTATCACTATAGTATCAAACGGACCAAAGAGAAACGAAATTATATACAGATAAAAATGGACTCCGCAGAGATATTTACTCTGCGGTTTCTGTTTATTAAGACTTTCTTTATTTTCCCATTGCGGTATTTATGGTATGATAATCATAATGGGAGGCGGTGTTATATATGAAGAAAAATTATCAGACAATTATTTCGACGGTTTCTTGTTTGATTGCAGTAATATGCCTATTTCAAATTAACGGACTTAAAAATGAGATAGAAGTACTAAGGTCATCATTAAGCGGACAGATTTCCACTGTAAATTCATCGGTAATTGATATTTATTCAAACATTGACAGTAAATTAAAGAACGAGGCAAGCCTTATTACTGCGAGCGGATATGATTATGAAGAGCTTGACGTTGAAAATGGTTTAGTAAATATGCGTATCCATATTACACCCAAGCAATATTCTCCGGATAAAACTGAAGTGTCTGTTTATATTAATGAAAACAGATATGAAATGACACTTCTAAACGGAGACTTCGTACTAGATACTAAAGTGCCGATTTTTGAAGACAGTACGGTATCTAAAGCTGTATTTACCGAGGACGGAATAATTAAAACAGAAAGTCTGGATTGGTATTTTTCTCCTGTATATGAGTTTATTCCTACTGTAGATGCATTTTTAAGCGGGTCTTGGCACCACGGAAACGGATATGATATGTCCGGTACGATAGAAGTTGATATAAACGCGCCGCTGTCAAAGATTACAAAAACCTTAATCGTCGAAAAGCTGGACGGCAAGGTTGAGAATAAAGAAAGTATTGATATGAAGTTCGATAATACAAACGAATACTATACACATGGATACTATGAAATTTCAAAGGTGCTTGATGTTCCAAAGGGAAGTACATATGAGCTTTATTTAGCCATAGAGGACGAAAGTGGGCTTGTATATGTAAGCAGGCTTGACAGGTATGAACTTGACTCAAACGGAAATGTTGTCGATAATAATGATAATATGTATAAATCTGCCGATATATATGACAAAGAAGGCAATTTATTATACAGGTCTTAGTTTTAAAATCCTAAAAAGAGCAGAATTACAGGCTTTATCAAAAAAGACTTGCATTTATACATATGCAATGTTATACTATATACGTAAATTATAGGCGTTGGTGAGAAGAGTAGGTGAAAACCTACTCTTTGCTTTTGCTTAGAACATGTATAAAGGAGGTCGGAAAATGTCCGGATCAGTAAGCACTGAAAAAAAGTTGGAAACAATGCTCAGGCCTGTTGTGGAAGATATGGGGTATGAGATTGTTGATGTTGAATTTGTTAAGGAAGGCCCTAACTGGTACCTGAGAGTTTTTGTTGATAAAGAGGGGGGAGTCAGCATTGACGATTGCGAGTTGATAAGCAAGGCCCTTGAAAAAATACTTGATGAGAATGACCCTATAGAGCAGGCTTATTTCCTTGAAATCAGCTCTCCGGGTATCGACAGACCCCTTAAAAGAAAAGAAGATTTCATTAAATTTAACGGTGAGGTAATAGACATTAAGCTTTATAAGCCGTTTGAGGGCTCCAAGGAGTACACCGGCAGGCTTAAAGCATATGACGATGACGGGACAGTAACAATTGAGACAGAGGAAAAGGAAGTATCATTTGCTAAAAAAGATGTCGCAAGCGTGAGGCTTGCTGTGATTTTTTAAGGGTAACAGTAAGGAGGATTAAGAAAAAATGGACAGTGCCGAATTTATGGAGGCTTTGAAGGAAATCGTAAAAGAAAAAGGAATTGATGAGGAAGTAATATATGAAGCAATTGAGACTTCCCTCGTATCTGCCTGCAAAAAGAATTTCGGATCATCACAGAACGTAAAGGTAGTAATGGACAGAGAGACAGGAAATATCGAAGTCTACGCACAAAAAGATGTTGTTGAAGAGGTTGAGGATCCTCAGCTTCAGATAAGCCTTGAAGAAGCGAAGAAAATCAACCCAATATACGAGGTCGGAGATGTTGTTGACTTTGTGGTAACGCCAAAGAATTTTGGACGTATTTCAGCCCAGACAGCAAAACAGGTTGTTGTGCAGAAATTCAGAGAGGCGGAAAGGGAAATACTTTTCAACCAGTATATTTCTAAAGAAAAGGAAATAGTTATTGGAATAGTTCAGAGATATGAAAAGAAAAATGTTATAGTTCAGCTTGGCAAGATTGATGCGGTACTTGCTCCAAATGAGCAGATACCAGGCGAGCAGTATAAATTTATGGACAGAATAAAGGTTTATGTTGTTGAAGTAAAACAAACAACTAAGGGACCTCAGATTTTTGTTTCAAGAACTCATCCTGAGCTTGTTAAACGCCTTTTTGAGCAGGAAGTGCCAGAAGTGTTCGATGGCACGGTTGAAATCAAAAGTATTGCAAGAGAGGCTGGCTCAAGGACCAAAATTGCTGTGTATTCAAAAGACCCTAACGTAGATGCTGTCGGTGCCTGCGTAGGACAAAACGGATATAGGGTAAATGTAATCGTAAATGAGCTTTGCGGCGAGAAAATAGATATTGTAAACTGGAGCGAAGACCCTAAGGAGTTTATTGCCGCAGCATTAAGTCCGTCAAAGGTTCTTGCGGTTGCAATTAATCCTGACGAGCAAAGTGCGAGAATAGTTGTGCCTGACCATCAGCTTTCATTAGCTATTGGCAAAGAGGGACAAAACGCAAGACTTTCTGCTAAGCTTACAGGCTGGAGAATAGACATTAAGAGTGAGTCACAGGCCAAGGAGACCGGCTTTATTACAGAGGACGGGGAATTTCCTGAAGATGACATTGTCAAAAACGATGAAGAAATAGAGTTTGAAGACGAAATGTTAGAAGATGAGCTTGAAGATGGAATTTCAGAAGAAATCGACGATGTTGAAAGCCTTGAAGAAGAATAAAGAGGCAGGGAGGTACTCGGATGAAACAGAGGAAAATTCCGTTAAGAAAATGTACCGGGTGTCAGGAAATGAAAAACAAGAAGGAGTTAATCCGGATTGTAAAAAGTGATGAAGGTGAGTTTTCCGTAGACGCCACTGGTAAAAAAGCTGGAAGAGGGGCTTATATTTGCCCCAATGTGGAATGTCTGGAAAAGGCAAAAAAATCAAAGGGACTGGAACGTTCGTTTAAATCGGCTGTTCCTCAGGAAGTATATGACAAGCTCAGAGAGGAGCTGGAACAGCTGAATGGATAAAAGGTTGCTTCAATTCCTTGGACTTTGTCAAAGGGCGTCAAAGCTGGCATCGGGTGAGACCGGAGCTTTAAGTGCCGTAAAGGACGGGAGTGCTGAACTGATAATTGTTGCGGACAACGCGTCAGACAATACAAAAAAGAAATTTGCAGATTCAGCGGCTTATTATAATAAAAAAATAGTTATCTATGGTGATAAATTTGAATTGGGAAAAGCGATCGGCAAAAATGAAAGGTCTGTTATTGTAATAAAAGACGGCGGATTTGCTAAGAAAATTATTGATATGATCGGTGAATAAATCCCATCGGTATGGAGGTGGAGTATTTGGCTAAGAAACGTGTATATGAAATAGCTAAACAGTTAAATATAAGCAACAAGGAACTTATAGATAGGTTAAAAGAGCTCGGTATTGAGGTAAATAACCATATGTCATCTGTTGATGAGGAATGCGCTAAAAAGGTTCAAAACCTTATGAGTTCAAAAGATGAAAAGAAAGAAGAAAGTAAAGCTCCTGTGAAAAATGAGGTAAGTAAGACTTCCGAGAAGGCTCAGGAACAAAAAAATGATGCTGCAAAAGATGTCCATAAGAAATCCGAACCTAAAAAGGACATAAAGACAGGAAGCCAAGAAAGAAAGCCTCAGCCTTCCAGACAAGAACAGCCGAAACAAAATATTAGAGCTGCTGAAAGCGGCGTTAACAACAAGAACAGCTCAAATAACAGAGGCGTTCAAAATAATCAGAACAACAGAAACAGCCAAAATAACAGGAGCGGCCAGAACAATCAGAATGGCCAGAACAACAGAGGCGGCCAGAACAATCAGAATGGCCAGAACAACCAGAATGGCCAGAACAATAGGAACAATCAGAACACACAGAACAACAGAGGCGGCCAGAATAATCAGAATGGACAAAACAACAGGGGCGGCCAGAACAATCAAAACGGCCAGAATAACAGAAACAATCAGTACGGTTCTAACAATAGGAACAATCAAGGAAATAAGAATTTTCAGAATAAAAATAATCAGAACAACAAGAAAAATAATAAACCTGCACCTCCTCCGGTTGTTGAGCCTGTTAAAGAGGAAGAACCTGAAATCAGATTTTTGGAAATTCCAGAGACAATTACAGTTAAGGAATTAGCAGAAAGAATTGGGAAATCAGGCGCGGAAATTGTTAAATGTCTGATGAAAAAGGGAATAATGGCTGCAATTAACCAGTCAGTTGACTTTGAAACAGCGGTTTCCGTAGGCGAAGAATATAATGTAATATTTGAAATAGAAAAAGAGAAAGATATATTCGAGGAAGCTTTCAAGCAGGATGAGGAAGATGAATCCAAGCTTGAATCTCGTCCTCCAGTAGTTGTTGTTATGGGCCATGTTGACCACGGTAAAACATCGCTTCTTGACGCAATCAGACACAGCCACGTTACAAGCAACGAGGCCGGCGGAATTACACAGCATATTGGTGCTTACACCGTTCAGATAAACGGAAGCCCGATAACATTCCTTGATACTCCCGGACATGAGGCTTTTACAGCCATGAGAATGAGAGGCGCCCAGATAACAGATATAGCGGTTCTTGTTGTAGCTGCTGACGACGGCGTTATGCCCCAGACGGTGGAAGCGATAAACCATGCAAAGGCCGCCGGAGTTGAGGTTATTGTTGCAATAAACAAAATGGATAAGCCCTCCGCAAACCCTGATAGAGTAAAACAGGAGCTTGTAGAATACGGACTTGTATCTGAGGACTGGGGCGGTGAAACGATTTGTGTACCTGTTTCTGCCTCAACTAAAGATGGAATAGATACTCTGCTTGAAATGATTATTCTTACTGCGGAGATGAAGGAGCTTAAAGCCAATCCAAACAAGCCCGCAAAGGGAGCTATAATCGAGGCCCAGCTTGACAAGGGACGCGGTCCGGTAGCGACTGTGCTTGTACAGGAGGGTACTTTAAATGTAGGCGACCCTATTGTTGCTGGTGCAGCTTTCGGAAGAATCAGAGCTATGATGGATGATAAGGGCAGAAGAGTTAAAAAAGCAGGTCCTTCCAAGCCTGTTGAAATTCTTGGCCTTTCAGAGGTGCCAGCAGCCGGAGACACATTCTACGTTGCAGCTAACGAGAAACAGGCCCGCCAGCTTGCCGAATCAGTTGTTGCAAAGTCCAGAAAGGATATGCTCAAGGATACTCCTCAAAAGGTATCGCTTGACGATTTGTTCAGCCAGATACAGTCAGGCAATATGAAGGAGCTTAATATTGTTGTAAAGGCTGACGTACAGGGCTCGGTAGAGGCAGTAAAGCAGAGTCTTGAAAAGCTTTCAAATGAAGAAGTAAGAATAAGAATTATACATGGCGGTGTAGGAGCTATAACAGAGTCTGATGTTATGCTTGCGACAGCTTCAAACGCCATTATCATAGGCTTTAACGTTCGTCCTGAGCCGACGGCTAAGACATTTGCCGATGAGGAAAAGGTTGATGTCAGACTTTACAGGGTTATTTACAATGCCATTGAGGATATAACAGCAGCCATGAAGGGTATGCTTGACCCGGTTTATGAGGAAAAGGTTATTGGCCATGCAGAGGTTCGCCAGCTTTTCAAAGCTTCAGGAGTGGGTACAATTGCAGGAAGCTATATACTGGACGGAAAGTTTGTAAGAAACGCTCAGGTACGTATACTCCGCGATAACATCGTAGTTTATGAAGGCGAGCTTGAGTCACTTAAGAGATTTAAGGATGATGTTAAGGAAGTTAACACAGGCTATGAATGTGGTCTTGTATTTAAGAAATTCAACGATTTGAAAGAGGGCGACATTGCCGAAGCTTTCTTAATGGTTGAGGTGCCCAGATAAAAAACGGCAGGTGATTTTATGAAGAAAAATAACAGAATGACCAGAGTTAACGATGAGATAACAAGAGAACTGGCCAACATTATTAGAGGAGAGTTAAAGGACCCAAGGATTGGAGTATTGACTTCGGTTCTTAGAGTTGAGACAACCCAGGACCTCAAATACTGCAAGGTATTTATAAGCGTTCTTGGTAACGATGAAGAGAAGGCTAATGTAATGAAGGGTCTTAAAAGTGCGTCTGGATTTATACGCCATCTCCTTGCTGAAAGAATAAATCTGCGTATAACACCGGAGCTCACGTTTAAACTTGATGACTCCGTTGAGTACGGAATAAAGATGTCAAAGCTTATCGAAAAAATCAGTTCAGAGCCGCCCGTAGGGGAGGGAGAACTCTATGAATAACAGTATTGAACAGATACGTGAGGTCATAGAAAACAGCCGCAGTATCGCCATAGCCGGGCATATAAGTCCGGATGGCGACGCCGTGGCGTCTTGTTGCGCCGTGGCTATGGCGCTTAACAAAATTGGCAAGAAAACAAAGGTATTCCTTGAGGAGATACCGGAGAACTTCAGAACAATTCCATATTCGGAAAATGCTCTTCAGGATGAACCTAATGAGGATTTTGATTTGTTCATTTCCTTAGACTGTGGGGATGACAATAGACTAGGGAAAAATGCTTCACTTGTTAAAAATACATGTACAGTGAATATTGACCACCATATAAGCAATAACTATTTTGGGACATATAATTATGTTGACGCTGAGGCGTCATCAACAAGTGAAATTATTTACCGCCTGCTTGACGGATGGTGTCAGATAGATAAAAATATAGCCTATGCAATTTATACCGGAATAATATTTGATACAGGCTGTTTTAAACACTCATGTACTAGTCCGTACACGATGAAAATCGCCGGAGAACTTATGACATATAATATTCCGTTTACTGAGATACAGGAAAAGCTGTTCTACTCCCACTCTATAGTGGAGGCTAAAGCACTTGGAGCGGCTATTGATAATATGTATTTGGAATGTAACGGACGCCTTGCGGTATCAATGCTTTCAATAGAAGAAATGAAACGAGTAGGGGCTGAGCCGAAGGATGTTGATGCTGTCGTATCTTATGTAAAAAACACCGACGGGGTTGACGCCGCTGTGTTTTTTTATGAAAAAAAGGCCGGTGAAATTAAGGTAAGCATGCGGTCTAATGAAGCAGTAAACGTGTCGGAAATAGCTGTTAAATTCGGCGGAGGCGGTCATGTTAGGGCAAGCGGATGTACCATATTCGGCAGTTTTGAAGAAATTATGCCGAAGGTTATAGCTGAGCTTAAAAATGCCTTGGAGGTATAATTTTGGACGGAGTAATCAATATTTACAAGGAAAAGGGATATACCTCGCACGATGTTGTTGCCGTTGTCAGAAAGACGCTTAATATAAAAAAGGTTGGTCATACGGGAACACTCGACCCGGATGCGGAGGGAGTTCTGCCTGTATGTATAGGGTCTGCAACAAAGCTGGCAGACTATATAATGGCTGAAAGAAAATCCTATAGGGCGGAAATAACTTTTGGAGCTGAGACTACAACACAGGACGCTTCCGGAGAGATTACAGAACGTTTTGAATATAAATTCAGTGCCGACAGCCTTGAAGACGCTGTAAATAGCTTCATAGGTGTGCAGACACAGGTGCCTCCGATGTATTCTGCTATTAAGGTAAACGGAAAAAAACTTTATGAACTTGCAAGAGAAGGCAAGGAAATAGAGAGAAAAGAAAGAAAAATAGAAATTTTTGATATAAAAATTGCTGAATTAATGCCTCCTGATAAGGCAATAATAGATGTTGACTGCTCCAAGGGAACATATATAAGAACCTTATGCAGCGATATTGGAAAAAAACTCGGCTGGGGCGCTTATATGTCTGCCCTGACAAGAACGGCCAGCGGATATTTTAAACTTGAGAATGCTGTAAAGCTTGACGAGCTTAAAAGTGCCGCAAAGGACAACACGGTATCTGATTTTATAATTTCACCTGAAAATGTACTCGTTGGATACAAAAAAGTAACAGTCAGCCAAAAAGCTTCAAAATATCTGTATAACGGCGGAAAAATATACAGTGCATATTTCACCTGCAGCGGAGAACCAAAGCAGGGAGAAACTGTTCTTGGCTATGACAGTGAAGAAAAACTAGTCGGTATTTATGCCTACAGCTATGATAAAGATAAGGACAGCTTTTTTATAAAACCTGTCCGGCTTATGTTGTAAGGAGATTTTGTTATGGAACATATAACGAACAGCGAAATTGAACAGAGCAGACCGACAGCGGTTACCCTGGGTAACTTTGACGGTGTGCATATGGGACACAGAAGATTGATAGAAACGACAAAAGAGTACGCTGAAAAAGAAAATCTTAAATCAGTTGTTTTTACATTCAAGCCACACCCTATGTTTATTTTCGGTGACAGGGAAAACAATGCACTCATTATGTCTCCAGAGGAAAAGAAAATTGCTGTGGAGAAAATGGGAGTGGATACATATATAGAATATCCATTTGATAAAGAGTTTGCCTCCACGTCTCCGGAGGATTTTGCAGTGGAGCTGGTTTTTAAAAAACTAAACTGCAAGGTTCTTGTAGTAGGCTATGACTACAGGTTCGGTCGAATGAATAAAGGGGACTACAGGCTTCTTGAAAAGCTTGGAGAAGAATACGGAGTAAAAACCGTATTTGTACCAAATGTAATTTATAACGGCGAGAGGGTCAGCAGCACTAAAATAAGAGAGTGCTTGGTAAATAAGGATGTTGACGGAGCGAACCGTCTGCTCACTGAGCCGTATTATATATACGGACATGTGGCCGAAGGTAAAAGACTTGGCAGACAGCTTGGTTTTCCCACAGTCAATATACTTGCCCATGAGGACAAGCTGTTTCCTCCAAACGGAGTATATGCAACGGCTACTGTTTATGAGGGAAAGCTGTATTATGGTATGACAAATGTCGGATATAATCCAACTGTAAACGGGAAGCACAAGACTGTTGAAACAAATCTTTTTGGATTTGATAAGGTGATTTACGGCGAGCCTATACTTACCTTTTTCTTTAACTGGATAAGGGACGAGCATAAATTTCCCAGTGTAGACGCACTGAGGGAGCAGCTTGCGAATGACGCGGTAAGCGCTAAGAATTACTTTCTTTCCGAAAAGTACAAATATTGGAAAGAAAATTTTGAAACAGCCTACAAAACAGTTGAAAAGTAAAAATATATATGCTATACTGCAATAGTTAATAAACCCGGGTTCAGCAGACGGAATCTCCAACCGCGGCTTAGCCTAGGGCGTTAATATAAAGATATATTTAGGAGGATTTTTAAAATGAAAGCAACAATTAACAAGCAGGAAATTATTGAAAAATACGGAAGAACACCTAATGACACGGGTTCTCCTGAGGTACAGGTTGCTCTTTTAACAGCAAGAATTGAGCTTCTCACAGAGCACCTTAAGGAGCATAAGAAAGACCACCACTCAAGAAGAGGTCTTTTAAAGATGGTTGGTCAAAGAAGAGGATTATTAAACTATCTTAAGGATTCTGATATCGAAAGATACCGTGCTCTTATTAGCGAGTTAGGATTAAGAAAGTAATAACATTCTTTGAAAATTTGAGAGGGATATGCGTGCTCTCTAAAACACAGGTTTTGCTTTGCGCTTTTAAAGGCGTATATTCCAAATAAAAAATCCGGACATACGGCTTTCCTGTATGGCCGGTTTTTTTTTACAGGTTAAACGGAAGATAAGGATGTACTCACATAAATAATGACACCATAGAAAGGTTTGCGCCGGAGCGCCGGTCTTTTTATGGTGTTATGGCTTAACACATGTATGTTTATGTGAGTTACACATGTCTTCTTAAATATAAATCAAAAAGGAGATTAATTATGTACAGAACATACTCTACGCAGCTTGCGGGACGTGAACTCAAGGTTGAAATCGGAAGGGTTGCCGAACTCGCAAACGGAGCGGCCCTCGTATATTATGGGGACACAACAGTACTTGTAACCGCTACAGCTTCAGAAAAACCCAGAGATGGTATTGACTTCTTCCCTCTTTCAATTGATTATGAGGAAAGACTTTATTCAGTAGGCAAAATTCCCGGAGGCTTTATAAAAAGAGAAGGCAGGCCGAGTGAAAAGGCAATTCTTACATCTAGATGTATAGACAGGCCTCTTAGACCTCTTTTCCCTAAGGATTACAGGAATGACGTTGCCATAGTTGCAACTGTAATGTCAGTAGACCAGGACTGCTCTCCTGAAATAGCTGCAATGATTGGATCGTCTATTGCTCTTATCATTTCAGATATTCCTTTTGTTGACACTATGTCTTCTGTATCAATTGGATACTGCGACGGCGAGCTTGTTGTAAATCCTACAGCAGCACAGAGAGATTCAAGCAGACTCAACCTTACTGTTTCCTCAACAAAGGAAAAAGTAATGATGATTGAGGCAGGCGCTGATGAAATTCCCGATGACGTTATGCTTGACGCTATCAAGCTTGCCCATAAGGTAAACGGCGAGGTAATTGATTTTATCAACGATATTCACGCTAAAGAGGGTAAGCCTCTTCAGGAGTATACAGAGCATGTAATTCCTGAAGATGTTTATAAGCTTATTTCAGAGTTTATAACTGACGCAGCTATGGAGACGGCTGTTTATAAAGAGCTTAAGCAGGACAGAGACGCTGCGATAAGAGAAATTACAGCGAAAGTAAACGAAGAGCTTACAGATGCCGTTGCCGCTCTTGTTGACGAGGAGACAGATATACCCGCGCTTATTGATGAAACTATTTATAAATTTGAAAAGATGACTGTAAGAAGAATGATTTTAAGAGAGCACAAGCGTCCTGACGGACGTGGCCTTGAGGATATCAGACCACTTACAGCTGAGGTTGACATTCTTCCAAGAACACATGGATCAGCTTTATTTAAGAGAGGCCAGACACAGGCTCTTACTGTTACAACACTTGGAGCAATGAGTGAAATTCAGAGGCTCGACGGACTTGATACAGCTGAAATTTCAAAAAGATATATTCACCACTATAATATGCCAGGCTTCTCAACGGGTGAGGCAAAGACATCCAGAGGACCGGGAAGACGTGAAATCGGACATGGAGCTCTTGCAGAAAGAGCGCTTCTTCCTGTTATTCCAAGTGAGGAAGAATTCCCGTATGCAATCAGACTTGTGTCAGATATATTAAGCTCCAACGGTTCAACCTCACAGGCAAGTATCTGCGGAAGCACACTTTCACTTATGGCTGCCGGCGTTCCTATTAAACGCCCTGTTGCAGGTATATCCGTAGGTCTTGTTACGGGTGATAATGATGATGATTTTGTAATGCTTACAGACATTCAGGGGCTTGAGGACTTCTTTGGTGACATGGATTTCAAAGTTGCCGGAACAAAGGAAGGAATAACAGCTATCCAGATGGATATGAAGATACACGGCCTTACATTCAGAATTATTGAAGAGGCACTCGCACAGACACACAGGGCAAGAAACTATATTCTTGACGAATGTATGCTTAAAGCAATTGAGGAACCCAGAAAAGAGCTTTCTCCTTATGCACCTAAGATGGCTACAATGACAATCGACGTAGAGAAGATTGCTGAGGTTATCGGCGCGAGAGGAAAGGTAATCAAAAAGATTATTGAGGAAAGCCAGTGCGAAATTGATACAGAGGATGACGGAAGAATATTCATAAAGGGTACTGATATGGCAAACATTCAGAAGGCTATGGATATGATTAACCTTATCGTGCTTAATCCTGAACCCGGAAAGACATATGATGGAACAGTTACAAGACTTATGACTTTCGGTGCGTTTGTTGAGATTGCTCCTGGTAAGGAAGGCCTTGTTCATATCTCTAAGCTTGCTGAAAAGAGAACGGCAAAGGTCGAGGACGTTGTTAATGTCGGCGACAAAGTAAGAGTTAAGCTTCTTGAGATTGACGACCACGGCAGACTTAACTTTTCAGTTAAAGACGCTGATAAGTAAATTAGATATTTGAGATATAGAGGAAGTCGTTTAAGACTTCCTCTTTTTATTTTAAACGAATTGACTTAGTATATGAAAAATGCTAAGCTTTTCTCTTAGGAAAGCTATTAGGTTATTTGGAAATGAGGTAGTTATATGGAGCAGAGGGATTTAACCCAGGGACCGGTATTTAAAACAATGTGCATATTTGCGCTGCCTATGATACTTGGAAATATTCTTCAGCAGTGCTACAACGTTGTTGATACATGGGTTGTTGGAAAGTTTATAGGAGCCAGAGCGCTTGCCGCTGTAGGGTCCGCCTTTGCACTCATGACGTTTTTAACGTCTATAATTCTTGGTTTGTGTATGGGAAGCGGGATTGTATTTTCTGTATGCTTCGGCAAAAAGGATGATGAGGGGCTGAAAGACAGTCTCTGTGCCTCATTTTTTCTTACAGCCGCTATATCGTTGCTTTTAACGGCTGTGTCTATTACATGCGTTGATTTTATAATAAAGTGGATGAATATACCTCATGAAATACAGGAAATAACAAGATCCTACCTGCTTGTTGTGTTCAGCGGTATTCCGGCAATATTTTTTTATAATTTTTTTGCCGCCTACTTGAAGGCAGTAGGAAATTCGGTCATACCGCTTGTGTTTTTAGGCGTTTCAACGGTATTAAATATAGGACTTGACCTGCTGTTTGTTGCAGTTTTGAACAGGGGAGCCGTGGGCGCGGCAGAGGCCACGATAATAGCCCAATACATATCGGGAATAGGAATAGGAGTATATGTAGTTTCTAAAAATAAAACTGTCAGAACCGCTTTCAGAGGAAGAAAAATCAGTATAGAGAATTTTCGGGAAATTGCCGGATACTCAATATTTACTTGTATGCAGCAGTCAGTAATGAACTTTGGTATTCTTATGGTACAAGGCTTGGTGAACAGCTTCGGGACAGCAGTTATGGCTGCATTTGCCGCCGCCGTAAAAATTGACTCATTTGCATATTTGACAGTACAGGAATATGCGAATGCTTTTTCAACATTCACAGCGCAGAATATGGGTGCAAGGAAAAAGGATAGAATTATGAAGGGCATAAAATATGCGGTTTCATCTTCTGCTCTCTACTGTATTCTGGCGTCCCTGGTTATGTGGTTCGCAGCAAAACAGTTAATGCTGATTTTTATTGAGCCGACAGAAACTGAGATTATCGCCGAGGGCATACGGTATCTGCATATAGAAGGAGCCTTTTACATTGGAATTGGCTGCTTGATGTTATTTTATGCTCTGTATAGGGCTCTTGGAAAGCCGGGAATGTCAGTTGTACTCACAATAGTCTCGTTGGGGACGCGTGTCGTTTTATCCTATACGCTTGCTTCAATTCCAGCCATAGGCGTTGTGGGAATATGGTGGTCAATTCCAATAGGCTGGGGACTGGCCGATCTGGTAGGTCTTTTATATTTTCTTAAAAATAAAAAGAAACTGCTGGCAAAGGCGCTGTAGTTATATAACCAGGACTTTTAAAATATTAGGGGCTTAGTTTAAGAGTATTTTGGAGCAAATAAATTCATACTGTTTTGATATGAAATGTTGAAAAATTATTGAGTATACAAAATTTATGTGATATACTTAAAAATACTGTAGATATTAATTATAAGGTGGTTTAATAATTGGCTGAGGGAAATGTAATTCATGACGAGGAGTTAAGAGCACAGAAAGAGGCAATAGAAAAGATCCGCGCCATTAACGATAAATATACTGAGGAGACTGGCAGAAAAAGAAAGTATTTTATACTTACTACTGGCTGCCAGATGAATGCCCATGATTCAGAAAAGCTTTCATTTATGCTTACCGATATGGGATATGAACACACAGATGATGAGCAGGATGCGGATTTTATTCTCTACAATACCTGCTGCATTAGAGAAAACGCCGAGGAAAAAATATACGGAAGGCTTGGATATCTTAAACACTATAAGGAAAAAAACAAAAATATAAAAATCGCTATGTGCGGCTGTATGATGCAGCAGGAACAGGTGCTTGAAAGAATAAAAAGAACATTTAAAAATGTTGACATTGTTTTTGGAACTTTCAATATTTACAAGCTTCCTTCGCTTATGCTTACTAATATGGAAACGGGAGATACTATATTTGATATTTGGCAGGAGCATGGCGAAATTATGGAAGATTTCAGAAGTATAAGAAAAATTCCGTTCAAGGCCTCTGTAAATATAATGTACGGCTGCAACAACTTCTGCAGCTATTGCATAGTCCCTTATGTGCGCGGCAGAGAACGAAGCAGGGAAGCCAAAGATATTATAAACGAGATAACCGGCCTTGTAAAGGAAGGCGTAAAGGAAATAATGTTGTTGGGACAAAATGTAAACAGCTACGGCAAAACCCTTGAAAAACCCATATCCTTCTCAGAGCTTTTGAGAATGGTAAATGAGATAGAAGGCATAGAAAGAATACGCTTTATGACATCCCATCCAAAGGATTTATCGGATGAGCTTATTGCCGCTATGCGTGACTGTGACAAAGTTTGCAATTACCTTCATTTGCCGGTTCAGTCAGGCAGTACGGAAATTTTGAGCAGAATGAACAGACGATATACAAAGGAACAATATCTGTCTCTTGTTGAGAAATTAAAGAAGGAAATTCCTGATATACTTATCAGCACAGACATTATTGTTGGATTCCCCGGCGAGACGGAGGAGGATTTTGTGGAAACTCTTGATGTGGTGGACAGGGTAGGCTATTCAACAGCCTTTACCTTCCTGTATTCAAAAAGAACAGGAACGCCCGCCGCTGTTATGGATAATCAGATAGATGAAGCTGTTGCAAAAGAACGCTTTAACAGGCTGCTGGAGCATGTAAATGCAGGGGTTGAGAAGATAAGCGAGAAAATGGTAGGCAGTATTGAAAATGTGCTTGTTGAGGAAGTTAACAGGCAGGATCCTAATATGGTTACAGGCAGGACAGAAAGAAACTCCCTTGTTCATTTTGAGGGAGGAGAAGAGTTAATAGGTCAGGTAATACCTGTTAAAATAACACAAAATAAAATATTCTATTTAATAGGAGAAAGGATGAAATAAAATGGTTGAACAGACAGCGAGAAAATTAGCGGAGGAGCTTATCAATTCAGAATACGGACAGGCTTTTATTACTGCTAAAAAAGCATATGACGAAGACCTTGAAGCACAGAAAATGGTTCAGGATTATGTTAATAAACAGAACGCTTTTCAGAACAGACTTGGAAACGAGGATGTGCCTGATGAGGATAAGGATGCTTTCTACGAAGAAATAAATGCTCTTAATACTGCAATAAGAGAACGCGGAACATCTGGCGCTCTTTATAAAGCTGAAAGCGATTTCAATGAATATACACAGAGTGTATTCAACATCATTATGACAGCTCTTCAAAACACACTTACACCCGAAAGCGCAGGCGGCTGCGGCGGCGGATGTTCAACATGCAGCGGATGTCACTAATTTAAAACACTGAATTTTCTGAAAGGAACGCAGAGGACGTTTAAGAGGGGATTAAAAATGGCAAAAGTTACACCAATGATGGAGCAGTACTTTGAAATTAAAAATAAATACCGGCATTGCCTGCTGTTTTTCCGATTAGGCGACTTTTACGAACTTTTTTTTGAGGATGCCGTAATCGGCTCCAGAGAACTTGGATTAACTCTCACAGGAAAAGACTGGGGACAAAGTGAAAGGGCGCCCATGTGCGGCGTCCCTTTCCATTCTGCAGACGGATATATAGATAAGCTTGTCCAAAACGGATATAAGGTTGCTATATGCGAGCAGGTTGAGGATCCGAAAGAGGCCAAGGGTATAGTAAAAAGAGACGTAATACGTGTTGTTACACCGGGCACGGTAATAGACAATGAAGTACTTGACGAAAATAAAAACAATTACATAATGTCTATATACGGAGATTCAAACGGATACGCTATTGCCGTATGCGATGTGACTACAGGGGAGTTTCAGACTGCGGAGTTTGTATCAGCTAACGCAGAGGAAAAGCTCTATGACGAGGCCGCGCGGTTTATGCCGGCAGAAATAATAGTAAACGAAAAGTTTTCTGAAACCGAATGTGCAGGAAAAATAGGCAGAATACTGAACATAAAGCTAAGTGTTTCGGAAAACAGCTGCTTCAGCTATAGAAACGCCGTAAAATCAATTTGCAGGCATTTTAATGTACTCAATGTCGATGGCTTGGGCTTAAATGGAAGAGTATTTGCCGCCTGCGCGAGTGGAGCACTGCTCGACTACCTTTATGAGACCCAGAAAAACAATCTGGAGCATATAAGTAAAATTTCGATATATTCTACAAGTGACTTTATGCTTCTTGACGCTAATACAAGAAGAAATCTTGAACTCACAGAGACTATGAGGGAGAAGAATAGAAAAGGCTCTCTTCTTTGGGTTATAGACAGGACTAAAACAGCTATGGGTGCCAGACTCCTTAGAAAATGGGTGGAGCAGCCGCTGATTAGCTCAGACGATATAAATAAAAGGCTTGACGCAGTGGAGGAGCTTGTAAATGACTTCTTCCGAAGAGAGGAAATAAAAGACGTACTGTCAACTATGCATGATTTTGAGCGTATAATGAGCAGGATCGTCTACAAAACGGCAAACGCAAGGGAACTTGTAAATCTGAAAACATCAATCGAAAATATGCCGCAGCTTAAGAAGCTGCTAAAAGAGTGTAAAAGTCCATATCTCAGCCAGATATATAATGAGCTTGACACGCTTGAGGATATATTCAGCTTGATTGATAAGGCCATTGTTGAAGACCCTCCGTTTTCAGTAAGAGAGGGAGGCATGATTAAAAAGGGATATTCTTCTGAAGCAGACTCCCTTATACAGGCCAAAGAAAAGGGCTCCCAGTGGATAAAGGAGCTTGAAAGAAAAGAAAAAGAAAAGACAGGCATAAAGACCCTGAGAATTAACTATAACAGGGTTTTTGGCTATTACATAGAGGTTTCAAAATCATATATAAATCAGGTGCCTGGATATTTTATCAGAAAGCAGACGCTTACAAATACAGAAAGGTACACGACTGAGGAATTGGAACAGCTTGCCGAGCTTATACTGGGCTCTGCTGACAGACTGATAAACCTTGAATACGAGACATTCTGTGAGGTTAGAAATAAAGTCGCCTCACAGGTAAACAGAATACAATATACGGCATATGTGGTTGCGGTTGCGGACGCTCTGCAGTCTCTTGCCGAGGCCGCCCAGACTCAGAACTATATTAAGCCGACAGTAAATGACGGAGATATTGTTGATATTAAGGACGGAAGACACCCTTCTGTTGAGAAAATGTCTTCTAATGCGTTCATATCAAATGACGTTTATCTTGACAGCGGCGACAACAGGCTTTTAATTATTACTGGGCCCAATATGGCAGGTAAGTCAACATATATGAGACAGACAGCTATTATAACCCTGCTTGCCCAGATCGGTTCGTTTGTTCCGGCTTCACAAGCCGTAATAGGGGTCTGCGACAGAATATTTACAAGGGTGGGCGCGTCGGACGACTTGGCCTCCGGCCAGAGTACTTTTATGGTTGAGATGACTGAGGTTGCAAATATTTTAAACAACGCCACTAAAAGGAGCCTTCTTATACTTGATGAAATAGGCCGAGGTACAAGCACCTTTGACGGGCTTTCAATCGCTTGGGCTGTACTTGAATATATTTCTGACACTAAGCAGCTTGGCGCTAAAACCTTATTTGCCACCCATTACCATGAACTGACAGAGCTTGAGGGAAAGCTTCCCGGCGTTAAAAACTACTGCATAACAGTGAAAGAGGAAGGCGAGGATATAATATTCCTGCGTAAAATTAAACGCGGTGGCGCCGATCACAGCTATGGAGTCCAGGTTGCCAGACTTGCGGGACTTCCTAATAAGGTAATAAAAAGGGCAAACACAATTCTCAAAAAGCTTAATGCCGCTGATATAACCAAGAAAACAAAGAAGCTTGCAGACGAGGCGAAGGAAGCCTCAGAGGAAATGGCAGTCCAGATAGATATGTTTAATGTACAGGAAACCCAGATTATAGATGAAATAAATAAAATAGACGTGATGGCGCTTACACCGATACAGGCTCTGCAGACGCTTTTTGATTTGCAGAACAAAATTAAGGGAATGTGATTGACATGAATAAAATCAGACTTCTTGACAACAGTACAATAAATAAGATTGCAGCGGGAGAGGTTGTTGAAAGGCCGGGATCCGTAGTAAAGGAACTGATTGAAAACGCAATTGACGCGGGCGCAGGCAACATAACCGTTGAGATAAAGGATGGAGGAACGACATTTATCCGAATTACCGACGATGGCTGCGGTATTCCTGCTGACGATGTCAAAACGGCGTTTTTGAGACATGCGACAAGCAAAATTCGTTCTGCCGAGGACTTGGAAAGCGTTTTTTCTCTTGGCTTCAGAGGCGAGGCACTTGCAAGTATTGCGGCGGTATCCAAGGCCGAGATGGTTACAAAAACAAGGGAAGCCGAGGCAGGAATAAGAATAAGAATTAACGGAGGCATACTTGAGTATATTCGGCCGGAGGGAACTTCAAACGGAACGTCTATAACGATAGAGGACATATTCTATAATGTCCCGGCCAGAAGAAAATTTCTCAAAAAGCCGTCAACGGAGGCAGGTCACATTTCTGATGTTGTTATGAAGTTTGTGCTTGGACATCCTGAAATATCATTTAAGTATATAAATAACGGTACGGTAATTATACATACGTCAGGAAACAGCGACTTAAAAACCGCAGTATATCATGTCTACGGAAAGGATACAGCATTTAAAATGCTGGATATTTCAGCGCAGAGTGAGGAAATGAAGCTTGCGGGGCTCATAGGTAGGCCTGAACTTTCAAGGGCTAACAGGAGTTATGAAAATCTGTTTATAAACGGAAGATTTATAAGAAATCAGGTCGTATCGGCCGCTGCCGAGGAAGCGTATAAAACAAGGCTGATGATTGGTAAATTTCCGATATATGTGCTTTCTATGGGTGTTGATCCTTCTATGGTAGACGTTAACGTACACCCAGCTAAGCTCGAGGTCCGCTTTAGGGACGAAGACGCTGTTTATAGATTTGTTTATGAGAGTATTGTAAATACATTTAAAGACAAAGTCCTTATCAAGGGTGCCGACTGGGAAAGCAAACCCTCGGCCTCCGTAAAGGAGTACATAAACCCTCCTGAAACAGTAGAAAAACCGGAACAGCAAAAAATATTTGACGATATAAATGAAGAGAAAAAAACAAAGGAAAAAGGGGTGTCTTCTTTAAAAGATGAGGCGGCCGGATTTGTGAAATTCAATACAGCTGTGTCGGATAACGACAGAAAATACGCTGAAATGCTTTTAAAAGGAATAAAATCAGACGTTGTAAATGAACCTAAGGCGGAATATATTGTAAGCGACTCTGAGCTTATTCCGGAGCATGCACAGATGATAGAAAAAATAAAGGAATCTATCCAGGAGCGCAAATCTGAAGACTCAGAGGCACCTTCTGTTATCATTGAAGAGCCAAAGGAATTTTCTGATGAAAAACCGTTTTTTGATAATTACAGGATAATTGGACAGGTTTTCTCAACCTATTGGATAATAGAGCAGAACAGCAGCGTATTTATTATAGACCAGCACGCTGCTCATGAAAGAATACTTTTCGAAGAATTTTCGGATAAATTCAAGAATGGCAAAATTATCTCCCAAGACCTTATTGCAGGCGAGAGACTTATATTAAGCGATGCGGAAAAGGATATTTTTAGTGACAATATAAAAGAACTTGAGGGCTTTGGATTTAAATTTTCTGAGGAAAACGGAGAATTTTACGTGCTCAGTGTTCCATACTTATTTGATAAGCCTGCTTCTGCTTCGTTTTTAATGGACATAATTGATTCTATAAAGAATGAGAATGTAAAGAATATATATGACAAAAAGCTTTTAAGCTTGGCAACAATGGCATGCAAGGCTGCTGTAAAGGGCGGAGATGTGCTGACTGTAAAAGAGGCTGAGGAATTAATTGTAAAGCTTCTTTCTCTTAAAAATCCATTCAGCTGCCCACACGGAAGGCCTACGATTATAGAACTGACAGAATATGAGCTTGAAAAGAAGTTTAAAAGAATACAGTAGGTGATATAGGAATGAAAAAACCTCTTATTGTAATAGCAGGGCCTACAGCCTGCGGAAAAACGGATTTATCTATAAGACTGGCACAGAAAATTGGCGGTGAGATAATATCCGGGGACTCAATGCAGGTTTATAAATTGATGAATATAGGAACAGCAAAGCCAACAGCAGAGGAAATGTGCGGGATACCGCACTTTCTTATTGATGAGATATATCCTGACGAGGAGTATAACGTTATGGTGTTTCAGAAAAAGGCCAAGGAATATATGCAGGACATATATAACAGAGGTCACATTCCTATGATTGTGGGAGGCACGGGGTTTTATATAAATGCCTTAGTGTATGACAACGACTTTACCGAGGAAACAGGCTCGGCTATCCGTGATGAGTTATATGACATTGCAAAAAAGGAAGGGGCGAAGAGCCTTCATAAAATGCTTGTGGCCGTTGATCCGGAATATGCACAGATTATTCATCCCAACAATATAAAAAGAGTGGCAAGGGCATTGGAATATTACAGGCTTACAGGCGAGAAAATGTCTGAGCATAATAAGAACGCGAAAGAGAAGGAATCTCCCTATAATCTCGCATTTTTTGTGCTTAATATGGATAGGGACAAGCTTTATGACAGAATAGACATGCGTGTAGATATAATGATGGAAAATGGCCTTGAGGAGGAAGTAAGAGGTCTTGTCGATAAGGGGTATTCGCCGGAACTGGTGAGTATGCAGGGTCTTGGCTACAAAGAATTTATCCCTTATTTTAAAGGAGAAATAACGCTTGAAAAAGCTGTTGAGGATATTAAAAAATATACCAGACACTTTGCTAAAAGGCAGCTGACCTGGTTCAGAAGGCAGACAAAGGGGACGTGGATTGATATGTCGGACACAGACAAAGACTCTGCTCTGGAAATTATGATAGATGAACTTAAAAATAAGAAAATAATTTAATTCAGGTGAAAAGTAATATGTACAATGAGAAGATAGCTGGTTTTCTTAAAGAAAACTACGGAATTTCTGAAGAAATAATAAAAATGGCTGAAAGAGCTGAGGACGCTCTTAAGGATAAATTTGCCCAAACAGACCTTATAACTGAATATAATCAGTACAAGGTTCTAAATGCAATGCAGAAAAACAGGCTCAGCGATGTTCACTTTGCGGGAACAACAGGCTATGGCTATAATGATTTGGGCAGAGAGGTTTTAGAACAGATATATGCCGATGTTTTTCATGCTGAGTCCGGCCTTGTACGTCCCCAGGTAATATCGGGCACACACGCCCTTACTGTGGCTTTGGCAGGAAATTTGAGGCCGGGAGATGAGATTTTTTCCCCCGTTGGGCTTCCCTACGACACTCTTCAGGGAGTTATAGGGATAAGGAAAGAAAAAGGGTGCCTGGCTGAATATGGAATAACCTACAGCCAGAGGGAACTGCTCGCGGACGGCTCCTTTGATTATGCCGGAATTAAGGAAGCTCTCACAAACAAAAAGATAAGGCTTGTTGAAATTCAGCGTTCCAGAGGATACGCATGGAGAGAATCCTTCACAGTAGATAAAATAGGAGAGCTGATTTCATTTATAAAAGAACTGCGTCCCGACGTAATCTGTATGGTTGACAACTGCTACGGAGAGTTTGTTGAAACATTAGAGCCAACTGATGTCGGAGCAGATCTCTGTGTCGGCTCGCTTATAAAAAATCCGGGAGGTGGAATGGCGCCAATCGGAGGATATATTGTAGGCAAAGAGGAATATGTTGAAAACGCCGCTTATAGGCTTACCGCTCCCGGAATGGGTAAGGAGGTAGGCGCTACACTTGGCGTAACGCCATCGCTTATCCAGGGACTTTTTATGGCTCCGCAGGTTGTATGCGGAAGTGTGAAGGGCGCTGTTTTTGCTGCAAAGCTTTTTGAGAATCTGGGGATAGACGTACTTCCGTCTTCAGATGCCAAAAGAGGCGACATTGTCCAGTCTATAAAAATGGGTTCCGCCAAAAAGGTTATCGCGTTTTGTGAGGGAATTCAGAAGGGTGCGCCGGTAGACAGCTATGTTACGCCGGAACCATGGGCTATGCCCGGCTATGACTGTGATGTTATAATGGCTGCCGGAGCGTTTATCCAGGGTGCCTCCATAGAACTCAGCGCTGACGCGCCGATTAAGCCGCCGTATATTGTATATATGCAGGGCGGGCTTAGCTGGCACCATGCAAAGATAGGGATAATGACAGGAATTCAGACAATGAAGGACAAGGGACTTATCTGAAAGGAGGCTGCATATGAAATTTTTAAAGAGACTGGCGGCAATTACAATAGCCGCTGTTACCGCCATATCCGTAACAGCCTTTGCCGAAACTCCCGCCGCCCCGGAGGTAAGCGCTAAAAGCGCTGTACTGATAAACGCGGATACAGGAAGAATACTTTATCAAAAAAATCAAAATGACAGAATGTACCCGGCAAGCATGACAAAGCTTTTAACATCCATGGTGCTGCTTGATAATATGGACTTAGACGATACAATTACTATTGATTACTCAATAAACGAAATTCCGTGGGACTCAAGTAAAGCGGGGATTGCAGTCGGCGAGGTGCTTACTGTTGAAAATGTCATTAGAGGACTTATAATTCCGTCAGGTAACGACATAGCCAATGCCGCTGCCTCAGCGGTAGCAAAAAAAGCATTGGGAAACAGCATAAGCTATGATAAGGCTGAAGAGTACTTTACAGGACTTATGAATAAAAAGGCCAAGGAGCTGGGTTGCACAGGCTCAAACTTTGTAAATCCGCATGGTTACCATGATGATAATCACTATACTACAGCATATGATATGTCGCTGATTGCAAAGGCGGCTATGCAGTATGATATGATTAGGGAGGCCGCAAAGGAGACAAAGTTCAGCGGCAACGGTGCCGGTAAACAGAAATATAATGTTGAGGGAAGCACTCAGGAATATACATGGTACAGCCATAATGAGCTGATTACCGGAGGCGCAAATAATTACGAATATGCAACAGGAATAAAAACCGGATTTACCGATCAGGCAGGGGACTGCCTTGCCGCTTCTGCAACAAAGGAAAATGAGAACCTGATTGCGATAATTATGAATTCCGAGGATCCGGGAAGATGGCAGGACGCCAGAAACCTGTTTGAGTGGGCATTTAATAATTATGATATGATTGAGTATAAGCCTGCGGGAGTCGCTGCAACGGCCCAGCTGACAGGTCATAACAGATTAAATGGAGATACTGTGGACCTTGTAATAAATAATGGCTTATCCGAGTATATGACTGCCGAGGAGGCTGCCGCGGTTGAGACAAAGATAATATATGATAATGGCGGTGAGCTTTTGCAGGCTCCGGCTGAAAAGGGAGCAAAGGTTGGAAAGCTTCAGTTTTTGCTTAACGGCGAGGTTATAGGTGAACAGGATGCCTATACAGCAAAGGAGGTTAAGAAAGCCAATATTTTCAATTCAGCGGTTTATTATTTAAAGGTGTTTTTTCAAAAGGCAACAGCTAAGGAAAATTTAAAATATACAGGTGCTGTTTTAATTGTTATATTACTTATTATAATTGTACTGATAATGAAGCATAAAAGAAAACAGCGCTACAAAATTAAGGGAAATTATTATAATAAGTCAAAAACCTATGATACAAGCAGGATAAACAACAGCAGAAGAAGAAAAAATTCAAGAAGAGATAAGTATAATAAATATAAGTAACGGAGGGCCGCCAAATTGAGCAATTATTTGGCGGCCTAAAAAATTTTCAGCTATTTACAAAAATAGTTTGCCGTGCTATATTTATAGTATAAAACGATAATTTCTATTTTTAGGAGGCCGCAGTATGATTGATTTAACGATAAACAGAGAAAATCTAGAACGCAACATAAAAAAAGCGAAAGAAAACAACATTATCATTCCTACATATGAGCAGATGAAACATCCTGAAACAATTCCTGATAAAATTAAGGATAAGCTTCTTAATGTGGGCCTTTGGGATGTTGACCCTCTTAACCTTTTCAGAATCACCTGGAAAAATGAACAGAAGATTTCAGGAGGACTTTTCGGCGGCCCCAATTTTATAGAGCTTCCAAAGGAGCTTACAGGTGTAAATGCGCGTATTATATGCCTTATCGGAAAATGGTTCCCTACTGGCTGCCATAAGGTAGGTGCGTCGTTCGGATGCCTTGCTCCAAGACTTGTGACAGGGCAGTTTGATGCTACACGCCATAAGGCTGTATGGCCTTCAACAGGCAACTATTGCCGTGGCGGAGCTTTTAACTCAAAGCTTCTGGCATGTGATTCAATCGCTATTTTGCCTGCTGAGATGAGCCGTGAGCGCTTCGAGTGGCTGTCTAAAATTGCCGGAGAGGTTATTGCTACTCCGGGCTGTGAGTCAAATGTTAAGGAAATATTTGATAAAACCTGGGAACTTAAAACAACAAGAGACGACGTAATGATTTTCAATCAGTTTGAAGAAATGGGCAATCACCTGTGGCACTACCAGGTAACGGGAAGCGCCATTGCAGAAGCCTTTGAATCCGTTAAAAAGGACGGAGACCGCCTTGCAGGAGCCTGCTTTACATCAGGCTCAGCCGGAACAATAGGCTGCGGCGATTATCTTAAGGAAGTATATCCGGAAATGAAGCTGGCTGTTGGTGAGGCACTCCAGTGCCCTACGATTTTAAACAACGGTTTCGGCGGACACAGAATTGAGGGTATTGGAGATAAGCATATTCCTTGGATACATAATGTTAAAAATACGGATATGGTAATTGATATTGATGATGAGGATAGCCAGAGACTTATTCGTCTTTTCAATGACCCGGCCGGTAAAGAATATCTGATTAAAGAAGCACATGTGGCTCCTGAAGTTGTAGAAAATCTTTCATATCTTGGAATTTCAGGTACAGCAAATGTACTTTGCGCTATAAAGATGGCTAAATACTATGAAATGACAGAAAATGATGTAATAGCCACTGTTCTTACTGATTCTATTGATATGTACGGTTCAAGAATTAAAGAGCTTGAAGAGGAAAACGGACCTTATACAATGACAAGCGCAGCTGTTGACCATAATCTTCATATGCTTGGCCTTCGTACTGATAACATGGAGGAGCTCACCTATGTAGGACGTAAAAGAGTTCATAACCTTAAGTACTACACATGGGTTGAGCAGCAGGGAAGAACTGTAGATGAGCTTAATGAACTGTGGTATAATCCTGAAAAGACATGGAAGGGCGTACATTCTCAGGCTAAAGAGCTTGACGAGCTTATTAATGAATTCAATGACGCTTCAGGCGTAATTAAAAGCTTATAATTAAAATATGAATCCGATGGGCCTAATTGGGCCTGTCGGATTTTGCGGAATAAAGGAGGTATTCATATGCGCAATGTAATTTCTGCCGTATGTATAAAGTGCGGGGCAGAGGTTGCTCCTGAGCCAGGTATAACTGTTTGCCCCAACTGCGGAGGTATTCTGGATATAAAGTATGACTATAAATACATAGCGTCGAGGGTGACGGCAAAGGAAATAAGCGAGCGACGGGATTATTCCATGTGGCGTTACAGAGAGTTTCTTCCTGTAGAGGAGGATACGCCTAATACGCCGCTTCGTGTAGGCTATTCCCCATTCTATGAAGTGCCGAAGCTAGCAGAAATGCTTGGTATTAAAAAGCTGTGGATTAAGGACGACGGTATAAATCCAACAGCTAGCCTTAAGGACAGGGCGTCGGCTATGGCTGTGGCAAAGGCAATGGAGGCAAAGGCTGATACAATTGCGTGCTCGTCAACGGGCAATGCCGCCTCATCATTGGCAGGAAACGCCGCTGCCGCAGGATTTAAAACATATATTTTTGTTCCTTCAAGAGCGCCTAAGGGTAAGGTAGCGCAGCTTATGATATTTGGGGCAAACGTAATATCAGTTGAGGGTACATATGAGGAAACCTTTAAACTTTCAGCAGAAGCAATTGATAGATGGGGCTGGTATAACAGAAATGCCGCAATAAACCCTTATCTTGTGGAGGGAAAGAAAACCGTATCGCTTGAAATAGCTGAACAGATGGGCTTTAATATGCCGGATTATGTTGCCGTTTCGGTTGGAGACGGGTGTACAATAGCCGGTGTATGGAAAGGCTTTAAGGATCTTTATTCAACGGGAATGATTGATAAGCTTCCAAAGCTTATAAGCGTGCAGGCGGCTGGCTGCTGCCCTCTCAATACAGAGCTTCAGACAGGAAAGCCATGGCAGCCGATGGAGGAAAATACAATAGCTGATTCTATAGCCGTTGGAGTTCCAAGAAATGCTGACAAAGCGCTTAATGCTGTAAGGGAGTCAGGCGGAGTGGCTGTAAATGTAACTGATGAGGAAATACTCGGAGCCATGAGACTGCTGGGACGTACATGCGGGCTTTTTGGGGAGCCGGCCGGAGTTACAGGTACGGCAGGAATAAAAAAAGCATGTCAGCTTGGACTTATACCAAATGACGCAACTGTAGTAGGAATAATTTCTGGAAACGGGCTTAAGGATGTAAATAACGCGATTAAAGCAGCTGGAGAGCCAATATCAATTTCTCCTGATATGGGACTGCTTCTGGAAGCTTTTGATAAAAAAGGATTTAATTTGAGATAAAGAATTTTAAGAAAACCTGATTATCCAGTGACAGCTGTTTAATCAGGTTTTTTAGTGGGATTATATAATTACTTTTAATTGAATTCAATTGGGCAGTATGATATTATAAAAAAAGACTTTACAGGATTTATACATTCAGGAGGTGCTTCTGTGTTTAAAATAAATAAGGTGTTTGAGCATATTTATGTTTTTGAGGAGCCTGAGGTAAACAGTTTTCTTGTCATTGGACAAAACCAGGCGGTAATGATAGACACAGGCTGCGGAGCCATTGACTTTAACAGTGAAATACGCAGAATAACAGAATTGCCTGTATTTCTTATAAATACGCATGGAGACTATGACCACTGCGGGGGCAACGATTATTTTAAAAAAAGATATATAAATCACGGAGATTTAGAATTGATTAGGACAGAAAGGCCCGATGATAATGGAGAGTACCTTCCGTTAAATAGCGGAGACATTTTTGATTTAGGCGGCGTAGAGCTTGAGATAATAGCATGTCCGGGTCATACAGATGGCAGTATTATGATATATGACAGGACAAATTATATAATGTTTACGGCTGACAGCGCATGTATGGATCCGCTGTGGATGTTCGGGAAAACCAGAAATAAGGAGCTTTTTGTTGACAGCATGGAAAAGATAATAAAAAGAGGTCTTAAAATAAACAAGTTTCTTCCAAGCCACGGTCCATATCCCTTAGACAATTGCGAACAGCTTATGGCTGAAACTGTAGAAGCGGTAAAATTGGATCTTTCAGGAAGCACTGATTTTACTGTTTGTGATTTGGATACTGGCGATAGAGTAATAAAGGTTAAGAAATATGTGTATAAAAAAGCTGAAGTTTATACACAGGAAATATAGAAAAGAGGAATTATTATGCAACAGGGAAATACGGCGGCCAATGAGGATATTCAGGCGGCGAAGTTCAAAAAAATGACTGAGGACCCAGTAGACAAGCTCATACTTGAAATGGCTGTCCCAACAATAGTAAGCATGCTTATTACTTCAATTTATAATATGGCAGATACATACTTTGTAGGAAGAATAGGGACAAGCGCTACTGGAGCGGTAGGAGTAATTTTTCCGCTGATGACGCTGATACAGGCCGTTGGATTTTTATTTGGGCATGGCTCAGGAAATTATATATCCAGAAAGCTTGGGGAAAGAAAGGTAAAGGAATGCAATGAGATGGCCTCCACAGGATTTTTCTGGTCGTTGATTGGCGGGCTGCTTATTTCGGTATTCGGTTTGATATTCAGAGACCCATTTGCCAAACTGCTGGGCGCAACGGATACGATACTTCCATATGCCGCAGCTTATTTACAGTATATTTTATTTGGAGCACCGGTTATGACGGCCGCGCTTACGCTTAATAACCAGCTGCGCTTTCAGGGAAATGCATTCTACGGAATGATAGGTATAATGACAGGCGGCATATTAAATATTATTCTTGACCCTATATTCATTTTTGCGTTTGATTTAGGAATAGCGGGTGCGGCCATTGCAACATCGCTTAGCCAGCTTATAAGCCTTATAATACTTATCGTATTTACTAACAGAAAGAGCATACCTATTTCAATTAAGAATTTTAAGCTTAATATTTACTATATTAAAGAGATATTCAGAGGCGGACTTCCTTCACTTTTCAGACAGGGATGCTCAAGTATTTCATTTGTATTTCTGAACAGGGCGGCGGGAATTTATGGCGATGCTGCCATTGCCGCAATGACAGTTGTACAGAGAATTGTAATGTTTGCAGCTTCCGCAATGATTGGCTATGGACAGGGTTTCCAGCCTGTATGCGGCTTTAACTACGGAGCAAAGAAATTTGACAGGGTTAAAAAGGGCGTTAGCTTCTGCGTAAAATCGTCTCTTATTGTACTTATAGCGTTTGCTGTTCTCGGAATAATATTTGCTCCTCAGCTTGTTGCACAGTTTAGAGATGATCCGGACGTTATAGCCATAGGTGTTAGAACTTTAAGATGGCAGTGCCTTACGTTCCCTCTGTTTGGATGGGTAATAATATGCAATATGATGACTCAGACCATAGGCTATACGGTAAGGGCCTCTATATTGGCTACATCAAGACAGTTCCTGTTTTTTATTCCATGTCTTTATATACTGTCATCTGCATTCGGACTTACAGGAATAGAATGTTCCCAATCGGCGGCTGATATTATTTCCTTTATAGTTTCATTGATTATAGGCATTGATGTGCTTAAGAAAATGAAATAGAAAAAGCAGTGCTTATAGCACTGCTTTTTATTATATAAAAATATTTCCAAGCGTTTTGTTTTCCAAGGCAGTTTCAACTCTGGCATAAAGCTGCAGTGCTGCTTCGATGAAATAATAATTGTTTTTGATGTTTAATATGCTGCATATTCCCCTTGCTCCTGTTGCTAGAGCGTTTTTGATGCCATTACCGTCAAGCTGGATGAATACGCTGTATAAGTCATTTAGACGTTCACAGTTTATACAAAGGCTGAATATATCTGCTCCTATAATTGACAGGCCAAGCGAAGAAGCAAAAACTGGTTCAAATAGATTTAATATTGTTTCATCATAATTTGAGTATGCTTTTTTCAAAACAGCATCAACCTTAGTAATTTCAAATTGCTCAATAAAGGATATTTCTATTATTAGGTGTTCAAGATATTTGATAATATAATCAATACCGAGCAAATCTTCTGAAACAGGAATACATAGCTGGTAGTCTATATCGCCGGGAATTAAATGTGAAAAGTACATGAAGTCATAGAATTTAAAAAACGATTTAATTCCATTTAACGTGTCAGAGATCGAAATATTGCAAAATTTTGATGTTAAAAAGACTGTCCTCACATATAGATTTTTGCCATACTCAATTTTTTTCTGAATATGACTGACCGCTTTAATATATATATCTTCCGCATTTTCATTTAATAGCACTGAGCCTGGATATCCGTTATCTTTAATATAAGCATTAAATTGATAATATAAAGAATTAAGCATTTCCTGTGCAGTATCAACTGGTATTGAACTGCTTTCACCCGATGTATACCGCCTGACAAGAGAGGGTAAAAGGCTGAAAAGCTTTGCCTCAACAATATTTTTTTCCTCAGGACTGAGACTTTGAAGGAGCTCATATTGCATTAAACCATCTCCTTAATATTTTCCTTTATGATATAGGTCGTCAAGAGTTATGTCAGTAAGATATTCCACGGACCCCTCGGCGGGGCCGTCAAAGGCAGCTTTCATATTCTCAATTATTTCATCGTCTGACATCAGGTCATGGGATTCGTTTTTGAAGTAATAAAAACAGTCCTGAAGTGCGGCAAGTGTTTCTTCATAGTTTTCCTGAAAAATATAGGGGGAGTCGCAGAAGGCGAAAATCAGTTTCTCCAATACACCTTCATTAAATTCCACACGACCGGTATCCTTAAGTGAGTTAAATCGGCTCTGCATTAAATTTTTTATTTGGCCAGGTGTAAGAGCTAAACCGAATTTAATTGTATATTCGTTGCACATCATGAGCTTTTCATTTGTTTCTTCAAGCTGTGCTTGGAATAGCTTTAAAGCGAAATTGCTGTCCATAAAATCACCTCATGACAAGCATATATCTAATGTCAAACCAGTACAAGACTTGACTTTTTAGACATTTTGTGGTAATATAAACAAAGAAAAAGCAGGTAAAATTTAATTTTACCTGCTTTTTCTTTGTTATTTAAGTGCTTCGAGTCTTTCTTCTATTTGTTTAAGGGTTTCTTTATATTTAACCCCTTTTGCTTTTTCTTCGTCTATGACATTAGCGGGAGCCTTCGCTACAAAGCCCTGGTTAGCAAGCTTCTTCTCAACACGTTCAACCTCTTTAACCATTTTGTCGCGTTCCTTTGTAAGCCTTTCTATTTCCTTTGCTATATCAACAAGCTCGGCAAATGGCATATAAAGTGTAGCGCCGGGAATGGCTGCCGTTACGGCGTCAGAAGCTATGCCGTTTTTATCCGCTTGTATAATCAGCTCACTGGCGTATGCAAGTGTTTTAAAGAATACGCCGCTTCTCTCAAAAATATCAGCTATGCTTCCGTCTGACGTAACAACATATACGGTTGCTTTTTTGCTGGGTACAACATTCATTTCAGCTCGGATATTTCTTATGGCCCTTACGGCTTCCTTAATAAGGTCAATTTCCTCCTCATTGTCAGAGAAGTTCCATTCTGCTTTGTATTCCGGCCATGACGAAAGCATTATTGTTTCATCTTCATTCTGAAGATGAGTAAATATTTCTTCAGTAATGAATGGCATAAATGGATGAAGCAGCTTAAGGGCGTTTATAAGAACTGTTTTAAGTGTCCATAAAGCAGCGTCTCTTGTGCTGTCCTCTTTATTGTAAAGACGAGGCTTAACCATCTCTATATACCAGTCGCAGTATTCGTCCCAAAGGAAATCACGTATCTTCTGCGCTGCAAGGCCAAGCTCATATGAGTTAAGATTATCAGTTACTTCTTTTGTAAGTGTATTAACCTTGCTCAGTATCCATTTATCGGCGCTTGTAAGATAAAGGAGCCTATCTTCATCGTTTTCGCCTTCAAGGTTCATAAGCACAAAGCGTGACGCATTCCAAAGCTTGTTGTTAAAGTTTCGGCAGTCGTCAAGCCTTTCCCAATAGAAGCGCATATCGTTGCCAGGAGCATTTCCTGTTACAAGCATAAGACGCATTGCATCGGCGCCGTATTTGTTGATAACGTCAATCGGGTCTATACCGTTTCCAAGACTCTTTGAGAATTTTCTTCCTTGGTCATCGCGTATAAGACCATGGATGAGGACATCCTGGAAAGGACATTCTCCAAGCTGTTCAAGACCTGAAAATACCATTCTTATAACCCAGAAGAATATAATATCATATCCTGTTACCATTGTGCTTGTCGGGTAGAAATGCTTAAGCTCCTCCGTTTCTTCAGGCCAGCCCAGAGTAGAGAAGGGCCAGAGGGCTGATGAGAACCAGGTGTCAAGGGTATCTTCATCCTGCTTAAATTCAGTGCTTCCGCATTTCGAGCATACAAGTCCTGAAGGGTCTTTTGTGACCTCAATGTGACCGCATTTCTGACAATAGTAGGCCGGTATACGGTGTCCCCACCATAGCTGACGGGATATACACCAATCGCGGATGTTATCCAGCCAGTGCATGTATACCTTACCAAAACGGTCAGGAATAAAACGGAGCGAACCATTTTTATAAACATCAATAGCAGGCTTAGCAAGCTCCTCCATCTTAACAAACCATTGGAGTTTAATCATAGGCTCAACAATGTCGTTGCATCTTTCATGAACTCCTACGGAATGTGTGATGTCCTCAACCCGTACAAGAAGGCCAAGCTCATCAAGCTCTTTAACTATAAGTTTTCTTGCTTCATACCTGTCCATTCCTTCATATTTTCCGCCGTTGGAATTGATAGTTCCGTCATCATTAAATACGTTTATCTTAGGAAGGCTATGACGTTCTCCGACCTCATAGTCGTTAGGGTCATGGGCAGGGGTGATTTTAACAACTCCGGTACCAAATTCTCTGTCAACATATGTGTCTGCGATTATTGGAATTTCTTTATTAACAAGAGGGAGAACAGCCATTTTACCTATGAGATGCTTATAACGGTCATCTTCTGGATGAACGGCAACTGCGGTATCTCCAAGCATTGTCTCCGGACGTGTTGTTGCAAGCTCAAGACAATCGTTAGTTCCGGCGATAGGATATTTAATATGCCAGAAATGACCTGCCATATCAACGTGATTTACTTCTGCGTCAGATATAGTAGTCTGGCATTTAGGGCACCAGTTAATTAACTTTTCTCCTCTGTAAATATATCCTTTGTTATAAAGGCGGATAAAGGTTTCAAGCACTGCCTTTGAGCAGCCCTCGTCCATTGTAAAGCGAACCCTGTCCCAATCACAGCTTGAACCAAGCTTTCTCAGCTGCTTAAGAATTTCAGAGCCATATTCTTCCTTCCAAGCCCAGGCTCTTTCAAGGAACTGCTCCCTTGTTATATCGTCCTTTGTAATTCCTTCCTCAGCCATCTTCTGAACTATTTTTACCTCTGTTGATATGGAGGCATGGTCAGTTCCAGGAACCCAGAGGGCGTTATAGCCGCTCATGCGTTTCCATCGTATAAGAATATCCTGCAGTGTGTTGTCAAGCGCGTGTCCCATGTGAAGCTTTCCTGTGATATTGGGAGGAGGCATTACAATTGTGAAGGGTTTTTTGGATTTGTCTACTTCGGCGTGAAAATATTTTTTGTCAAGCCATTTGCTATAGATACGTTCTTCGATACTCGGATCGTATGTTTTGTCAAGCTCATGTATCATAAATAATCTTTCCTTTCCTCTGATTTTCAAAACTAAAAAAGACTTCCGCCCTGATAAGGGCGAAAGTCCGCGGTACCACCTTAATTCCCGTAAATAATTACGGCTTAAACACCTTAACGCGGTTTACGTTTCCGGCTAATGTATCTTTCTCACCGGAACTGCTGTCGGGCTACCTTCCAAAGCAAACTTTCCTGCCGTACCTCTCAGCCTATGGATACAGCTCTCTTATAGGCGTACACAATGTACTCCTCCCGTTTAACGCATTTAATTATATTATTTCGCATATAAAGATATAATAGTTAAATTAATATTGTTTGTCAAGACCCCGCTGGCTTAAATTACATTATCAAGAGGTTTATATGCAATTGCATATTGTCGATTTTTATGTTATTGTATAACCAAGCACTTTTATAGGTTAATAAGTATCTGTAAAACAGCTTAAGTATAGTAAAATGAGGGGAGGACAATTATGCATGATATTCCGTTAACTGCAATATGGTTTATACTGTTTATAGTTTTTATTATCGCGGAAGTGGCTACAGCGGGTCCGTTAATATCAATATGGTTCTGCTTTGGTTCTCTGGCAGCCATGTTTGCGGCAGCGGGAGGAGCTTCAACAACGCTTCAGCTGATAATTTTCCTGGCGGTTTCAATAGTTCTTCTGATTTTGACAAAACCTCTGGCTAAAAAATTACTGCACAATAAAATTGAGGCTACAAATGCCCCTGCTGTAATTGGACGTCATGGAATTGTCGTTGAGGAGATAAATAATATTGAAGCTAAGGGAGCCGTTAAAGTCGATGGTAAAATATGGACGGCTAGAACTGAAGAGGAACAGGAAATAATACCTGAAGGAACAAAAGTAGAAATATTAGAAATTCAGGGAGTTAAGGTTATAGTAAAACTAGCAGATAAGGAGTGACGTCAATGCCTTTTTTCAGAATTTTTTTGTTTGTCATTATAATTATTTTGATTATTATTGTAATTTCCAATATCAAAATAGTTCCGCAGGCACATGCATATGTAGTTGAAAGACTTGGTGCGTATAATGCTACTTGGGGAACAGGCCTGCACTTTGCTGTGCCTATTATGGACAGAATATCAAGAAGAATAAGCCTCAAGGAACAGGTTGCGGATTTCCCGCCTCAGCCGGTAATAACAAAGGATAATGTTACAATGCAGATAGACACTGTTATTTATCTTCAAGTAACGGATCCAAAGCTTTATACCTATGGGGTAGATAATCCAATCAGGGCTATTGAAAATCTTACAGCCACGACGTTAAGAAATATAATCGGTGATTTGGAATTAGACCAGACCCTTACATCAAGAGATATAATAAACACCAAGATGAGAGCTATTCTTGATGAGGCTACAGACCCTTGGGGAATTAAGATAAATCGTGTTGAGCTTAAAAACATCATGCCTCCAAAGGAAATTCAGGATTCAATGGAAAAGCAGATGAAGGCTGAACGTGAAAGAAGAGAAAAAATTCTTCAGGCCGAGGGCGAGAAGAGAAGCGCAGTACTTGTAGCGGAAGGTGAAAAGGAAGCTGCTATTCTTAGGGCAGAGGCTGAAAAAGAGGCTGCAATCAGACGCGCTGAAGGTGAGGCTGAGGCAATCCTTAAGGTTCAGAAGGCTCAGGCAGAGGGTATTAGAATGCTCAATGAAGCAAATCCCGACGCTGAGGTAATCGCAATTAAGAGCCTTGAAGCACTTCAGAAGGTTGCAGACGGTAAGTCGACAAAGATTATAATCCCTTCGGAAATACAGGGAATAGCCGGACTTGCTACTTCATTCAAAGAGCTTATTAAGGATGATGAAAAGAACGACAGAAAATAAATAAATGTAAAGGCCTGCCGCATTGGCAGGCCTTTTTTTATTGCAATAATTAATCCCCAAAGCTAAGCTTTGGGGGTTTTACTTAATTGGCGCCTATAACAAATTCCTGTCCGTCGGAATCATTTACATTTGAGTTACCGCCATTACTGTTGCTGTTTGAATGATTTCCGTTTGACGTATTATTATTTGTATTGCCGATGTGGCCGTCCCAGCTAGGATCACCGAAATCAGGGATATTGTCTCCGCCTATTACAACGTCGCTCGGAACCTGAGATTCGGATGTCTTATGTTCTGTAAGAGAGCAGGTCTGACTTATATCAACATAAATCTTTCCGCTTTCAGCGCAGCTCTCTTTAGATGGCCTGTTAACAATCTGACCGTTGACAACGGCAAGTGAAAGCTCTTCTACAACATCATCAGGACAGTTAGGTCCTGCAAGACAACCGCTTTCCTTACAAATCCTGTACATTGCATGTGCACTGCATTGCGATTTTGGCGCTGTAGCCGCTGTGCAGTAATCAGTTGAGACCATATTGCCGTAGTATCCGGCACCGTAATAGTCGGCTGAGCATACGCCGTCAATTGGCGAACCATTTTGTATAGCACAGTAGCTTGCGGTTGTTATTCCTTCAGGCTTTTCAAATTCCTTATATGCCAGATTATCGTGGAGCTGATCCATAATGGCACGCCATACGATAAGATGATAGCTCTTGTCATAGCTAATCTTTTTGGGAGTATCATATCCCATCCATATGCCAGCCGCATAATAAGGTGTGTAGCCGGCAAATACGAGGTCCTTATCGTCTGTTGTAGTACCGGTTTTACCGGCAACAGGCATATTGTTTTTCTGGAATCTCGCCAATCCGCCGGTGCCTCCGCCGGAAATTACATCTTCCATCATATCGGTAAGAAGGAAGGCGGTAGTTTCTTTAATAACACGTTTTCCCTCATAATCATATTCAAGAAGTACATTTCCATCATGGTCAAGAACCTTTGTGTATGGTGTAGGCTTCATGTAGACGCCGCCGTTTGCGATTGCGCCATATGCGGCTGTCAGCTCAAGCACCGATACACCGTTTGTAAGTCCGCCCAGTGATGTATTAGCGTTTATATCATCTTCTGTTACCTGCTCAAAACCAAAGTTCAGCAGATAATTATATGCGTTATATACTCCGGCATCAACTATAACCTTTGCAGCCAGAATGTTCATTGAGTCCCTGATACCTTCTCTAACGGTAGCGTAGCCTCTGTAGCTTGAACCCCACCAGTTGCCGGGGGACCAGCTTCCTACTGTAAACGGCTCGTCCTTTATAAATGAACCGGCTGAGTATATATCCTGGTCAATCGCAGGAGCATAGGCAGCCAAAACCTTAAAGCATGAGCCTGGCTGACGGTAGGCCTGCGTAGCCCTGTTAAATACAAGGTCGCCGCTCTTTGTTCCGCGTCCACCGACAATTGCCTTGATATTTCCTGTTTTGTAATCAAGAATGACCATTGCCGCCTGAAGTGAATTTGAAACGGTGAGATTGTCAAGCACCATTGTATGTGTATCATCAACATACTTGGCCTTCATTTCCTCAGCAAACGCTTCAGCCTCATCTTTGTTGGACACTGTTTTGGACTCTGTATGATGCTCCTGCTCATTAGTCTGTTTATTGAGCACCGAAATAGTATAGGTAGCATCGTAGGTCCTATCAGAAGGCGGGAACAGGGAATCGTCATTAAATACATCCTCAAGCCTTCCCTGTACATCCTGGCTCATTGTTGAGTAAATCTGCAGACCGCCGCTGTATATCAGATTATAAGCTTCCTGCTTATTAAGGTTTCTCTGCTCCTGAAGGTCATTAGCAAGCGTAACAATAAGATGGTCGACAAAATAGTTATGAAGAGATACAGATTCTTCATCGCTTGTCTGTTTTCCTACCAGATTGGAGTAAATATCCTCAGCTATGGCACTGTCATATTCCGCCTGAGTTATATATCCAAGATCAAGCATTTTATTAAGCACAGTAGTCTGTCTTTCCTTATTGGCTTCAGGGTTGCTTATCGGCGAATATTTTGAAGGGTTTTTAGTTATCCCTGCTAAGCAGGCACATTCTGCCAAATCAAGCTCATTTATTTCCTTGCCAAAATAGAATTCCGCGGCTGAGCCAACGCCGTTAAGTCCGTGATTTAAACTGATAGTATTAAGATAGAGCTCCAGTATATAGTTTTTTGCCGCCTGTTTGCTGCCAAGTGTCTGTTCAAGCTCTTTTTCATATTTAACAGCAAGATACTGCTCTTGAAGCTTACGGGTAAGCTTCTTCTCGCTCGAGAGCATTTCATTTTTAATCAGCTGCTGGGTTATTGTACTTGCTCCCTGTGAGAAATCCCATTCTATTATATCTATATAGATAGCCCTGAATATACCTTTAATATCAATACCATTATGGTCGTAGAAACGTTCGTCCTCAATTGAGACTACAGCATGCTGCAAATCTTCAGGTATCATATCAAGGGTAACATATTCACGGTTTTCTTCTCCATGAAGCTTGTCTATCTCAGCTCCGCTGTCATCGTATATTATGGAGGTATAGTTGGTCGGAACAATATCCGAAGTATTTAGCGTCGGGGCGCTTTTTATTATACTAATCCATGCGCCTATGCATAAACCGACCGCCGCTAAAATAAGAATACCTAACACGACGAGGAATATGCGAAGCCCCTTTCTTTTTTTCTTTTTCTTTTTGTTCTTTTTAGGCCTGGGACTGCTTTGAACCTTACGGCTATGCTCAGCAGGCCTTCTGCCTGACGTGGAATGTGAAGCCGAACGTGATGTTTCCGTATGCTTTTGAGCAGGTGAGCGGCCGGATGAAGACCCGCTTTCCGTTGAAGGCGGCCTGCGCCTTTTAACAGGATGACCCTGCTCGTCCACATAATGAACATGACCGTTTTCGTCCGTATATTTAAATATTTTATGCTTATTCTCATTATGTTCCGAGTAATCCATACTTAAGCCTCCTAACTCAGAATATATTATAACAGATTGGTCTTTGATAATAAAGGAAATTATTGCTTATAATTCTTTAAGATTTTATTACAAAAATGTATTGTACAGCAGTATTTTGAATAAAAAGTGGAGGAGATATGTATTATAAAGAGGAAATTTAGAAAGTTTGTGGCGCTTTTATTACTTTTGTGTGTAGGGGCGGCAGCGTGCGCTTTTATTGCAGCCACTGAAAAATATATTATGCCAGTGGCCGCTAATCTTTGCCTTGTTGACGCTAAGGAAAGGGCAAATTACATAATTAATTCAGCAACAGAAAATGTTCTGCTGGAAAATGAAATTCAAATTGATGATATACTCAAGCTCAAAACTGACGAAGGAACAACAATGTTGTCAGCAGACACGGCCAAAGTGAATATGATATGTGCCAAGATAAGTGAGTACATAACCGAAAAGCTGGTTAATATGGAAAATAACAGGGTAAGTATTCCGTATGGAGCTGCGACAGGAGTTAGTATACTTGCAAACAGCGGGCCAGATATTTCTTTTGAAGTAATGCCTGTTGGAGGAGCTACGGTTGATTATGATACGGAATTTACGTCCGCCGGAATTAACCAAACTAACTATAAAATATGGCTTACAGTAAATATTACCGTAAGCCTTGTAAATCCGCTGTATAACAAAAAAGTCAACATGACTAGAAAGCTTATGCTGGTGGACACTGTAATTAAAGGTGAAGTCCCGTCAAATTATCTGGGCATTCCACAAAACTGATTATTCCCAGTCTTTGCAGATGTCAACCCATTTTTCCGCATTTGAGTAGCTATAGAGCTCATCGCAGTTCAGCTCTATAGCGGAATTGGAGCTTCCACAGGCAGGAAATACAGAATCGAAGCGCTTTAACGATACATCACAGTATGTTTTAACTCCATCCGGCAATGCAAAAGGGCATACTCCGCCTACCGCATGTCCGGTAAGTGCTGCAGTTTCTTCCGGTGAGAGCATTTTAGCTTTAAATCCAAACTCGGTTTTGAATTTATGATTGTCGATTTTTCCATCTCCGGCTACTGCGATGACAATACAGCTTTCGCCGCTTTTTAGCGCTAGGGTTTTAGTTATTCTTGCTGGAATTACGTTAAGGGCCTCTGCGGCAAGGGCATCCTCCACTCTGCCGGTATGTTCAAATTGCTGCCAGTAATTCGTGAATTGCATC
>OHAS01000027.1_pt1 | contig 84361 bp, 81 predicted proteins | sample 1577131 | NCBI WGS metagenome assembly OHAS01 (sample SAMEA3541566, study PRJEB24748) | human gut metagenome | biome: human gut; feature: human-associated habitat; material: faeces | place: China | collected 2012 | reverse complement strand
TCTGTTTGTTGTTGAATCATCCTGATCACGAGCCTGTGTTACTACTTCTACATAGCTGTCGTTGCATACAAGTGCTTTGTATTTGAAGACACCATCTACATCGTATCCAAGAACATCATTCTTTGTTTCTTTGATTTCTGAAGAGTTTTGCCAAAGAATGTTGTCAGCCATTACGTTTTTAAGAGCATATCCGCCAACGGGAAGAGTTCTGTCAAGGTAAAGCTCAAGTCCGCTGATTGTAATTGTTGATGCCTCTGTTGACTCATCTTTAACTGTAACTACAAGTCTTGCAATATCATCGTCTTCGATATCAACGTCAACATCAATATCGCCTGATGTAACTTCATAAGTTCCCGCATCCTCGAAGTTCATTTTTTCTACTTCTAACCAGATTTCCATATCTTCTTCAAGAAGACCTTCTTCAGCCTCTGTAATAACGATTTCGTTTACAGGTACATATCTATAGTCGATAAGTACTTCTGTTGTTTTAGCTTCTACTGTGTAAGGAGCCTTAACTGTAGCAACCTTAAGTTCTACATCATCAAATTCTCCACCAAGTGTTACTTTTACATCTCCACTGAATGTAGGAGCTGCATTGAGGAGGAACTTCATTCCAAAATCAGTCTTATCACTAGATTCAGAAGCTCCTGTTGAGTAATTCCAAATAGTTACAACATTTTCATCAATTTCATATCTGAATTTACTTTCTAATTCTTTTGCTTTAAAATCAAGAGCTGCAACTTCAATTCCTTCAGGGAATGTAAATGTAGCTTTTCTTGATGTATTAAGAATATCGCCTGTATTCTCTTCTACTGATACCTTAAGTGTATTTGTATCATTTTCATCATCTTTTGCGTAGTTTTTACCAGCCCAGATAACAGGAAGGTCATCATCTTCTACTGTATATGTAACTGCTTCTTCTACCATTTTAGCTACTTCAAGTTTAACAGTGTCAAAATCTTTGCTTGATACTGTGATTGTAGCTTTATCACCTGAAGATGCTTTTTTGTCAGCTTTGAGATAAAGTCCAGAAATAGTCATTCTAATTCTTTCTTTATCTAAAGTTCCACCATCAATAGCTTTAAGTTTAATTACTATTTTATTATTGCTAATTTCTGAGATATCTTCATCAATCTCAGCATTGCTATTAAGGAAAGTTACAACATCGACAAGGTTGTTATTAACCAACTTACCATCCTCATCAAATTTTCCTAAATTTTTGTCACCATTCATCAAGAATGTATAATCACCGCTAAGCTTAAGAGTAATTGTATTTTTTTCACTAATTGATCCTTCTACTAATCCATCAATAGTGATATCTTTGATCTTCTTTTCTCTTGCAGCATCTTCAACAAATGTTGCAACGCCTTCAGATTCAATTTTAACTTCTTCAGCTGATGCAGTAGCGATTACTTCTGAAGCAGATTTGAAGCCATTAACATTACTTGTGAACTTAGCAACAACATCTCCTGTTTCAACAGCTTTTGCTGAAATAGCAAGCACGCAGGCCTTTGAATCATCATCATTGAATGTTTTTGTATCCAACGTAACAAGTGCTTTTGTATCACTAATTACTTTAACTGAATAAACTCCTTTATTAACATTATCTTTAGTTGCCTTATTATCAGCATCATTTTCAATAATGTAATCATTCTTGTCAGCTGTATCTTCGTCCTTAGTAAACTTACCGTTTGTCAATGTAAGGTAAACTTCAAATGCATCTTTTTCAGTTGAATCATCTGCCCCTTTTACAGTAGACTCGATATCAACCTGATCATTGCCCTTTTTAAGTTCAACCCTTGATGTAAATTCCGTATCTTTTGACACATAAATCTCGTCAACAGCTGTTAACTTTGTGGATGCGAACGCTGTCATGGGAACCATAGCAACAGTCATGATCGCAGCCATTAATAAAGCTAATTTCTTCTTCATTTTGTTGTCCTCCTTTAAATTTTTTGGGGTTTTCCCCATTGTTTAGTTTTTTGTATCAAGGGGTTTCCCCTTTACAAAATGAATTGTAGCAATCTACAATTTTAAAGTCAATGGAAATGCCTAATCTGTAACAATACTGTAATACTGAGGGTAATGTCGGGGTGCCCTAGCATTGCAGGACTGTTTCAAAAAGGCATACTACCGCCTTCAAAATCGCTTTTGCAAATAGAATTATATCAGAATCAAAATAGATTTCAAGAGTTTAACGAATCTTGTAACATACTTGTAACAAAACCTAAAATATCGTAAAAAAAGGAGAGACAAAAGTCTCTCCCGAATTAATCTATTTATCTCATGAACCTTTTTTTAATCCTGATGTCATCGCCTGTAAGCGTTAAAAACTCAAATCCGTCGGTCATTCTGGACAGCACCCTGTCCGAATACTGCTCCTTTAACCGGTCGGGGGTTAAGTTAGTTGAAACAATTGTAGCCCTGCTGTTTACCATACGCTCATTGATAATATTGAAAATCTGCGCGCTTACCAAAGTCGTTGAAAACTCCGTACCCAAATCGTCTATTATGAGCAGGTCTACAGACAGCACATCGTCAAAAAACGAATTATATTCCTCTTCCTCACTTCTGTTAAACTGCTCGTCAGAAAGAGTCTTAAACAGTCTGCCGGCAGATATGTAAATAACCGTAAAGCCGCTGTCAAGCACCCTTTTTGCGATTGAGTTGCAGAGAAAGGTTTTTCCCAAGCCTGTTTTGCCCATAATCAAAAGGTTTTTATATTCGCTTCCGAAGCGTTCGGCAAATCTGAAGCAGGTGCTGTAGATTAGCCTCATATTCTCATACGGCGTTACTCCATGCTTGTCCTTATCGGTTTTTGAATAAAAGTCAAGGTTAAATGTATCAAAGCTCTCCTCATCTGACAGTTCATTTAGAAGCGCCCTTCCGTAAGCCTTCTGGATAAGATACTGTCTGAAGCATGAGCATTCCTTTCCGTCTATCATACCGGTATCTTTACACTTTGGACACTTATATGCCTTATCAAAATCCGACTCCGTAATTCCGAGTTCTGAATATATCATATCCTTTTCCGTCTGAAGCTCATACAGGCGCTCATTAAGTTCAAATTTAATCCTCTCTTTTTCCTTTGGGTTTCTGATTATCTTCTTAGCCGCCGCAATTCCTGCCGCGTTTGTTTCCCTGTCTATTTCATCAAGGCGCGGATTTGCCGCGTAAACCTTATTTTTCATTTCTCTTTTGGCGGCTTCGGACGCGGACTTAATAGAATCGTAATCCCTCAGGGCCGACCTGTATATGTCAGTTTTTATACCCATTGCTTATTCCTCCAGATTTCTTTTAAGTTCCTCACGCTTAAGCCTTTCAAGCTCTTCAAAATCCCAGTCTCTCTGTTCAAAATTGAATTTCTCCTTTTTAGGCGGCGTCTTTTTTGCGCCTCTGCTTTCAGCAAATCTTTCATCGGCCGCCTTTGCTTTTTCAAGCGTATCTACCCCGTCTTTTTTCCAGTTTGAAAAGATTTTGTCCGCATAGGGGAACGGGTTGCCGCTTGTTACTATAAGCGCCGTTTTCTCACAACCGTAAAGTATGAGATCCAGCGGCATACTCTCCGACCATTTCTTCATGTATTCCTTCTGCTTAGGCACGGGGGATTTACCCCCAAGCCCCAGCGTTCTCATTATTCTCATGTAAACATGACTGTAATCCTTAATATGTTCAAGCGCCGAGGCCGCGTCCGTTACCCCGTCGTCAGCCCAGGTAATAGCCACCTTTTCAATATAGCGCATACTCCTGTGTCCGTTTTCACAGCAGTACGCCAGAAGAATCTCAATAACCTCAAGCGGCAGTCTGAGCCAGTCGTGCAGGCTGTAAAGAGTACTTATTTCAGACATTGTCAGCAGCTTTCCAAGATAGCTCTCCGCGCTGTTTAAAATTGAGCGGAAATCATCATTATGGTTCATATAATAGCTTATTTCCTCAGCCGAATAATCCGGAGAAGCTGAAGGTATAAGCCTTTGAGCCGCAGCAGGCCTCAGTATTTTTTCACCTTTGCTGTCCCAGTATTCCAGAGCTTTTTTTACGTCGCTTTCAGTCATATTAAGGCACTGCGCCAGCTGTTCATCGGTAAACGAGGCTTTACCCTCCTGAATGAATTTCTGCGCGCAGATATAAACCAGAATGTAAGCTGACGGCGCACCGGCCATATATTTATTTAAAAAATCGTTCGATATACAAGTCTTTCCATTTTCCGCCATAATTCACGTTTCCTTTGCATTTAATTATACCAGTATACCATTTACGACGTTTATTTTCAATTGACATACTGAAAAAAGGATTAAGCTAAGCTTAATCCTTTTTACTTTCTTTAAGTTTATTTTTATTATTAAATACGAAAATTACAATGCTTAGAACAATTACTGTAAGCACCGCCACCGCCAGCGTTCTGGAATCCTTAATGGCTATAAATATCGCCAGAACGGCAAGAAGCGTGCTTATGCCGTAAAGAATAAGGACAGCCTGCTTCTGCGTGTAGCCCTTATCTATAAGCTTATGATGCAGATGTCCCCTGTCGGCCTGCATTATAGGCTTATGGGTAACGGCGCGTCTTAGCATGGCGCACAGGGTATCAAATATAGGCAGTCCCAAAGAAAGCATGCTGACAATAAGCGCCAGTATGGCATAGCCCTTAAACACACCCATTATGCTTGTTACCGCAAGAACATATCCCAGGAATGTAGCACCGGTATCACCCATAAATATTTCGGCCGGGTTAAAGTTTCTCGGAAGAAATCCGAGGCAGCTTCCGGCAAGAGCCGCCGTAAACATCACGGCTGATTCAGTACCCGTAAATATGCACAGAACCATAAGGCAAAGAGAGGCAATTGAGGAAACTCCCGCCGCAAGTCCGTCAAGTCCATCAATCAGATTTACGGCGTTTGTAACGCCGACTATCCATATGAGCGTAATAGGGCCGCTGAACTTCTGCAAATAAGCCGTAACAGGCCACATTACAACATTAATCCTTATGCCTGAGCCTATAACAAGCAGAGCCGCTATAATCTGAAAAACAAATTTAACTCGGGCCGGCAAATTTTTGACGTCGTCAATTATGCCTACGCACACTATTATAACAGCGCCTGCAATAAAGCCTGTAAAATGCCTTAAATTTATATCATTTACAAATCTGTATAACAGCAGCACAGTAATCATAAAGCCCATTACTATAGCTATCCCGCCAAGGCGCGGCATGGGTTTAGTATGCATGCCCCTCGCCTTAGGATAATCAATGGCGCCAAGCTTTTCTGAGACCTTTTTAGCAAACGGCGTCGCAACCATCGATATGGCAAAGGCGCTGGCAAAAGCCGCTATATATAAAAGCCAATTATGAACCATATTAATCTCCTACTTAAATCATTTTGTACCGAATATTCTGTCGCCCGCATCGCCAAGTCCGGGAACTATATAGCCGTGGTCGTTAAGGCAGCCGTCATAGGCAGCCGCGTAAATATCAACGTCCGGGTGCGCCTCCTTAAGAGCCTTCACGCCTTCAGGAGCGGCAAGTATGCATAAAAATGTTATCTTTTTAGCGCCCTTCTCCTTAATAAAGTCGATACCGGCAACGGCCGTCCCGCCAGTGGCAAGCATAGGGTCGGTTACAAAGACCTCCATTTGGTCTATATGTTCAGGAAGCTTACAGTAATACTCTACCGGCTTAAGAGTTTCGGGGTCCCTGTAAAGACCGATAAAGCCAACCTTAGCCGTAGGCATAAGAGCAAGGAGTCCGTCCATCATACCCATTCCGGCACGCAGAATAGGCACCACCGCAAATCTTTTGTCGATTATATTCACGTCAGCCTCTGTAATCGGCGTTTCAACCTTTGAGGGGACAAGCTCTATATTTCTTGTAGCCTCGTAGCACAGGAGCATGGCAACCTCTGAAATAATCTCCTTAAATTCCTTAGTGCAGGTATCCTTGTTTCTTAAAAGCGCCATTTTATTCTGAATAAGCGGATGGTTTGATACGAAAAACTCACTCATTGTTAACTTCCTTTCCTTCAATCTTCTATCTGGTTAATTCTTCTGATATGCCTTTCATCATTTGAAAAAGGGGTCTCAAGGAATATTTTAACAATCTCTGTCGCAAGCCCCGGTCCGATGACCCTTGCTCCCATTGTAATAATATTCGCGTTATTATGCTCTCTTGTAGCCTTCGCGGAGAAGCAGTCATGAACAAGTGCGGCACGAATACCCTTTACTTTATTGGCCGTTATGCTTACGCCTATACCTGTTCCGCAAATCAGTATTCCCTTTTCACACTGTCCGTCGGCAACCGCATGCGCAACCTTCTTAGCGTACTCGGGATAATCGCAACTCGCCTCGCTGTAGGTTCCGAAATCCTCATATTCGTAACCGGCCTCATCGAGAAATTTAATTATTTCTTTTTTAAGCGGAAATCCGCCGTGGTCACAGCCTATAGCTATCATATCACTCATTTCCTTTCTCAGCCTGCCATTTGTGAAGCAGAGTTTCAAACGCCTCATTCATACCGAAAAGGCATGCCTTATAGGACCTCATATCCGAACCCTTAGGGCTGATGACGTCTTCACTGCTGCCAGTCGTATATTCCAAAAACGTAAAAAGCTTGTCGGCGGGGCACACCTGTGAAAGTCTGTATTTCTGCTCGTTGGTCATAGTCATTACAACGTCGGCCTCGTCAATATCAGCCTGTGTAAGCGGCAGAGAATCAAGCTCTTCCTCTTCAAGACTAAGTTCAACCGTATCAAGCAAATATCTTGTAAAGTTGCTTTTCCTTTTCCCCTCCGGTACGCTTATTCCACGGCTTTTAGCCGTTACAAAGCGGCCTGAGCCATTGAATACCTCAAAAGCAAGCGCCTCGGCAATAGGTCCTTCGTAAGCGTTCTCCTCGTCAACAAATAAAAATTTCATAATGTGTCTTCTCCTTATCTACTCTTCAGATGTTCAGCAAGCTTATTTATGCAGTCGATTATTTCTTCCGCACATTCCAAATATACCGCGGGGCTTTGGCCAAATGGATCGGCTATATCCCCGTCTGTGCCCGAACAAAAGCCTTTAAGCGTAAAAAGCTTTTCGGGAGGACACATTTTTTCTAGCATTTTTTTATGTTCAACAGTCATTGTAAGCAGCATGTCAGCCTCCTCAATATCCTTTTGGGTAAGCTGTTTTGCCGAATGCCCGTCAAGCGACAAGCCGTAATTTCTTACAGCCAGCATTGCGTAGTCACTCGCCTTTTCTCCATCGCGGGCAAATATTCCGCGGCTTTCAGCCTCGGCCTCTACCCCGCTGTTTTTAAATACCGCATTGGCAATAACCTCCGCCATAGGGCTTCGGCAAGTATTTCCTGTACAAACAAAAATAATTTTCAATCAAATCACCACCGACTCAGCATTTGATGTAGTTAAAGCCGGCAGCCTTATTAAGCCTGTTCATAATGGCTGCTCCTTCTCCGTCCTCGTCAAACACCTCCGAGTAAACTACATCCACTCCGATAAAGTCGAACTTACGGAGTATTTTAAAGAGGTTTGCGCCTATTGTTTCCGGCCTGTTTCTGTCGCCGACTACAAGCACTGAAGAGCAGTTATAGCTGTCCTTTGTCTGTTCTGTAGCCATTATCCCGACCTTAAGACCGTTTTGTGCGTCCTCTTTTGCTTTTTCATTTATTGTTTTAATTACATTTTCCCCAGGACCTGTTACAAGTATAACCCTTGCGGACGGTGAATAATGCTTATACTTCATTCCCGGAGCCTTCGGCACTATATCGCCTGACGGCTTGGAAAACACAGCCGGGTCTACGTCTATTTTACCGACAACCTCTTCTATCATTTCCTGCGTAACCGCTCCAGGACGCAACAAAACAGGCCTGTCCTCCGACACGTCAAGTATCGTTGATTCAAGCCCCCAGTCAGCAGCTCCTCCGTCTATAATCATATCAATTTTGCCGTTCAAATCAAATTCAACATGGGATGCCCTTGTAGGACTAGGCTTTCCAGATGAATTTGCGCTTGGGGCCGCAACCGGTATCCCGGCCGCCTTTATAAGCTCCTGGGCGATTTTATTTGAAGGAAATCTTACGGCAACAGTATCAAGGCCTCCCGTTACAGTCATTGGCACACATTCGGCCTTAGGAAGGACCAGAGTAATGGGTCCGGGCCAAAAAGCGTTTATAATTTTCTCAGCGTTTGGAGTAACCCTGCTTACAATCGGATATAAACCGCTTATGTCGCCTATTGTTAAAATAAGCGGGTTATCACTTGGTCTTCCCTTTGCCTCATAAATTTTTTTGCACGCCTGTTCATCAAGCCCGTTTGCGCCAAGGCCATATACCGTTTCCGTAGGAAAAGCCACCAATCCCCCGTTTCTGAGGATTTCAGCGGCTTCTCCAAGAATGTTCATATCCGGATTTTCAATATCAACTTTTACAAGTTTAGTATTCATAATTACAGATTAGCTCCGCAGCATTTTTTGTATTTTTTACCGCTGCCGCAGGGACAGGGGTCATTTCTTCCGATTTTAGGGCCGTCATTGACAACTGTACGGGCATTTTTCTGCTCCTTATAAAGAGTCTTTCTTTCGTCCTCAGTGTAAATATTATCCCACTGGGGAAGCGAATAAAGATGCTCCGCCTTGTACTCAACCATCTTTTTGTAAAGCTTATCGAACTCTATATGGAGTTTAACATCTGAATCAGCCGTAAGCTCATTAACATCATAGGGTTCAGGAAGCACATCATTGATACCGTCAACAAATGCGACAGCCTGCTCGTCCGTCATATTAAATTTCTCAGCGATTTCGGAAATCTTATATTCCATATCCGTAACCTTTTCGCCGAGTATATACTCATAGATTTTCTGCTCAAGAGGAAGATATACATCCCATACAGCGTCTACACTCTGTCCTTTCTGTGTAAAAGCCTTTTTCATCCATTCTTCATATAAGCTCATCTTATATTCTCTCCTTGTCAACACAATTTATGATTTTTAAATCACACGCTTATGAAATAATAATATATTTTCTCTTTTATTGCAACAAAAATATATAAAATCCTTAAGCCTCGGCCGACTGGAGCTCCTCAATCTGTCTTTTAACAATAATAATCTCAACTCCGCACTCCTTAAGAACCTTTTCGATTCTTCCAAATTCTGACTCGGTTATTTTTTTACTTTCTAAAAACTTAACCGGAGGCTCTCCAAGAACTATTTTGGTAATATTGTATTCCTCAATAAAATTCCCGATTGACGACGCTACGTTCTCACTGCAAAGCATATGAACCATTCCGCCCTTATCGCTGCCATACTCGAAAAGTCTCTCCAAAAGCATAGGCGTATCAGCATTGTTGAATATGCTCGTTCCCTTGTTTACGTGAAGTATATGAAGCTCTGCGTTAAACTTATCCGCCACCTCGGCCGCTGTGTCTATAAGCCTTTCCGAATTGTACTGTGCAGTTATGCACGCTACCACTTTATCTGTCCCGACCGGTGCGGCCGCGTCAAAATCTCTAACCATTAGCAATTCCTCCTGTATAAAATCTCAATCTATATTCACAACTGGTAAATTTCTTTTTTTATTTTACATGTATATTTTAGCACAGTAATTTGAAATAATATTGAACACATCATTAAAAATTTCTTAATATACTATAAGATAAAATGAAGAACCCTGTTAAATTGCATTAAAACGCAGTTCAACAGGGTTCTTTTTTATGAATTTTGATTATTTACAAATCGTTTATTTATAATTTTCAAAGCTTATAGACTCTATTACAACATCCGTTACCGGCTTATCATTTTCTCCCGTTTCAACTCCGGCTATTGCGTCAACAACATCCATGCCGTCAAACACCTGTCCAAATACGGTGTGCACATAATCAAGATGAGGCGTTCCCCCGTTTTGGTTATAAAGCTCCTTAGCCTTGTCAGAATAGTTTACCTTAACAAGCTTTTGTGTTTCACTGTTAAAAAGGACATTATCTGTGCCGTACTCCTTGGCAAGCCCGTCCACATAATCAAAATAGCCCTCCTGAATATCAGACTTCTGCACAATAAAGAACTGGCTTCCGTTTGTATTCATTCCGCTGTTGGCCATTGAAAGCGCCCCGCGGAAATTATAGAGGTTCGGAGAAAACTCGTCCTCAAAGGGCGCGCCGTAGCTGCTTTCACCGCCTGTTCCTGTTCCGGTAGGGTCTCCGCCCTGTATCATAAAGTCATTTATAACCCTGTGGAATATAATTCCGTCATAGTAGCCTTCCTTAGCGAGGGTTTTAAAGTTTTCAACCGCCTTAGGCGCTTCCTCCTCGAAAAATTTAACCTTAATGTCGCCCATATTCGTATGGATAACGGCTATTTCCTCGCCCTCTGCCGGAGGATCGAGCTGTGTTATTTCTGTCCCCTGTGTAGCCAGATTGTCAAGATACGCCTGATAAGCCTTCTCTTCCTCAGTCAGCTCAGAATCATCCGTCTGGCCTGACTGGTCTTTATTTGACTGTCCGCTGCCGGATGTATTTGATGTGGAACAGCCTGAAAGCGCCAATACAGCGCATACAGACAAAGCTGATATAGTTTTTAAAGCATTAAATTTCATTTTTCTTCCTTTCCGTCAATTCCGGCCGCCTTGTCGATTTCCTTTATTATAAGGTCGACTCCGTTGGCTGCGCCGCTATTTTCCATAGACTTTACATATTTTTCCCTGTTGCTGTACAGGTCTCTTATTTCAATTTCAATTTTTTCGATTTCTTCTTCCTTTAGCACCTTGGCAAACCCCTGATTTTCAAAGGATTCAGCGTTTAATATCTGGTCTCCCCTGCTGGCGTTGGTTGAAAGCGGTATAAGCAGACATGGCTTTTTAAGCGCCAAGAATTCAGAGATAGAGTTGCTTCCAGCTCTGGATATTATGACATCTGCAGCGGCAAATATATCCTTGAGCTCCTCATTAACATACTCAAACTGTTTATAGCCCTTTGTTCCTAAAAGCTTCTGGTCAAGGTTTCCCTTTCCGCAGAGATGAACTATCTGGAAATCCCTAAGAAGAGATGGAAGCGCGGCGCGCAGAGCATTATTTATCTTAACCGCCCCAAGGCTTCCTCCCATAGAAAGTATTACGGGCTTGCTTCTGTCAAAGCCGCAGTAATCAAGTCCCCTTTTGGCGCTGCTGTTAAAAAGCTCCTTCCTTATGGGTGAACCCGTATATACGCCCTTCTTTCCCTTGATATACTTTACTGTTTCGGGAAATGTAGTGCACACCGTTTTGGCGTAGGGCATGGCCAGCTTATTAGCAAGCCCCGGCGTCATGTCAGATTCATGCGCCACAACCGGTATTTTGAGCTTCCCCGCGGCTATTACAACAGGTACTGCCACAAAGCCTCCCTTTGAAAATACTACGTCCGGATTTATTTCCTTAAGCACCTTTTTCGCATCTGAAATGCCTCCTATAACACGGAAGGCGTCCTTGATATTTTCTTTTGAAAGATACCTTCTGAGCTTACCGCTTCTTACGGAATAAAACGGAATGCCCTCCCGCTCTATCAATTCATGCTCTATACCGTTTTCGGTACCGACATAGCTGATTTCCCAGCCTTCTTTTTGGAGCTCCGGAATAAGCGCAATATTAGGCGTAACATGTCCGGCAGTGCCTCCGCCGGTCAAAACTATTTTTTTCACTGTTAATCCTCTCCAATTTTTGTATTTCGATTTCACTATAATATCAGAAAAACATTTTCAGTTCCATATAAAAAATAAATTTTAAAGAATTCGTCACAATTGGGGCCCAGCCGCATATAGTTTTTAAGAAGGAGTGATTGCATGTATCCATATAATACAAGAAAAGACGATGAACCCGTTTCAGACGCAAAGCTCGTAATATCCGCTGACACTCAGACAATCGCCGATATGTTGGTTGACGCAATCAATGACGAGGCTGGAGACTATAAAAAATATACTGACCTCTCGCAGTCAATCAGCGATGCCGAGGATTCGGAAACAGTTAAATCCATGTCCTATGATGAGTTTAAGCATAAGCGTATTTTCGAAGAAATTTATCACGCTCTGACTGGAAACGACGCACCAGAGGCCAATACAGAAAGCTGGACGCCAGGCGAAAATTTGATTGCCGAGCTAACTGACAGCCTGTTTGCCGAGCTTGAGGCTGTAGAGATGTACAGGGAGCTCATGTCAGCCTTTGAAAGCACAATGATAAGAGACATGATATTTGAGGTTATTACCGACGAGCAGGCCCACGCCGATATTATTAACTACCTGTTAGCCAAAAACAGAAGCAAATAGCTTAAAAGCGGTTTCTCAGCGAAACCGCTTTTAAGCTATTTTAAATTAAGTTCTACCGTTACCTTAGTTCCCTTTGGCTTATTATGAGCCACCTTAAATTTTCCTCCGTTCTGCTCTACTATGCGTCTGCACATAAAAAGGCCGACTCCGCTTCCTCCTTTTTTGGTCGTATAAAAAAGCTCTCCTATTCTGGCTATATCCTTGTCTGATATACCGCAGCCGCTGTCAGCAATAACTACGGCTACGCGCTTCTGCCGTATTTTAATTTCCGCTGTTATTGTATCACCCTGTTGGGTAGCCTCAACTGCGTTTTTAATGAGATTTTCAAACAGGCTCTCTAAAAGCTCAGACTTGCAGTTCACTGCAGCATCCTTAACCTTGCTTTCAAACTTAAACGTCCTGTCGCATGAAGACTCGTATTTATTAATAATTTTCCCGACGATAGCCACAACGTCACTGTCTGTTTCCCTGCTTGCCTTTTCAGCGTTTTTTATGTATTCCATATTTTCCTGAATTAAATTATTGATTTTTTCTATACAGGCATAAACTGTTTCAAAGCTTTTAGTGTTTTCACTTTTATTTTCAAGTTCTATCAGCTGAACGTTTGCCTTAATTACCGCAAGGGGATTTTTAATCTCATGTGCGAAAAAAGCCGCCTGCTCCGCATAGTTTTCTGCCGTAGAATTATCCATATTTCTTCCTCCCTTAATCTTCCAGCTTATAATATATTTTATTGCCAAGCGGGCCTAAGCACAATGCTTTTTTATACACAAAATAAACTATTTATCGTCAAAATCCGCCAAAAGTTTACAAAAAATTCACATTAAAAAGAACTAATTAAACAATATAAGCTTCTATTTGCTATAAAATTATGTTAATATAATATGTAAATAGTCTAAATGATTGGAGGGATAGTTATGAAATGGACAGAAGAATTGAAAGAGAATATTTCAACGGCTGAGGAACTGAGAGCCTGTATTCCAGTAAGCAAAGACGACAATATAGAGGATGTTGTATATAAGTTTCCTGCCTCAATACCAGAATATTATTTGTCACTTATTGATGCAGACGATCCACATGACCCCATAAGGAAAATGAGCGTTCCTTCAAGCGGAGAGCTTGCTGAAGGCGGCACCTTTGACACAAGCGGAGAGAGCTCAAACACTGTTTTGAAAGGAATGCAGCACAAATACGCAAGGACTGTGCTTATACTTTCTACAAACAAATGCGCCATGTACTGCAGATACTGCTTCAGAAAAAGAATGGTTGGCTCCACAGAAAGCGAAATTGCCGATAACCTTGACGATATCTTCGCTTATATTAAAGAGCATACGGAAATTACGAACGTGCTTATATCAGGAGGAGATTCCTTCCTGCTTGAGAATGAACAGATTGAAAAATATCTTTCGGCATTGTGCGAAATTGACCATCTGAACTATATCCGTTTCGGCACAAAAACTCCTATTGTGCTTCCCAAAAGAATTACAGAGGACAAGGAGCTTTTGGATATACTTAAAAAATACAGCGCCAAAAAGCAGATTTATGTGCATACTCAGTTTAACCATCCAAGTGAGATTACTGAAAAATCCACAGCCGCTGTTAAATGCCTTATAAACGCGGGAGTAATGATTAAAAACCAGGCTGTGCTTTTAAAGGGTGTAAACGATGACCCTGAGATACTTTCCAAGCTGTTTATGAAGCTTACGTCAATTGGTGTAATACCCTATTACATTTTCCAGTGCAGGCCTGTATCAGGTGTAAAAAACGACTTTCAGGTTCCTCTTTTAAGAGGCTATGATATAGTTGAAAAAACAAAGAAGCTGTTAGACGGAAACGCAAAATGCTTCCGCTACGCAATGTCTAACATCAACGGTAAGGTTGAGGTTTTAGGCAAAATTGACAATACCATGATATTTAAATATCATCAGGCCAAAAATATAGAAGACAGCGGCAGAGTATTCCAAAGGGTTCTTTCTGAGGATGACTGCTGGGTTATATAATTATCGAAAGGATTTGATTTAGTTGGATAACTGTATTTTCTGCAAAATAATTTCTGGGGATATTCCATCTGCAGCTATTTATGAGGATGACGAATTTAAGGCTATACTGGACAGATTTCCAAGCAATCCCGGACATGTTTTGATTTTACCTAAAAAACACTATTCAGATATATTTGAAATAGATGAGGAAACCGCAGGAAGGCTGTTTAAGCTTGCTGTTAAGGTAGCTAAAAATATGAAGGAGGCCCTTGGATTAGAGGCCATGAACCTTGTACAGAACAATGGCAGTATGGCCGGCCAAACTGTACATCATTTCCACCTTCATCTTATTCCAAGATATAAGGACGATAAGGTTCAGGTTAAATGGGAGCAGCTCGATTTGACTGATGAACAAATTGCCGCAATGCAGGCAAAACTGAAAATGTAATTTAAAGAGGGTAAGATTTTGTTCTTACCCTCTTCCTTTGACCATTTTTCAAATACCAGTCATATATATTTTCATATATCTTGTCGGCCTATTTAAGTATATGACCATATTTTAATATTCAGTCACACCTATGCACCCTATAAAGTTAAGGTTTTTCAAGCCTTGCACCTTCTCTTTGTACAACAAGAGAGGAAATTCTGTTAGCCTCCGTTAATGCCTCAGCTAGTCCTCTGCCAAGCTGTCTTTGCGCGATGAAGGTTCCGATGTGCGAATCTCCGGCTCCTATTGTGTCAACAACCTCAGCCTTAAACGCAGGCACCTCATACCAAATTCCGTCATCGTGAGACAGACAGCAGCTTCCGTTTTCCCCGTCAGTAATTACAACTGTGTTATTGGTTAATTCCATAAGAAGCTCAGCAGCCTTTTTAATGGAGTCTGTTTTTGTAAATGTAGTCGCTTCAGTCTTATTTACGTGAAGTATTGGTCTAAGTGAAAATATCCTGCTAAGCTTGGATTTCTCAATTTCATTTATTCTAGGTCCCGGTGCAAAATATACAGGTATCTCAGACTCTCTTAAGAAGTTTATTACAATATCCCCTGTATGTTCTTCCATTTCAAGTCCGCATATGTAAGCGCAGTCAAAGTCTGCGGGATTAAGCTTGTCACACCACTCTTTTTTAAATCTGTATTCAGCGCCATGCTCACATATAAAGGTACGTTCACCCCCGTCCTCGACAAGGCAGTAGCAGCAGCCATTAGGTTCTTCAGGATTTAATTCCGCTCTCTCAACATGCATTTTTTCAAGCTCTTTTCTTATATAATCTGCGTATATACCGCTGCCGGTTGGAGAAAACAGAAGATATGGCACATTAAAGTAGGCTATGGCCTGTGATACATTAAACGCGCAGCCTCCCATTGACATCTTCTGCCACCTTACATTTACATCTCCGCCTGTTGTCGGAATTTTGTCCAGTCTGATTATTATGTCAGCTACAGTAGAGCCAATTACTAAAACCTTTTTCATATGTATCCCTCAAAACTTGTTTTTCTTAAATTATAATATTTTATTGTAATATAAGCAATACTGCCGGATATAAAAGAAACAGCCCTCTTATACGGAGGGCTGTTTGTTATTATTCGTTCCGTTCCTTTTCGTCGTATGAGAGATACGCTCCATGCGAAGCGTCAGTGGCAAGCTCCTGGAAAAATCTAAGAGCGCCTTTATTTTTATTCTCCCTTGGCTTCCAGCTTTTCCTCCGTTCAGCCAATATCGCTTCCATTTCCTCCGCTGTTTTTTCAACACCTGCCACTCCGACTACCTCAAGCCTTCTGTTTGGTATGTCAATATGTATCAGGTCGCCTTCCTCTACAAGCGCTATTGGTCCTCCTGAAACGGCTTCAGGAGAAACATAGCCTATGGCCGGTCCTCTGCTGGCGCCTGAAAATCTTCCGTCCGTAACAAGCGCTACCGTCGAAACAAGCTCCGGCATATTAAATATTGCCTCAGTAGGCTTAAGCATTTCAGGCATTCCGCTTCCCTTAGGGCCTTCATATCTAATTATAACTACATCCCCCGGCTTTATCTCACCGTGATATATTGCCTCACTTGCCCTGTCTCCGCTTTCAAATATTCGTGCCGGCCCGGTATGAACATGCATTTTAGGGTCAACAGCGGCATGCTTTACAACGCTTCCCTTAGGTGCGAGATTTCCTTTAAGTATAGCAGTGCCTCCATCCTTTTTATATGGTTCGGCTACAGAATGAATAACATCTCTGTATTTTACACCATAATTGCTTAAATAGCGTTCTGCTGTTTTGAAGTATCCTGATTTTTCAAGTATATCAAGATTTTCTCCTATTGTTTTTCCGGTTACAGTCATACAGTCAAGATGGAGATAATCGCTGATTTCACGCATAACAGCCGGAACTCCGCCCGCAAACCAAAGGAGCTGTGTCGGCCATTTTCCGCTGGTTTTAAGACTTGTAAGCACCGGAATTTTTCCATGTATTTCATCAAAAAGCTCTAAATCAATTTTTATGCCGAGCTCATGAGCTATGGCCGGTATATGCAGTGTGGCATTTGTAGAGCCGGAAACCGCGCCGTGTATCATAATAGCATTCTCAAATGCTTCCCTTGTCATTATTTTATCCGGAGTAAGATTCATTTCAATCAGACTTTTTACCTGAGCACCAGCGTCAAAAGCCATGTGTTCAATCCTGTTCATTGATGCCGGCATCAAAGCTCCCGAAGGCAGGGACATACCAAGCGCCTCGCTTACAACCTGCATTGTGCTGGCTGTTCCCATGAACTGGCACGCTCCGCAGCTTGGACAGCTATTTACCTGCTCTCTAACCAAATCATCTAGGCTTACCTTTCCCTGGTTCCAGAGCTCGCCATAATAGTACATATCTACAGAATGCTGGTTTTCAGGACCAGGGAGCATTGAGCCTCCGCAAATATGCAGGCCAGGCATATTAAGTCTTGCCAGTGCAATAAGATGTGCCGGTATTGATTTATCACAGCTTGAAATTAATGCTATGCCGTCAAATGGTGCCGCCATTGCGTGTATTTCGGTCATCATTGCTATCATTTCCCTTGACACAAGAGAATAGCTCATGCTGCCGTCTCCCATTGCAATACCATCGCACATATCAGTAACGGTATAATTGGCCGGTTTACATCCACATGAATAAAGTCCCCTGGACGCAAAGTTTGAAAGCTTATCCAAATGATAGCTTCCAGGATGACTGTCGCCAAATACACTGTCTACAAGAACCTGCGGCTTACTTAGGTCGTTTGGAGTCCAGCCGGTACCCATTCTGAGCGCGTCCCCCTGTGTATTTACGCGGCGCATATCTTGACTTTTCATAATATGTTCCTCCTTTTTAAATAAGTATTTCGTATACTGTATATTAAAATTATACAAACGTCATTCTATATTGTCAACCACAATATTACATAAAAAGACATAGCATATTTAGTGATATTAGTCAAATAAAAAAGCCCTTCCATAAGGAAGGGCAAATATTACTTTACTGAGCAGCTTTCTCAGCTTTACGTTTTGCGATAGCGTCTGTTAACTTAGGTATAATAGCTTTAACATCGCCAACGATACCAAGGTCAGCTACATCAAATATAGGAGCTGTATCGTTTAAGTTAATAGCTACTATATACTCAGCGCTTTCCATACCAGCAACGTGCTGGATAGCGCCTGAGATACCGCATGCCATATAGAGGTCAGGGCGAACAGTTTTACCTGTCTGACCAACCTGACGGTCTTTTTCAATCCAGCCTGCGTCAACGTTTGCTCTTGATGAAGAAACTTCTCCGCCAAGTACGTCAGCAAGCTTCTGGAGTTCACCGAAGAATTCAGGAGAACCGATACCACGTCCGCCGGATACAAGAACCTTAGCTTCTGTAATATCAACTTTCTTCTTATCTTCTTTAACAACCTCTCTTACAACAACGTTCATATCAGCTGCTGTTAAATCAACCTTAAAATCTACGATTTCGCCTGTCTTAGCTTCATCTCTGGGAAGAGCTTTCATAACGCCGGGGCGAACTGTAGCCATCTGAGGTCTGTGGTCCTTGCAGACGATAGTAGCCATGATGTTTCCGCCGAATGCGGGACGTGTCATGAGAAGTAATTTTGTATCGGGCATTGCCTCGATTGTGCCGATATCAAGCTTTGTACAGTCTGCTGTAAGGCCTGTATGTACTCTGGCTGATACACGGGGAGCAAGGTCACGGCCGATTGATGTTGCGCCGTAAAGCACGATTTCAGGGTCGCTTGCTTTAATTACTTCATATAATGCTTTTGAATAAGGCTCTGTTACATACTCTGCAAGCATAGGATCGTCAACAACGATAACCTTATCGGCACCGTGTTTAACAAGGATATCTGCCTTGTCTTTAATGTTGCTTCCTAATAATACAGCAACAACCTTCTGTCCTAAATCAGCTGCAAGTTCTGTAGCTTTACCGATAAGCTCTATACTAACCTTCTGGATATTTCCGTCTCTCTGTTCTGCTAATACGTATACATCTTTACTCATTAGCCTACCATTCCTTTCTAAAATTATTAGTCTTTGAGTCAGCTTTTCCTTAGATAATGTGTTTTTCTTCTAACTTAGCTACGATAGTTTCAACAGCTTCCTCAGCTGAAAGGTCTTTGTAGTAAAGTCCTTTGCCTTTAGCCTGTTTTGTGAATGACTGTTTAACGTTTGTAGGAGAACCCTTAAGACCGATATTAGCCATATCAACTGTGTCCTTAAGTTCTTCAAGAGTCCAAACCTTAACTTCTTTTTCTCTGTAAGCGTCGAAGATACCATGTACTGTCATGTATCTAGGTGTAGCCAACTCAGCTAATGCTGTTATAAGGCAAGGTGTTTTTACTTCGATAACGTGATATCTGTCTTCAAACTGTCTTTTTACAACGAGCTTATCATCGCTTGCTTCCATAATTTCCTCTGCATATGATACCTGAGGAATTCCAAGATGCTCTGCAATCTGAGGACCAACCTGTGCTGTATCACCATCGATAGCCTGACGGCCTGTGATGATTACATCATAGTCAACCTTCTTTAATGCAGCAGCGATTGTTGAGGATGTAGCCCATGTGTCAGCGCCGCCGAATGCTCTGTCCGTTACAAGGATAGCTTCATCGCAGCCCATAGCAAGAGCTTCTCTTAAAGCGGCGTCAGCCTGGGGAGGTCCCATAGATATAACTGTAACTGTTCCGCCTACTTTTTCTTTTAACTGTAAAGCAGCCTCAATACCTGCTTTATCATCGGGATTTATTATACTGGGAACACCATCTCTGATGAGTGTATTTGTTTTGGGATCAAGCTTAACTTCTGTGGTATCAGGTACCTGTTTTGCACAAACAACTATTTTCATTGTCTTACTCCTTCCGCATATTTATATTCTAGTTTCATAAGAATTCATATCGCAAATATTATGTAGAAAATTATTTACCTACTTTCAAATGGCCTGCGATAACCATCTTCTGAACTTCACTTGTGCCTTCGTAAATCTCAACGATTTTAGCGTCACGCATCATTCTTTCAACGTGGTACTCTCTCATGTAGCCGTAACCGCCGAATAACTGAACGCATCTTCTGGTTACGTCTGAACCAACTGTAGCGCCGTAATATTTACCCATACAAGCATATAATCCGAAAGGAAGACCCGCGTCTTTTGTGCAGGCAGCTCTGTAAATAATAAGCTGAGCTGAATCTACTCTGGTCTTCATGTCAGCGATTTCAAACTGTGTATTCTGGAATGAACCGATTGTTCTGCCAAACTGTTTTCTCTGGCTTACATATTTAAGAGTCTCTTCAAGAGCGCCCTGTGCAATACCAAGACCAACAGCGCCAACGCCGATACGTCCGATATCAAGTGTCTGCATTATCATCTTGAAGCCGTCGCCCTCTCTACCGATAAGGTTTTCCTTAGGAACGATACAGTTATCAAAGATAAGGTCAGCAGTTGCCGAAGCACGGATACCCATTTTCTTCTCATGTTTACCAATTGAGAAACCGGGTGCATCAGCAGGGATAACAAGGATTGACATTCCTTTGTTGCCTTTTGATTTATCAGTCATAACAACTGTTGTATAATATTTAGCTTCGCCAGCGTTTGTGATGAAGCATTTTCTACCATTAACTACATAGTGGTCGCCGTCAAGGTAAGCCTTTGTCTGCTGCATAGCAGCGTCGGAGCCAGCACCAGGCTCTGTAAGACCCATAGCGCCGATAGCTTTACCTGTAAGCAGTTCGGGAAGGAATCTCTGTTTCTGTTCTTCAGTACCAAAATTGTAGATAGGCCATGCGCAAAGTGAAGAATGAGCAGCCATTCCTGATGTTACGGATGCGCTGTATTTTGAAATTTCCTCAATAGCCATAACATATGCAAGGTAATCTCCGCCCTGTCCGCCGTATTCCTTCGGATACTGGATACCTAAGAGACCTGCAGGACCAAGCTTATCCCATACTTCTTTGGGGAATCTTTCTTCTTCGTCAATATCCTGCATTATGGGCTTAATTTCGTTCTCTACGAACTCTCTTACCATTTGTCTGAATAACAGGTGTTCTTTTGATAACGTAAAATCCATTAATACTTCCTCCTTTATTTTGTAAGAAAATTTAAATCATCAAACGAATTTGATGTTATAAAAAATTTAGCAGAACAAAATTTCCCCGACTGCGACAATTGTTCCGCTTATTTTTTAAATTGTGAAAGATTTCGGCATATGCGCATACGCATGCATTATTGATAATCTTTCATATAAACATATATTATACCGCTGTTAATTATATGTCAATGTTTTTGTTACACAAAAATCAAAGTTTTAGCTGGAAACTGTCCCTATAAACAGCTAATATTTTTGTATATCTTCAATATATTTGTCAATCAAAAACATCTGTGTATTCGTCAAAATAACCCTTTAAATCATTTTGCAACAATTATATTCACAATTGTTATATGAGTTTTGCTCCATACAGCTTTTTGTATACAAGCCTTCCGCCCATTCTTTTGCTCTCCATTAAGCTAATTTCATTAACAATCATTCCCTCAAAATCCGGTTTGAATTTCTCCAAAGCGACTTTTTTACTGCTAAAAAACGAAATTTCCCTCGCAAGTGTAATATGAGGGGTAAAAGAAGCCCTTTCACGTTTAAATCCCTGCTTGGTGAGGTTTCTTTCCAGCGTTTCATGTAGTCTGACAAGCTCCCTGCTTTTATCTGCTCCAAGCCATAAAATGCATCTTTCCCCCCTGTCAAAATAACCAACCCTGTCAAAATTGAGCTTAAAGGCACGGTTAGCGGCAGCGGTGGAGGCAATAGCCTCCGCAGCATATTCCAAATCCTCGGAAGCTATTTCACCAAGAAAGTGAAGCGTAAGGTGAAGATTGTCGGTGTCTGTAAATGTGCCTCCCCTTTTTGCCTCACCCTTGATTTTATTTTGAAGCTCAGAAATACTGCGTTTAGTGGCGGTATCAAATTCAATTGCTATAAATGTTCTCATAACGTACTCCTTTATTACAAAAAGACTGTATCCGTACGACGAATACAGTCTATGTTCTTTATCTGTTCATTACTCTTAAAGCGGTCTCAACAACGTTGTCAACGGTGAAGCCGAATTTATCAAAAAGCTGTCCGGCAGGAGCTGACGCTCCGTAACCATGCATTGATATAACCTCTCCGTCAAGTCCTGTGTATTTATACCAGCCGAAGTCGCTTGCGGCTTCTACTGCAACTCTCTTTCTTACAGCGGAAGGAATAACGCTTTCCTTATATTTATCTGACTGCTCCTCAAATATTTCCCATGAAGGCATACTGATAACTCTCGCGTCAACGCCTTTTTCCTGAAGGATGTCCCAAGCCTTATAAATAAGCTCAACCTCTGAGCCTGTTGCCATAAGCAGAATGTCGGGAACCTTATTTTTACTGTCCTTAAGGACGTAAGCTCCCTTAAGAGCGTTCTTTCCTGTTCCGTCAAGAAGAGGAAGGTTCTGTCTGGAAAGGATTATGCCTGTAGGGCTTCCTGTCCTTGTAAGCGCCAGATACCATGCTGCAGCGGTCTCCCTTGAATCACACGGACGGATTACAGTATAGTTAGGCATACTCCTTAAAGCAGCAAGCTGTTCTACAGGCTGATGTGTAGGCCCGTCCTCGCCTACTCCTATACTGTCATGCGTGAATATGCTGACTACCGGCAGTCCCATAATAGCTGACATTCTAAGACCAGCCTTCATATAATCACTAAACACAAAAAATCCCGCGATATAAGGGCGGAGACCTCCGTGAAGATACATACCGTTTGCGATTACAGTCATTGCAAATTCTCTTATGCCAAAATGCATATTTGAGCCTGCCCTGTTTTCAGGCGAATAATACTCCCTGTCCTTCATTACGCTTTTGTTTGAAGGAGCGAGATCCGCAGAGCCGCCCATAAGGTTGGGAACAACCTTTGAAAGCTTATTGAGAACCTTTTCGGAGGAAGCTCTTGTTGCTATTGTTCCCTCATAGCTCCAATAATCCTCGTCCTTGAGAAGGTCAACAGGAAGCTTACTGCTGTGCCAAGCCTTCCACTGGGCTGCCATTTCAGGATATTCCTTGCCATAGGCTGCAAACAGCTTTTTCCAATCCTTTTCAGCCTTTGCGCCTTCCTTTGTTATTTCTTCAATATGCTCCTTAACCTGCTTGGGAACATAGAAATCCTTTTTATATTTCCAGCCAAGGTTTTCCTTAGCCAGAGCAATTTCATCAACGCCGAGAGGTTCGCCGTGCGCTGAGGCCTTGCCCTGCTTATTGGGCGCGCCGAAGCCTATTTGTGTGACAACCTTTATAATTGCCGGTCTTTCGGCATCCTTCTTAGCCTCTTTTATAGCGGCGTCAACAGCGTCTATATCATTGCCGTCTTCGACAGTAATTGTCTGCCAGCCATAGGCCTCGTAGCGTTTGAGAATATCCTCGGTAAATGATGTTTTAGTGTCGCCCTCTATAGTAATGTTATTGCAGTCATATAAAAGTATAAGCTTTCCAAGCTTTAAAGTGCCTGCAAGGGAAGCGGCCTCGCTGGCAACGCCCTCCATAAGGCATCCGTCTCCGCACAGAGCGTATGTGTAATGGTTTACAATATCATATCCGGGTTTATTAAACTCCGCCGCAAGGTGTGTTTCCGCAATTGCCATGCCTACAGCGGCGGCAATACCCTGTCCGAGAGGGCCGGAGGCAGTCTCAATACCTCGTGCCAAGTCATACTCCGGATGGCCCGGTGTATTGCTGTCAAGCTGACGGAAATTTTTCAGGTCGTCTATTGTTATATCATAGCCGAACACATGAAGAAGCGAATACCAAAGGGCAGAGCCGTGTCCTGCTGAGAGAACGAAACGGTCCCTGTCAGCCCATTCGGGGTCTGCCGGGTTCAGCTTCATATTTTTTGCCCATAAAGCGTAAGCAGCCGGAGCCGCGCCCATGGGAAGTCCGGGATGTCCGCTGTTGGCCTTCTGAATAGCCTCAACGGATAAAAACCTCAAAGTGTTCACACATAACTGGTCAATGTTCATTTCTAACCCTCCTGAATTATTTCTTAGGTACGCCTTCCCAGTCCTTAAGGAATCTTTCAATTCCAATATCAGTAAGCGGATGTTTTGACATTTGTGTGATTACGTTGAATGGAACTGTTGCAATATCACAGCCAATACGCGCCGCATGTGTAACGTGAAGGGGATTTCTTATGCTTGCGGCTATTATTTCAGTCTCGATACCCTGTACGTTGAATATATCCACGATTTCTTCAATAAGCTCCATACCGTCGCTTCCTACATCATCAATTCTTCCGATAAAGGGGCTGACATATGTCGCGCCTGCCCTTGCTGCAAGAAGAGCCTGGGCTGCCGAGAAAATAAGAGTAACGTTTGTTTTTACTCCCTCTGCGCTTAAAATTTTAACAGCCTTAAGTCCCTCAAGCGTCATTGGGATTTTTATTACTATATTTTCATGGATTTTTACAAGCTCTCTGGCCTCTTTAACCATACCCTCATGCTCAAGGCTTATTACCTCTGCGCTGATAGGTCCGTCAACAATTGTCGTTATTTCCTTTACTACCTCGACAAAGTCCCTGCCCTCTTTAGCTATAAGCGAAGGGTTTGTAGTAACTCCGCAGATAACTCCAAGCTCATTGGCCTCTCTTATCTGGTCAACATTGGCGGTATCGATAAATAATTTCATGTTGTGTCCTCCTGTTTTTTCATAACTCATTGGTTATTATCTGATATTCATACATAGTTATTTTAAATCACATGGTCATATAAATCAATGAAAAGTTGACAAAAATAATAACCATGCTATTACAGCATGGCTACTGTGCAAATTATATTATCAGTCCTTCAGCTCGGCGCAGTCCATTGGTTCGTCCCTCAGCATTTTCAGTCCGTGCTTAAGCGGCTCGCATATGGCTTCATAATTTTCCCTGGCTGCCTTCGGGCTGCCCGGAAGATTTATAATAAGCGACCTTTTTCTTATTCCAGCCGCCGCCCTTGACAGTATCGAACGGCTTGTAAATTTCATGGAAACCATCCTCATTGCCTCCGGTATTCCGGGAACTATTTTCTCGCAGACGGCAATTGTAGCCTCCGGAGTAACGTCCCTTGGCGCAAAGCCCGTTCCGCCCGTTGTGACAATAAGGGCAATATCCCTGGCCGATGCCTTCATAAGCGCCTCTGATATTTTTTCTTTCTCATCTGGTACTATCTCACATAAAACAACCTCATAGCCGTCATTTTCAAGCATTTCCCTGACAATGGGGCCTCCGGTGTCCTCCCGTTCTTTCCTGTAGCTTCTGTCGCTGACAGTGATTACCGCCGCAGTATACATAAAAACTCCTCCTTTATTCCAGCAGAAGAATATCCTTGGGGTCAATATACACACTTAAATACTTCCCTGCGATAACCTCCGCCGCTGTTTTTTTGTCCGCCTCAATTCTTACAGGCTCCGACCATGCCTCTGAATTTATGGGCCTTAGCATTATTATAGTCGAAAATACGTCTTCTATGACTCTTTCTATCACACCGTCAATTTTATTTTCTCCCGGCTCAAATGAAAAACAATGCGCCCGTATTCCAATATATTTTTCACCGTCGCCTACTGGCCTTGCTGTTTTAAGGCTGATATTAAGCCCCGGAACAAAAACCTGACTCTCCTCTTTTTTCCTTTCAAGGGCATAGATATTTTTACAGCCTGAAATCCCGGCGGCACCTACCGTTTTCGGGTTGTCTATAAATTCCTCCGTATTCAGAATATCCTCTGTCCGGCCGTCGCTGATAATGCATATGTTTCTGCAGTTCCTGTAGGCCTCATTTTTATTATGAGTAACCATAATGGACATTCCTCCGAAATTTTTTATTATATCGGAAACCGTCATTTCAAGCTTCCATCGCATATGGCTGTCTATTGCTGAAAAAGGCTCGTCAAGCAGTATCGCCTCCGGGCGGCTGGCAATAATCCTTGCAAGAGCGGTTCTCTGCTGCTGTCCTCCCGATATTTCATTCGGATACTTATTTTGCAGTCCGTCGAGATAAAAGTCTGCTATCAGTCTGTCCGCACTGCTATCACCGTCTTTAGCGGCAATGGCTATATTTTCTTTTACTGTCATATTGGGAAACAGAGCGTAATTTTGAAAAAGGTAGCCAACATTTCTTTTCTGCGGAGGAAGATTAATCTTTTTCTTAGAATCATAGAGTGTCCGTCCATCTAATATTATAACACCCTCGTCAGGCTTTTCTATCCCAGCAATACATTTTAAAGTCATACTTTTCCCGCTTCCCGACGCTCCTAAAAGCGCCAGTGACGAGTCTATCTCAAAGTCGGCATTAAGTGTAAACTGATGAAGTTTTTTTCTTATATTAACAATAAGCGCCATACTTACGCCTCCTCAGCCTTAGCTCTTTTCTCAAACAGGTTAAGAGCCACAAGCACAACAAATGATATAGCCAGATTTATAAACACCCATTTATAGGCCAAGGTATCGTTGCCCTCTCTCCACAGCTGATAAACTGTAGTGGAGATAGTTGCCGTCCTACCCGGTGTATAACCGGAAACCATGCTTGTAGCTCCGTACTCACCGAGTCCCCTGGCAAATGACAGCACAATCCCTGCCAGAAGTCCGTCCCGGCATCCGGGCATTAGTATTTTCCAAAAAATAAAGGTGTTTGAAAGTCCCAGTGTTTTTCCGGCGTAAATAAGACTCCGGTCAAAGGCCTCGAAGGAGCTTCTCGCCGTTCTGTACATAAGCGGAAATGTAACGATTATAACCGCCAGAATAGAGGCGTACCACGTCATCGTTATTTTGCTTCCCGTAAGCTCGAATATAAGTTTGCCTGCGGCACCGTTCATTCCTATGGTTTTCAGCAGAAAAAAACCTATTACCGTCGGCGGCATAACAAGGGGAAGTGTGAGAATACAGTCCAGCATCCCCTTTAACGCCCTTGGAAGCCGGGCAGCGTAATAGGCAAAAAAAATGCCTAAAAAGAACGTGACCGCTGTTGCTATGAGAGCTATCCTTATAGAATTGTAAAGGGGAAACCAGTCCATATTAACACCTCTTATTTTGCTGAAATAAAGCCTGCGTCCTCAAACACAGCAGTACAGTCGTCTGTCTTAAGATAATCAATGAACGCCTTTGCCGCATCCGGGTTTTTGCTGGTTTTTAATACCGCCGCGGGGTATGTTATCGCTTTATGGCTTCCATCAGGGGCCGCAGCTGCTATCTCAACCTTATCCGTTGTTGCGGCGTCCGTGCTGTAAACGATACCGCAGTCAACTCCGCCTTCCTCAACCTGAGCAAGAACCTCTCTTACATTTGTTCCGAAGGTTATTTTCTGTTCTGAATTAAGCTGGTCCCAAACACCCATATATGTAAATATTTCTTCAGAATACTGTCCAACGGGCACATCAGAGTTTCCAAGCGCTATAAGGCTGACCTTTTCGGTAGCTACATCGTCAAAGCTTTTTACATCTGCGGGATTTCCTACAGGCGTTATAAGGACAACGCTGTTTGATACGAGATTAAATCTTGTGTCTGTATCCACAAAGTCAAGCTTTTCCGGATTAGCTTCTGCGTCCTGTGCGGCGTCTAGCTGGTTCATCTGTTTCTGAGCGGCTGAAATAAATATATCGCAGTCGGCCCCCTCCTGTATCTGGGTTTTAAGAGTTCCGGAGGAATCAAAGTTATAAACGATATTCACATCTGGTTCAACAGCCTTATACATTTCAGCTATTTCATTCATTGTATCCGTCATGGATGCCGCGGCAAAAACAATAAGCTCCGTCTGCTGTGTATCCTCGTCCTCCTGTACAGGCTCCTTACTCGTTTCCGGCCCCTTTGATGAGCTTGAGCAGCCTGAAATCACACCTGCCGCAAGGACGGCAGACGCTATTAAGCACAAAATTTTTTTCATTTGTTTTTCCTCCCATTAATATTTTATTTGCCAAAGGGACAGACCGGATAGTGGCACTCACTGCAACCAAGGCATAATCCGCCGTTTCCTATTTTAACCACGTCTTTTTTCGTTACTTTTATTCCGGCCGCTATTTTAGGCAGAACAAGGTCGAATACTGTTGCCCCTGCGTACATAACGCAGCCCGGAAGCCCCATAACCGGCATACCGTTATCGTAATAGCCCAACAAAAACATTGCGCCCGGAAGCACTGGCGCCCCATAGGTAACTATTTCAGCTCCGCTGTTTTTGATTGCGCCCGGGGTGTTGTCATCAGGGTCTACACTCATTCCTCCCGTGCAGAGTATCATATCAAGCCCCTTTTTCTTAAGCTCCTCTATTGCCCTTTCAATATTTTCCATACCGTCGTCAACTACAATATGGCTTGTGACATCTATACCATAGGTCTTAAGCTTCTCTATAATAACCGGCGTAAAGGTATCCTTAATAATTCCTTTATACACCTCGCTTCCGGTTGTTATTACCCCAGCGTTTCTCAGTTTGTAGGGTGTTACTTTAAGAATAGGAGCGCCGTTAAATATTTCCTCAGCCTTTTTAAGTCTTTCCTCCTTTACAACAAGAGGTATTACTCTCATTCCAGCCAGCTTATCCCCTGCCCTGACGCCTGTGCCGCTGTGACGCACCGCAATCATTATGTCATCGATCATATTTATTTCGTCAAGGCGGTCTACATCCGCCTCAAAATATCCGTCGCACTGGGCAAAGGCCTCTAGCTTCCCCTCTTTTATTTCCGATGAAGGGCGTATATTTTCGCCGCCGCATATCCTGTACAGCCTTTTGGCCGCATCATTTTCGTGTACCATGCCGTCTTGCATTTCCCATACATAAAGGTGCTCCTTGCCCATTGAAAGAAGCATAGGTATGTCTTCTTCTGTAACCACATGTCCTTTCGCAAACTGGGCCCCTTTAAATTCTCCTCTTACTATCCTTGTAAGGTCATGGCAAAGCACATGCCCTACGGCGTCCTGGGTTTTTATAAGCTTCATCTACTCCGCCTCCAATACCGTTATCTTATCGCCCTTTTTGAGGGTTCCTCCCTTTTCTACAACCGCAAATATTCCCTCTGTCGGCATAACACATTTTCCGGTCTTTTTCTTAATTTCGCAGTCATTGTGGCATTCCTTGCCTATTTGGGTAACACATAAAATGCATTCACCTATCTTAAGCCTGCTTCCAACCGGCAGTGTTTTAAGGTCTATGCCAATAGTATTGATATTTTCCGCAAATGCACCCTTCTCAAAATCCATTCCCATATCTCTCATCTTATCAACGCTTTCCTCAGCAAGAAGGCTGACCTGTCTGTGCCAGTTTCCTGCATGGGCGTCTCCATCAATACCGCTTCCCAGCACAAGCCTAATGCTGTCAGCCTCATGCTTTACCGTTCCTTTTTTTTCGCTTATATTAACAGACACTACCTCTGCCATTTATAATCACCGCTCTTTCCTCCTGTTTTTTCCACAAGCGCTATTTCACCTATAACAATATCCCTTTGTATAGCCTTGCACATATCGTAAATTGTAAGCGCCGCGGCGGATACGGCTGTCAGCGCCTCCATTTCAACTCCTGTTTCGCCCTTGCATTTAACCGTGCTGAATATCTCTATGGAAGTTTCATTTACTGTAAAGCTTATATCAATGCCAGTGGTTATAACCGGATGGCACATAGGTATAATTTCAGACGTGCGTTTGGCAGCCATAATTCCTCCCACCTGGGCCACCGAAAGGACGTCCCCTTTTTTGACGCCGCCGCTTTTTATCATTTTAATTGTATCGGCTGACATATATACTGCGCCGTAGGCCCTAGCCGTTCTGGATGTTACGGCTTTGTCAGTCACATCCACCATCTGGGCCCTTCCCTGGCTGTTTATATGCGTAAAATCTTCCATAATTTCACCCTCAATCATATTTTTATTATTTTAGCATTATTCTTTTAAAAATACAACGGTTTTAAGCCGTTTAATGATAAAAATATATTTTTTATCGATTAACATTAAAAATCTATTGCAATACGTTAAAATAAGTGATATACTCAATTTATCAAAACCGGAGTTGATAAAATAAAATTCAGGAGGCTCGGCATGAAAAATTTAAACAGGCTCGCCATGACGGCGGCAAAAATACTTGAGGTGATACACTGGCTTGGTGCGGCGATTTCCGTCGCTGCCGCTGCTATGAGCATATTCGCACAAAATACCTTAGGTTCATTATTCAGCGGCTTTGCCGAAATTAATATCTATGGCTTTGAAATAAACCTGCTTAACTCGCAAGGTATGGTTAATATCATAGCACTGCGTACTTTTGCAGTGTATTCGCTAATAATTCTGTCTCTCATGGCTATGGTATTCAGAAACGTATATCTGATTTTTAAAACCGCTGAAGGCCGCACATGGTTTTCCAAGGGTGCAACCCCGTTTCAGCACGACATTACCAGAATGGTACGTGAAATAGGGATTTTCTATATATCGGTTCCTGTAATCGGGCTGATTATGAGCGTTATTGCACGAATGGTTATCGGATATGAGACTGCTGAAATCAGCATGAGTCTCAGCGGATTAATAAGCGGCATACTTATACTGTGCCTTTCTCAGGTATTCTCCTACGGAATGGAGCTGCAGAAGGACGTAGACGGGCTTTTATAGGAGGTTTGCAATGGGAAAAATTATACTGCACCTTGACAGAATGATGGTTGAGAGAAAAATGTCCCTGAACGAGCTTGCAGACAAGGTTGGAATTTCTAACGTGAACCTGTCAAAAATTAAAAATAACAAGGTAACGGCCATACGCTTCTCAACGCTTGCGGCAATATGCGAGGTGCTGGAGTGCGGGGCCGGGGACATTTTGGAATATACAGATGAAGAATAAAATGAAATACAAACAGGCGGCTTTGATAAATCAAAGCCGCCTGTTATGACGTATAATTATTTAATATTTATGGCTTTTCACTTTGTAGAGGCTTAGGTATCTAAACGCCCTTTGATGTCCTTCTTAGCATTTTGTAACGCGCCTACTCCTTGCCGTGGCTTTTCACTTTGTAGAGGCTTTGGTATCTAAACGCCCTTCGATATCCCTCTACGCATTTTGTAACGCGCCTACTCCTTGCCGTGGCTTTTCACTTTGTAGAGGCTTAGGTTTACTTTTTTGCTTTGCTTTCGCAGTAGATGCATCTATAGATGCCCTTTTCCCTATCCGTCAGCTTAAAGATATGAGGAAGCTCCTGCTCAACCGATGTTATGCATCTGGGATTTTTACATTTAATCACGCCTTTAATTCTTTCGGGAAGCTTAAGGCTCTTTTTCTCTATGGTCTTTCCGTCCCTGATTATGTTTACCGTAAGGCCAGGGTCAACATAACCAAGGACGTCAAGGTCAAGGTCTATCATGCTGTCTATTTTTATTATATCCTTTTTGCCCATTTTCTTGCTTGCCACATTTTTGATAATAGCAACAGAGCAGTCAAGCTTTTCCAGGCCAAGCACCTCATAAAGATACATACCCTTTCCTGACTTTATATGGTCGATAACAATTCCGTTTACAATTGAATCTATAGTCATTTTTAAGCCTCCATTCCAAGCAGTTTAAGAATAAGCGCCATTCTGATATATTTTCCGTTAAGCGCCTGTCTGAAATAGCAGGCTCTCGGGTCGTCGTCAACCGCAACAGAAATTTCATTTACCCTTGGCAACGGGTGAAGTATTCTCATTGACTCTTTCGCGTTAACAAGCTTTTCCGGAGTAAGAACATAGCTGTCCTTAAGTCTTATATAATCCTGCTCATTGAAAAATCTTTCTTTTTGAACCCTTGTCATATAGAGTATGTCAAGTTGGGGCATGGCGTCCTCAAGATTAGGGTTCTCAACATACGGTATTCCCTTTTTCTCTATTACGTCTACCTTTATATAGTCAGGAAGCTTCAGCTCATCAGGTGATATGAGCACGAATTTTATATTTTTATATCTTGACATTGCTGCTATGAGTGAATGGACGGTTCTGCCGAACTTAAGGTCTCCGCACAGTCCGATTGTAAGGTTGTCCAGCCTGCCCATCTCCCTGTGTATTGTGAGCAGGTCAGTAAGAGTCTGTGTAGGGTGATTGTGTCCGCCGTCGCCTGCGTTTATCACAGGAACATCGGATTTCATGGAAGCTACAAGCGGCGCTCCCTCCTTGGGGTGCCTCATAGCGATTACGTCCGCATAGCAGCTTACTACCTTAACCGTGTCTGAAACACTCTCTCCCTTTGCCGCTGAGGAGCTTGCAGCCTCGGAAAAGCCAAGCACACTGCCGCCAAGCTCAAGCATAGCCGCCTCAAATGAAAGCCTTGTCCTTGTAGAGGGCTCAAAGAAAAGAGTAGCCAGCTTTTTTCCGTGGCATATGTCCATATATTTATCGTGATTTGCAATTATATCGTCGGCAGTTGCTATAAGCTCCTCAATTTCCTCCGTTGTTAAATCCAAAATGTCTATTACGCTTCTCATTTTTTGCCTCCAATCCAGCTTTCATCATCGGGATTATTTCTGAAAGCAAGTATTCTGGCAACATCCTCCTTAGCAATATAGCCTTCCTCAGCGGCTGTCTCGGCCAAAACATCTAGGTTTGAAAGGCTGATATTTTTAACGTCGGCAGCCTCAAGCCTTTTTATTCCCTTTGCCATGCCGTATGTAAAAATGCTTGCTATACCAAGAACCTCCGCGCCGGCCTCTCTGAGAGCCTCGACAACCTCAACAGCGCTTCCGCCCGTTGATATAAGGTCCTCAATTACAACAACCTTCTGACCCTTTTCAAGCCTTCCCTCTATTCTGTTGTTTCTTCCGTGATCCTTTGCGCCTGAACGGACATAGCCCATAGGCATATTGAGAATATGTCCTGTAATCGCCGCATGCGCTATACCGGCTGTGCTTGTTCCCATAAGCACCTCACATTCAGGAAAATGCTCCTTTACTACCTGAGCAAGAGCGTTCTCAACGTCGTCCCTTACCTTTGGTGATGTGAGTGTAAGCCTGTTGTCACAGTATATAGGGCTTTTAATTCCGCTTGCCCATGTGAATGGCTCCTCCGGCCTTAAAAATACCGCTCCAATCGAAAGAAGGTCCTTTGCAATTAATTTCTGTATATTTTCCATTTTAAATTCTCCTTATCCGATAAATTCTTCTACACATCTCTCATATGCCGCAACGGGGTCAGCCGCCTGTGTTATAGGCCTTCCGACAACGATATAATCCGAACCTATTTCCCTTGCCCTGGCAGGAGTTGTTATTCTTACCTGGTCCCCTGCTTCGCTGTCGGCAAATCTTATTCCGGGAGTAACCGTAACAAAGCTGTTTCCGCACGCGTCATGTACCCTTTCAGATTCTAAAGGTGAGCACACAACTCCGTCAAGCCCTGCTGTTCTTGCGTTTTGGGCATAGTGCATTACAGTTTCCTCAAGGCTTTTATTTATGTAAAGCTCCTTCTGCATTCTTTCTTCATCAGTGGATGTGAGCTGCGTAACGGCTATAAGCATTGGCCTTGTGCCGTCGGCCCTTGTAAGGCCCTTAAGCGCCGCCTCCATCATGGCTATTGTACCCGCAGCATGGATATTTACCATATCTACGTCAAGTCCTGAAAGCACCTTCATTGCCTTCATAACCGTATTGGGAATGTCATGCAGCTTCAAATCAAGAAAAATCTTATGTCCTCTTTTTTTGATTTCCCTTACGATCTGCGGTCCCTCGGCATAAAAAAGCTCCATGCCTATTTTTACAAACGGCTTTTTGCCTGTAAATCTGTCAAGGAAAACAAAGGTTTCCTCAGCGCTGTTAAAATCACAAGCTATAATTACATCCTTACCCATCAGTGCGCACCTCCGATAATACTTTTTAAATCCTCTATTTTATATTTTTCCATAACCATTGGAAGCTCCTCGATTATATTTCTGCATGCGAACGGCTCAACGAGGTTAGCCGCGCCGACCTCGACCGCAGACGCGCCGGCCAGCATCATTTCTATTACATCCTCAGCGGTTGTAACTCCTCCCATACCTATTATGGGGATTTTTACGGCCTCATACACCTGGTACACCATCCTGAGCGCCACTGGGAATATCGCTGTCCCCGAAAAGCCTCCCATTTTATTTGCCACAACTGGCTTTTTAGTCTTTAAGTCAATTCTCATTCCAAGCAGTGTATTTATCATGCTTATTCCGTCTGCCCCTGCATCCTCACAGGCTTTGGCAATCTGCACTATATCGGTTACATTGGGACTAAGCTTTATATAGACAGGCTTTGACGTTACGGCCTTTACGGCACTTGTAACCTGTGCGGCCGCCTCTGCCGATGTACCGAAGGCCATGCCTCCGTTATGAACGTTCGGACAGCTCACGTTTACCTCTATAATACCTACCTGCTCTTCCTTATCTATTCTTTCACAGCAGTAAGCGTACTCGTCAACCGAGAAGCCGCTGATGTTTGCTACAACCTTTTTATTAAAGCACTTTTTAAGCTTCGGAAGCTCCTCTGAAATCACCCTGTCTATACCGGGGTTCTGCAGTCCCACAGAATTTATCATTCCAACGGGGCATTCGGCTATTCTAGGAGTTGGATTTCCGAAACGAGGCTCCCTGGTTGTGCCTTTAAAGGAGAAGCTTCCCAAAATATTTATGTCATAAAGCTCGGCAAACTCATAGCCATAGCCAAAGGTACCGCTGGCGGGGATAATCGGATTGTCAAGCTCAAGTCCGCTCAATGTGACCTTTGTATTTACCATATTATCTCCTCCTTTTCCAGAACAGGTCCGTCCTTGCATATTCTTTTATTTCCGTATTTTGTTTCACAGCTGCAGCCCATGCACGCGCCGAAGCCGCAGCCCATTCTTTCCTCAAAGCTGAACTGCCCGCTTGTGCCTATTGTATTATATACAGCCTTAAGCATTGGCTCCGGTCCGCATGTGTAAACATAGCTGTATTCAAGACCATTTACGGCGTCCGTTACAAAGCCCTTTACTCCGGTGCTTCCGTCAGCCGTTGCGATAATTACATCCGCTCCGAGAGCTTTGAACTCATCTTCATAAAATATTTCATCAGAACCGTTAAAGCCCATAATTACTGTAGGTCTTTTGCCCTCGCCTATCAGCTTTTTGCAGAGACAGTACATAGGAGGGACTCCTGCGCCGCCGCCTATAAGCAGAGGCAAGTCCCCGCTTTTTGAAAGATCATAGCCGTTTCCAAGCCCTGTGAGTATATCAAGCTGAACTCCTTTAGCAAGTTCTGACATATACTCCGTTCCTTTTCCCACGGCTTTATATATTATGGTAAGCCTGCCGCTTTCGTAATCGCACACCGATATTGGCCTGCGAAGGTAAAAGCCCTCGAGCTTTATGTTCACAAACTGTCCCGGACCGCTTATTGCGGACGTATCCCCGGCAAGCACCATTTTGTAAGTGTTTACAGCGATTTTAATATTTTCCTCTACCGTAAAAACGCTTTGCATCATAAATCTCACATCCCCATACATTATCACGCTTTATAGACTATATTCCCGTTTACCATTGTCATAAGGCATTTCCCATAGACCTGACGTCCCTCAAAGGGCGTACTCCTCCCCTTTGACAGGAAGCTTTCAGGCTCTACCGTATACTTAGCGTCAAGGTCAAACACAGTAATATCCGCAGGCTGTCCGCAGGCAATGCCCGAGCCTATTTTAAACCTTTTCTGCGCGTTTGTGTTTAAAAGCTCCATGAGCCTTTCAAGGCCTATAACTCCCTTTCTGACAAGTTCAGTATAAACTATAGGGAAGGCTGTTTCCAGTCCGACAACGCCCATCAGGCTTCCCTTCAGGCCTTTATTTTTTTCCTCCGCTGTATGTGGCGCATGGTCGGTTGCGATAAACTCAATGGTTCCGTCCTTTATGCCCTCAAGCAGCGCCAGTCTGTCGCTTTCGTCCCTGATTGGAGGATTCATCTTAAAGCGTCCTTCCTCCTTTAAATCCATGTCGTTAAAAACGAGGTAATGGGGGCCTGTCTCACAGCTTATGTCAACTCCGTCAGCCTTTGCCCTTCTTATAAGCTCAACGCTCTCCTTAGTGGAAATATGGCAAACATGATATTGGCAGCCTGTTTCCTTAACAAGCTGTATATCCCTCTCAATCTGCTTCCACTCACTCTCAGAGCATATGCCCTTATGTCCGTGAAGTCTGGCATATTTTCCTTTATGGATATAGCCTCCCTCAAGCAGAGTATTGTCCTCGCAGTGGGCTACAATCATTTTTCCCAATGCCTTTGCCTTTAACATAGCTTTTCTCATCATGACGTCGTTCTGCACGCCGTGCCCGTCATCCGAAAAAGCTATTGCATAGGGCGCCATGCCCTCTAAATCAGCAAGCTCTTCTCCCATTTCACCGACCGTTATAGCCCCGTATGGATAGACGTGAACTGCCGCTGTTTTGTCTATCGCCTCAGCCTCAAGCAAAATATTTTCAACCGAATCCGGCACGGGCTTAAGGTTAGGCATAGCGCATACGGAGGTATATCCTCCATGGGCCGCCGCCATTGTTCCCGTTTTGATTGTTTCTTTACACAAAAAACCCGGTTCTCTCAGATGAACATGAACATCTGTAAAACCGGGAAAAATATATTTATTATTAAAATCAAAAGAAACAACGCTTTCGCCATTGGGAAAGCTGCCGTCAACGGAAACAATTATATTGTCTTTTATAAAGACATCTGTCTTTCTAAACTGACTGTCAATGTATACATTAGCGTTTTTCAATAAATACTCCATTGAATATCCTCCGTTTCCATTCTGTACACCGCAGATATTTTATCATTAGCGGAACAGGCTGTCAAGGGAGAAATATAATATTTAATCATCAATACCAGTGCCGTCGTCTATGCCAAAGCGAATATTGTCAGTACCCAGGAAATTCATCATATATTCCTTTGCTTCTTCGCTCCATTCAGGGGCGTATACGGCAACCATATTATAAATGTTGCTTGTCGAAAACCCGTTCATTCCGCATTTTTCATGAAGCTCATCCCAGTTATTATGGAGCAGCAAGTGCATCCTGTCCATCTCCTCGTCGGAATAATATATTATATTCTTTGTTATCCTGACTGTTTCAAGAGACTCGTCCCAAGCTATGCTCTCATCTCCAATGCCTATGGCGTTAAGGACGTACCTTAAAGGGATAAAAGCTCGCCCTTCCTTTATTATTGGCAGACAGTCCATCTCAACATCTGTTTCTACTCCGTTATTATAGGTTTTTAGTACGTTAGAGCCTATTTGCGCCTGTAAAATAGTATCCCATGTCGTCGCGCGTCTCAATGTAATGGTTTTGCTTTCTTTATCCCACACAGGTTCAATCGACGGCTCCGCTACTACATTTTGTACATACTCAAGCGGTATTTGTATACGTCCGTACTCGTCTGCGAATATGGGTATGTCATGATATCTTTTAGAGTATTCCTTATCGTTTATATTGTAAATAACCCTATCGGAGCCAAGTTTTAATTCTACAATGGAGTTGGGATACTCGTCCGCAAAGCTCACGGAATTTATATTGATTACCGAAAAAACAAATACGAGCAGGAAAATTGTCTTTTTCATCAAATCACCTCCTAACTATTCGTAAAGATATACATTAACTCTAAAATAATCTTGAGCATCTGTCCTTTTTACAGTCCTGTTTATTATGAAACAGAATTTACGCTTAGGACTGTCGATATTAAAAAATAAAGTATCACAGCCAGCATAAGGCCAGAAGTGAAAAAATATTTTACTGCATTTTTCTCAGTTTTATTTCCATTCCAATAATCATTTATTGCCTTTCCCTTTACAGCCAGCAGAGATATGCTTGCCACCGCGCATAAAATCATGAACATATTATTTACAGTCCACAGGGCATCCCAGTACGAGCCTAAAAATCCCATTGCCTCTACAAGCAAATTATTTAAAATATGCAGAACAACCGCCGCGCCGAGCGAATACTCCATGGCCAGATAGCCGAAAAGCATTCCTACTAAAAAGGTTATCGGGAGCTGGACAATATTCTGATGAATAAGTCCGAATAAAAACGCTGAAATTATTATTGCAAAAACCTTACCGTATGGAGCAAGCTTCTTCATAATAATTCCGCGAAAAAGCAGTTCCTCACTAAGGGGAGCAAACACGACAGAATAAACAATTCCGGATATATAGATTGAAGGGTCGCTCGCAAGCGAGGTAGCTTCCTCCATGCCATAGCCCAGCTGCGACAGAAATAGCTCAAACGGCTGCAAAATACTGTTTCCAAAAAACTGCATTCCCTGCATCAGTATAAAAAATATAAATATCGTTTTAAAGCCAGCGGTTTTATTTCTTTTAAATGAAGGCGGCTGTCTGTAGCATAGATAAACGGCAAAAACAGAAATTGTCGAGGCCAGTATAAGCGACAATCCTGTATTATATACAATGTCATATATTTCCTGTAAATCCATGCCGGGATTTTTTATGTAAATGTACTGGGCCAAGCCTAAATCGGTCATATTTACTATAGCTATAAACAAAATATTATAAATTATTATTGCCAGCGCCATGAAATTGAAGTATCTTTTGGCTGTTCTTTTATCCAAATCCATAAAAACTTCTCCTATCATATATTATATATAACAGTCTAAAGGAAAACTAAACGAACAGCAACCAAACACAATCCTAATTTTCCCTTTCTTAAATCCGTCATTTTTCCATACATTTTTTAACAATAATTCTCCAATAACTACCTGTAATATTTAATTCAGCCCGTGAAATAATACTAGCGTAACACAAAAACAGTTACAAACAAATGAAACATAAATCAGGAGGTTGATTTTAATGTCATCTAACAGAAGTTCAAACAGAGCAGAGGTTCCCGAAGCAAGAGAAGCACTTGACCAGTTCAAGTATGAAGTAGCTCAGGAGCTCAACATCCCCTTAAAAAGAGGTTACAATGGTGACCTCACATCCGCACAGAACGGTTATGTAGGCGGATATATGGTTAAAAAGATGATTGAAGCACAGGAAAAACAGATGTCAGGTATGCGCTAATCAGCGTTTTATAGTGCCGGCTCTTTGCCGGCACCTTTCGCTGAAATCAATTAGGATTTCAGCTTTCTGATAAATCTGCTAAGTCCGCCTTATAAAATATCTGCCTTGCAGACAGCGGACATTCTCCCAAGTATCTGCACCCGCCGATATTTAGGAGCAAAAGCGGAAGGACGGCCCTATGGCCGTCCTTCTTATTTTATTACCATTCCCATTCATCAGGATATCTAAGCTCGTCAAGCAGGCTTAAAAACAAGGAAATATTTCCGTCCTTGGCATGCTCCTGCATTGCCCTTTCCTTTGACATGTATTCCTCGTCTCTTTCGGCCAGCTTTTTAATAACCTCAACCGTAAAATCCTCATGGCTGTTTTCATTGTTGATATATCTTATATTCAAAATGTCAATCCATTCCCTGCAATATCCTTTATATCTCATGTCCTTATTTTGGCATATCGCCTCATAGTCCCTATAGGGCTTTATGCTTTCAAATCTTTCCTCACCTATTACATTTCTGACCGCATTCCAGACAGAGGCTTGGAAAAAACGGATAAACGCCTTGTCTATATAAAATCTTTCACGTATTTTGCCGGCGAGAGAAGAATTTTTATCGGTCATGGTATTGATATAAAAAGCATCGCTCTCCGCCAGTATAATATAGTCGTTTAGTGCGTCCGCAACAAATATTGCCTCAGGCAAAAGCATTTTAAACTTATAGCTTGGCGTATCGCACCTTGTCATAAAGCTGTCCCTCTCAGCCCTGTATGCGTGAAGCAGCTCAAAGACAAAATGCTGTACAACCGAATGGACATATTCATATCCTTCATAGCTTGTCCTGTCTCCGGCCACATTGCTTACAGCCTCTCTTAAAAAATATAAATCCTCATAATCGCCGGAAACAAAAACACCGGCGCCGTTTTCTGTTAATTCTACCAGCAGCATTCAGTTTTCCTCCTCTTAAGGCTTGATAATTGAATTATAGCACATAATAATATCAGTGTCGACAAATCGCCTAAAGCCTAAAAAATAAAGCTTCAAAAGGAAATTTATTCTTTTTGTTTTAATCTGTTTGTGTTATAATTCTAAGAATATTTAAAATATCGGAGGTCATTTTTGTAATGCAGGACTGGCTTATTAAAAAATTTATAAAAAATTATGACAACATACATGACCTAACAGTCAGAACAGCATACGGCAAGCTGTCAGGAAAGGTAGGCATATTCTGCAACACACTGCTCTTTGCTGGTAAATTTTTTGTCGGCACAATAGCAGGCAGCGTTTCCATTACCGCCGACGCGGTAAATAACCTTTCGGACGCCGCCTCAAGCATTATAAGCCTGATAGGCTTTAAAATGGCAGAAAAGCCCGCTGACGAGGATCACCCATACGGACACGCCAGATATGAGTATCTGTCCGGGCTTACTGTCGCTGTTATGATAATACTTATCGGCTTTGAGCTTTTCAAAAGCAGTCTGAACAAGGTGCTTCATCCATCGGCTGTTGATTTCAGCTGGGTTGCCGTCGGAGTGCTTATAGGCTCTATCCTTCTGAAGCTATGGATGGCGCTTTTTAACCGCTCTATGGGAAGAAAAATAAATTCGCAGGCATTAGAGGCCACTGCGGCCGACAGCAGGAACGACGTAGTATCCACGGGCGCCGTTTTAGCCGCCTCAGTAATATCTCATTTTTGCAGCATAGAGCTCGACGGATACATGGGTATAGCGGTTGCAGTATTTATCCTTTACAGCGGTATGGGCCTTGTAAAAGATACCCTTGACCCCCTGCTTGGCAAAGCTCCCGACCCTGAGTTCGTGGATTATATACAAAACAAAATTATGTCCTATAAAGGAGTGCTAGGCACACACGACCTTATGATACATGACTACGGCCCCGGCCGCCAGTTTGCCAGCGTTCATGTTGAAATGGCAGCTGAGGACAATGTTTTGGAAAGCCATGACGTTATAGATAACATAGAGCGCGACTTTCTAAAAAATGACGGCCTTAACCTTATTGTTCATTACGACCCGATAGTGACCGGGGACGCGACGGTTAACGATTTAAGGTGCTGGCTGATGGAAAAGGTAAAGACAATCGATGAGAACCTGAGTATACACGACCTGCGTATTGTCCCGGGCACGTCCCACACAAATCTTATATTTGACTGTGTTATGCCCCATTCGCTTAATATGACGCCCTCGGAGCTGAAGTCTAAAATACGTAATCTTGTAAACCAAGAATATCCAAACTACTACTGCGTTTTGACAATAGACTCAAGCTATGCTGCTATGCCGCACACGCATGCGGATTAAAAAAAGCCCATTATGGGCTTTTTTATTTTCCATTTCTGCGGGCATATTTTTAAACAAACCATTTTTACCAAGTGTCAACGGGCAAGTCTTTTTCCTAAAAAAATCCGCGGGCTTATCCCGCGGATCTTAGTTGTTTTTTATTGCTTAAATAGCAAAAAAGCGGCGCAAGAGGCCGCATATAGTTTTATACTATCACGTGAAAACCTTGATTTCAATTGTGCCCTGCTTGCCGCTATTGAAAACAACCATATAACTTGCTGTGCCTTAGTCCAAGAAGGCGTACTGCGCAAAATGCTCAAGACCTCACTTGAAATTAGTGTTTAACAACTTTTCTTTATGCCTAAAACATCATAGTATTCATCACTGAACTTGATATGACTATCATCAAATTCTTTTTGTATTGCCTTGACATATTCAAACGGATTTTCCATAGGGGATAAGTTCAACTCTCTGCTAAGTGTCAGTAATACCGCTTTTTGTTTCTCTGTCTGAATCGTGAGTTCTTCTTGTATGTGCTGCTCATATTGTTTTTTATCCATCCAAACTATCTGCTCAATTGGATTTGCCGAACCACAGGCTAAAATCAATCGCATAAAGTCCGAAAAGCTCTTTGCAAGGGGATATACATTTTTATACGCACAACTTTCAGGATTTGATGCAAATACCATTTCATCATATCCATCAATAAAGCAATAAAGGATGCATCCCTCAAATCCAACTATTTTTGCATTTGTTGGATAGCAAAAATAAGGCTCAGACAAGTCCCCGTCTTCTAAGGATATTAAACTGCCATCAACGCACAAATTTTTATATTTTTGGAACAATGTATTCAACTTTTATCCTCCCAGCCTAATATAACTAATCTCCTGTGTGCTATATCCTCCAAAGGCTAATATCCATAGTCTAAGGCCAACCCGCATAAAAGTCAATTTTGCAACAGTATAGGCAAATGTTTGCTCCCATACTTATAAGTTCTTATATGCCTTTATATAATTTGGGCGGTATTTGAGCGGCAAACCAGCCTATTTTTCTATAGGTGTGTTTGATTAAAACCCTGCAACCATGCGCGTTTGTGGATATTTTGACCGCCTTGACTGGCTGAAAAAATGCTATTTTATATAGTACAAAATCCTGCTAAAAACGAAAATACAACCGGCATTGTAAACAGACATCCGACCGTAGTAGCCAAAAGGGATGCAACCGCATAATCCGGCGCGGCGTCATATTCCTGCGCGAGCACTGTAATTATGAGCATTGACGGAAGCATGGCAAATATTGTTCCAGCTAAAAGCATTTCATCGGATATAAGCCCAGTCGCCTTTAGAATGAAAAAAAATACAACGGGTACAACTATAAGCTTAATAGGAACAGTAAGGAATACCTTTGGCTTTTCAAATAGCTTTTTAAAGCCTCTTCTTCCTATATCCGCGCCTATATAGAGCAGACCTATGTACTTCTGCACGTTTCCAACGCCTGTCATAGCCTCCCAGACCGTTCCTTTTGGTGTAAAGCCTGCAAATATAAGCGCAAGCGCAATTAAAAGAGCTACCGTTGACGGCGTTATCATTTTTTTAAAGCTTATCTGCGCCTTGCCCTTGCTGGCTGACAGTATGCCTACGCCGGCAGTCCACGTCATTATGGTTTCAACTATAATATAGGCCGCTATGTAAAGTCCGCTTCGTTCCGGAAAAACGGCTGTAAGAATAGGGAATCCAACCAGGGCGCTGTTTATAAACGAAGCAGAGCAGGCATGGCAGCCAAGCTCAGGCTGCTCAAGCTTCATAAGCTTTCCGCTTAAAAAGCCTATAAATATAGCTAACGCAAACATAAAAAACATAACGAACACAAAGGGCCACACCTGAAAAAGCTCATCCCTTGTGCCGCCGTTGGCAACACTTGTCAGTATAAGAAAAGGAAGCGTAACCTTCATCATAAATTTCTGTATCTGATCCACGCACTCGCTTGTGATAAATTTTGACTTAGCGGCCGCAAACCCAATTAAAAGCACTGTAGCGAAAAATATTATCTGCTGCAGTATTATCCCCTGTAAATCCATCTTTTTACCCCTAACAAGTTTATTCTTCCGTCTTTTGTGCCGGCCTGACTATCTTTTTAACGCTCTTTTCAAACTTTGCCCTTGGAAGCATAACCATATGTCCGCAGCCGCAGCACTTCATCCTGAAATCCATTCCCACACGCAGCACTTCCCATTCGTTTGAGCCGCAGGGATGTGTTTTTTTCATCTGTACTATATCTCCTACCGAAAAATCCATATTAAAGCCCTCCGCCTGTTTCTATAATGCGTACCGTCCTTTGAGGGTACGGTATGTTTATTCCCTCTTTATCAAACCTCTTTTTGATACGAAGCCTAAGCTCCCTCTCAACTCCGAAGTTTTCCTTAACATTGCACCTTGCTACAATTCTAATTGTAACCGCTGAATCGTCAAGGGAGTTTATGCCGAGCACATCAGGCTCGGCCTGAAGCCCTTGAACCTCCTGCCATGCCGACGCCATTTCATCCTTAAGCACCTGGATAACTCTGTCTATATCCTCCTCATAGGCGACCCCTATATCCACCATAGCGTTCATAAAGTCCTTGCATTTATTTGTTACAGTTGATATTGTGCCGTTTGGAACGATATATACCGTACCGTCCACACTTCTTAAGCGTGTTGTTCTCATAGTTACTACTTCAACAGTTCCGGTACAGCCGTTTATGGTTACTATATCGCCTACATGGAACTGCTCCTCTATTATTATAAACAGCCCGGCTATAAGGTCCGATACAACATTCTGCGCGCCTAAGCCTATAGCTACCGCTATGGAGCCTGAAACCGCGGCAAGCGAGGCTGTTGATACCCCAAGCTGGTTTAATATGCTGAGCACGGCTATAAAGTAAATACCGAATTTAAGAAGGCTTGATGTAATCGACTTAAGTGTTTCGGCCTTGGCGGCGCTTTTAATAACTACCTTATTTTTAGCCGAAAAAATCTTATCGGTTATCCATTTGCTGATTCTTGCCGCCAGATAACATATAACGGCTATAACCACACAGTAAATTATTTTTTTCCAAACTAGCGACATCCTTTGTACCTCCCGGCGGCATCTATAAACGCCATGAATATTTTAAAATGCTCCTCAATACTGCATAAAAGCTCCGGATGCCACTGGACACCCAGAACGAATTTTTTTCCGCACGCTTCAACAGCCTCAATAAAGCCATCATCGGACACAGCCGAAACAAGGCCCTGAAATCCCTCTCCTACCGCCTGATGATGAAAGGAGTTGACCTCAAGGCTGTCCATATTTGTTATACTCTTAAGAAGCGAACCGTTTTCTATTTTTACACTGTGGTATGTCTGAGTCTTTGGTCTGTCCTGCATGTGCCCTTCCATATGCTGTATTATATGAGCACCCATAACGGCGCCTATAACCTGCATTCCCCTGCATATACCAAGCACAGGCAAATTCTTCTCCATGGCCAGCCTTAAAAGCTCGAACTCAAACGCGTCCCTTGCCCTTGAAATCTGACCATGTCCCGATGGGTCAGCCTCATCACCCGTTAGGGCAGGCTCAATATCCCCTCCGCCGGCAAAAAGTATTCCGTCCGCCCGTTCTGCAATATCCCTCGCATTTCCGTAATCCGAAGTGAAGGCAATGCCTCCGGCACTGTAAACAGCCTTGCAGTAGGCTCTTGACAGCTTAATTTCATCCTCTGTTTCATTAATTGACGGCGACACAATTATTAAAGGCCTCATATTATAACTCCCAAAAACAGCTTTACTCTGTATTTTATCATATAAATCCGCCAAAATATACTCTCTTTATGAAATTATTTCATTAAATCTCCATACAGAGCCGCCGTATCTGTAAACCTTTCCTCCTCTGTACCTCCCATAACCGCGCATATATATGTCTTAGAATTTATTTTCGCCGAGGAAATGAGGCATGCCCCAGCCAAATCGCTCGTACCTGTCTTTATCCCGGTCACACAGTCCATATAATAGATACTGTCAGGATTAAGCATTTCATTCGTATTATAATAGCTTACCTCTTTTCCTCCTGTCCAAATATCATATTTGCTGTACTGGCCTGCAATTTCCATAAGCTTGTCCGACTTGACAAACTCCCCTGCTATTTTAACCATATCCTCAGCCGTGGTATATTGCCCTTTAGAATCATAGCCGTCGGGAGATTTAAATACGGAGTCGGCCGCTCCTATTAGAGAAGCCTTGCTGTTCATTTCCTCCACAAACGCCTCTATAGCGGCTGATGTTTCTGCGTTATTGTCATTCAGTATTTTCCTTCCCGTATAAGCGGCCAGAACATAGGCCGCATCGTTTCCGGAGGGCAGAAGCAAGGCCGTAAGCAGCTGCTCTATATTAAGCGTATCTCCGATATACACCTGCGCCCTGGATGCGTCCGCCGCCACAAGTCTTACCTCATCACCTGCTGTCACATTCTCGTCCATTTCACAGTATTCAAGTACAACAAGCGCCGTAAGTATTTTGGCTGTGCTGGCAGGCGCAGTCCTTTTATCACTGTTTTTACCGAACAGCTCCTCACCTGTATCTGCATCTATAAGATATACACATTCCGACATTGTCTGTGCGTCTCCTTTGTCCTTATACACGGCGTATGAAAACGGCACAGCCGTCCCCATGCCCTGGGCCAGCGAGGCTGCTGCAACGATAACCGCTAGAAAATTTATTCCGGCGGAATCCGAGCTCTTTCTCTTATAGCCCTCTCCTTTTTTTATAAAAACTCCTACGTTTCTTTTAATTTTAGGCGAAAGCTTGATTATAAGCTTTCCTAAAGGCCATCCGGCCATTATACACGCAAAGCTTAAGCCTGTTATCACAGCGTTAATTCTTCCCGTTCTCGCCAATTCCAATGCAGCGGACAGCGCGCAAAGTACTGCGCCGCATACTGCCAGCGCCAGCGGATTTCTGTATTTATTAAATCCAAGCACAAGGCACACTCCTATAAGGATATATGTCCAGCCCTCAGCCTCTGTTTTAAATATAAGCGTCACAAGCACCGCAAGAAAAGCAAGCATAATTCTGTGGAGCGCGGTTGTCCTTTCTCCTCCCGCCTTAAGCTTAATCCAATATATAACCGCGAACAGCACTGCCGCCCCCGCAGTAAAAATAAAATTCTGCATAATAAAACCTCCCTGCTGATTAAATACTATCAGCCAGAGAGGCTTCTTTTTTTAATATGAGCTTGTTAATTCATTAAGAAAAAATATAGAAAATCTTAAATCTGCGGAAGAATTATAGTAAAGGCCGTCACTCCGTCCCCGCTTTCCGCCTGTATTGTACCGTTGTGAAGCTCTACAATATCCTTAGCAATGGCAAGTCCCAGACCAGAGCCGCCTGTGGCGGTTGACCGAGAGTAATCCACTCTGTAAAACTTTTCAAATATCTGGCCAAGCTTATCCTGGGGTATTTCCCCCATGCTTTCAAATTTGATGACTGTGTCTTCGCCCTCATCATGCGCAGTAATTTTAATGACAGGCCCTGTACTGTAATTTACGGCGTTTTTGAGAATGTTGTTGAACACTCTCGCTATCTTCTCAGGGTCGGCGTATATCTCCAGGCTCTCGCCAATATCTGTAATAACCTTTTTCCCTGCGCTTTTTATCTGTGGGTACGCCTCGTCTGTAATCTGGACGAAAAGATAACAGAGGTTGAGCTTTTCCTTATATATCGGAATGTTTTTGATATTGTATCTGGTTATCTCAAAAAACTCATTTATCAGCCTCTCAAGCCTGTAGGACTTTTCCAGAGTTATGCTCAGATATTTCGCCCTCTGCTGCGCGTCCATATCAGGCCTTTCCTCCAGCAGGCTCAGATAGCCTATTACGGAAGTAAGCGGCGTTTTAATATCATGGGCAAGATAAACTATCAGGTCGTTTTTACGCCTTTCAGCATCCTGCTCGGCCTGAGCCCTCCTTTTCAGCTCGTCTTTAACAGCGTTCAGCTTATTCTCGACAGCCGACATTTCCTCTGACATGCGTATTGATGTGCCGTCATCCTCAACCAGCTTATCTATCCCTCCGATAATTTCGTCAAAATATTTTGTAAACCAGCGGAAGGAAATTATATAAAGGCCAAAAAATATAAAAAGTACAGTCAGTATTATAATCGCCTCTAAATTCTGCCTTATATAGAAAAAGTATATATCGCTGGCCTTCTCCCATGAGATTCCTCGTACCATGGCGATTATCTCTGTTATGGCGTTTCCAATATGCCCCTGACCCGCTGAGCGTATGACAGCCACAGTCAATATAGCCGCAATAAGCATAATAAAGGTACGTACCGCTATTTTCCTTGTAAGGACACTGTAAGGGTTTTTATTTTTCAATTTTATATCCAACTCCCCATACCGTTTTTATATACTTGGGATTTTCCACGCTGTCATTCATTTTTTCTCTTAAATGCCTTATATGCACAGTAATTGTATTATTGTTTTTACTGTAATACTCATCCTTCCATATCTCCTGAAAAAGCGCTTCGGAGCTGACTACCTTGCCCATGTTCTCACACAGTATTTTTAGTATTGAAAACTCCGTAGGCGTAAGCGATATTTTTTCTCCGTCCAGCGTACACTCGTGCCTGTTTATATCAAGGGCCAGCCCAGAATGCATTAGAACGCCGTCATCCGTCTTATATGCTCCGTTATACTTTTTATATCTTCGAAGCTGCGCCTTTACCCTTGCCGCCAGCTCCAGCGGCCTGAATGGCTTTGTTATATAATCGTCGGCGCCTATAGTAAGCCCTGTAATTTTATCTATTTCCTCTTCCTTAGCGGTCAGCATTATTATGGGATAATTATATTTTTTCCTTATTTCCATACAAATGCCGAAGCCGTCGCCGTCAGGAAGCATGACGTCAAGCACCGCCATATCCAGCTGTTCTCTGCCAATCAGCTCAAGCGCCTCACGGGCAGTATAAAACTTGTATATTTTATAGCCCTCGTTTTTAAGGTAAAGCTCGACCAAATCAGCTATTTCCCTCTCGTCGTCGACTACCATAATTTTCTCATTCATAAGCACACCTCCACATAATAAGATTTTAACACATACGGCAGAAAGGATAGTGATTTTTGTATTTAATAATTATTAAGATTTTCATAACATTGGGGCTATTCAAATTTTGAGATAAATGTGGTAAAATGAATATTAATTTATTTACTCAGGAGGAAGCCAATGAATACGATAGGCATAATAGGCGCTATGGACGAAGAGGTAACGCTTATAAAAAGCGCGATGAATGTAAAAAACACCGTTGAAAAGGCCGGCTGTACATTTCTGTCCGGTACTATTGAAGGAAAAAACGCTGTTGTTGTACGCTGCGGCATAGGAAAGGTAAACGCCGCGATGTGCACCCAGATACTTATAGATTTATTCAACGTGGACGCAGTTATAAACACAGGTGTTGCGGGAGCCCTTGCAGACGGGATAACAGTTGGAGACGTTATCGTATCAAAGGATGCGCTTCAGCACGATATGGACTGCTCGCCCCTTGGAGACCCTGTCGGGGTTATACCTAGAATGAAGGAAAGCGTATTTAAGGCCGATGAAAGGCTTATGAACGCTGCCCTTGAGGCCTCTAAAAAGGTTATTGATGGCAGAACCGCTTTAGGAAGGGTCGTAAGCGGCGACCAGTTTATAGCCAGCATGGATATAAAAAATAAGCTTAGAGACACATTTTGCGGAAGCTGCGCTGAAATGGAAGGCGCTGCTATAGCGCATATCTGCTGTATGAACGATGTTCCCTATGTAATAATAAGGAACATATCTGACGCGGCAGACGGAAGCGCCGACGTTTCATTCGCGGAATTTTGCAGGACGGCTGTGGAGCATTCCGGAAGGATAGTGCTTGAAATGCTGAAAAATCTTTAAGATAGGCGTAATTTGCGTAAAATAATCCATAATACGGATGATATAATTGCTTTGAAGGAGTGATTTATACATATGAACAGTTTAATAGGAGCATTAATAATTACAATGTCGCTTGGAGGAATAACACCCGGAACCGTGCCTGAGGAACCGTCTGATTTCATGCCGCAGATAGAGGAGGACGGCACATTGGTTTTTGGGCCTACAAAGGCTGAAAAAGAGGCCGAGGCGAAACGTATTGCAGAGGAAGAGGCCAGAAAGGCCGAGGAGGAACGCCTCCGTAAGGAAGAAGAGGAAAGAAAGGCCAAAGAGGAGGCCATGAAAAACCCGGAAAACCTTAACTACGACCACGATATAGCCTCATGTACAACCTATTACAGCGTGTCAGCCGGAAACGCCAACAGAAATTATAATATGGAACTTGCCAGCGAAGCCATAAACGGGCTTATACTTAAGCCGGGAGATGAATTCTCCTACAATGACGTCATTTTAAGCCACAGGACTCCCGAAAGGGACTATAAGCCCGCGGGAGTAATAAGCGGAGGCAAGATAGTAAACGCGATAGGCGGAGGTATCTGCCAGGTATCCTCAACGCTTTACAATGCCGCACTTTATTCGGGAATGACCATAACCGAAAGAAGGAACCATTCCCTTAAGGTAGGATATCTGCCTGCTGGAATGGATGCAACGGCCTCATGGGGAACAATAGATTTCTGTTTCAGAAACGACCTTGAGGTTCCCGTTAAGATAGACTCCTATGTGAAGGACGGAGTTATAAAAATCCGTTTCCTTTCTCCCGGAGACCCCGGCATAGGAAATATAGAGCTTAAGGTTACACATTATAACGGCGTATATACCCTTCACAGATATGTTGACGGTGTTGAGGACTACACCGCAAACAGCGTATACAGAGGATAACAAACAGGGCTGTCAATTTTGACAGCCCTTTCTTTATATCTTTTTTACTATTCCCTTATACTGGCGCTTCGGCTTTTTATTTGTCAATACCGACGCCGCCTTTTTCGGGCAAATATTAACACATCGGTAGCAGAGAATACAGTTGTTCTTCTGCACTATGCCATTTTCACCCAGCTCAAGATTATGAACAGGGCAGCACTTAACGCACCGTCCGCATTTAATACAGCTCTCGTCCGCTTTAAACGAGCCCTTCTGCTTACTTTCAACCTCCAGCCAGCCTGAATTTTGCATTCTGCCTAAAAACTGTGAGAAGCTGTTCCAGCCTCTTCTTTTAATTGTTCCCTTTTCAATGTCTGCGCAGACACGTGCAAGCTTTTTGTCAGCAAGCCTTTTTTTCCGTTTTCTTTCAGAATCCCGTATAGGCAGAAATTTGGCATTACTGATGTTATTAGGCATATCAAAGTGCTCGGCGTAAATTACGTTTTTATCGCAGCCCGGCAGAAGTCTGGCAAACGCCCTTGCACCATCGCCTGAAAACATCATTTGCGTGCAGAAAATAATCAGCTTTTTATCTTTTAAAGCCTCCGAGTGCGTTTTGGCAAACTCTCTCATAATCCTTGGCACACAGGAGCCGTAAATCGGGTAGCACACCGCAACAGTATCGGTTTTCCTAATCAAACTGTTAAAATCCGCATTATCCTCAATGCTCAGACAGCCGCAGCCCATGCGCGAGGAAAACTGTCGGGCAATATACTTGGAATTGCCTGTACCTGAAAAATAAAGCATCAGCATAATAAAACCTCATAAATATTATTACTATAGTTATATTGCCGTGTGAAGCATGAAATACGTTTTACTTCTTTCAGAGGCAGAGCCTGTTTACAGCTTCGCTTTCACTCTCGACAAAGAAAAAATCTCTGCCGCGGTTGCTTTCCCTGATGAAATCTTTTAAAGCTTTTCCTGTATAAATACTGAAGTCTCCAAAAACAGCCATTTTAACGCCGTAATTAATAAACTTTTGCAAAATCTCCCCGGCAATTCCCGTACTGAGTTTAAAAAAATCCTCTGATACTGCATTTTTATCAATAGCTATTTTATCTGTATTGTAGTTGTATTTAACGCTCATTATCAAATCCAGCGCCGACTGGGTATCACAGATTAATTTTTCCGTTTCCTCCGGCCTGATAACTACTACTCCGTTTACTATATATTCTTTCATTTCTTTCCTCCTTAAAGGCAGGAAAATCAAACTATTCTGTTTACTATCTCGCCCTTCTCCTTAAACGCCTTTAAATTGGCGTAGACAAGGTCATAAATTCTTTTGTTCATATAATTTGAGCCCGAACAGATATGAGGAGATATAAGCAGGTTATCCAAATCCCACAGTCCGCTGTTCTCATCAAGCGGCTCCTCCTCAAACACGTCAAGCGCAGCGCCCAGAATACGGCCTTCCTTAAGAACGTCCAAAAGCGCTCCTGTATCCACACTCTGGCCTCTGCCTATGTTGATAAGTATACTTTTATTATGCATTTTCTCAAGTATTCCCCGGCTGATTATATGAACCGATTCATTGTTCAGCGGAAGGGCGACAATAATAATATCAAATTCTCCCGCCATTTTCTCAAATTCATCTATTTTATAAACTGCGTCAAAATAATCGGCATTACTTCCGCTTCTGTTAAAGCCTGTTGTAACGGCGTCAAAGGCTTTCAGTCTTTTCGCGATCTGCATACCTATGCTGCCTGTGCCAAGCACGGCCGCTTTTTTATCCGTTAATTCCTGCAGGCGGAATTCCCTTTTCCATTCATGGTTCATCTGCTGCTTAATGTACATTGCCGATTTTTTATATATTTCCAATATCCTCATAAGAGTAAACTCCGCAATAGGAACGCTGTAAACGTCCCTCGCATTACAGAAGATTATCCCTTTTTCTCTAAGCTCTTCAACAGGTATGGTATCGTATCCTGCTGATGTGGCCTGAAAAAACTTGAGGTTTTTAAATTTATCCACGCTGCTTGCCAAAAACGGGCTGAGCCCCACAAGAACATCGCATTCGTATTCCTCTTTAGAAAACTCCTCGCTCTCGGCGCCGTGGTCTATTATCTCATAGCCTAAGGCGGCTATTTTTTCTCTTATATCATCATGGAATTTCTGGGCTTTAGTCAAAACAACCTTCATCTGTTCCACTCCTTTATTTTCCGTACTGCTTAATTACGCCGTCCTCTATCATCTGTTCAATCTCGCTGTCGGTATAGCCAAGCTCTCTGGCAACTTCGGCAGTGTGCTCGCCTAAAAGCGGGGCTGGATTTGAATCCAGTCCGTCATTTCCTTCAAACTGCACCGGCGTCATGGGAAGCATAAAGGAATTGCCGGATTTCATCTTAAATTCCTTCATATATTTATTGTCTATAGCCTGCTCGTCCGAAGCTATGTCCTTCCACTGCAGAGTCCTTTCAAAGGCAATATCCGCGTCTGTAAGCTTTTTGGCCCAGTATTCCCTGTCATTGAGTATAAACTGTTCCTCAATCCTTCTGCAGCAGTGCTCCAGCCTTTCCTTATCGGCTACAACGCTTTTAAGAGTCCTGTAGTCCGGGTCGTCCTTAATATCAAGGAGGCCGAATATATCGCAGAAGGCGTCCCAGTATCTTTCATAGGCGAGTATTGTAAGTGTAATCCATTTACCGTCCCTGCACTTATATGAATTAATAAGCGGGTTGCCGGGAGCGTAGCGTGACTGTGGATACTGCACGCCGTACTGGGTTCCGATAATCATAAGTGAGTTTACCCAGATTGAGGTTCCGTAAAGTGAAACAACAATTTTCTCACCAACACCTGTGTTTTTGGCCTTAATAATTCCGCCCAGTATTCCCGATGCCAGCGCAAGTCCTGTAGTATGGTCGCCTGTCGCGTAAGGAGCTGTTACGGGAGAAGTTCCGTCCGGAGACATATCCACAAGTGCGCCGCCCTTTGCCCAGAAGGCAACAACATCATAGCCCGGACGAGGCGCGTCCTTGCCGTAAAGTCCATAACCCGAGATAACTCCCACAACAAGCTTAGGATATTTTTCGTGCAGCTTCTCATATGAAAGGCCAAGCTTATCAAGAGAACCCGCGCGTACGTTTGAGACAAAGGCGTCGGCCTCTGAAAGAAGCTTATGCATAAGCTCCATTCCCTTTTCGCTCTTAAGGTCAACGGCAATTCCCCTCTTATTTCCGTTTTCGTATTCCCACACCGGGTTTTCTGCCTCGGTATAAGGAGTGTCTCCTAAATTGACACCAAAGCTTCTCATTGGGTCTCCGGAGAATCCTTCAACCTTTATAACATCGGCTCCCCAGTCCGCAAGCATCCTTACGGAGCTTGGCGCCGCTGCGTAGGTTGTGAAATCAATTATTTTTATTCCCTTCAACAAATCAGCCTGCATACTTCCGCCTCCTTAAAATATCATGCCTTTCTGGCAATCATAATATCAAACAGCTCGGATACCTTTACCGGTTCTTCCTCGCCTGTCTCCATATTTTTAAGCTTTACGCTGTCCTTAGCAATCTCATTGTCGCCAAGAATTACAGAATAGGCCGCCCCCGTCTTGTTTGCGTATTTCATCTGTGCCTTTACGCTTCTGCCGACGCTGTCGCACTCAGCCTTAATGCCAGCCTGTCTCATGCGGTAGGCTATTCCCTGTCCCTTAATAAGTCCGGCCTTACCGATCGCGCCGATGTATATGTCCTTTTCAGCCTTTTTCTCAAAAGCTCCGTTCAGCGACTCAAGCACAAGAAGCAGCCTCTCAATTCCCACAGCGAAGCCTGCCGCGCCTGTGGGCTGTCCTCCGCACTCCGCCACAAGATTGTCGTAGCGTCCGCCGCCGCATACAGTTCCCTGAGCGCCGATGCCGTTTGAAACAAACTCAAATACTGTTCTTGTATAATAATCAAGGCCTCTTACAATTTTATCGTCAACCTCATACTTAATTCCCATTTCATCAAGTATCGCCTTAACGGTTTCAAAATGCTCCGTACATTCCTCATCCAGATAATCAAGCACAACCGGAGCGTCGGCAATTATACGCTGGCATTTCTCCTCCTTGCAGTCAAGTACACGCAGGGGGTTTTTCTCAAATCTCTCACGGCAGTCGTCACAGAGCTTATCAATGTTGCTGCCTATATATTCCCTCAGGGCGGTATTGTATTTCTGCCTGCACTCAGGACAGCCGAGGCTGTTTATTCTGAGCGCCACGTCGTTTATTCCAAGCCTTTTAAGAAGCTGGGCGGCCACTGATATAACCTCGGCGTCAAGCGCCGGGCTGTATGAGCCGTACATTTCCACACCAAACTGATGGAACTGTCTCTGTCTGCCCTTCTGTGTATTTTCATACCTGAACATAGGGCCTATATAGAAGAGTCTTGTCGGCTGGGGATTATTATAAATCCCATGCTCTATAAAGCTTCTGGCGGCGCCGGCAGTACCCTCCGGCCTCAATGTTATGCTTCTGTCACCCTTATCCTTAAAGGTGTACATTTCCTTCTGTACAATATCTGTCGTCTCCCCAACGCCCCTTAAAAAAAGCTCCGTATGCTCGAAAATCGGAGTTCTCAGTTCTCCTATGCCGAAATCCTCACATAAAGAACGAATAACGCCTTCTACTCTCTGCCATTCATCCATATAAGCTCCGAATATATCCTTTGTTCCCTTTGGCGCTTCTGTAAGCATGTTTCTTCCTCCTGTCAAAAAACTATTCCTTTTCTTTTTCTGTCTATCATCTCGTCGATACGGCCTATATACTCGTCGACGTTTTTCACATTAAATATACGCTCTATCCTGCCGCTTTTTCTGTCGTAGAGCTTAGTGGAAGCACCTGCGCCTGCGGCAAATATAGTCTGTGTCTCTTCCATTATAACCACGTTATAGACACTTTCAAAGCCTTTTTTTGAGTATCCCACATTCTCAAAGGAGCCGAGCATGTTTTTCTGCCTGTACATATAGTAAGGCGAAAGTCCCATATCCTGCGCACCCTTTGAGGATATGTCAAGCATTTTCTCCATCTGCATTGCTTTGGCCAAATTGTATTCGCCAAGCTTCTCCCTGAGCGCAGACGCCCGCTTGACCGCAAGCGTATGTACAGTAAGGCTTTCCGGCGCAAGCAGTGCTATTTCGGACATTGTATGTGATACCTCTGTCTCCGTCTCACCGGGAAGTCCAAGAATAAGGTCCATATTTATATTTTTGTGTCCTGCCTCTCTTGCCTCATAATATACGCGCTTTATATCGTCCACGCTGTGTCTGCGTCCTATGAGCTGAAGGGTTTTATCATTCATTGTCTGCGGGTTGATTGAAATTCTTCCCGCCCCGTTCTTCTTTATAACCGCAAGCTTTTCAGGCGTAATTGTATCCGGCCTTCCAGCCTCTACAGTATATTCAAGAAGGCCTCCGGTATCGAAAATTTCCGATACGGCTGCCATCAGTGTGTCAAGCTGCTGTGCGCTGAGAGACGTCGGTGTGCCGCCGCCTATATAAATGGAATCCAGTCTTTTCCCCTCTGCCTTTTCTCCTATAAACCGCAGCTCCTTAATAAGCGCCTCAATATAAGCGTCTACCTTGCCGCTGTATTTATCAAGCGGATATGATGTAAAGGAGCAGTACAGGCAACGCGTCGGACAGAACGGTATTCCTATGTACAGGCTTATACCGCCGCTATCGGCCTTTTTAAGTATGTCCCTCTCCGCAAGCGCCACCTTAGCGGCAAGCTCGGCCTTAGGCCTGGTAATCTCGAATATGCCTATAAGCCTCATGATGCTTTCTTCCACACTCAGTCCATTATCAATATATGTATTTATGCTTTTTGCCGGCCTTATGCCTGTCATCATGCCCCACGGAGTATACTGCCCAGTTTTTTCCTTAAGCATATGGTATACTGATGAGCTCAGAGCATGCCTTTTTCCCCGCCAGTCAAGCTCCTCATTGCGCGCGCAAACCCTTTCTCCATTTTCATAAAGCTCGGCCGCTGCGGTATTTCCATTAATACTGCTTTTAACTGTTATACCTTCATTTTGAACGCACTCAACAGGCTTGTACTTTTCATTTGGCATAAATATCTGCACTGCAGTCTGCACGCTGTTCATTTCCTCATGGCCGTTTAAATATATATAAATCATATAAATACCTCTGTAATAAAAAGGGGGAATATAATTCCCCCTGAAAATTAGAAATTCCGCTCGCTGTCCAGCAGTATAGTAACAGGTCCGTCGTTTACAAGCTCCACCTTCATGTGGGTTCTGAATACTCCGCTTTCAACCTTCAGCGGAAGCTGTCTTGCCTTTTCAACCAGCCTGTCAAATATGCGTTCAGCATCTTCGGGAGAAGCCGCTGAAAAATAGCTCGGCCTTCTGCCCTTCCTTGCGTCTCCGTAAAGTGTAAAGTTCGGAATAAGCAGTATACCGCCATTAACGTCCTTTACGGAATAATTCAGCTTATCGTTTTCATCCTCATAAATTCTAAGATTAACAAGCTTCTCAAGCATATAGTCCATGACCTTATCATCGTCTGACGAAAGCAGACCGACAAGCACCATAAGCCCGTTTCCTATTTCTCCTTGAATAATTCCGTCAACAGTTACGCTGGCGCGTTCTGCCTTTTGTATTACCATTCTCATATATTTTACCTCGTTTTAAGAGCTTACTCTTTCTATATCCTCAACGCCCTTGACGTTTTTAAGATGCAGGCAGACCTTTTCCAGCTGCTCCTTACTTGTGATTTCAAGCACAATGTTTACTATTGAAAGCATATCCTTTGTCGTTCTGGCGTTAAAGGACTTAACCGGCAGATTTTCCTCTGAAAGCACCTTGCTTAAGTCAAGTATAATATTGCTTCTGTCAACACAAAGGAGCCTGATTTCAGCCTGGAAGGAAAGCGAAGGACCTGCCCCGTCTTTTCTGGAAATTTCCCACTCGGCGTCTATAAGCCTGTGTCTGTCCTCTTCAGTAAGATTAATAATATTGGCGCAGTCTGTCCTGTGTATTGAAACGCCCCTGCCCCTTGTGACAAAGCCGATTATCTCATCTCCCGGAACAGGGTTGCAGCACCTTGAAAACCTTACGCTGACATCCCCTATGCCCTTTACAATAACGCCGCTGTCGTTCTTTCTGTTGGTTCTGGAGTTTGCCTTCTCCTCCATCCTTCTAAGGACATCCTCGGCTGTCTGTTTCTTTTTCTGCTCCTTTTGGAGCTCCTCTATAAAACGGTTTATTACCTGGCCTTCCTTAACGCCGCCGTGTCCTACAGCAGCGCATAGTGCGTCCCAGTTTTTAAACCCGAATTTATTAACAACAATTTCAATCCACTCCGGCTTAGACAAATCGGAGAAGGAATAATTTTTCTTTTTGGCATCGGCTATTATAAGCTCCTTGCCCTTAACAATATTTTCTTCCTTGAACTCCTTTTTAAACCACTGGTTAATTTTTGTTCTGGCTGTGGAGCTTTTGACAAGGGCAAGCCAGTCCCTGCTGGGTCCCCTGGAATTTTGAGAAGTAATAATCTCAACAATATCTCCGTTTTGTATTTTATAGTCAAAGGTAACTATCTTATTGTTGACCCTGGCGCCAACCATTTTGTTTCCCACTGCAGAATGAATAGCGTAGGCAAAGTCTATGGGCGTTGAGCCGTTGGGAAGCGGTATAACCTTTCCCTGCGGCGTAAAGGCATAAACCGAATCGCTGAACACGTCAAGGTCAAGCTTAAGGGTTGCCATAAACTCCTTATTGTCCGATAAATCCCTCTGCCATTCAAGTATCTGGCGCAGCCACGCCATTTTTTCCGCCTCTTTATTCTGGGAGGTATCCGTAGTGCGGCCCTCCTTATACTTCCAATGGGCGGCGATACCGTATTCGCTTGTACGGTGCATTTCCCAAGTTCTGATCTGCACCTCGAAGGGCTCTCCAGTCGGGCCAATCAGAGTGTTGTGAAGCGACTGATACATATTTGGCTTCGGCATTGCGATATAGTCCTTAAATCTTCCCGGCATCGGCTTATACATGTCATGGACTATTCCAAGGACAGCATAGCAGTCCTTCACAGTATCAACTATTATCCTTACAGCGAATAAATCGTAAATCTGGTCAAGGGTTTTATTCTGGTTGACCATTTTTTTATAAATGCTGAAAAAGTGCTTGCTTCTGCCATACACTGTTCCCTTAATTCCAGCCTCGTCAATTTTTGCGCTTATTTCATCTACAATCTGGTTTACATACTGCTCCCTTTCGGATTTTTTCTTCTCAATTTTGCTCTTAAGGTCGTAGTATGCATCCGGGTTAAGGTATTTGAAGCACAAATCCTCCATCTCGGTACGAATTTTTGAAATACCCAGCCTGTGTGCCAGCGGCGCATAAATATCCATTGTTTCCTGCGCCTTTTCCCTCTGCTTGGCCTCTGTCATGTAATTAAGGGTACGCATATTGTGAAGGCGGTCAGCCAGCTTTATAAGTATTACCCTAATATCCTTGGCCATAGCCAGAAACATTTTTCTGTAGTTCTCAGCCTGTATCTCCTCTTTTGTTGTGTACGAGAGCTTACCGAGCTTTGTTACGCCGTCAACAAGTACGGCTACCTCTTCGCCGAACATATTTTTAATATCGTCATATGTATAAGGCGTATCCTCTATAGTGTCATGCAGTATTCCTGCCACTATAGATTCCATATCCAGCTCCAGCTCGGCAAGAATATACGCTACCTTCAGCGGGTGGATTATATACGGCTCCCCGGATTTTCTTTTTTGGTCCTTATGCGCCTCAAGGGCAACCTCATATGCCTTCCTCAGCATAGTGAAGTTATCCGTAGGATGGTATTCTTTTATTTTGTCGACCAATAGTTTATACAATTCATCAGGTGTTTCCACAGATGTCAGCTCCCCATTAACAGCAGTTTTTGCCCTATTAAAAATCCAGACACTGCTCCATATTAAATATGTATTAAATTGTATTATATATTTTTTTTGACATTTTTCAAGTATACAGCGGAAATTCGTAGTATTTATAATTATTCCGCATGAAAAATACCATGTATTATGCCCACAATAAATCTTTTTGCGAAATAATTTGTACTGAGTTTGATTTATGCTATAATAAGAACAACTATCCACGCAAAGCTCCGCTGTCTTTAGAGCGCAGCCTTTAGCATTAATATTATTAACGTATTTGGAGACAAAATATCATGAAGCTGCAAAAATTACTCAGCTATACAAGACAGGCGGTAAACGACTACCAGATGATTGATGAGGGCGATAAAATTGCCGTAGGCGTATCGGGCGGCAAGGACAGCATATGCCTTTTAATTGCGCTGGCTCAGCTGCGCCGCTTTTTCCCATATAAATTCGATATAGAAGCCATAACCGTATCCCTTGGCTTTCCCGGCTCTGATTACAGCAGTATTAAAAAACTGTGCGAAAGCCTTAATGTGCGCTATACGGTTGTTGACACGCAAATAGGACAAATTGTTTTTGACGAGCGTAAGGAGGACAACCCCTGCTCCCTATGCGCAAAAATGCGTAAGGGAGCTTTAAACAGCGCCGCTGAGGAGCTGGGATGCAGCAAGGTTGCCCTTGGGCATAATAAGGACGACGTAATTGAAACATTTATGATGTCGCTTATTTTTGAGGGTCGTATCGGCTGCTTCTCTCCGGTAAGCTTTTTAGAAAGAAAAAGCCTCTATTCAATAAGGCCCCTCATATATGTTTCGGAATATGAGACAAGAAGCTTCGCCAAAGGCTATGGTATTGTTAAAAACCCATGCCCGGCCGACGGCAGTACAAAGAGGCAGGAGATAAAGGAGCTTATCCGCTCCCTTGAAAAAACCTATCCCAATTTAAATCAAAGAATATTCGGAGCTGTTAAAAGAGGTCTGGACGACTGGAAAAGAGGTGGAGAAAATGGCTAAGGGAGATTACAGCGAGGAACAAAAAATAAAAGACACTGCTCATCTTAAGGGCCTTCTTGAACAGCTTCCGCCCTTCGCCTATACATATTTCAGAGGAATAGCCCAGTCAACGTCTCTGAAAACAAGAATTGGCTATGCCTATGATCTAAAAATATTTTTCGGGTTTTTATGCGAAAACCATGAAAGATTTAAAGGAATAAAATTCGACGAAATAAAGCCCGAATACCTTGACTATGTAAGCGCAATGGACGTTGAGGCATTTCTGGATTATGTCACAAGCTACACTCCTTTTGCTGATGAGGACGGCATGGAGAGAAACTCGGTTATACTAAATTCTGAAACAGGAAAATCCAGAAAGCTTGCCGCTGTCAGAAGCATTTATAAATATTATCTGCGGAAGGGCTTTATTAAAACCGACCCTGCCGCACTTGTGGAAACACCTAAAATACATGAAAAAAACATAATAAGACTGGAAGCCAATGAGGTTGCCAACCTTTTGGACGAGGTTGAAAAGGGGGAAAATCTGACTCAGCGCCAGCAGAAATTCCATGAAAAGACTAAAATCAGGGATTTAGCAATAATATCCACCCTTGTGGGCACTGGAATACGTGTAAGCGAATGTGTGGGGCTGAACGTGGACGACATCAGCTTTGAAACCTATTCCTTTGTAATAACCAGAAAGGGAGGAAAACAGGCTGAAATATATTTCGGCGATGAGGTTGCCGATGCCCTTTATGATTATATAATGTACAGAAGGGACCATCCCCCCGCTGACGAAAATGACAAGGCTCTGTTTCTTTCCAACAGGGGAAAGCGTATATCCGTCAGGCAGGTTGAGCTTATGGTCAAAAAATACGCCCAGACGGCTGTTAAGCTGAAAAAAATTACTCCGCATAAGCTGCGCAGTACCTTCGGAACAAATCTTTATCTGGAGACAGGCGACATATATTTGGTTGCCGACGTTCTGGGTCATGCAGACGTAAACACTACAAGGAAGCACTACACAGCCACGGAGGTCGAGCTTAAACGCAAGGCTGCCAGAAAAATTAATTTAAGAAAGGATTGAAATTATGCCCCAAAATATAAATTCAAATATTATACAGCAGACGCTGAGCGTGCATACGCCCTCGCCCGAAGGAATTTTCCGCTACAGCTCTGTCTTAATGCCGCTGTTTGAAACTGAAAACGGATATGAATTTTTATTCTGCAAACGCTCTATGGCGCTTAGGCACCAGCCGGGCGACATATGCTTTCCCGGCGGAAGGCGCGAGGGTGAGGAAACTCCGCTTGAAACCGCTTTGAGGGAAACGCGTGAGGAAATTGGGATTTCTGAAGAAAACATAGAGATTTTAGGCGAAACCGATTTTGTCATAACTACCTATGGAGCGGTAATCACTCCCTTTGTGGCGTTAATAAAGGGAATGTCCCCCAGCGACATAAAGTTCAATCCTGACGAGGTTGAGGAAACCTTTACCGTCCCTGTCAGCTTCTTTATGGAGACAGAGCCTGAGGAGCATTTTGTGAGTATTAAATTTGATATACCTGAGGACTTTCCTTTTGAGCACATTGTAGGCGGTAAAAACTATCCTTGGAGCAAGGGTAAACAGCCCGAGCTGTTTTATTTTTACAATGGAAATGTAATCTGGGGTTTCACCGCAAGGATTGTTAAGAACTTCTGTTCAATTATAAAGGGCGAGCTGTAAAAGCAAATCCCCGGACTTTATGCCCGGGGATTTTTTTAGCTTAAATCAATCATCAATATAGAATTTTTCTTAATGCCTTCAGTCAGCGCCTCCGTCAGATTTTTTGAGTCATCTGGTGACAGGTGGAGCTTTGTTTTTCCGCAGAGCTTAAAAGGCACATATTTATTCTTCCAATGTATACAAACACAGTCTCTATACACAATAATTTCCTCCACTCCGTCCCAAGAACAGGAGCCTACCCCTCCAATTGAAAAACCGTATTCAGAAACCCTACTTTTCATAAATACAGAACAAAATACTATAACCGCGCAAAGGACTATAAATATTGTTTCAAAAGCCTTAATTGAAATATCAAAAGCATAAAGCGTATATATCAACAGTGAAGCCAGTATAAGCATAGCAATAATGTTTGCTTTTTTAAACTTATTTGTGAATTTATATTCTTTTGCATCCTGACTGACCTTGAAGTAACAGCTTATTTCCATAGTAAATGAATACAGCGCCCATGCTAAAATAGCAGGCCTTGCAACAGGGACATAAATGGCTATAAGCATAATAAGTACGTTCATGTATTGTCCTCCGCATTGTTTTCGGTATCAGCAAATTTTCTGGCGGAAACAAAATTATTGACTGCCGAAAATATATTGGCTCCCCCGTATATGAAGCCAAAAATTATTAACATCTCAGTATTGGCCAACACAAAGCTAGAATAAAGCTTTAGTGAAAACCAGTTAAACGGCACAAGAGCACAAACTGCAATTGCAGCTATAATTTCGGCTGCTCCTATAAAAATGCACTGTTTTCTTGTATCGCCTTTATTTATTAAAATAAGTCCAAGGGAAGCACCGAAGGCAGCCAAAAATATAATAGCAATGGCAATAGCCGTTGCGTCTAACCCGTAATAATTTCTCCAAGCATATCTATAGCGCCTATAAAATGTTATGCTGATAAAAGCAAAAACAAGAGGCAAAATCTCGGTTATTATAGTTTTCAGCTTCTTATTCATGGCTGTTCACTCCTCCTTTAAACTTGCCCCCAGTACAATTTCAACAGTTAACCCGTCGAAGCACCTTTTTAAATTGTTTTTACTCTATTAATTATAATTAATTTTATTGTCTCATATCTATTATTCATATTCAATATTTTGGAAAAGAATTAAGAAAATTGTAGAATTTGGTCATATTCAGAAAAAAATACGGCCTAACTGGCCGTATCAATATATTTACAAACTATATTTGAAATACCCTTTTAATCCCCTTGTAAAAAGATTTCAACGGCACTGTATACCGGAGGCTTACGTGGCTGTATCCACGCAGAATAATCACTGTCCTCATTTATGATATACACCATTCTGTATTCTCCCTCGCTCAAATTATAATCCTCGTTATAGAGCTCAACCTTACAGCTTCTCTTGGAATGGGGATTTAATATCCACCCACTATCATCAATGTCCAAACCAAACCTTTGTACAATCCACTGTCCGTCTATCTCCTTTTCAATCTGAAAATCGCTTGGATTATACAAATACGGCTGATCACTCAAATTTTCAAACTCAAGGTATATGGTATCTCCGTATTTTATCTTTTCTTCATTAGTAATTGTTATCTTAACATCATCAGTAATCATACCGCCTGATATAAATGAAGCAGCCTGAATGTACTTATTATCAACGTCTGCCGCAACATCCGCCCTATAAATTAAATTTATAAACTCCATTTTTGAAACTGGGTTCTGCGGCCTGAAGCTGCCGTCCTCATATCCTGAAATAATCCCAAGATTTGTACATGTCTTTATATCCTTCAATGCATAGTCGGAAATCCTATCCGCATCAATAAAGTTTATATCTGCATCAGCTGCTTCAAATTCATAAGTTCTTACCAGCAGCGCAGCCGTCTGCTCCCTTGTGACATACTCATCCTTCATCGAAAGGAGATTTCCGTTTTCGTCATAACTGCCTTTAAAAACACCTGTATAATACATTTTAATCATTGAGTCCACATACAAATTCTCTGCCCTGTTTAAATCGGAAAACGGATTCGGCGGATAGTACCTGTTAAAATAAAACCTTCTCATTGCATTGTTCAATAGGTCGGCCGCCTCGCCTCTTGCCATATAGCCATCTGTTTTATAGGTATCATATGGCACTATATCATGTTCAAGGCAGTAATCAAAAGCCTCGTCAAACCAGTTGGAGGCAAATACGGGAGTGGTAATGGACAAAAACACTGCCAATATGAATATAAATATTTTTTTCATGTTATTCATCTATTTTTCTTCACCCAATTTTTAAGCTCGTTGATTTCTTCATCTGATATATCATCACTATCAGCAAAGGCAGACACGAAATTAGCAACTGAACCGTTAAAATACGTATTCAAAAGCTTTCTTGCTTCCTTTAATTTATAATCTGTTCTCTCAACTGTTGGATAATAATAATTTGTAATTCCTATTCTTTCATGTCCAACAAGCCCCTTTTCCTCCATTCTTCCCAAAAATGTGGAAACGGTCCTTACTGCCCAGATAATATCTTCCTTTTCAAGCTCGGCCAGTATCTGCTTAACGGTCATTTTTTCCTGAGAATTTAGTAGTATGCTTAATACCTTCTGTTCAGAAGCTGATGCGTTTTTTTCCTTCATATGTCATTCTCCATTCAAAATCGAGTTTTACAATCGTCCCTAGTATATTTGTAGTATAGCTCCATTTACACATTTTGTCAATAATGTGAACAAAAAAACCGATGGCATACCCATCGGCTTATACTATCAGTTAACTTGTTGTGCAATTACAACGTATCTGTCCTTTCCGTCACTGCTGCATGTAACAAGAGTCAGAAAACCATTTCCGTATTGGGCTTCTATTTCCTTCCCACAGTTGTTCTCAACTCCATTAACAAAATCCTCAAAAACCGCATTATTCTCAAAGTCAACTATATCAAACCAATTAAAATCAGTATCATTAGAATCCATATCGGCCTGAAACGCTGCTATTGCCTTATAGCATCTAATTTCCACAGCGGTCATATAGGTTATATCGCTGTGCTCAGAAAGATATGTATCATCAAGATAGTCCGCAAGCCCGGCAAACATTGTGCCAGATTTCATATTATGCCCATATATAATAATATTGTCTGAATTATCCGAGCATCTGGAATCCATAAACGGAGTGCCCGACATGGAATATTCACCGCTGAAATTCCTGTGGAGATAATATTCAGGGTCATCAGGAGTGTGCATTACCGGATAATCCACCACAGTACCCGATATATATATCCATCCTACGGTATCACTGTTTTTCTCCTGGAGCTTTTTTACAGGCGTAATTGTTTCCCCTGTTTTTGAATTCCTGTGTATAAATACCTGCTCAGACAGCTCGTTAAAGCTGCTCTCGGCATCTGCACTGGATTTATTATAGCCAACCAGCTTATATGCTGACAGCAGCGCAACAGCAAAAAGCACTGCCGTTGCTGTCAGCTTTAATTTTCTCATGAACGTCTTCTCTTTTTAACGGGAGAAGCGAAACTGTACAAAAGTGTGAATATTCCTACTATTGCTGTGCTCAAAAGTCCGCTCCACATTATAAGACTCATGCTGTCACCTGTCTTTGGAACGTTTCTCGCCGAATTTCCGTTTGCGTCTTTATATTCATAAGAACCGTCCGGGTTTTCTGTCTTTGTATAGGAGCCTTCCTCTTTTCCGCTTCCGTCCACGACAGCTATCTCATTTGGGCTGTCAGGCTGGTTCGAGTCGGGGACATCATCTATCGGTACAAATACCGGTATTTCAGGATTTGTAACCGGCATGGCATCGCGATGCTCGTTATCCGTACCGCCAGTATTACTGAGGTTCTCCGATTTTCCATCATCCCCTCCGTTCGGCTTTGGCGGCTTGGGAGCCAGCTGGTGTCCGCCGCCTACGCCGCCTTCACTCTTCTTATTTTTAGTATTTGTAAACTGAGCGGTTACTGTATTATCTACCGCAATAACTCCCACTGGGTTAATGCTCGATGTCTTGTAGCCATCGCCTGAATAATCATCCTCCACTACGGAATACTCCGTGCCTCCGGGAAGACCGATAATTGTAATATACTCTCCGTCAGCCAGCTCTATTGTTTCACCGCTTTTCATTTTTCCGTCCAGCACGCCGAAGCCGATATAATCGTACCCGTCTTCCGGAGCCGTCTGTCCAACAGGAAGGCTGAATGTAACCGTAAACACAAATTTTTTCTTAAGGTCAGCAGCGTTGCCCGCGACATTCTTCTTAATAACAAGGTCTCCGACCGTTCCGGTCTTATGATTCGTAATGGTAATTTTGTTGGAGTTATCTCCCGTTGCCCCGTTTATGGACGTTATAATTTTTCCGTCATCCGGGTTTGCCGTAACCTTAACGGAATATGTTTTCTTTAAAACCCCATAGCCATCGGGCGCCTTAGTTTCCTTAAGAATATATTCACCGTCAGGCAGACCCCTTAACGTAAGCTTTCCGTCCGCACCTGTTGTGCCCTTACGGATTACCGTTTTGCAGTCAAGGGCGAAAACTGTGAACTCCGCTGCGGCCAAAGGCCCTCCGTCCCCTGTCTTTGTTATCTCTATCCAGCCGCGTCTCATAATTGTGGCACTGGCATCGGAGTCATTTATATCAAACTCTTTATCCACATTATCTCCACTATCGTTCATACCAACGATACGTACTTTATTAGATACCATCCCGGGTTCTCCTGTTATATCGGTGATATACTCGACCTTATATGCCTGGGCCTTATCTGGCAGATAAAAGCTAATAACCCTTGTCGTATTGTTATACTTTACATTGTTTATAACCTCCTGCTCCGTCAGTTCAGCCCCCGGAGTTAGGGAGCCGTCGGCGTTGAGGCTGCATTTATATACATTTATATTATCTGAATAAACAAGACCGCCGCGTGAATCCGTCCTCAGATCCAGTCCTATGGGCAGAGTATCCTCAAGATGTAAATTATCTATATCTGAGCGATCCACCTTATATGGATTATAGTCAACCTTCCATTTAAGAACTCCGTCCTCGATTTTATCCAGTGTTTTAGCCAGAGCGCTGCTCTTTACCTCAACAGAGGTTTCAGCTGAAGAATTGGTACTCCAATTTTCCGCTGTAAGCACAACCGTATTAATTATATTCGCAGTCCTGTTTCCATTGAAATAGTCCTTAATTGTTTCTTCCAAAGGAGACGCCTTAACCAATATTACGCACGGATCTTTAAATACGTCAAAGGTAAATGTGGCTGTTAAACCCGAAATTTCAGACGTAATATTTCCATTCAAGTTATTATCCCACGGAGCGTTTGCCACTGTACTTCCACCGTTGTCTGTTACGCCCGAAAAGGCGTAATAGTTTTCTCCGCTTTCAAAGGGCTTAAACCCCCAGCCCTCCGGAAGGGTATCAGTCACAGTTATTTTTCCCGCGGTTCTTCCTTCTGCGTCAGTAACGGTACTGTAATCGAGGCTATTCCTATTTATGTATATACGGAATACAGCGCTTTTATCAATATAGTTAAAGGAATCTGTCTCTCCGCCCGCAGAACCGTTGGCCTTATCAACACCATAGGCGCCGTCCCCTTTTCCAAAGGCCTCTGCAGAAACTGCTGTCATAGTTCCCTTTTGCAGCATTTTAGCGTCATATCCTACATTGGCTGTCGCAGAATTAAGCCTGACGCTTCCGCTGAAAAGCATAGCTGTATTAGTAATTCCTTTACTTTCCGTGTATGTCAGTATTTCAGTATTTGTAACCTGAGTTTTGTAGCTGAAGGAATAGGCTTTGTCAGTTCCAATTCCTCCGCCGGAATCGCTTGTCACAGTTAGCAGGTCAGCAACCGCCTTGCCGCCTTTATAGAGGGTAGTAACTGTATGCTTGAGTCCCTCGCCGTTAAAAGCCTTCGCATTTCCCCCTCCAGTCTTTACTATCCTCTGGTTGTATTGAGGGGTAACATTTTTAAGTATGTCTTTGCCTATGGCAGAACTCTCGTCAAGGCTGTCTACATCAAAGCTATCGCCATACACAAGCAGGTCGTACACCTTCATATCTGGAATAGTCTGCTTTTTAGCGTCAACTTTGACGTTCCATGTTATCTCTGCTTTTTTGTAATCCGTTACAGCTCCTGTTTTTTCTATGGCGTTATAGCCGATTGTGACGTTTTTATCACCCGTACCAATGCCATCAAAGTCTTCCCATTTTATCGAGGCGGAATTTGTATAGTTTTTAGTTCCCGTCTCAGGATCGGCGTTAACAGCCCTTGTCCACGTAGGGTCAGGAACCTTTGTTACAATGGTTAAAAGGATTGGTGTGGTTATATTTCCGATTTCAAACGCTCCATCTGTAGGATAACTGTCTGAATTCCATGTCTTTGCTGGGGTTTCATTCCACGCTCCGTTTTCCTTGTCCCAAGTCTGGAGCTTTGCTTCCTGTAATGTCAGCCCGCCTTGCAGTACATCCGTAATCACCACATTATTCAAAGAATACCCGTAATCGTTTGCAGTAATCGTCCATGTTATGGTACGGTTGTTGGGGTTATACTCCCCACTGGAGCCTTGGTTTCCAGCTTCTCCGTCTTTCGTAATCCATGTTGGTTTGAACTTTACCGTGGCTGAACTATCCTTAACCTTTTCAGTCTCTTTTCTCAGCTCCGCTGTATTTTTAACTGTCTGCTCAGACTGTGTAAATAGCTTGTCATCCGGTATTTTAGTCTCAAAGGTAATTACCTGAGGGCTTTGAGTTCCTTCTTGGAAGCTGTATGTAAGAATACTGTCATTGAAGACTGGTGTAACATCGGTTCCTCCAACCTTAAAGGAATCCGCAACATACTCTCCCACATTCGTCAGGTCGTCATAAAAGGAATAGCCGTTTAAATCTGCACTGTTTTCACCTTCAGGACCGACTGTTACAGTCCAATTAATAACGCCCTTGCTTAGGTCCTCTGTTCCTTCTTTCGTGATTGTCCTTGTCTCCTCAGGCTGGGGAATAACGATTGTAAACTCTTTACCCAGTATGGATATTGTGTGTTCCCCGGCATCAAGCCCGCCGCTGTCTTTATTAAATTCCAACTCAGCCTCAAAGGTACAGTTAATCTCCATGTTGCCAGGATCATCAAAGGCATCTCCGTCAAACAAAATTGAGGCCACAGCAGTTTTGTTTTCATTCTTAAGGGTCAATGTACCAATTGTTTGATTTACATATTTCAAAGTATAAGTTTTTGCATTTTTAACGGAAAATTTATCAGAAATAAATAATTCGGCGTAATCATTCTTATTGACAAACTCCTTATCCCCGTCCCCCTGTATAGGCACACTGAATGCTGCCCTAACCTCTAAGCCTTTTGTACTGTCTATTTTTCCATCTTTTATGACAGCTCCGTCCTGCGTAAGTGTAAGGTTAAGATTTTTCATTATTAATTCTGTTACGTCCTCGCTCTGGTTTTCGCCATTAATGCGGTCACCTTCTGAATTCATTGTAACAATATTATTCTGAGGTTCACACAGTTCACAGCTATGCGTACATGGGCTGTCGATTACAAGCTTCTCAAGATAACCGCAGTTTTCGTCATGCGCATGCTCACATTCATGCCCCTCGACATATCCGCAGCCATCAGCGTGGGTTATTTCCCCGTTTTCGTCCGGCTCACACTCACAAGACACACCCTCAATGTACCCGCATTCGTCATTGTGTTCGTGATTGCACTGGGAAACTACCACCATATGAGCCTCAAAGCCGCAGTCTTTGTCATGCTCCAAATGATTTTCGCACATCTTAGCCGTATCCTGCTCCCCAAAGGCGATAAGCGGAGCGGCAATGGCCGCCTGCAATGTAATCACCGCAGTTAAAAATACTGCCAGTTTCTTTTTAATATCCTCTCTTTTTTTCATCTTTCCATTCCTTTCAGTATCCGGCATAAAGCAGAAATAATTTCATTCAATAAAACTAATTATACTTTATTCAGGTATTTTTTTACAAGGAATGGCAAACTTCAAAATAGCAGAATTTTAACTGACCATTCAGTCAATTTTTAGCAAAAAAATCAAAAAACCGCCCATCAAATGTGACTGGGCGGCAAAAAAAGTAATTTATTTAAATATACAACTCGGTCTTAGTCAAAGGCATTGGCTTTAGTGAACGCGTCTCTTGTGGCGTTATTAATTCTTCCGCCCTTATTAGCGTCACCTATGACTACTACCCTGTCAAACTCTTTTTCAAACTCATCAGCAAAGCCCTTTACAGGAGCAACACCGAGTGAAAGGACAACGCTGTCGCAGGCAATTTCACTTACATTGCCGTCGGAGAGACTCTCAATTACCACGGCCTTGTCTTTAATTTCAAGAAGCCTATGTGATGTGTAGCTGTCAGGATTATGAGACATGATGTCAGCTACAATATATTTTCTTATAGGAGGGAATACTCCCGGTCCGATTTCAGAGAGCATCTCAATCATCGTAAGCTTACAGCCCTCATCTCCAAGCTTTTCAAGAACCTCCAAGCCTGTAAGACCAGTGCCTATGACGGCTACACTGCCTGTAAGCTTTACCTTGTCAAGGAGTACATCCTCGGGCTTATAGACATTTGCCCCGTCAATTCCAGGAATAGGAGGATTTACGGGAACAGCTCCTCCTGCGATAAATACTCCTGCCGGATTATATTTCTTTACAAGCTCAGGAGTGGCCTCCGTATTGAGCACAACCACAACCCCTGCCTTTTCCAAAAGCTTTTTCATAGTCTTTACATAATCTGTGATAACATGCTTTCCCTTTGCCTTATCAGCTATGTTGAGGGTTCCGCCAAGCTCGCCTTTTTTCTCGATAAGCGTCACCTTAAAGCCTCTTTCAGCCAGTACCCTTGCGGCCTCCATGCCGCCGGGGCCGCCGCCGATTACAACAACAGCTCTTCCGTTTCCGTCTTGCTTTTCTTCCTTATATATATACTCCACACCAAGACGCGGATTAACGGAGCACTGTATTGGCATATCAGCCATAAGCCTTTCACGGCAGTACATACATCCGATACATTTCACTATTTCGTCCGAACAGCCGGCCTTAGCCTTATTTACAAACTCAGGGTCCGCAAACTGGGATCGTCCTAATCCGACAAAATCGCTTACTCCCTCATTAAGGAGCTGTTCAGCCCATTCGGGATCCTTAATTGTATTTGTAGCGATAACCGGAATTGAAAGCGCGTCCTTAAAGGCTTTTGCAACGTGCTTTTTCCAGCCTGGCGCAAAGGAATACGGGTCACAGTTGGCATCGCCGTTCTGTGCGCAGCCGTTGGATACATTGATGTAGTCTATTTTATTTTCAAGGTATTTTACTATCTCAAGATTGTCCTCAAGCGTCATCTGGCCCTCTACCATTTCATCTCCGCTTATTCTAAGGCCAACAACAAAATCCGGTCTTACTGCCTTTCTGATACCGTCGATTATCTCGAGAGTAAAGCGCGTACGTCCCTCGACTCCTCCGCCGTACTCATCTGTACGCTTATTATAGTATTTGCTGAAAAACTGCGCAATAAGGTAGGAATGGGCGCCATGGAGCTCAACACCGTCATAGCCTGCCTTCTGACACCTTACTGCCGCGTCGATAAATTTCTGCTGAACATTCTTTATTTCCTCAACAGTCATTTCTCTTGGAGCCGGCGCGCCTGGAGCCGCCGGAATACCGCTTGGCGAAAGCGACTGGCGTCCTGTAAGGGCAGGCTTTGATGTCATTCCGCCGTGGTGTATCTGAGCAAATATTTTGCAGTCATACTGATGAACAGCCTCTGTAAGTCTCTCAAGCCCGCTGATATGGTAGTCCCTTGCGGCACGCAGATTTCCTACAGTTGGTATGCTGTCTATGTCGTCGACGCCCGTATACTCATTTACAATAAGGCCTATTCCGCCTTTGGCCCTGGCCGCATAATACTCGATAATCCTGTCTGTGGCAATTCCGTCCTTGTCGGCGTACACGGTTCCCATAGGCATCATTACACATCTGTTTTTAATAGTAATTCTTCCTATTCTGCCCTTTTCAAAAAGTTTTTTGTAGCTCATCTTAACTCACTCCCTTTAGTCCTCTGCCCCGCCTCGAAAAGGCGACGGCCCTATATTGTATAACTACATTATTAAATAGATTATTGATTTTCGCAAGAATGCACTTTTTTTATATATAGTACCCTTTTTGATACTTACTCTCTGACCTTACAGGGATTCGGTTCGCCTATTCGGTCGAAATACTTATTTCCCCAGTCACGGAGGCTTACCACAATAGGTACCAGCGTCTTGCCGAATTCCGTCAGCGAGTATTCGGTTTTAGGAGGCACAACAGGATAAAGCACCCTTTCGACTATGCCGCTTGCCTCCAGCTCCTTTAGCTGACTGCTCAGCATTTTCGGTGTGGCCTGCGGAATGGCCTTTTGCAGTTGGCTGAAGCGCAGTGTTCCTTCCTTTATTAGATGCCACAAAATTATCACCTTATATTTACCGCCGATTATATCCATTGTCGCTTCTACAGAACAGTTATACTTGCTTGCGTTGTCCTTCACTTTAATCACCATACTTTCCAAAATAACAGTATACTATAAATTTATATTAGCATATTAGGCAGCCGGCGGCAATAAAAAAGAGCGGCCTAAGCTGGCCGCTCCTGAATAAGCTTATTTGAATTTTTTTCCTCTCTCGTTACATTCCTTAATAGCGGAGATGAATTTTTCCTTTGTAACCTCATAGGGAACACAGGTCCATTCCTTTGTTACCGAAGCTCTTTCAGCAACTGCGGGAAGATCCTCATCTGTCAAACCTATTTCATCCATTGTTACAGGAAGACCCATTTCCTTATGGAAAGCCATTATTCTGTCGCACTCATCATAGTTCTTATCATATGTTAAAAGTACAAGGCTTCCAAAGGAAACGATTTCACCGTGAAGATGATGCTGTATACAGTTAGGAATAACCGATGTTCCGTTATAGAAGCCATGTGCGAGAGAGCTGTTGTAATAGTAGTCGTTCTCTGTAGTCATGAAGTTTGATACCATACCAGTTGTAACGATGATATCAAGAGCAACTTGCTCCAGCTCAAATGAATCCTGGTTGTTTTTACAGTCCTCATAAGCCTTTTTACCGTACTCAATAAGAGGATCGATACAAATTAAGCTGAGCTGATTGCCCATCATAGGCGTATGTGCTACCTTATGTCCTCTTATTGAAAGCTGAGCCTCAAGCTCCTTTGAGATTGCGTCGCCGATACCTGCCCAAAACATGTTTTCAGGAGACTCAGCAATAATCTGTGTGTTAATGAAAATATGCTCTGCCGGTGTTTTTGAATAAAAGTAATTGTTTACTGTACCGTCCGGGTGGTAAATAACCGCGATTGACGTTGTAGCCGCACAGTTTGAACCCAGTGTAGGGAATGTAAACATTGGTTTGTCAAGTCTTTCCTTAACAACCTTGCATGTGTCCATTACACGTCCGCCGCCTACTGCAAAAATCATATCGGCGTTTTTAACCGACTCGTTTTTCATAAGCTCCTCTGCGTTTTCATAAGAAGCTTCTCCGCCGTACCATACAAAATCTGTTACCTCTATATCTGAACCTGCTATACCATCTAATAGTGCATTTTTTACCTTAGCCATTGCTGTTTTGCCGCCGATAACGACAGCCTTTTTTCCATACTTTCTTGTTACCCACGGAATTTCGTTATAACAGTCCGCTCCTACAGTGTAATTTGGAATATAAATGTGATAGCCCTTCATAATAAATGCACTCCTTTTTTTAAATGTTTTATTTGGTATAGTGGTTTTTTTAAATTACATTACTGCTGCTTTGCTTCTTACGGGTACTGTCCAGCCGAAGGGATCCGCGGTGCGTCCCCACTGGATGTTTGTTATACCCTCGTAAAGGTCCTGACATACAGGTCCCATTTCATTATTGTTGATTTTGTAGTCAACGCCCTCATAGTGGAGGATACCGATAGGTGATACAACTGCCGCTGTACCTGTTCCCCATGCTTCCTCAAGAGTACCGTTTTTAGCTGCCTCCAAAACCTCTTCTGCTGTGATAAGTCTTTCAGTAACCTTGTAGCCCTTTGATGTAAGGTATTCGATAGCGCTCTTTCTCGTTATTCCGGGAAGAACTGAGCCTGTAAGCATTGGAGTTACTATTTCACCGTTGATTTTGAACATTACGTTCATGGAGCCAACTTCCTCGATGTATTTCTGATGAACACCGTCAAGCCAGAGTACCTGTGTGAAGCCATTGTGCTCCGCAACTGCCTCAGCTCTGTTGCTGGCAGCGTAGTTGCCGCCTACCTTGCAGTCGCCTGTACCGCCTCTTACGGCACGTACGTCATGTTCCTCAATAGCGATTTTAACGGGTTTAATACCTTCTTTATAATAATTGCCTACAGGGCATGTAATAATCATGAATTTTGCTTTCTGTATTCCGTGGAGTCCGATTGGCTCGTCGCAGCCGAACTCGTAAGGTCTTATGTAGAGTGATGTTCCCTTTTCATTGGGTACCCAGTCCTGCTCGAATTCCACAAATCTTTCGATAAGGTCAAGGATTGTATCAGCGTCAAGGTGAGGGAGGCAGAGTCTGTCGATTGATTTTTCCATGCGCTTAGCGTTCTCGCTTGGTCTGAAAAGCTGGCAGCTTCCGTCTTCTTTTCTGTATGCCTTCATGCCCTCGAATGCGCCTGCTCCGTAATGGAGGATTGTTGAGCCGGGGTGCATCATAATAGGTCCGAAAGGAACTATTCTGCAGTCGTGCCAGCCCTTGTCGGCATCGTAGTCCATGATAAGCATGTGGTCTGTAAATATTTGGCCAAAGGGAAGGTCTGCCCCTTTGCCCGGTTTTTGTTTAGGTGCCTTTGTTCTCTCTACTTTGATATCCATTTTCATGATTATTTCTCCTCTCGCAATACCTTTTAATTTAATAACTCTGCATGAATACAAAAAGGCTTACAGCTATGAAGCCGTAAGCCCTAAAAAACATCTGTGAAAATATCCGATACGATTATACTGTCAGCACTTTACATTCGCTGTACAATACTTCGTCCACCTATTATCAACTGTTTTTTCAGCACGACACATAGCACTAATACTTCTAATAATAATTAGTGAGCAAATAGCGCTAATAGATAGTGTGCAAATGTATAAGCTAGTTGATAACATTAGTGTGTTCTCCTTTCGAATATTTTTACTCATATTAACACCAAAAACTGTCTTTGTCAACGATAATTTTTATATTTTTAGAAATATATGAAAAATACAATCAAAAAATGCCTGTTAAATGCTCTCTAAAAACATTGCCGTCCTTCGAAACGCCTCATGCCTTCCCTCAGTAAGCACTATACTGTGCTCGCCGTAATCGGGAGTATAAAGCTCTTTCTTTTGGGACGCAAGCCTTTTATATATTTCAGGAGCACTGGACGGGTCAGCGACAGCGTCGTCCTTTGCCTGAATAACAATGGCTGGACAGTTTATTTTCTCAATTAATCCATCTTCTCTCAAAATCGCCATAAGCCTTTCAAGCTCCTTAAAAATCGCCACCGCTATATCCTCATAGTGGATATGATACTGCTTGAACAGCCCTACCTTCCCCTCCATAGGCCTATGGAAATATATCTGCTCCGGCGGATATGTATCCGTCATAAAAGTGCCCGGAAGAAGCCTGAGCGGTGATGATATTGGGATAATGCCAGCGATTTCAGGATGCTTGGCGGCCAGATACAAGGAAAGGCAGCCGCCAGTTGAAAGCCCGCCAACATAGACTGTATCAAAGTGCTTTTTAAGATATTGATAGTCATACTCGGCCTTATTTATGAAATCCTCACAGCTTGTGTGCAGAAGCTCCTCGGGGAAGGTTCCATGTCCGGCAAGGTTTACACACCAGACGGAATATCCGTAATCGTTTAAAAATCTCGCCATAGGTATCATCTGCGCCGCACCGGATGTAATCCCATGTATCAGAAGAACCGCTTTATTGTTATTTCCCTGAAAAAACACTTGGTCATTAGTCTGCATATAAAACCCTCCCCTTATGTATAGATACGCCATAGGCACAAGGCCCGTTACAATTTATTTATATTTTATCATCTGCATTGTATACTGTCTATATATTAGTACAATATATATTTCTATTATTTTACTGTATACTTTCTGGCATTGGCAAAGTATAATGCAGTTAATTAGATAGTTTTCTAAATAACTAACAGCTATTGGAGGAGTACATAATGTCCGATGTATGGAAAGCTCTGGCTGACCCCACCAGAAGGCAGATACTTGAAATGCTTAAACGCAGTGATATGACCGCAGGGGAAATAGCAGAAAAATTCAGTATGACAAAGCCGTCCATCAGCAGCCATTTAAGCGTTTTAAAGCAGGCCGACCTTGTTGACGCCCAAAAGCACGGGCAAAATGTAATATATTCCATAAAAACAAGCGTCATAGAGGACGTGATGAATTTACTTTCAAGCCTGATAGGCAGGGAGGATGAAAAAATATGAGAAAATATATTATGCTTATTATATCCCTTATAAACGCTGCCGCAATGGCTGCCGTCATAGCCATGAGCGAAACGGATATTGTGCCGACACATTACAATATTTCCGGCACTGCTGACCGCTATTCCTCAAAGTGGACGTTTATGCTGGCGGCGGCCATTCCGATTGCCATAGCGCTGATATTTCTGATTTACAGAAGATTAAACAATCCAAACGTGCAGAGCAACGTCAAATACGAAAGTAAAGCAATAGCCTTTATAATGATGTTTTTTGTCGTTTTATGCTGGATAATGACAATTCCCTCTTTAAAAGGCGCTGAAAGCCTCGGAAGCTATGTCCCTGCAACGGTCTGCATTATACTTGGTATATTGATGATGTATGTAAGCAACCTCATGGCAAAGATTAAGCAGAACCGCACTTTTGGCATTAAAACAAAAGCTACCCTTTCAAATGAAACTGTATGGAGAAAAACCCACAGGCTCAGCGGCTACACAGGAATGTCAGGCGGCCTTATACTTGCGGTATGCGGGATAATTACGCTTGGCACCGCAAATACAGCCCTTCTTTTATATGCTGTAATAATTTTTATTGCGCTGGAGTTTGTAATTCCTGTAGCTTATGCCAACAGGCTGTATAAAAAACTGGAGGGTAAATAATGCATGAGGTTAAGGCAAAGACAATACTTTCGTCAAAAAACGGCATGAACATTTACCGGGGCTGTTCTCACGGGTGCATATACTGCGATTCAAGAAGCCTGTGCTACCATATGGACCATGACTTTGAGGACATAGAGGTAAAGTCCAATGCCTGTGAGCTTTTAGAGGCGGCGCTTAAGAAAAAACGCAGAAAATGCATGATAGGAACGGGCGCCATGTCCGATCCGTACATGCCCCTTGAGGAGACGCTGGGGCTTACGAGGCGCAGTCTTGAGATAATATACAAATATGGCTTCGGAGCGGCGATACTGACAAAATCATCCCGAATTTTTCGGGATTTGGATATTTTGAAAAAAATAAACGAAAGGACAAAATGTGTAGTCCAGATGACCCTTACAACCTATGACGAAAGCCTGTGCAGAATAATTGAGCCTAATGTATCATCCACAAATGAACGGATTGAAGCGCTTAAAATACTGCGTGACAACGGCATACCAACAGTCGTATGGCTGTGCCCTATTCTTCCGCATATAAACGATACCGAGGAAAATCTTATCGGACTGCTTAACGGCTGCGCCGGGGCCGATGTACACGGCATTTTGTGTTTTGGCTTCGGGCTTACGCTAAGGGATGGCGACAGAGAGTATTTTTATAAAAAGCTGGACGAGCATTTCCCCGGCATGAAGGAGCGTTACATAAGTGAATTTGGAAACGCCTACAGCCTTCCAAGCCCCAATAGCAGCACACTGATGAAAATCTATTCTCAGTTTTGTCAAAAGCATAAAATAATCTATAAAATTGACGAGGTATTTAAATATTTAAATGAATTTGAGGATAAAACCGAAGGCGGACAACTGACACTGTTTGATTAAAAAGGGATGGTCAAAGACCATCCCTTTTATCAGTTAAAAATATTAATTAAATCTTTGAATGTAACGCATAAGCATTGCAGCAGTCTGCGACCTCGAAGCGCCTCCGCCCGGTAAGAGCGTTCCGTCCTGCATACCTGATATAAGGCCGCAGGCGTAAGCCCATTCCATAGCCTCCACAGCGTATCCACTGACTGAATACGCATCGGAAAACTGTTTGATATCAGCCCTGCCCGATACATCTATGCCCTTGTTAGCCGCATATCTGTATAATACAGAAACAAGCTGCTCACGCGTAATCATATCATCAGGGCCAAACTCTCCGTTTCCGTAGCCAGACACAACACCGTTAGCTGCCGCCCATGTTACCGCGTCTGCATAATACATACTCTGCTCGACATCACTAAATAAAATCCCCGAAGCCTTCGGCTGACCCTCAAGCCTGTATAGAATCGTGACAATCATGCCCCTTGTAGTTTGAAGGTCCGGTGAGAATAAGTCTCCCGAAGTGCCTGACATAATATTATTGTCATATACATATTTTACAGCGTCATAGAACCAGTCGGCCTTGCTGACATCCGTAAATGGGAGCCTTTCGGCATCTTCAAAGGCAGTAAAATAAGCGTTAACAGTTACATCTGAGGCCGGCATAATAAATTCAAATCTGCCGTCCTGTCCCGTAAGCGTAAGCTCATTTCCTCTGCTGTCCGTAGCTGTAATCGTGTCCAGCCTGCTTCCAATATAAGGCTGTGCCGTAATCGTTACAGTTTTTCCAGACTCTGAAGTCTTACGATCCGTTTTTACCGTGCCGTTTTGAATATTATCCGCAACAATTATCCTGTATGCCGCTGACTGGTCGAGCGAATAGCTGCTTCCTCTGCTCTTATTGGCACTGTCCATAGTATCTTTATATGACAGCGCATATACAGAAAACCGGTCGCTTAATACAGTTACGCTTTCATCAATTCTGTCATTATCAGTCATGGCTGTTACAGTATATCTTCCCGTTCCGTCATCATGTATATTATAGACTGTCCATTCACGCCTGTATCCGTTTTCAGGCAGCTCATCTGATACATCAAATACAAGAGTAACCGGATAAGATAATTTTGTCAGCCTCTCATTCTTTGGATCCTCTCCTGCCTTTTTCACCGTTTTATTAACTGTTATATCATACTGCTTCTTCACTTCAGCGTCAGCGGAAGCTTCAAGAGCATTATACTCATCTTCCGAAAGCTCGTCCGTTTCCGCAACCTTCATTGAAATCTTATAGCTTTCAACTGTTTTATTAAGAAGACCTTCAGCCTCTTGAACCGTCATAGACTGAAGCAGCATATGGGAGTCCGGAGTATCCGCGTAATCTCCTTCTACAATTACTTCAACCTCTACCTCCGGCAGCTTCATAAGAGCATCGTTTAAATCTGAAAGCTCTTCATGAGGAACCTTAGCCTTAGTATCGTCAGGAAGGGCTTCATAATGGAGTTTAGTTTCCAGAACTGACTCTTTTTGTTCCTCGGTTACATTCTCTGTGGGTATATCTGGAAGATTCTCGATTACATCCTGTATATCTTTAACCTCCATAGGAACAAACACAGCTTCTACCGTACATTCTCCGGTAATCTCGGCAGTATAGCTATTATCGGATATCTGTCCTGTTACATCTGTCCCCCCAACCTTAAGAGAACCGATTTTATAGCCATATTCGGGCTTAAAGGTAAATGTCTGTTCAGCTCCCGGAGCAACCGAAAAGCTGCCTGATGGAATCACTGTGCCATGCTCGGCGTCAGCAACAGTTACTGTTACGCCCTTTGCCGCTCTCCACTGGCTGAATTCCCCATCATCATTTTTTATAAGAGCAAGCTCGTCATGCTGCAGAGCAAAGCTTCCGTCTGAACCAGACGCAGATTTAATATAAAGCTCGCCTTCCTGAGGAGTTCCGTTGAGTTTTACCTTTGTCTCGCCTGTAACTGTTCCGTCAACAGTTAAGGTGTTTCCCGCTTTCATTCTAAGCGTTCCGCCGCCAATAAGGTTACCTGAGATTTCCTCGGATAGGTTCTCAATAATCAAAGTTCCGCCCTCGTCGATTTGAAGGTCTTTAATAAGTTTAGCGAAGGACAAATTATTCGTAGTTCCCGGAGTATGTTCAAGAACGGCATTGTTGAATATATGTACTGAAGCACTGTCAAAAATGTAGTTTACATCAGCATGCGTTTCTGTTATTCTGTCACCAATATTAAGCGTTATTCCGTTAGTTATTATTGCAGCTTTATATATGTAAAGCTTTGACTCGCCAAGTACAATAACTTTAGAAGATTTAGCAGTGCTTCCTTCTGTTCCTCCACAGTATATTCCTCCCAAATTTGCTCCATCAATAATTATGCTTATATCTCCTGCAACAGATGCTTCAGACCCTTCTTCTTTGGCAAATCCACCGCCATACGGCCAATATTTAGTAATATCACTTGATATTTCTACCGTCACATCGCCTCCGACGTCAGCGCATCCATATTCTTCAAAAACGACTCCGCCGCCGGTAACCCCAAAAAATCCACCGCCCTCAAAAAGCACGCCTTCTCCAATAATGACATGAGTATTTCCCTCTACGACTGCATCTCCATAAAATCCGGCAAGACCGCCGCCGCCGACATTCTTTGCGCTCTCATGCCTGTCTGCCGCATTTTCAGCGGCAACAACCTCTATTTTTGTATTGCCGGTAACACGCGCTTTAGAGCCATGCGTTGCATGGCCGCCGGCAAAAGCCCCTGAACGCTGAGAATCTCTTACCTCTCGGCATGTAATTACATCGGTATTTCCATTCACTGTCGCATCCGCATAAGGTCCGGATGCATGACCGCCGCCATAGAGGTTATCAAACATTGAACTGTCCCAATCGTCATATCCGCTTGTTGCGTTAAAATCCTTGGAAGCATCTACTGATATATCTCCTGTAACTGTTGCGGAAGCCTTAGTATTATCTAGTTCAACACCACTGTTGGCATTCATAAGAATTCCAGCAGAGCCGCCGCCCCAGAGATTAAGATATCCTTCTCCCACAGCCTTTGTGTTACCAGACAATGTTATATTAATATCTCCTATTACATTAGCCTCAATATTTTGATTATTTATTTCTTGAACTATATAAGCATAGCCGCCGCCATATATCTTATTTCCAGAGCCTATATTAGGACAGTCCAGATAAATTTCAATATTGCCTTTTACATTGGCCTCAAGCGTCCGTTCTTCATCTTTATTTGAAGCATCATAGGCATATCCACCGCCAGCCAAAATTCTTTCCAATACTGAATTTTCTCCCGAAACCTCAATTGAAATATTTCCAAATACATTGGCTGACGCAGATTTATTACTATCATCGGCATAAGTATAGCCGCCGCCGTAAACTCTTGAAACGGTTCCGTTAACAGTAATATTGACATCACCGTTAACATCGCTTTCAAGTCCTCCGCCGAAAATAGCATAAACCGCCGCGCCCTCATTAACAGTAATGCTGGTGCCGCCGCCCTTTACGTCATCTGCTCCGCCGCCGTATATTGTTGTATGACTGCCTAAATTCACTCCTGAATCAATGGTAATCGGAATGCCGTTGGCGTAAAAAGTTATATCATAATAGTCCGATTCTTTTATTCCGCCCTCGATGTCGGTGCCAATTGTAAGGCTTCTGATACCTTTATCCGTTGGTATTGAAATAACGTCTTTGTTATTTTTATTGTCTATATTTGAATTTATTTTAAGCAAAAGGTCTCCGCCGACATCGTCGGTTATGCTGTCAAGGGCTGCCTGGATTGAGGAAACCTTACTGTTTTCTACAACTACAGTTTTCGCATACTCACTGTCATCGGAGAAAAATCTGATTTTGCTCTCCCGCTTCTTATTTTTATCGTTTTTTTCCTCTGTATTTGTTAGCTCATTATCGGATGAAATTAGTTCATCATCAAAATTTTCGTTATACCCCCCCTAGATAAATCGGGGTTTTCCGGATCATCGTCCGGCATTTGGGTCTCATTGTTCTGTTTGGGTTCAGCATCCGTATCCGGTACTGAGTAAAACGGACAGCCATTAATATGAACCTCAGCCATGCATTCGCTGTCCATAGTGCACATTATTTCCTGAACTTCGTTTTCGTCTGCCAGCACAGTAAAAGGCAATGAGCTTAACATCAAACAAAGTGACAGGAAAACAGATAAAGCTTTTTTTCTCATTTCAAATTTCACTCCCCCTATTTTTTTATCTGCATTAAAAAGTAAAAACGATAAAAATAAAATTTATAATAAAAACAGCATCAAAGAGCTGTTGAATACAATTTTACATGATAGATTAAAATTTATAGAAGATTACGCTTAAATAAACCGCAATATTTAGTGACAAAAATAAAAAGGATATTACGAATGTAAGACCCTTTTTTAATGGAGACAGTGGGATTCGAACCCATGACCTCTTGAATGCCATTCAAGCGCTCTCCCAACTGAGCTATGCCCCCTAAGCATAATAAATGGAGACGAAGAGGATCGAACTCTCGACCTTACGGATGCGAACCGTACGCTCTCCCAGCTGAGCTACGTCCCCAAGATAATATAATGCACGAACTTTGAGTGAACGTCCGTGCATTTCAAAAATCTAACATTCCCTCTGCCGTTTTTTTAATTTTTAAAAAATTCCTTATTTAGAACGCCGCCAATTCCGAAGAACATTATGCGGAAAATCTGCCTCTTTGTTTCTTCACACTTCTCTATTTTGCCTGAGTTAACCATTAATGCCATCTGCTGAGTTCCGTCAAGAATAAAAGCCCATATAATATCAAATCCAGCCTTATCTATATTGTCGAAAATATGGTATTCACCGTTAATCATCCTCATAACATCTGAAAATGAGTCAAAGTACGGCTTATCCATTCTTATAAGCTTTTCGTCATAATAAGGCGAATGGCGGAATGTAAAATAAAATAACGCGCGTTCCTTATTATCGGTAAAATAGTCATAATAAACGCACCACAGTCTGTATACAACCTCCGCTATAGGCATTCCGGCAAAGCTTTCCGGCTCCACTGTTCCGTCATAAAGCGAGGCTATTTCCCTGTCAACCTCCAAAAACGCCTCGATCAGAAGATTGTCTTTTCCTGAAAAATGATTATATATGCTACCCTTAGCCATTTTCGCCCGTTTAGCAATCTCATCTGTGCGAAGTCCTGCGAGACCCTTTTCAGCAACTTCAAAAATGGCGCTTTCTATGAGTGAACTTCTGCTGTCGCCCATAATGCTTCCCCCATTTACAGTACGCCTCAAAAAGCTGAATATTTATACTAATTATAAGATAAATGCATTTGAAAATCAAGCGTATTAGAGCTTAAATCGCCAAATAGTTTTCGACCCTAATAATTCTGACGAACAAAAATTTTCTGAAACAGGGATTATATTTACTTTTTCGGTAAAAACTAATGGCAATCTTATTTATACAGGAGGCAATTATGGATTATAAACAGCTTGCGTCTGATATCCTTGCCCGAGTCGGCGGGGAATCAAACATAATATCCTTTACGCACTGCGCTACCCGATTAAGGTTTAATCTTAAGGATACAGCAAAGGCGGATACTGAAAATCTTAAAAACATGCCCGGCATAATGGGTGTGGTAAATAAAGGCGGACAGTACCAGATAGTAATTGGAAGCGACGTTCCCAACGTTTACCGTGAGCTAATGGCGCTTGGCAGCTTTTCCGGCAGCGAACCGCCCGAGGAAAAGGACGAGAGAAACGCCTTTATAAGGGCTCTGGACACAATAGCGGGCATATTTACGCCTATTCTTCCAGCTATTACAGGCGCCGGTATTCTAAAGGCCCTTATGGCCCTGCTTGTGGCGTTTAAATGGATTGACACAGCTTCTCAGACCTACCAAATTCTAAATATTATATCCGACGCGGCGTTCTTTTTCCTGCCCTTCCTTATAGCCAACTCGGCCGCAAACAAATTCAGGGCAAACCCTTATATGGCAATGTCCATATCAGGCGTGCTTCTGCACCCGACCTTTATATCGATGGTAAACACTGCCAAGGAAACAGGAGATGCAATCCGTTTTATCGGCCTTCCTGTTACGGCGGCATCATATTCATCATCGGTTATACCGATTATTCTGTCGGTTTGGTTCATGTCATATATCGAGCCTATAGCTGACAGAATATCGCCTAAGCCTGTAAAATTCTTTACAAAGCCGCTTATTACCCTGATTATTTCCGCACCGGTGGCGCTTATTGTGCTTGGCCCCCTCGGAAATATAGTCGGAAACGGCATCGCGGCCTTTATATCAACGCTTGACACCTATGCGAAGTGGCTTGTTCCTCTGCTTGTAGGTATATTCACACCTTGGATGGTTATGACGGGAACCCATTACGGCCTTGTGCCAATTGGAATCAACAATGTGGCTACAGCAGGCTTTGACACAATTGTCGGCCCCGGTATGCTCGGCTCAAATATTGCGCAGGGCGGGGCTGCATTCGCAGTTTACTTCAAGACTAAAAACTCGACAATGAAGCAGCTCGCCCTTTCCAGCGGAATTACCGCTGTATGCGGTATAACGGAGCCGGCCCTTTACGGAGTTAACCTTAAGCTGAAACGTCCGCTTATAGCCTCAATGATAGGCGGCGGCGTTTCCGGGCTGTTTCTCGGAATATTTGGAGTAGGCCGATATACAACCGGATCTCCCGGGCTTCTTGCACTTCCCGGCTATATAGGCCCTGACGGATTTACAAACCTTATCTATGCCATAATCGGAAGCGCCATAGCGTTTGCAGTATCCTTTGCGGCCACACTTATCATGGGCTTTGAGGATATTCCCGAAGCGGCAGGGACA
>OHAS01000026.1_pt1 | contig 85191 bp, 95 predicted proteins | sample 1577131 | NCBI WGS metagenome assembly OHAS01 (sample SAMEA3541566, study PRJEB24748) | human gut metagenome | biome: human gut; feature: human-associated habitat; material: faeces | place: China | collected 2012 | reverse complement strand
TCTGAAATCCAGAAGGTTATTATCTCTAAACAGGTTATGTCTGCTAAAAAGTAATGATTTTGGAGGCCGTAATGAAAGAATTTCATGTAGAAATAACGGAAATACTTCAGATAACGGTAAAAATAGAAGCGGAAAGCGAAGAAAAAGCCGTTGAAGAGGCCAGAGCCCGTTACAGCGGCGGAGATTATATTATAAACGAATCTGATTTGGTCGCTACAGAATTTGATGTAAAGCCATAAAATAGCCCCTTGGAGCCAAACTCCAAGGGGCTTGTTTTTTGCAGTTACGAATAATTTAAGCAAAGAATAAGATGAAATGTACTTTTTGAAAAATAGCTTTAAATTATTGTTTATTCTCTTCCTCTTTAATATTCAGCTTATTTAAATAATTTCTGCCGACGCTATTGAATAAAAGTATGTCGGCTCTGTTATTCCATCGGTATATTCATTTTTTACAAGCTTAAACCTACCCTTTGCAATAAGGTCATTTTCCACTGTTCCCTTCAGCGCTACGGTTATTGTATATGTTCCGTCGCCATTATCTGCAAAGACTGTTATTTCTGACTGAGAAAGACCTCTGTCGCCGGTATGCAGTATATATGCGTCCCAGTCAGAATTATATTCTATGCTGGAATTCAGGGCAGGGGGAATGGCCAGAAGGTCGTCATAATCGGCAAACAGAGTAGAAGCGTACTCTCGCAATGTCTGCCTTGGAAGCTTAAGTACCCCGTTTTCGTCAACCTCCGCAAGAGTATGGCTGGGGCCGTATATTCCGGCAAAATAATATAATGCTTTCCAAAAAAAGGTGCTGTCGGCAGGGTCATAGGTTATATTGTTTTCCAGCATACACATAAGCAGAGAGTCGGCAGGCTCTACCATGGTCTTCATATCCTCAGGCATCTTTTCAAGAGAAGGGTCGGTTTGATTTTCTATTGTTTCATCTTTTATAGTATCATCTGGTTTATTATTTCGGGCAGAACATCCCGTAAATATACTTAAGGTCATTATAAATATTAATATTGCAAGTGTTTTTTTCATAAATATTACCTCCTTTTCTTTTGAGTATAGCATATTTTTTATAGGGCATTTTAAAAATATTCTTACAATAAACCGCAAATTAAGCAAAAAAATAGCCCGAAAGGACTTATTCGGGCATAAAGGCGTTTTTATTTTCCCAATTCGTTTTCGAGTGCTTCAAAAATATGAATTGGACTGAGCTTATAGGAATTAAACTTATTTACTATTCTTTGAACTAAATCTCTGTCAGATGAGATGTCATTTACAGAACAGATAAGATTGTTTCCTTTGCGGCATTCTATACCGTAGGCAATATAAATTCCGGCGTCCCTGGTATACAAAACATGCCTTTTTACAAAATAATGGAAATCTGCTATATGTACTCCGAGCTTTTAGTTTGTACACGCAGCTTAACTGTATGATTGCTATGAAATATGTGTCGGCTAGTTGAAAATGCTTTAGTAGACATTGATATCCCTCCTGTGATACATATATTTTACCTCACTTAAATTATAAATAAAAGTATATTGAAGGGATTTCAATATTACTGCTAATGAAGTTCTGAAAAAAATACAAAGCAATAATTTGTTACAAATCTGCTGATAAGGTTACAGGGATTTGTTGGAAACGATATACAATAATTGGGAAGAATTGTTTTGTGTCGACTAAAATAGACAAAAAACATGAAGCAGAGCTCCTGTTTGCACAGGTATATTTGTTAAAAATAAACAAAATATTCGTTTTTATTTTTTCTACATCCCTATTGCGGTATCATGCTCCTGTGAAAACTCACCTGCATAGTTTTTCAGCATCATTTCCCTTATCTCATTTAACTGGTAGGTATGTCCAAGTACCCACATCAGCTTGGCTGTAAGAGCCTCCTTGGTCATATCATAGGAGGGTATTATCCCGGTTTTCTCAAGAGCCTTGCCGACTTCGTATATGGACAGGTTGCTTCCGCCAAGAAGGCATTGTGTTGTAACAACTACGGCAACATTCATTTTTACAGCGGCCTCAATGGCATCAAGATACTGCTTATGTATGTTGGGAAGGCCGCCCTGGCCAAAGCCCTCAACTATTACGCCCTTATAGCCTGCGGCAACTGCTGACAGAAGGAGCCTGCCGTCTGTACCGGGCACTGGCTTCAGCACGGCAACCTGATTGCTGAATTCCGGGTCCAGATAAAATTTACCGCTGCCGACAACAGCAAAGGCCTCGCTATCAAATACCAGCTCGCCATTTTCGCAATGTCCGACTGAAGGTTCATTTATGCTGTAAAAGGCGTTGAAATCCACTGTATGTACCTTTGAGCAGCGTACACCCCGAAGCAGATTATTTCCGAAGAATACAAATACTCCTTTAATATCGGAGACGGCGGCTTTAAAGGCGTAGTACATATTTTTTATTCCATCAGTGTCAGGTTCACAAATAGGTATCTGCGAGCCAGTTAGTATTATAGGCTTATTGGGATTTCTAAGCATAAAGGATAGGGCCGCAGCGGTATATGCCATTGTATCCGTACCATGTGTTATTACAACACCGTCGTAGTCCTTAAGCGCTTCATAGGCTTCCTTTCCTATCATAACCCATTCCTCGGGGCGCAGGTTGCAGCTGTCAAGATGAAGAATATCTCTGCATTCATACTCACATATATCCTTAAGCCCGGGGACATACTCTGTCAACTCCTTTGCGGAAAGCGCAGGCGCAAGCCCCATATCCGACTGACCGGAAGCTATTGTCCCTCCTGTGGCTATTAGCAGTATCTTTTTCATAGTAATTCAGGCCTTTCTGCTTATATTTAAGTATCTGAAATGATTATAGCATATGGGAGGCTAATCTCAAACGCTTTTAGCAAATTCACTATTGACAGTGAGTTCACAGACTGATACTTTTGAATTAAGGGAGGTGTGAGGTATGGATTTGAGCGATAAAATCTTTTTTGATCTGATCAAAAAAGGGATGAACATTTACCACGGCAATATATTGATTGCAGACTGTAAGGGCAACATAATACATATAGACAAGGTTCTTGCGGACGCATATGGACTTACTGTAAAGCAGGCGCTTAATATGACAGTTTATGATCTTGTTGATAAGGGGATTATTGACAACTCTCCATGCGCTAAGGCCATTAAGGAAAAGAGAACGGTAATAGCCGAAGTCAATGTGAAGAATGGAATATGCATAAAAACTACTATAAAACCTCTTTTTGATGAAAACGGAGAGCTGGAATATGTTGTGGGCTACAGCATAGACGAGGGCTTTATCAAAGAGCTGGAGCAGCAGGTGGTTGAGGAAAAAGAAAAAAGCAACGGAATAGTAGAGGCCTTTAAATTTATTCAGAGAAGCAATAATAAATACAAATCAATAGTAATTGCCGACGAGAGAATGAAAAGATTTTATAAGGCCATACCGTCAATAGCCGCCACTGACAGTACTATTATTTTGTATGGGGAAAGCGGATCGGGCAAAGATATGCTTGCTAATTACATATATGCCAACAGCCTTAGAAAAAATGAGGTCTTTCTTCCTATAAACTGCAGCGCTATACCAGCGGAGCTTATGGAGGCGGAGCTTTTCGGCTATGAAAAGGGAGCGTTTACCGGAGCCGATAAAAACGGGCGGAAGGGAATTTTTGAGACAGCGGACAAGGGCACTATATTTTTAGATGAAATAGGGGATTTATCCCAAAAACTTCAGGCAAAGCTTTTAAGGTTTTTAGACTCAGGTGAGATAAAGCGTTTAGGAGGCAATAAAATCATATATTCAGATGTCAGAATTATAGCCGCTACAAATAAGGACCTTAAGAAAATGGTTGAGCAAGGTACATTCAGAGAGGATCTGTACTACAGGCTTAATATTATTCCGCTTACAGTACCGCCGCTCAGGGAAAGGAAGGATGACATAGAGGCGCTGACCCGTTACTTTTTGGGAGAATTTAATCAGAAGTACCAGAAAGAGGTCATGATAAGCGACAGGCTTATAGAAAAGTTCAGAGAGTATAAATGGCCCGGCAATATAAGAGAGCTTAGAAACGAAATAGAGCGCTATGTAATAACTGACGGAGACAGCGGAGAGCTTTTTGACAGTCTTGTTGATGTTTACAGCGATAACAGTGTGGCGGCAAAGGATGACGTTTTGGCCTATGGTGATACGCTGAGGGAGGCAAGAGGAGAGTTTGAGCGCAAATATATTGAAAAGGTGCTTGAGGAGTGCGGCGGTAAGGTTAATAAGGCCGCACAGAGGCTTGGAATACATCAGTCAGTTTTATACGGTAAATTAAAAAAATTCTAATTCCTGTTTACAAGAAAATTCTTCTAAACAGGAATTTTTTGTTACTAAGAATGAGAGAAAACTGGAAAGGAAAGCGCGGCAGCGCCTGATTAGTCCAAATATTTTTTCTGGCACGGAATTTGCTGTATTAATATAGTAAATATAACTTTACGTGTTAAATGAGGGAGGATGAATAATATGAAATTATTACACACAAAGTTACCGGATTTCATTAAGAAGATGCAGGCAGCGGCGGCGGGCAGCGGCGAAATTCCCAAGGAGATAGAAATATCTGGCGTTGAGAACCTAAAGACGGCTTTGGTGGCCTCCGCACAGACCGGGCGTATTGAGACAGCCGTAAGCGACGTAGCGTCCGTTAAAGAGATTACCAGACTGGAGCTTCATATGATTCCACGTATACCTGAAATAGGAGATACGGTCATAGTCAAGGGCTACGACAAGGACGGAATTTGCCAGAAGGTTGTTTTGGAAATGGTTACACTGCTTCATCCGATGGAGGAGACTTACCTGCTCGACTGCGAAGATGGAAAGATTGAGGACAGAAGAAGAGCAATAGGACATGTTTAAAATAGTGATAAGGAGGGTTTATAATGGCACAGTTAAAATATAAAATAATTCCTGAAGGAATGATAGACGGAAAACACATCCCTATAAACTTAATTTTAGTTGATTTAAAGGACGTTCAGGAGTGCGGCCTGGAAACAAAGCGGGCATGCGAGATTATAGCGGCTGAGGTAGGGGAGCCGTCAAGCATAAATACATTTGATATGGACGCGTGTACCACAACGAGTGACGGACTTGTGGCTGAAGGAGCCCTGATGAGAATGGCGGCTGCCGACAGGGGAAGAATCAATGGAACAGTCGGCTATATAGAGATGCCCCAGCTTCTCTACGGTGATGAGGATGTAAAGAGGGAGCCCCATCTTAAGGTATGGAGAGAAAAATATCCGGATAGAAAGCTTTACATGGGTATTGACTACCACAAAAGACTGACATCAACACATAACATTACAATTACGGGACGCGCCTCAAACAACAACTCAGCCACTGAAATGATGAATTTGATAACAATGGACGAGGTTCTTTTCCCTATCCTGGGTCAGCTTGAAATAATGAGGGACGGAAAAGTGCTTGTTGGCATGACTGGAGAGATTATATCGGTAGGAATCGGTATGGTAGTTCCTGAGGAGTACGGAAGAATTATACCCGGATGCCAGTTCCAGTACGGCGACACAGCCCACAGCTCAGGCGAATACGCTAAAACATTAAAGAGAGATATCCCCATTATCTGCGCATCAAAGGCTGTACTTGCCAAATATATTATACAGTCGCTTGAGTGCGGCCTTGTACCCGGACGTAATATCGGTGCCGCTCCGGCATTATTGACTGTTGCCAAGTATATGCATAAGGAAATAGACACAGGGCATATAACAGAGGCAGCGTATGCGGAGCTTGCGACCGTAGGCTTCACAAAGGAATGGATTAACAGTGAATTCCCTCTGCTTTCCGCAGAAGAAATCATTGCAAGGGCGGACGAGCTTATCCCCGGCTGCGATGATTATAAAGAATACAGCGGCAAAGACATCGCTGAGGTCAGGTACGTAAAGTGCTGATAAGCTAGACATTTAATTGCTCCATTTAAGCCGTGAGTGTGATTTGCAAAAATCATGTTCACGGCTTGTTTTTTTGAAAAATTTTCAAATAGCTATTGACATTTTTGTTAGTGTATACTAATATTATAGAACAGTTAGGGCGGCCTAATTCTAATAGGCCGTTTACAAAAAATTAGAGGTTAGTTATATATAACAAAAAAAGGAGGCCGACATGATGCCCTTATCAATGGCAAACCCCGGAGAAATTATGAGCATACAAAGAGTAGGCGGAGGTGCACAAACAAGGAAGTTCTTGGAGAACCTAGGCTTTGTTACCGGAGGCGAGGTTAAGGTGCTGACGGTAACCGCAGGAAATCTTATTGTTCAGGTAAAAGAGTCAAGAGTTGCCATAAGCAGTGAAATGGCGAAAAAAATAATGGTTTAAGGAGGAAACAGCGGTGAAAACTCTTAGAGACGCCAAAATCAGCGACACAGTCACCATTAAAAAGCTTCATGGCGACGGAGCTGTAAAACGCAGAATTATGGATATGGGAATAACAAAGGGAATACCAGTGTACATAAGGAAGGTAGCTCCATTGGGAGACCCAATTGAGATTACAGTAAGAAATTACGAGCTTTCTATCCGTAAAGCGGATGCCGAGCTTATAGAGGTTGAATAAACCTTTTTATTTAAACTTGATGTTAGATTGAGCTAACGAAAGGAGTAACAGTTTTATGGACATTAAAATAGCTCTCGCAGGTAATCCCAACTGCGGGAAAACAACATTGTTCAATGCTCTTACCGGCTCCAACCAGTTTGTTGGAAACTGGCCCGGCGTTACGGTAGAGAAAAAAGAGGGTAAGCTTAAAGGGCACAAAAATGTAACAATCATGGACCTCCCGGGTATATATTCGCTTTCACCGTATACTCTTGAGGAGGTTGTAGCAAGAAATTACCTTGTAAATGACAGGCCGGACGTAATTCTTAATATTGTTGACGGCACAAATATAGAGAGAAACCTCTATCTTACAACACAGCTTACAGAGCTTGGTATCCCTGTTGTTATGGCGATAAACATGATGGACGTTGTAAACAAGCAGGGAGACAAAATTGACACAAAGCGCATTGAAAAGGAGCTTGGGGTAACGGTGTGCCCTATTTCTGCTTTAAAGGGTGAAGGGGTAATGGAGGCCGCTCAGGAGGCAGTTCAAATAGCTTCGTCAGAAGTTAAGACAGTTCCGTTACATACCTTTGGCGGAAGTGTGGAGCATGCGCTCGCGCATATTGAGGAGGCTGCCCTTCATTCTCTTCCCGAGGAACAGCAGAGATGGTACGCAATCAAAATTTTTGAGCGTGACCCTAAGGTGCTTGAACAGCTTAATATCCCCGAGGATACACTGAAGCATATTGAAAACGACATAGCCGCATGCGAAAAGGAGCTTGATGATGACGCTGAGTCTATTATTACATCCTCCAGATATGATTGGATTGCTAAAATAATTAAAGACTGCTATCATAAAAAAAATAAATCCAGGCTGTCCACATCAGATAAAATCGACAGGATTGTAACAAACAGATGGCTTGCCCTTCCTATATTCGCTCTTGTAATGATAGGGGTCTATTACATCGCAATCAGTACCGTTGGAGATATGCTCACTGGCTGGACAAACGATGTATTTGTAGGTGAAATGATTGTTGAGCCTTTAAGAGGCTTTATGGAAAGCGTTAACTGCGCGCCCTGGCTTGTAGGGCTTGTCGTAGACGGTATCGTATCAGGTGTTGGCGCGGTTCTTGGCTTCGTACCTCAGATGCTTGTGCTTTTTCTTATGCTCTGCATACTTGAGGACTGCGGATACATGGCACGTATCGCCTTCATCATGGATCGTATTTTCAGACGCTTTGGGCTTTCGGGAAAAAGCTTCATTCCAATGCTTGTAGGAACAGGCTGCGGCGTTCCCGGTATAATGGCCTCTAGAACCATCGAGCAGGACAGAGACCGTAAAATGACAATAATGACAACGACATTTATTCCATGCGGAGCTAAGATGCCTATAGTAGGACTTATGGCAGGAGCTATTTTCGGCGGCGCATGGTGGGTAGCGCCTTCGGCATATTTTATCGGAATTGCTACAATTATTATTTCAGGTATTATGCTTAAGAAAACAAAGCCCTTTGCGGGTGAGCCGGCTCCCTTTGTAATGGAGCTTCCCGCTTACCATAGGCCTACAGTAATGAACGTACTTAGAGGCACATGGGAAAGAGGCTGGTCGTTTATTAAAAAGGCCGGTACAGTTATCACACTCGCGTCAATATTTGTATGGTTTACATCAAGCTATGGATTTACAGCGGCAGGCTTTGGAGCTGTAGAGGATATGGACGCTTCAATTCTTGCGCAGATTGGTTCAGGGCTTGCTGTGTTATTCAGGCCCCTTGGCTTTGGAAACTGGCAGTCAAGTGCGGCTACTGTTCTTGGACTTGTTGCTAAGGAAGAGGTTGTAGGAGCATTCGGAACCCTATACGCAGTAGCTGGTGACGCACTTGAAATGGTAGAGGAAGGCGCTTACGCGGGCCTTGCGCCTATAGCGGCACACTTTACACAGCTTTCGGCGTACTCATTCCTTGTATTTAACCTTCTGTGTGCACCATGCTTCGCCGCAATCGGAGCTATCAAGCGTGAGATGAACAACGTTAAATGGACATGGGCTGCAATCGGATATCAGTGCGGTATCGCATATTCAATGTCGCTCATTGTATACCAAATTGGCGGAATTATCACAGGTGAGGTTGGATTTGGTATTGGAACCATAGCTGCCATTATCGTGCTTGTATTCTTAATTTATATGCTTTTTAGAAAAGGATATCAGTATCAGGAAAAAAATCCTCTCCGTGCGGTAGACGCCGTACGCTCATAAGTGAAGGAGAATTAATATGGCTACTTTCATAATTGGCTTGGCACTTATTGCCTTAGTAGTGCTCATTATACGCTCGATAATCAAAGAAAAGAAAAAAGGCGGCTGTATCGGCTGCTCCGGGAGCTGCGGACACTGCTCAGGCCACTGCGCGCCCCAGAAGAGGTAATGGGATGGTACGAAAATGCGTCAACAATACGACCTGCGTTTCATTCATGAGGCCTTTAATAAAATAAGCTGTGCGGACGAAATGTCCGCTTTTAATAAAAGTTGAAGTTAGGATATACTAACTGAGGAAGAAAGGTGATGTGTATGAGTGTTGTAATTATAGGCGGAAATGAAAGGATGGAAAGACAGTATCAGCAAATCTGTAAAACATATGGTTACAAGGCAAAGGTATTCACAAAGGAGGCCGGCTCTATTAAAAGAAAAATCGGCAGCCCTGACCTGTTGATTTTATTTACAAATACGGTTTCACACAGTATGACTTCCTGTGCCCTTCAGGAGGCGAAAAAAAACCGAACTCCTGTGGCTCGTACACATACTTCAAGCGCAGACGCACTCCATAAAATAATGAAGGCGCACTGTGAATCCTGCCCCCAGAGGGGAGAGTGTATTTATGCGGATATGTTCGATTGAGAAATGTATTATAGAGCATTGTTCGCCCACATTGGCAGGCTTGAAGCCCGCCGGTTTGTTCAGCTGCTGCGGCCTGTTTGAGGAAGATATGCTCAGACAGGTGAAGGAGCTAAATATGAAGCTCAATCCAAAAGATATAGTAGTGTCCGTTATGACAAGAAAGGACGGACGCGCTTTGATATATGTCTATAGGAAAAGCAGACTGAAAAAAGAGCTTCAAAATAAGGAAACGTCAGAATTTCTCGCAAAATACGGCTACAGTCACCTGTCAGTGGAAAAGGCTGTCGCAAGGCTTAAGAACAGGCTTGCTCAAAGTGAGGGCTTCCCCCATGAAATAGGAGTTTTCCTGGGTTATCCGTTGGGGGACGTTGTCGGCTTCATTGAAAACGGCGGACGCAACTGTAAATGTGTTGGCTGCTGGAAGGTTTACTGTGATGAATGTGAAGCGGTGAGACTATTTGAGAAATATCGAAAATGTACGAAGATTTATAAGAGATTATATGAAACCGGAAAGACAGTTTTACAGCTTACTGTAGCTGTTTAACATAATATAAAGAAAAGAGGCAGAACTATGAAAACAGCAGTTGTATATTGGAGTGGTACAGGAAACACAGAAATAATGGCGGCAAAGGTGACCGACGGTGCAAAAGCGGCTGGAGCCGACGTAAGCGTATTTACAGCGTCTCAGTTTTCAGCAGACATGCTTGACGAATTTGACTGCGTGGCGCTTGGGTGCCCGTCAATGGGAGATGAACAGCTTGAGGAGGCTGAATTTGAGCCTATGTTTCTTGCGTGCATGAAGGGACTTCAGAAAAAGAAAGTCGGACTTTTCGGCTCTTACGGCTGGGGAGACGGCGGCTGGATGAGGTCGTGGGAAGAAATGTGCAGAAATAACGGCATAGTTCTTGCGGCAGACAGCGTAATATGCTGCGGAGCGCCAGACGACGGAGTCTTGGCTGAGCTAGCGGAGCTTGGAAGAGCGCTTGCTTAATTTATACTACAAATTAAAGAAATATATTAACCTTCCGGAGCGAGTTTTCCGGAAGGCTTTAGTACGTTTGGAGGAATTATAAATGAATTTTTCAACAGGAATTGTCATCATTGTGCTTTTGATAATAGTGATTTTTTCTATTAAAAGCTACTGCAAAAAGATTAGCAGCGGCTGCTGCGGTGTGGGCGACGGCAGTGTGAAGAAAATAAGACCTGAAGATATGGACTTGGAAAATTATCCATACGAGAAGATTGCTTATATTAGCGGCATGACCTGTAAAAACTGTGCAGCAAGGGTTGAAAACGCTTTTAACAGCAAGGATGGATTTTACGCAAGGGTAAGTCTGAGCGAAAAGACGGCCGACGTGCATATGAAAAAACAGGTGGATGACAGTACGATAAGGGAAATTATACGTTTTTCCGGCTATACGGCCGAAAGGGTTGAAAGACTGAAATAAACTTGCTTATTTTAGAAAGGCTGAATTTATATTGATTGCATTCCTAATTGAGCAGATGGTATACTGTTTTAATAGGAGGATGATTTTATGAGATATGAAAGTACCTTGCTATCCGTAAAGGATATTAAAAAATCAATCAAATTTTATGACGAAGTATTTGGACTTAAAGTCGAAACTGACTTCGGGGCAAACGTAACGCTGACAGGAGGACATTTAGCGCTGCAGACGGACGATACATGGAGGGGCTTTATCAACAAGGAAGTCAGCTATGGGTCGAACGCATCCGAAATATATTTTGAGGAAGATGATTTTGATTCCTTTATTGAAAAGCTGTCTTTAATGGATATAGAATACGTACACCCGGTTAAGGAACATTCCTGGGGACAGCGCGCTGTAAGAATATATGACCCGGACATGCACATAATTGAAATCGGAGAGAATATGATATCTGTTGTTAAAAGGTTTTTAGATAGCGGTATGAGCGCAGAGGAAACGGCAGTAAGAATGGACGTATCGCTTGAGTATATTAAAGAATGTATGAATTGAAATAAAAAAGCATGGAAAAACTTTCTGTGCTTTTTTATTTTTATCCGCACAAACTGCGGTATTATTCTGTTATACATTATGAAAGGAGGCTGCATAGTGTCACCTGATTTGAGCGCTCAATATGACAGAATTTATAAATACTGCTACTTTAAGACCGGCGACGCTGTGCTTGCCGAGGATTTAACGCAGGAGACCTTTCTCAGGTTCTACAAAGGCGGAAGCTATGAGGAGAGGGGAAAGGTAATGGCATATCTCTACACAATAGCAGGAAATCTGTGCAGAGATAATTTCAGAAAAGAAAGAACTGAACAAATTGATGATAATATCCCCGCGCATGAAAGGGATTTGGATTTGACGCTTGCCGTAAGGTCAGCCGTTGACAGTCTGGACAGCGTTGAAAAGGAAATTATAGTGTTAAGAATAATTAACGGCCAGTCGGCTGCTGAAACCGCGGACATCACAGGTCTGTCAAGATTTTCGGTATACAGAAAACAGAAGGCTGCTTTAAAAAAGCTGAAGGACTTTCTCGGAGGTGATTTTTGTGAGTAAAAAAATAAACGATATAATACGTTTGGCATATGAGCCGCCGGAGCCTTTAGAAAAGGAGCGTTTTTTAGCTGGATTTAGAGAAGCGCCGATAGGCCATCCTGAATTTGTACTACGGCAGTTCGGCTTTATAAAAAAACGCATTTGGTTTTTATATAGCCTGATGTTCGCTGCGACGCTTTTCATTGGGACACAGGCTATCAAAAACGCAGAGGAGGCATTATGGTGGTTTTCCGCAGCGCTTCCGTTTCTGACAATTTTTTTGGTGACGGAGCTTTCGCGTTCAATCTCCTGCAATATGGCTGAGCTGGAAATGAGCTGCAGATATTCGCTGGCGGATATTGCCGTGGCCAGAAGCTTTATTATGGGGCTTTCACAGCTGATATCCATCGGCATTTTTGCGGCTGTTTTTCACAAAACATCAGGGATAAGCATTTTAAATACGGGAGTTTATCTGCTGACGCCGTACCTTTTAAGCCTTATACTTTCAATGGCCGTACTAAGAAGGGCAGGCGCCAGGGAAAAGCTTTACTTGTCAGTGGCTTCCTGCTGTTTTGTCAGTGCCGTATGCCTTTGGATAAAATATAATTGCCCGTTCGTATATGAGGTTGGATATATAAGCATATGGAATATTGTCTTTGCTGTACTTGTGATACTGACGGTATACGAGTTTATAATACTGAAAAAGAAACTGGAGGATAATGAATGGAACTTATCGTTGACCGCTTAACTAAAAAATATGAAAACAAGATTGCCGTGGACAGAGTGTCCTATAAAATGACTAAGGGAATATACGGGCTTCTTGGCGCAAACGGGGCAGGAAAGACGACCCTTATGCGCATGCTGTGCGGAATACTTAAACCGACAGGCGGAGAGGTGAAGTTTAACGGAATAGATGTAAGCCGTGAGGAATACAGGGAAGCCCTTGGCTATCTCCCCCAGGAATTTGGGTATTATCCCGAATTTACTGGTATGGAATTTTTGAGCTACATGGGTACGCTTAAAGGCCTTTCCAAGGGAGCGACATTAACAAAGGCTAAGGAGCTTGCGGAGCTGGTAGGCTTGTCAGAGCAGGCTAAAAGGAAGATAAAGACATATTCAGGAGGTATGAAGCAGAGGCTTGGCATAGCGCAGTCTATTATAAATAACCCTCAGATACTGATTTTGGACGAGCCGACCGCTGGCCTTGACCCAAAGGAGAGGGTTCGGTTCAGAAATCTTATTTCACAGCTTGGAGTTGACAGGATTGTTCTGCTGTCGACACATATTGTTTCCGATATTGAGGACATTGCAGGAGAAATACTGATTATGAAGGACGGCGCCTTAGCTGAAAGCGGCGCGGCGGAAAATATTTTAAGGACTGTGGAAGGCCGCATTTGGGAGTGCAGGGTTGACAGCCGCACAGCGGGAACGCTTATGGACAGGTATCCTGTAGTTAATGTAAGGCAGTGCGGCGCTGAAGAGGAGCTTCGTCTGATAAGCGACACTAAGCCCCATGAAAACGCCGTTCAGGCCAAGGCCGGACTTGAGGATCTGTATTTGTACTATTTCAGCGGGGAGGAAAGATGATGGGAGAGTTTTGGAGCCTTACGGCCTTTGAATATAAAAAGATTTTCAGAAGAAAAAGCGCGGCGGCTGCCATTGTTTTGCTGTACATTCTTTCGGCAGTAACGTGCATACTGCCAATAATAGGAACAAGCCACGGAGCGGTTACAGAAAGCAAGTACGAAGCAATTATGAAGGATAAGGCGTACGCAATGGATCTGAACGGCAGGGAGCTTGACAGCAGCCTTATGCTGGAGATGTCCAAGGCCTACGGATATATACCCGATGAAGCTGCGGATTATACATACACACAGGAGTATGAAACCTACGCGAGGCCCTATTCATCGATTTATGGGATTGTAAGGGGCGGATTTAACAGCAGTGAGTACAGATTTAGTATGGATGAGGCGAAGGCTCTAACACCTGAGACTGCCGACAGCTACTACGAGGTCAGACAGAAAAATATGATATACGATATGAAAAACGAGGGTGCCTCGGATGAGGAGATCAGCTATATGCTGGAGTGCGACAGCGAGGTAGAAAAACCGTTTAAGGTCGGCTACAATTCCGGCTACAGAAGCTATATATCATTTATGTACACAGCCGCTGTGTTTATGATGTTTGTTATATCGATATGCGTGGCGCCCATATTCGCAGGGGAGTATACCAGCGGCGCAGACCAGCTTCTTCTGACATCTAAGCATGGAAAGAAAAAACTGATTTACGCTAAAATATTTGCAGGCATCAGCTTTGCCGTAATTGTTTCGGTAACAATATTTGCGATTGTAGCTTTAATCAGCCTTTCGATATATGGCATTGAGGGCTTTGATACGGCGCTTCAGCTTGTATATCCGCAGATTTGCTACAATGTTTCTGTCGGAAAAGCCGTTGTCATGCTCTCCGGAATTGGGATTTTAGCCTGTGTATGCGTTGCGTCCATAACAATGCTGCTTTCGGCAGGATTTTCTACTCCTTTTTCAGTTATTATAATAATGTCTCTGGCCAACTTTGTGCCAATGGTGCTTAATATTGTGGGCAATAGTCCGATAGTCAGGGTTATAAATAAAATAATGATTTTGTTCCCTGTAAGGATGTGCAATATTTGGGATCCGTTTTCAGCAAATATGTACGGGGCCTTTGGAAATTATATAAGGCCGTATATATTCATGCCAATATTTGCGGCACTTTTGACTATAGCTGCCATACCGTTAATATATAGGAGATTTAAAAACCACCAGGTATAAAATAAAAGCATGTTTAGGAATTCCTAAACATGCTTTTTTATGTAACAGCCGATGGAGCTTTTAAAATGGCAACAATATCCACAATAATTACAGCAACATCAGTTAAAGCTGTGGCATAATCCTGAACGATGAAGGAATAAACCAGCCATATTGATTCGTTCAGCAATATGCTGATTTTAGTCTTTCTAATGTTGGTTATAAAATAACAGCACATGGTGTATTCAACCGTAGCAAGCACAGGCATAAGCCCTATAATGCCCCTGTTATTTGTCAAAACTCCACAAATTATGACTAAAATCACAATAACAGTCATAACCGGCCTGGTAAACTTATCTTTTGTTATAAATACGTTTCTTACACAGCACAGAGCCAGCGTTGATATCGCCGCATAGGAACCGAAAAAGTAAGAAGCCAGCGCAAGAACCGCACAGTTCATAAATTGCAGGATAAAAACCTGCTTCCTGTCCTTAACGACACAGCTTACAGCAAGAAATACGGCGGCCGCGAAGGAAATAATATTACCTATTAATATGTTGCTCATTTGTTATTGCCCTCGCTGGAGATATTGAGGAATTTCAAAAATCCTTCAAGGCCCTCCTCAATGTCGTCATAGGTTTTGTCAAAGTCTCCTGTATACCAAGGGTCGGCAATATCGCCTTTCCTTTGAGTAAAGTCCAGTAAAAGGTGGATTTTTTTATCAGGGTCTCCGCCTGTAATACGGTATATGCCATCGATGTTATACTGCTCCATAGCGATAATATAGTCGTATTTGTCGTAATCGCTTCGGCGCATTTTAACAGCCTTTTTACCTGAACAGCCTATTCCTTCTTCTTCAAGCCTCTTTTTAGCCGGGGGATAGACCGCATTGCCCGCTTCCTCACTGCTGACAGCGGCGGAGGCTATGTAAAATTCGTCCTCCAGACCCTCACTGCTTACCATATACTTAAACATAAATTCCGCCATGGGTGAACGGCATATATTGCCGTGGCAGACAAAAAGTACTTTTATCATGTTATTTATCTCCTTAAATCTAACATTTTGTTACTTAACAAACTCTAAAATTTCATGCTCTAACTTTTGACGTAATTCCGAAAAATTTATTGACTTTATTTTGTTTGCTCTAACATTTGTTTTGTAATATTCATCTTCTAATAATTCTTTATTATTACATATATTTTCAATATTCATTTGGTGGATTGAAATTGAATAATCGTCTATTATAGCAAAGGCTTTAATTGGATTGATTTTCATGGCATCAATTATTCCATTATCTGCTGTTGCAAAATACGAAAGAATAACCAGGTCTCTGTTTTTTATGTTATCGAGAAACATAATCTGTTCTAAAAGCCTGATGTGGTAAATATCCCATGTAACATTTAAAATATTTTTTATAATATCCGGGTTGCCTTTTAATTTTTTAAATGTTTTGTGAGTTCTGCTGTCATCCTTAATATATAAAGATAAAATTACAATTTCCTTTTCCAAATAACAGTTTAAATCATCTAAACAAAATTTTATGAACTTTTCGACTTTCTCTTCTTTATCCAAACCGCCTTCATAGTTTTTTATCAAAAACGCTTTCATAACGCAACAACACAGCATGTCAAATATTTTCAATTTCTCATCTGTTTGAGAAAGTGCCGTATCGTATATATCTTTAATCCTTATGTAATCATCAGGTGACAAGTAAAATTCGGTACAATCTTCACTAATTAAAGGCATATTTTCGAACTTAACAAAAGATGTTATCATCTCGGAAAGAATATTTAAATTTATAGGGGTTTTTACTCTTTCCATAAGAGCAGTCATTATACCATATTGAAAACCCTTTGTTTTCAAGTAATTTAAAAACTGCATAAACGTTTTTTCATCAATATTTATTTTTCTTCCGACCATTATTCTGTTAAGGTATGAAAGAATATTTAAATCAAAGTCTATGGTTTTACCTGCTAGTACTAACGAATTATCTGAAATATGATTTGAATCAAGTATCCATGTTTTTGTATAATCTCCAACTCCGATTACTTCACACTGACCAAACCTTTGATTTTTAAAAGAACTATCAAAATTTGAATATTCCTCATCAAATAGAAATATCCTGCAATTACTCATTTTATCTCCATATGATTTAAATTTCAGTATTTTTTCATATGTATTTTGAGGTTCTAAAATATCTTGTACAGCATTTACATTCTCATATTCATTTTTAAATCGTTTCATATTTTTCTGCCTTAAAAGTCTGGTAAAATACTGAATAACACTCATAGTATAAAACATGGGATATTAATGGTCAACATTTTGATAATAAATAATAAAATGCCAAAAGCAGACTTTTCTCTACCCTTGGCATTTTATTATCTATTATATGTAGTATTACCTGGCCTTTTTCAACTGGTTCAATTCAGTGGAATGGGTTGTAACAACCTTTTTTACGATGTCTACGTCAAACTTAACAATATCAACGTCCTCTTTAATCTGATTGACGCTGTCTGTAAGGGGTTTATAGCCCTCAGCTAGAAGCTGTATATTTTTGTTGGTTTCGTTTTCTAACGTTGTCTCTATGTTTACAACACGCTTTTTAACATCTTTAATCTCATTCATCAATTCTTGATTTGAAGTGTCTATTTTTTCATTGAGCGTAGAAAATAAGCTGTTCATCATATCAATAACTTGTTTTAATTCATCTGACATTATTATCCCTCTCAATCCTTTTTACTTATTATGCAACAAACGTTGTATCAATGGCAATAGTATTTCAACATCTTCTGGTGATAATTGACTAATTTCTTTTCGTAAAATAGTATAGATTTCTGGTTCCTCCATAGAGGCATCAAAAAATTCTAACGGTGTTATTTCAAAATAGTTACAGATTTTAAATAAGGCATAGAGCGATGGCATCGATCGTTTTGACGAAATATTTTGTATATATGTTCTGTTTTGTCCTAAATCTAAGCTCATCTGATATTCGGAAACATCCTTTTTCAACCTAAGTTCAGTAATCCTTTTGCTTACAAACTCACAGTATTCGACTGATTCTGAATCCTCAATGTTTTTTGACATAACCATCACCACCTTTATGTTAATATGATATATGATTCATATACATAGCTATATGCTTTAAATTCGTTATTATACCCTCTAAAACGCTTGATTATATGTTTATAAAACGGTATAATATTTAAATATTAGAATTTATTATGTCTATAAAGCGTAATTTTGAGTCGGAAAAAGGTTTGTCAAATATAAATGTGATGTAAGAGGAATAACTAATATGGGCAGAATTTTAAAACGAATTGACTATAAAACTGAATTTGAACATGAATTAAATGATTATATAAAGGAACAGGAAAATCGGACTGAAGAACAAATCAAATTAGACAGTGAGGAGATAAAAAGTGGATTTGAAAGGTTTTTAAAAACTATTAAGTACGGGGAAAATATAAACCCCAAAAAAATGAAATATAGTGATTTTATTAAAATAAAAAGGGTAATGGAAAAGACTGCATTTATAAATAACGCAGTTTTGGACTTTGCCGTTGATGATAGGACTAACCGGGCAGAAATAACCATGAAATGCGATATATTTTCACTTTCTAAAAGTTCATGTATAGAATTTGCAAGCTTGATTATTGATTTAGAAAACTTCAGTATAGCATATGATAAGAAAAATGAATTAATATGCGTAAGTGTTGAATTAGGAGAAATTAAAGAAATTGAAAGCTGCTTAAATAATGAAATATAAAAAAGGAGCTGATGCTCCTTTTTATTTTATGTATTTATTCATAAATTCCTTAGCGTAAGCTTTGGTTTCCTCAATCTTCTTATCGTCAAGGAATACGGTTTTATATCCGAGATCCCTTTGGGCGTACATTCCGTCATAGACAAGCTGAGAGTGCTTGCAGTAACGTTTTATTCCCTCTTCAAACAGATCGGCGCCCTTTTCAGGCTTATATCCGCAGGTTGTAAAAATTGATACATGCTTACCGGCCCAGACAGACGGCCCCTTTTCTTCGCCGTAGTACTTGTTCATGCCATACATCAGCCTGTCAAGCGCTGCTTTCATCGGCGCGGTACAGAACCATGAATAAATGGGGCAGGCCAGCACTATGGAATCGGCGGACATAATGCTGTCAAAAATCTGCTGCATGTCGTCCTTGATTTTACAGCCGAACTTTGTATAGTCCCTCTGACAGGCGCGGCAGGCCTCGCAGGGCTTAATATCCATATCAAACAGCCAGAAAAAATCTATTTCATGGCCTGCATTTTTAAGCTCGTCCATAAAATAATTAAGTATCGAAATCGTGTTGCCGTTCTTTCTGGGACTTCCCATTAATATTGTATACTTCATTTTTTTCCTTCCTTTCGCAAAATGGATTAAGCAGCTGAAATTTACCGACAATATATCTTGAATATAGCATTAAAAATATAAATAAGCAAGATAACGTTTGGATAGGGTTATCCCATAAAAAAAGGAAAGGCTTCGTATTGAAACCTTTCCTTTTTATTAACCCTGAATTGCTGCAAGTATTGTAGGTATCAGCTGTTTTTTTCTTGATACTACTCCGGGAAGGCTTATAGGTTCTCCGGAGGAGGTATCGGCTGAAAATGCCTTTCCCAGTATTTCTCCGGCGTTTTTCCCCTCATAAATAAGCTCTGTGCCTTCTTCCATGATATTTGTAAGCATAACACACGCCATATCAATTCCATGCGCCTCACTGAAGCCTCGCATATACGGCTCTAGCCTTTGTTTTATCTCGTCAAGACCCTTTTTATCTATTGAGCTGATTTGACCTACGCCGAACTTTACACCGTTTACCGAAAAGGTTTTATAATCCTGGTAAAAAATATCCTCCTCGGATTTTCCGGCAAGGGAGCTGCCAGCATGGAACATATCCCCGGCAAATTCCTTGATGTCTATTTCAGCCAGGGCTGCAAGCCGTTCTCCCGCGGCAATATCGGCAGGCGTGCATGTGGGCGAACGGAAAAGCAGGGTGTCGGATAAAATGGCGGCGCAGAGCAGGCCGCTTGTTCTTTTATCAGGTGTTATTCCAGCCTCCCTGTACATCTGCTCAACTATAGTTCCTGTACAGCCTACAGGCTGGTTTCTGAAAAATATCGGAGACATTGTTTCAATGCTTGCCAGTCTGTGGTGGTCTATTATCTCAAGCAGTGAGGCCTGCTCAATACCGTCTACAGCCTGAGACTTTTCGTTGTGGTCAACCAGTATAAGGGGACGTCCCTCAACGTTCATAACATACCTGCGGGAAATCATTCCGCGGTATCTGCCGGTCATGTCAAGGACAGGAAAATCACGGTATCTCTTTTCAGCCATGACTTTTTTTACATCGTCTATATATGCGTCCTCACGGAAGGTTACAACTCCGTCTGTTTTCATAAAATGTCCGACCGGCGCACTTTGGTTAATCAGCCTGGCTACGGAATAGGAATCAAATTTTGTTGATATTATACTGCAGCCACTGTTTTTTGACAGTGCTTTTATTGTTTCCGGTATGGGGGTGCCGTTGCATACAATAAGACACTGCGCCCCCATTTCGATAGAGCATAGCTGCGCATCGCTTCGGTTGCTCAAGATAATAATGTCGCCGGGCTCAATATACTCCTCCATGATTTCGGGATTTCCAGCGCCGACAAGAATTCTTCCGCGGCTTATATTACTTTCGGGGTCACCGATTAGCAGCTCGCCCTCAAGCGTTTCTATAAGATTTGAGTAGGGCGTTTTAGCGTCCGCAAGTATTTCCTGGTCGTAAATCTCCATATATGCGTTTACGATATCCTTTATTGTTATAATGCCCTCAAGCATACCATTGTCTGTTACAGGAAGGGTTACCGCGTTTGAACCCTTCATTTTCTCCCAGGCCTTTTTAAGTGAGGTCTCTCTGCTGATTCCCGGTGCGTTTCGTATTTCTATGTCGCTTATACGTGTTTTTACATCCGGTACATACGCCGGAGGGTCGACATTGAAATAGTCCAGCACATACTGGGTCTCCTGATTTATCTGACCAGCACGGCCTGCACTGTAGGACGCAGACGGGTCAAGGGCCGCCTTAAGCGCCGCATAGGCAATCGCGGAGCAAATAGAGTCTGTATCCGGGTTTTTATGGCCGATTACGGTTATATTTTTTTCACTCATTCAAATTCTCCTTATTAGTTTTATATAAAACATTATTCCCATATAAATCCTGTTATAAGAACTGTTTTTATAATACCACGGCTTCCGCCAGTAAACAAGTTTAGCTTATCAGGTGAGTGCGCTTATTGTAAAAGAATAACCGCTGTGCTACTATGGTAAAAAACAGGGAGGGAAAAGGATTGAAAACAATAGGACTTCTGGGCGGAATGAGCTGGGAAAGCACGGTTACATACTACCAGATAATAAATGAGGCTGTGAAAAGAGAAATGGGAGGTCTGCATTCGGCGAAGATACTGCTGTACAGCGTTGATTTTGCGGAAATTGAAGAATGTCAGGCGGAAGGCAACTGGGACAGAAGCGCCGAAATTTTAAGCAGGGCGGCAAAGTCATTGGAGGATGGAGGCGCGGATTTTATAATTATATGCACAAATACAATGCATAAGGTAGCCGGTGAAATAGGCAGGGGGATTTCAATTCCAATTGTGCATATCGCGGAAGCGACCTCAGACAGCCTGAAAGAAAGGGGAATTAAAAAGGCAGCCCTCCTTGGAACTAAGTACACAATGACGCAGGATTTTTATAAAAATAAGCTGATTGAGGCTGGTATAGACGTAATTATCCCCGACGATGTCGATAGGGTGAACGATATAATTTATAATGAGCTGTGCCTTGGGAAAGTCTTGGAACAGTCAAAGGCTGTATACCTGAGTATCATAAGAGGGCTGAAAGAAAAAGGCGCAGAGGCTGTTATTTTGGGCTGTACTGAAATAGGGCTTCTAATAAAGCAGGAGGATGTGGATATCCCTGTTTTCGATACTACACTGATACACGCCGAAAGGGCGGCAAAGCTTGCAATGGAATAAATAAATGGCCGGATAAATTTCCGGCCTTTTTAATTATTTAAATGAAGCAACTCTTTCAAAAAGAATTTTGTTGAACAAATCCCTGTCGGCATTTAAAGCGACATGGCAGTTATCAGGCATGTTGTGGAAATGGCGGGTATCTACTATTGTCATGCCGTCGGCAAAGCCGCCGCTTATATCAACATCCACTCTCGTGTAAAGCACATCCTTAAGCACGCTGGGGTCAATGATGTACGCTACGCAAAGGGCGTCATGTATGGGGCACAGGTCAGGCTCGTGAAGGGGCTGAAGAATATTGTAGGCCCTTGTCCTGATTTCAATAAGCTCCGCCATCATATCTCCGACCGGGGTATGCAGGTTCTTATACTGCTGTACCTCACTGAGTCTTGTTGAGGCCGCGTGTGTTGCGTCAAGGGGTACAAGGGTGATTTTCGCACCGCAGTTCATAACTATTTCTGCTGCCTCAGGGTCCTTCCAGATATTAAATTCAGCCGCGGCAGTCGAATTTCTCTGAATATGGCCGCCTCCCATAATTACAATTTCCTCGATATTATCCACGATTGAAGGCTCCGCACGAAGCAGAATTGCTATATTTGTAAGGGGGCCTACGGGTACGAGGGTAACCTTTTCAGGGCTGTTTTTAATTGTATTTATGTACCATGTAACAAAGTTCTCGGGCACCGGTTTTGTCACAGGCTCCGGAAGATTGAATTTTTTAGGATGATAGCACACTTCCTCGCCGTTTTCGTCAAACTGGATTTCGGGGGTTTTCGGATTTTTTGTCCTTCCGGGAAGCAGCTCATGTACGAGTGGCTCCGCAGCTCCCTTAACAACCGGAATTTTGTCCTGCATTCCTAAAAGCTCGACTATCTTAAGCGTATTTGTAAGAGTGTCCTCAAGAGGGCGGTTGCCGTTTACGGCGCATACTCCCAGAAGATTAATTTCCGGCGATAAAGCGGCCAGAATTATGGCGCAGGCGTCATCGGAGCCTGTGTCAACATCAAGTATAACGTTTCTTGCCATAGGTAATTCCTCCTAAATAATTGTTTTTATAAGCTCACCGTATAATTGAGGTGAGATAACTTCCTTCAGTATTTTAAGCGCTTCATAATTTTCATTGGCGTGGAGTCCGCCGCCGGTCTTGGCTATACTCTCATCCATAACCAGGCTGAAGCCCAATGAGTGGTACAGGCATACGGCCTTGTAGCTCCATGTCCTTGTATGTACGTAAATATCTTTGCCGGGGCTAAGGGATTTATAGAGGAAAAGCGCTGCCTCCAGAACTGCCCTGCCGATACCGTTCTGCTGATAACCGGGCTTTACCGCCAGCCAATGAATGGAGGGCCGCCCATTAATTTCCCATGCCGATGCGGTCGCGATGGGTATATCATCCTTAGTTATGAATACGCACCTTTTTTTCAGCATATCAAGGCTGGGCCTGTAATAGTCCCTCATAAAATATGCCAGTGTCATGCTTTTGTCCGCGAATTCCGAAACTGAGGTCTCTATATCCGCCCAGTGTCTCTCGTCGCCATCTTTAAAAAGCCTTATACAGCAGCCGTCAGGAGGCGCTTTTGGGCATATTTTATTAATTGATGAGGCCGGAGCCTTCATTATAATACTTTTTTCAGGAATAGACTTGTCCAGCATACAGCCTCCGATAATATATAACGTTGTTCTATATAACTATACCATATTTTTACCTTTGGTTAAATTTATTTTTTCTTTTCATACCATATATTTTATTGTATATTTAAATTGTACTGAATTTTATACAAACTAAAAACGTTTCACTGAAAGGATGATAATTATGATGACAGGCGAGCAGTACCTTGAAAGCATGAGAAAACTGAAACTTAATATCTATATGTTTGGAGAAAAAATAGAAAACTCGGAGAGCAGCCCGATACTGCGGCCGTCGCTTAATTCGGTTAAGGCTACCTATGATTTGGCTGAAGACCCTGAGCATGAGGATTTGATGACGGCCGTATCACATCTGACAGGAGAAAAAATAAACCGTTTTACACATATACACCAAAGTGCTGACGACCTTATTAAAAAGGTAAAGATGCAGAGGCTGTGCGGAAGCAAGACGGCTTCATGTTTTCAGAGATGCGTGGGGCTTGACGCATTTAACGCGGTTTATTCCACGACCTATGAAGTAGATAATAAATACGGAACCACGTATTTTGAGAACTTTAAAAAGTTCCTTACATATGTACAGCAGGCGGACCTGACCGTTGACGGGGCAATGACTGACCCTAAAGGAAACCGCTCTCTTTCGCCGTCAAAGCAGGCGGACCCTGACCTTTACCTTCATGTAGTTGAAAGAAGGCCTGACGGCGTTGTCGTTAAGGGCGCGAAGGTGCACCAGACCGGCATATGCAACTCACACGAGGTGCTTGTAATGCCTACCTGCGCCATGGGCCCCGCCGACAGGGACTACGCGATATCCTTTTCGGTGCCTACTGATACGGAAGGCATTATTATGATAATAGGGCGCCAGTCCTGTGACACAAGGAAGCTGGAGGGCTCCCAAATGGACGTTGGAAACAGTACGTACGGCGGCGTGGAGGCTCTTGTTGTATTTGACAATGTGTTTGTTCCAAACGACAGGATTTTCATGAACGGTGAAACAGAGTTTGCGGGAATGCTTGTGGAAAGATTTGCAGGCTTCCACAGGCAGAGCTACGGCGGCTGTAAGGTAGGCGTGGGGGATGTGCTTATAGGAGCATCGGCCATTGCCGCAGAGTATAACGGCGCCGACAGGGCTTCACATGTAAAAGACAAGCTGATAGAAATGGTTCATTTAAATGAAACGCTGTATTCATGCGGTATAGCCTGTTCAGCCGAGGGCTGCAAAACCGCTTCGGGCGGATACATGATAGACCTGCTGCTGGCCAATGTATGCAAGCAGAATGTAACGCGCTTCCCCTATGAAATTTCAAGGCTTGCACAGGACATCGCCGGAGGACTTATGGTAACGGCTCCTTCTGAAAAGGATTTAAAAGATGAAAAGGTTGGCCCTTATATAGACAAGTACTTTAAAGGCGTGGCGGACGTTCCGACCGAATACAGGCTTAAAATAATGAGGCTTATAGAAAATATGACGCTCGGCTCAGCGGCTGTCGGCTACCTTACGGAGTCAATGCACGGAGCAGGCTCACCGCAGGCACAAAGGGTTATGATATCCAGACAGAGCAATATGGAGCAAAAGAAAAAGCTGGCTAAGGATATAGCAAAGCTTGACGAGTAAATTACGCCAGTGCGGGGCTATTGACAAATATACTCTCTCTCAATATAATTAACAATATTAACTGTTCAAATAATTAACTATTATTCAGGAGGGCTCTATGGATGAAAAAAGGGTAATAAGTGAAAAACTGCTTGACGCTTGGCTCAGCTTATCATCCACTGTGTGGAACAGACGAGTCGTATCCGCAATGACATTTAATGAGATTTTCGTCTGCAATCTATTAAGGCATCAGATGGAGGAAAATCCAAGGGCAAGGCTTACGGCAACAGACCTGTGTGATAAAATGAGGCTGTTTAAAAGCCAGATGAACAAGGTACTTAACTCCATGGAGGAGAAGGGCTACATTAAAAGAATACGCTCAAACCAGGACAAAAGGTTCGTTTATATCGAGCTAAGCCAGAAGGGGCTTGAAGAATATAATAAGGAGCATGAGGACATTATGCTTATGATAGACAGCCTGGTCGATAAAATCGGAAGTGAGCGTACTGAAAAGACAGCCGATGCAGTTAAGGACATATCAGAAGAATTAAGAGGATTAATGTAATATTGAGAGGAGAAAAATATGATAAGGATTGTAACGGATTCCGCTGCGGATATGGAGAAGGAGGAATTGGAGAAGTATTCCGTTGTCAGCGTCCCGCTTTCGGTCAGTTTTGGTCACAGCAGCTATCTTGACGGAGTGGACCTAAATAAAGACAGATTTTACGAGCTTTTGCAAAGTGAGAAGGAGTTTCCTAAAACCTCGCAGCCATCTCCGGAGACATTCCTGAGCATATTTGAGGAGGCTAAGGCCGCCGGCGATTCGGTTATATGCATACTAATCTCGCAGGCGCTAAGCGGAACGGTACAGAGCGCTATGGTGGCAAAAAACCTCGCCGATTATGATGATATTTATATTATTGACAGCCGCCTTGCAACAGGAGGCGAAAAGGTACTGGCCATTCATGCGGCGTCCTTAAGGGACAAGGGCTGTCAGGCAGTTGAAATAGCCGCAGAAATCGAGAAGCTCAGGGACAGGGGGAGACTGGTCGCAGGGCTTGATACCCTGGAATACCTCTGCAAGGGAGGAAGGCTTTCAAAGACTGCCGCAGGTATAGGAGCCATCGCCAATATTAAGCCGATTATAAAGCTTACTCATGAGGGAGCCGTTACATTGGCTGAAAAATGCATGGGCAGGAAGAACATGCTTAAAAAGCTTATAAAATACCCGGAAAAGACAGGCGTTGACAGCAGTATTCCTTTGAGCTTTGTATATTCCTATGACAGAGGCAGCTGTACGGAATTTATGGAAAGGCTAAAAGAACTGGGATATAATACCGAAAACAGCCTTTGCACAAATATAGGCCCAACAATCGGCGCGCATGTAGGCGTCGGGGCTTACGGCCTTATCTATTTTGTACCCGAAGAATAATAAAAACGGACGTGACTAAAGGCAACACCCAATAAGAAAACACAATATCTGAAAAGCTGATTTTTACGGCTTCTTTGTTAGCCTTTCTTGACAACCTAAGTCAAAGGGTGCCTGCGAAAAGCTTTCTCGAATCCGCATTAAATCAGCTTTTTCATATTCTTGTGTTTTCCTATCAGGTGTCACCTAAATTTACGTCCGTTTTTTATACCATTTTTTAAGCAAGAGGCTTTTATCTAACCACAGAAAATTTATTTCGTATAAACTGTATAAACAAAGGCCTAAATTTTGTCTATATTTCATAGTGACAAAACAAACATATCTGGTTTAAAATAAAAACATCAAACGTATGATGTTTTTATAAAAATACACGGAGGTGGCTGTTTTGGACGAAAAGATTATGAGGTCGCTTATTGACAAAGAACTTCTGGCTAACTATGATGCTTCACCGGGCTTTGACCTTGAACATCTGGAGGCTTTTAAAAAGTCTTCATATGAAATGGAAAAACAAAATGTAAAGGATGACGCGGCGGTTCGTGTTTATGAGAAAATGATTGACGGCCCTGAAGGAGCTCCGCCTGTTAAGCTAAGAATTTACGAGCCTGCCGACAGGGGAGAGGGGCTTCTTCCATGCGCCATGTTTTTCCATGGCGGCGGATTTTTGTTTGGAAGCGTTTTAAGGCAGAACGACATGTGCCTTCGGTTTGTAAAAAATGTCGGAATAGTAGTTGTATCTGTTGAGTACCGACTGTCTCCTGAATACAAGGCTCCCGCCCCCATAGAGGACGCTTATGCGGCGCTTGTATGGCTTGACAAAAACGGCGCGTCAATCGGCGTGGACAGTTCTAAAATAGCCATTACCGGACTCTCTGCGGGAGGAGGAATTACGGCGGCATTGGCACTTATGACAAGGGACAGAAAGGGGCCTAAGCCCGTTTTGCAGATACCTATGTACGCCATGCTTGACTACAGGGCGGATACATATTCTCAAAAGGCCGTTACCAGCAGAAAGGTATGGTGCTACGATTACAGCAAAATAGGCTGGAGGGAATATCTTGAGGAAGGCAGGGAGGTAACCTGCTATGATTCGCCTATACTTGCGGAGGATTTGAGCGGACTGCCGCCCGTATTCTCGTTTATAGGAACGGTTGACCCGCTGCTTGATGAAAACGTAGAGTACTGGAATAGGCTGATTAGGGCAGGCGTTCCTGTTGAATATCATATATTCCCGGGCTGCTATCACAGCTTTGAGATTGCTGTACCGGAATCCCACTACGCAAAAATGGCATATGGGCTAATGTACTCTGCATTAAAAAGAGCGTTTGGCATGGAATAAAGGAGGCATGTTATGCCCTTAAAGAACATAAAAGGAAAAAATACAGAATCCGCTGTGGACTTTGTCATAAAAACGTTTAAAAACCAGCTGGAAAAAAAGGAGCTTAGGCCGGGGGACCGTATACCAAATGAGACGGAGATTTCGGAAATGCTGTCAGTAAGCCGCGGCTCAGTCAGGGAAGCCATGAAAATACTTTCAGCCTTCGGAGTTATAGATATACAAAGAGGAAACGGTACGTTCATAAAAGAGCCCGACAGCTTTTCAAGCATGGAGCCTGTTATGTTCAGCTTTCTGCTTATGAACCCGTCAAAAAAGGAGATAATAGATTTCCGTTCCTCAATTGAGAGGGAGGTGCTGTATCTTGCCGTGGATAACGCGACTAAGGAAGATATAGCAAAAATGCGTGAGAATATTGAACTGTTTAAGAGGCTGCCGGCTGAAGGGGAAAACACCGAGGAAATAAAGCTGGAAAGGGATTTGGAATTTCATCATCTGCTTGGAATGGCGACACATAACGGTTTTATGGAAAGAATATATGTTTTTGCGATGAATTATTTCAGGCCGTACCTTATACAAACTTATAAGGGGCAGAGCGAGATACCTGAGCTGTCCATAAAAAGCCATGAAATGCTGATGAAGCCTATACTGGAAAGAGACAGAAGCATTGTAGCCGGCACGATAGAGGAAAGCAACAGACTGTGGATTAATTTGGCGGAGCTATTACTATAAAGGAGGAAAACTATGTATAACAGTCTAGTAATAAAAGGAGACGATACCGTATTGACGGTAATTGCGCCGATAAAGGCGGGAGAGAGCATAATTTATAATTTTGACGGGGAAGAAAAGAGTATAACGGCCTCAACTGATATACCTATCTATCATAAGGCCGCCCTTAAAGACATTAAAAAGGGCGAGGCGGTAATAAAATACGGCTGCAAAATAGGATACGCCCTTGAGGACATCAGGCAGGGCGAACATGTACATACATGGAATCTTGACAGTATGATGAAATGATTGGAGGAATTCAGATGAAATTTAAAGGATACAGGAGACCGGACGGAAAAATAGGAATAAGAAACCATGTGCTTGTTCTTCCATGTTCGTTGTGCGCCAGTGAAACCGCGAGATTTATTGCCAGCCAGGTGCCAGGAGCGGTATACATACCTAATCAGGGCGGCTGCGCTGTTTCCGCAGCTGATCTTGAAATGACTTTTAAAGTGCTGTCGGGCTTTGCGGCAAATCCAAACGTATATGGAACTGTCGTTGTAGGCAACAGCTGCGAGGGTGTTCAGGCGCATTTGCTTGTGGAAAGAATAAAGGCTCTTACTAATAAGCCTCTTGAAAGCATTGTTATCAGAGATGTGGGCGGCACGATTAAGGCGGTTGAGCTTGGCGTAAAATATGCAATGCAGATGAGTATGGATGCGTCCCTGTGTGAAAGAGAGGAAGCTGACATTTCTGAGCTGATTTTAGCGACCGAATGCGGAGGAAGCGACCCGACAAGCGGACTGGCAGCAAACCCGACGCTGGGATATGTAAGCGACAAGCTTGTTTCAATGGGCGCAACAAGTATTCTTTCTGAAACAACTGAGCTTATGGGCACAGAGGATATTCTTGCTGCAAGATGTGCCGATGAGAGGGTCGCAAAGGATCTTTTGGCAATGATTAAGAACAACGAGGATCATTTTGCGCTGGCTGGTGAGAATATTCGTGACGGAAACCCATCGCCCGGAAATAAGGAAGGCGGACTTACAACTATAGAGGAAAAATCGCTCGGCTGTATAAACAAGGCCGGCTATTCCACAATCAGTGAAGTTTACGGCTACGGCGAGCAGGTTGATAAAAAAGGGCTTGTTGTTATGGATACGCCGGGACAGGATATTGCCTCAATCGCAGCCATGGTTGCGGGCGGAGCGCAGATTGTAGTGTTTACTACGGGACGCGGTACACCTACCGGAAACGGCATAGTGCCTGTAATTAAAATTACGGGAAACTCTGAAACATACGGCCTTATGAGCGATAACCTTGATTTTGACGCAAGCGCAATTGTTGCTGGAAAGGCTTCCATCGCCGACACCGGCGAAAAACTGTTTCAGCTCTTAATGGAGGTGGCAAACGGCAAGATGTCAAAGGCTGAGGCGCTTGGCTTTAACGATATGTCAATGGCAAGAAAGTGTAATTTCTGCTAATATTATATTTTGGAGGCTTTTATAATGAAAAAAATCGACTTTCCTGAAATGGATTTCTTTGTACAGGGAATTGATGAGGTTACCATTCCCAAAATGGTAAGAATCAGAGAAAAGTATGAGGATGATAAAATTGACGATGTAAAGGCTCATCTTATAAATGAATTAGATAGCCTTGAAATCGACAGGCAGTCTCTTAGGGGCAAAAAAATCGCACTTACGGTGGGAAGCAGGGGTATACCCAGCCTTCCGGTGCTTGTAAGGACGATGTGCGATAAGCTTAAGGAATGGGGAGCGGAGCCCTTTATCATACCGGCCATGGGAAGCCACGGCGGCGGAACCGTTGAGGGAAACGTACAGATTCTTACGGATTACGGCATCACTGAGGACGCAATGGGAGTTCCTATAAAGGCTTCCATGGATGTTGTTCAGGTAGGCGCCATAAACGACGGGGCCCATACGCCGATTTACTGTGATAAGAATGCCGCTGAGGCTGACGGGATTGTGCTTTTTAATAAGGTTAAGCCCCATACCGACTTTAAGGGATACGTTGAAAGCGGAATGTGCAAGATGATTGCAATCGGCATTGCCAAGCATTTCGGCTGTTCATGGTTCCACAGACAGGGCTTTGACACCTTTGGTGAAAGAATACCTATGGTAGCGGCTGAATTCCTTAAGAACATGAACGTAATTATGGGCGTGGGCGTTGTTCAAAATGCGTTTGACGAGATATCCGAAATAAAAGCATATCCTAAGGACAAAATTATTGAAGGGGACCATGAACTCCTTCAGATTGCAAAGAGGCGTTTGCCAAGAATGAAATTTGATAATATTGATGTGCTTATTATAGACCAAATCGGCAAAAACATAAGCGGCGAGGGCGCTGACCCTAACGTAACGGGCAGAGGCTGTATGCCGGGCTTTGAGGACGACTTCCACTGCAAGAAAATGTTTGTTAGAAAGCTTACGCCGCCAAGCCATGGCAACGCCTGCGGACTGTGCTATGCCGATGTAACGACAAGACAGTGTCTGCAAAGCGTTGACTGGGAGAGCACATGGATTAACTTCTCGACAAACATGATGCTGAGCGCAGGAAAAATCCCGGTTTATCAGAACACTGACTATGAGGCGCTCCGTCTGGCAATCCGCACATGTACTAAGCTTTCTGATTACTCACAGGCAAGGATTGCAAGAATCAGGGATACGCTCTCGCTTTCGGAGGTTGAGGTGTCCGAGGCGCTTCTGCCTGACGTTATGGGCAGGGATGATGTTGAAATACTTTCTGAGCCCTATGAGCTTGAGTTTGACGATGATGGAAGTATGAAGGATTTTGAATACTGATACCGTTATTTTCGAGGGTCATTGAAAAAGCTGTGCTTTTATGGTATAAATTAATCCATAGGCATGAATTTCATGTGAGGAGGACCCCATGACACAGCTAACGAAAAAGGCCATAGTAAATTCATTCATAAAGCTGCTTAACGATAAGCCTTGGGATAAAATAACCGTCAAGGATATTGTAGAGGACTGCGGAATAAACAGAAATACCTTCTACTATCATTTCGCGGATATCAGGGAGCTTACCAGATTTACGCTTGACAGCCAGATTAAAAGCGTTATGCAGGTAAATCCCAGCATTGATTCATGGGTTGACAGCTTTATTGAGGCGGCCAAGTTCGCCCTTGAAAATAAGAGAGCGGTTTATCACCTCTACAATTCGGTCAGCAGAGAAATTTTGGAGAACTATTTAAGCGTTGTGGCCTACGGTGTTATGGACAGCTTTATAGAAATGAAAGCGGTTGGTATGAAGGTAAGCGAGTTTGACAAAAAACTGCTTAAGGAATTTTATAAGGGAGCCTTGGTTGGAATGGTATGCAGCTGGCTTGAGGGGGATATGAAGCAGGACCCTGAGGCGGCTATAAACAGACTTGGCATACTATTGGAAGGTGCGGTAGTAACTTCCCTTAAAATAAGCGAGAATAAATAGACAGCTGCATCAAAATGTCCCAAATTCAGTTAATTTACAGGCAGTGCACAAAAATTGTGCACTGCTTTTTTTATGCCCGTTCAGTTTAAAGCCTCTTTAATATATATTTAATACATGAGAGAGAGGGGGAGGGATTATGAAAATCCTGAAAACGGCAAAAACAGGCTATATTGCTTCGTCAGCGGTACTTTGTGCGGTTGGACTTTTAATAATAATAAATCCGGGTATATCGCTTAAGGCGGTATGTTACGCCGCCGGAGCGCTGCTTATAATATGCGGAGCTTTTAAAATAATCGGGTATTTCAGCAATGATTTATATTCGCTTGCGTTTCAGCATGACCTCTCCTTTGGAGCACTGTCCGCCGTTATGGGTCTAATAGTGCTCTTAAACCCGGAAAGAATTATTTCGATAATTCATTTTTTAATTGGATTAATAATACTCTTAGACGGCCTGATAAAAATACAGACGGCAGTTGAGTCAAAGCGCTTTGGACTTTCCAAATGGCCTGCCATAGCCGTAATGGCCGCCGTTTCGTGCATACTCGGACTTGTGCTTGTAATAAACCCTTTCAGCGGGGCTAAGGCAATAATGATGTTTTTGGGCTTCTGCATAATGGCGGAGGGGGTATTAAACCTTTTTGTCGGCATATACACTATTAAGATACTTGATGAAAAAAGCGCGATTGACGCCGAGTACCGTGAAAAATTCTAAAACCTCGCCGCAAGGACAGTATTGGTTATTTTTTCTTTCCCCTTACGTAACAAAAATTTATCAAACCAATTACAGCCCAAGCGGCGTTGTTATTTCAGACATAAAATATGACTATATTTGGACAGGAGGCGTCTTCATTGAAGGACGACAGAGAGGAAAAGAAGAGCTTAGTGGAAAGGATGGCCGGGTTTATCGTAGATAAGCGAAACGGCTTCTTTCTTATGTATATAGGTTTGGCCATATTCTGCACAATCGCGTCGGGCTGGGTTACAGTAAATAATGACCTGACATCGTATCTGCCTGAGGAAACGGAGACAAAACAGGGTCTGACTATTATGGACGATGAGTTTACGACCTTCGCTACCGCCAAGGTAATGGTAGACAACATTTCATATGATAAATCCGAGGCTATATCCAAGGAAATAGAAAATATTGACGGAGTAAAGTCAGTGGAGTTTGACGACACCGGGGATCATTTTAAAAATGCCTCGGCGCTTTTTGATGTCACCTTTGACGGGGAAAGCAGTGACGATATAAGTCAAAAGGCGCTTGACGAGATTAAAAGCAGGCTTGGCGGCTGGGACTTATACATTACAAGTGATGTGGGAGACTCACAGTCCGAAGCGCTGGAAAAGGAAATGCAGACTGTTATGCTTATTGCGGTAGCCATAATAGTGGCAGTACTTCTGTTTACCTCGCGTACCTACGCGGAGATACCGGTGCTTTTGATTACATTTGGAACAGCGGCGATACTAAATAAAGGAACGAACTTTCTGTTTGGGGAAATATCGTTTGTCTCAAATTCCATTGCGGTTGTACTGCAGCTGGCACTGGCAATAGACTACGCAATTATTCTCTGCCACAGATATTCCGAGGAAAGGGTTATAATGCAGCCAAGAGAGGCGGCTGCCACCGCTCTTTCAAAGGCTATACCCGAAATTGCGGGAAGCTGCCTTACTACGATTTCCGGTTTGGGCGCGATGATGTTTATGCGCTTTAAAATTGGCTTTGATATGGGAATGGTGCTTATAAAGGCAATATGTATAAGCATTATTTGTGTGTTTACACTGATGCCCGGGCTGTTAATGCTTTTCAGCGGTCTGATTGACAAAACGCCGCATAAAAATTTTGTTCCGAATATAACTCCGGTTGGCAAGGCGGCGCTTAAGACCAGATACGTAATTCCGCCTGTATTCGCTGTCCTGCTTGTGGCGGCGTTTATATTCTCAAATAAGTGTCCTTATGTTTACGGCTACAGTACGCTTCACACCGCAAAACAGAATGAAACGCAGATTGCCGAGCAGAAAATAGACGATACCTTCGGAGGCGATAATCTGATGGCGCTTATAGTCCCGTCAGGAAACTATAAGGCCGAGGCCGAGCTTTTGAACGAGCTGGAACAGATAGACGGCGTTGATTATACAATGGGGCTTTCAAATATTGAGGCTGTTGACGGTTATATGCTCACTGACACCTTGACCACAAGGCAGTTTTCCGAGCTTACAGATATGGACATAGAGGTTTCAAGGCTTCTTTATTCGGCATATGCTGCAAATGCAGAGGATTACGGTCAGATTGTAAGCGGCATTGATGACTATAAAGTCCCGCTGATAGATATGTTCATGTATCTTTATGACCAGAAGGAAGCCGGTTATGTTACGCTTGATGATGATTTAAATGCTGACCTTGAGGATATGCATACCCAGCTTATGGACGCAAAGGCGCAGCTTCAAAGCGAGGACTACAGCCGCATGCTGATATACTCAACACTACCAGAGGAAAGCCAGGAGACCTTCAGCTTCCTTTCAAAGGTACATAAGATTGCCGCAAGATACTATCCTGAGAATGTATATCTTGTAGGGGACTCAACCAACGATTTGGATTTATCAAGCTCCTTTGTCAAGGATAATGTTCTTATAAGCGTGCTTTCGGCGGTTTTCGTAATAATAGTGCTTATATTCACTTTTAAATCAGCAGGACTGCCCGTGCTCCTTATTATGGTAATAGAGGGAAGCGTTTGGATAAACTTCTCTTTCCCTTATCTTACGGGCTCCAATCTGTTTTTTATGAGCTATCTTGTCGTAAGCTCCATACAGATGGGCGCGAATATAGACTACGCCATTGTTATAACCAACAGGTATCAGGAGCTTAAAAAGCAAATGCCAATTAAGGAGGCCATTGTGACGGCGCTTAATCAGGCGTTTCCCACAATATTGACATCCGGCTCAATATTAGCGTCGGCGGGCGTGCTTATAGGCAGACTTTCGTCTGACCCAGCGGTTTCATCAATAGGACAGTGTCTCGGACGCGGAACAATTATATCAATTTTTTTGGTTATGTTTGTGCTTCCTCAGATTTTGGTGTTGGGCGATATAATAATAGAGAAAACTGCATTTACACTTAAAAAGCGCTCCGGCGTGCAAAGCAGCACAGGAAGCATGAGGGTGCATGGCAAGGTAAGAGGATATGTATCAGGCGTTATAGACGCCGAGGTGCATGGTATCATCAGGGGCTCAATCAGCGCTTTGGTTGAAACCGGGGGAATAGAGAATACCTCTCCAAAGCAATTGGAGAATAAAAAAACAGACAGCGGTAAAAACGGAAAGGAGGCGGCGGACAATGAAGAGGATTAAAGAGGTTTGGGCCGTTATAGTGGCGGCCTGCCTGACACTGACCGCCGTTCCGGTTTACGCCAATGACGGCGAGGTCCATATCCAAACCGCTTACGACCTTAAGGAATTAGCTGTAAACTGCACTTTGGACTCATGGTCCCGAGGGGTAACGGTTGTGCTTGATAACAATATTAATTTAAGCGGCAGCGGCTTTACCCCAATACCGACCTTCGGAGGAACCTTTGAAGGAAACGGATATACCATAAGCGGCCTTTCGATAACGGCCAACGAGCCTGTTCAGGGGCTTTTCCGATATATACAGGAGGGGGCTGCGGTAAAGAACCTTACTGTTAAGGGATATATAAGCGAGGGAGAGGGCAAGGATACCTTCGGCGGCATAGCGGGAGTAAACAACGGAAGTATACTGAACTGTACGTTTGAGGGAAGCCTTGACGGCAACAGCATACTGGGCGGCATTGCAGGTATAAACGAGTCTACAGGACGTATAGGAAACTGTGTCAGTGAAAGCGTGATAAGCTCACAGAAATATACCGGCGGTATAGCCGGGGAGAATTTCGGCACAATACTTAAATGTGTAAACCGAAGTAAAATAAATACTTCGTCAAAGGAAAGCAAGCTGAACCTTGAGGATATAAGCCTTGACAATCTTGATACGTCAATGGATGAAACAGCAAAGCCCCTAAGCGGACATACGGATACCGGCGGCATAGCGGGATATTCGGGCGGAATAATTCAGAGCTGCCAAAATTACGGGCAGATAGGATATCAGCATATGGGATATAATATCGGAGGCATAGCAGGCAGACAGGGAGGCTATATTTCAGGCTGTATTAACCATGCCCAGGTGCTTGGAAGAAAGGACGTGGGAGGAATAGTAGGCCAGGCGGAGCCGCATATTATTCTCAGATATTCATCTGACAGCCTTCAGCAGCTGGATGCGGCGTTAAACGAAATGCAGAGCTTAGTCAACAATATGCTTGACGATATAGACGGAACAACCTCAGCGGTATCCAACAGAGTAAGCTCAATATCAGGCTATGCCTCATCAGCAAGGGACAGCTCGAAAAGTCTTTTGGATCAGACATCGGACTATCTTGACGATGTGAAGGACTTTGCCAATGAAAATATAGATGAAATAAATGACGTAAGCGCCAGAATTACCGATGCCTTTGACAGGCTTGTGCCTGTTATTGATGATATGAAGGATGCATCGTCGTTTTTAACCGATGCCTTTGACGAGCTTAACGACGCCATGGACAATTTTGACGATATAGAGGATATATCGGACGAGGCGGCCGACAAGCTCAGCGAGGCAATGGACCACTTTAATTCGGCAACGGACAGCATAAATTCTGCTCTTGATAAAATAAAAGAAGCAGTACAGAAGGTGCTTGACAGCGCCGTAAGTGGAGACCCGCAGGAAATTAACGCAGCTCTTAATGATTTGAAAACAGGTACTGATGAGCTTGCGGCGGCTCTTAGCAGCAGAGGCGAGGCGTTAAATGAGCTTAAAGAGGCCATTCAGTCGATAGAGGGCTGGCCGATAGACGATGAAAAGAAAAGCCTGATTTTTGAGGCAATCGGCAGCCTGGCCGACAGTACAACAAAGATGGGCGAGGCGGCAGGACAGATAGGAGCAGCGCTTTCCGGGCTTAACTCTGCGGTGGATATTGACTGGGCTGTTGTAAAGGAGGCCTTTAGCAGTATTTCAGACGTGCTTGACGATTTCAACAATGCTTCGTCGGAGGCCAAAAAGGCTGTGAAAAATATCTCCGAGGCTCTGAATGACGCAAAGGGACTGTCAGGGGCATTTAATAAAATTGCGGACGGCGTGTCCGACGCGCTGGATTCTATGACCGATTCTTCGGACAATTTAACCTCGGCCCTTAAAAAGGCCAGAAACATTGTCAGGGATTTAGCCGATAAGGATCCAATTGAGTTTTCAACGCTTGACAGCGATTACCATTTGGATACGCAGGATTTGTATTCGGCATTAACGGGAATATCAGATGAGATAGAGGGTCTTAATTCGGATATAAAGGCCTCAGGCGATACTATGACAGCTGACCTTAGGGCGATAAATAACAAGTTCAATGAAATAATGCGTATTATGATTGACGCACTTACTGCTGATGATGAGGATAAAACGCTTTCTGATTTAGCTATGGATACGTCAGATACGGATATTTACAAGGCTACGGATGGAAAGGTTGAGGGCTGCTCCAATATGGGTAAGGTCGAGGCTGACCTAAACGTAGGCGGAATTATCGGTTCAATGGCCATTGAATACGACCTTGACCCGGAGGATGATATATCCTCAATCGGCAATACCTCCCTTAATTTCCGCTACGAAACCAAGGATATTGTTCTGGGCTGCAAAAACTACGGAACAATAGTTTCAAAGAAAAACTGCGTTGGCGGCATAGTTGGAAGAATGGATTTGGGTACCGCCGCCAATTGTGAGGGATATGGCTTTGTGCAGAGCACCAGCGGGGACTATGCGGGCGGAATAGCAGGCCTGTCGGAGTCCTCAATAAGAAGCTGCTACGCCAAATGCGTGCTGTCGGGAAATAACCGGCTCGGCGGAATAGCAGGTAAGGCTGACACTGTAACAGACTGCCGTTCCATAATAGATATACAGGAGCATATAGGAATGACAGGAGCCATAGCCGGGGAGGCCAAAGACCTGGAGGACATAAGAGGCAACTCATTTATAAATACCGGCTGGGCAGGTATAGGCGGAATAAGCTATGAGGGCAGGGCAGTGCCCGTAAGCTATGATGATATGAAAAAGTCGGCGGGACTGCCAGAGGACTTTTTGGAGTTCACAATAAAATTCAGGGCAAACGGAAGTCTTATAAAAACTGTTCCATTCACCTTTGGGGAGGACTTATCCAATTTGGTACTGCCTGAAATACCAGAAAAGGACGGCTTCTACGCTTCATGGCCTGATATAGACCTTTCTCACATGACGTTTAGTACGGTTGTTGAGGCTGAGTATAAGCCGTGGGTAAGCGTGCTGACAAGCGACGAGACCGGGGAAAACACTAAAAAACCGCTGGCACTTGCAGAAGGTACCTTTACAGACGGTGCGAAAATAACGGCGCAGTACGGCGAGGCTGATAAGCTTCCCTCGGGGGCAATCAGCGGAGACGGTACAGTTATTATAAATGTAAGCCTTTCGGGGGACGGAATAGATGAGAACAGCGTAACAACCATACGTCTGTTAAAGGGCGGTGAGGGCGTTAAGCTGTGGAAGCTCGAGGATGGTAAATGGCATAAGGCCGGCGGAGAGGAAAACGGAAGCTATATAATTACCGATATGGACGGAATGGAAGCAGTATACTGCATAGCGCCGGCAGCGGATTCGGTAAAGGAATATATAGCCGCCGGCACGGTAATATTGATTGGCGCGGCGTTTGTAATTTCTAAGGCAAAAAAAGTGGCCAGGTTTAAGAAAAAGAAATAAAAAACAGAGCTTAGGGAAAATCCTAAGCTCTGTTTTTTTAAAGAAATAGCTGTCCGTGCCGTTTCAGCTTCAGATATACGGGCACCATAATGGCGGCGCATACCCAAACTGCTTTTATTCCGAGTTTATGGCTGGCAGTAAAGCCGACAATGACTCCTGCCGTAAAGAACATAATAACAAATATATAAACTCCCATATATGTAAGATGGGCTTTATCATTTTTTTGCCTGTAATGCCAAAAATGAATTACGGCCTGCCTCAGGTTATTGGTGCAAAATACTGTTGAGACACCCTGTCCCTGCATACTTCTGAAGGTGTTATACTGAAGCCCGGCGAGAAAAAATATGGGAAGAGCCGCTATTTTGCCGTTTATACTTGGTGAGACAAACCCAACGGCGGCCATGCAAAGGGCCTCAATCAGTACACAATACTGCGGCCATTTTACTGAACCGATTTTTCTTGGCACAACCTCTGTAATGGATATTGCGCTTATGTATAAAATTATCGGTATCAGGCAGTAGAGAGCGCCGAACCAATTTTTTTCGCACAGGCTGTTGAACAGCAGCACCAGGTTACTTGTCTGCGCATTAGCAAAAAGTCCGCTCATATTTGTATATGTGTAAATTTCGAGGAACCCGCCGACAAAGGCCAGCGGAAGATAAACTGAAAGCTCATGTCTGTAATTTTCAGTCATAATTTCACATCTTTTCTATAATGTATCCATTTTCCTTGAGGACCATTTGAGCCTTATCCCCGTTCTCTTTTTTTATTAACACGTAGTCGGTGTCATAGGTGGACACAGCGAATATACCTATCCCTTCGTCCGCCATTATTTTAGCTATCGGCGCTAAAATACCCGTAAGCGAGAAATCAAGCTGTCCCTCAATACGGAATGCGGTCCAGCCGTCTTCTCTTTCCAATGTTCCATCGGGTACGAATTCCGTCTCGCATACTAATGAATTTTCATTATCGGTTCTAGCAGTAAACAGAAAGTCACCGCCAATTTCGGTTATTTTGTTTACCTTGCAGACAGAAAGCTCTTTGTTTAAAAATTGAAGTCTCATATTAAACCTCCTTGTCAAATTCATCAGTAAAGGGGTGAACGGTTCCCCTTGTTTTGTAGCCCACAAGAGTATCCACATTCACATCGTGGATACTGTTAAAAATGTTCATTTCCACAAGGGGATTTGTCTTTTTAAGCTCTTTTATAAGGGCCTTTGTCTCAGCACGCTTTGATGAAACGTTTTCCTGAGCGACATTTTCCGTAAATCGGCAGGCGCATTGCAGAAATTCCAGTCCGTTATAATTTCTCCACGCTATGATGGCGTCCTCATGTATACAATAAAGAGGGCGTATCAGCTCCATTCCCTTAAAATTTGTGCTGTGCAGCTTAGGACGCATTCCCTGTATCTGGGCGCCGTAAAGCATTCCCATCAGAGTTGTTTCTATAACGTCGCTGAAATGGTGGCCAAGGGCGATTTTATTGCAGCCAAGGGACTGAGCCTTACTGTACAGATGACCCCTTCTCATTCTTGCACACAGGTAGCATGGGCTTTTAGGAGTGCTGTTTGCGATATCAAAAATATCTGTCTCAAATACAGTAACAGGTATTTCAAGAAGCGAGGCGTTATCAATGATTTTTTGGCGGTTGGCCTCATTATAGCCGGGGTCCATTACTATATATTCCAGCTCAAAGGGAAAGTCGGTAATACGGTGCAGAAGCTGTAGCATTTTTGCCATAAGCATGCTGTCCTTGCCACCTGATATGCATACCGCAATTTTGTCGCCCTCCTGTATTAGCTCATAGCGCTTTATGGCTTCGGTAAAGGGCCTCCAAAGCTCTTTTCTGTATTTTTTTTGTATGCTGCGTTCTATCATCTGGCATTTGGTAAGTTCTCTTTTCATATGCGTTCACCTGCCGTTAAATCCTTAATTACTTCGGAGGCTATTATAAGCCCCGCGGCCGTGGGCACAAAGGATACGCTGCCGGGTACAGACCTTTTTGACGTTTCCTCCAAGGCCTCAGAAACAGGCGTTATGGGAATTTCCTTTGAATAGACTACCTTAACACCCTTAATTCCGCGTTTTTTAAGCTCATAGCGCATTACCTTGGCCAGTGGGCAGACAGAGGTCTTGGATATGTCGGCTACCTCAAGCATTGTCGGCTCCAGCTTGTTTCCCGTACCCATTGAGCTTATTACGGGCACGCCAGCTTTTTTGGCTTCCTCTATTAAAGCAAGCTTTGCGCTTACAGTATCTACCGCGTCTATAACGTAGTCATACGAGGAAAAGTCGAACTCATCTTTATTTTCCGGAAGGAAAAAGCAGTTGAATATATTTACATGGGCGGCCGGGTTAATATCAAGAATACGCTCCCTCATAGCCTCGGTTTTCAGGCGGCCTATTGTAGAATGAAGGGCTATTATCTGACGGTTTAAATTTGTAAGGCTTACAGTATCATTGTCTATCAGGTCAAAATGGCCTATTCCGGCCCTCGCCAGCGCCTCAGCCGCGCAGCCGCCTACACCGCCAAGGCCGAACAGCGCAATCCTGCACTTATGAAGCCTTTGGACAGCAGCGGCGCCAATAAGCATTTCGGTTCTTGAAAATTGGTTAATCATATTTTAAAGCCTCGCTTTTAATTCTTCTATTATTAATGACTTGGGTTTTGGGTCAAAATGCCCTTCAAGGCCCCAGTCAAAGTCAAGCTTCTCAAGCTCAGCGGTAAGTATGGCAAGCTTTTCCTTATTGTCTATCCACTGGTCCCTGACAAGCTCTTCACACAGACAGTCCCCGAAAAAAACAGTTTTTTCATTGGGGATATACACTATTGCGCTGTCATCCGTATGGGGACTTGTAATCCTTTTAAATATGCACTTCTGTTCACCCAGCTCAAGTGTCATTTCGTCTTTAAAGGCAATGTCGGCGGGTTTTACTTTTATTAGGGAAACATCCTTGTACTCCTCAATTATATGGGGCCTGCAAAACAGCGGAATTTTATCTTCCGTCACATACTGCTCCAAATCCTCAGCCGACCATTTCCACCTGGACATCTCCAAAAGTATGTCATTTGTTTCCTTAAGCGCTATTGAAACGGCGTTTAGTGCGTCTATACCGAAGCAGTGATCCCAGTGGTGGTGAGTAACTACGGCGAAATCAGGACGAGACAGACCCATATGGGATAAAGCGCGGCTGTAGCTTTCAACGGTTTTTGCCGAATTGCCGGCTTCAACCATCAGGGAAAATTTTTTACCGCGTACATAGCCCATTACCGGCCTGTCGGTCGCCTCATCAGGCCGGGTATAGTAAACATTTTCAGTCAGTTTATTTATCATTGCCTTCTCCTTACTTTACCTTGGCATCAGGACATTTCTGTTTAATAAAATCCAGAAATTTGTCTCCGTTTTCAGAAATAAAGCCGTTTTTGTCCACAAGGATAGCCATGTTTTCAGGTATTTTAAGCACATACAGATTTTTGGTTTCCTTTATAAGCTTAATCCTGCTGTATTCTGTTTTTACTGCGCTGCCTGCCTGAAGATTTTTTCCTATTATAACATCGTCGTAAAAAAACACCCTTGTTTCAACTTCCTTGTGAAACAGCTCGCTGTTGCGCCTGTAGGCCTTTTTTGCGGATACAGACGCCCTTGTATAGTAAATTATAATTAAAAGGACTGTAAAAATCACAAACAAAATGGCAAACATATAGTTTTTGATGTAAACAGCCGTTCCGGCCAATATAAGGAAAAAAGCTGCAAACATAAAACAGTATACTTTATACCATGTTGGCATAGTCGCCCTTGTCATCTCGCCTAAATTTTCCTGCGAATATACACAGGCATTTGAAAATATCGGTTCCATATAATAATTCCTCCTATGTTCAATTCTGCATAAGTATAGCATAATTTTTATTGGTTTGCACTATTTGAACATAGGTTTAATGGTGGTATAATTAAATTGTCAAAGCAGGTTATAAAGCTGTGGACCGTCTCTAAAGGGTCCGTGAGGAACAGCATGATTTTAAGCTTTGGCACTTAAAATGGGGAAGATTAAAAGGAGTGGTTTAAATGAGTAGTATGCTGAATCCGGACAGTCTTAACATGAGCGGTTTAAGCATAGGGGAAATCTATGTGGGAAAGAAAGCCAGCGTGTCAAAGACAATAGAGGCCAGCGATGTTTATACCTTCGCCGGACTTATCGGAGATATTAATCCCGTACATGTCAATGCGGAATATGCGAAAACAACACGTTTCGGCAAAAGAATAGCGCATGGTATGCTTACGGCCTCCTTTATCTCCACAATAGTAGGAATGCTGATTCCGGGAGCAGATGCGATTTACTGCGGCCAGACAATTAAATTCACTGCTCCGGTATATTTCGGCGATACAATTACGGTAAATGCCGAGGTAACGCAGATTATACCTGAAAAGCGCCTGATTATTATGAGAACAACAATAGTTAATCAGGACGGAAAGGTCGTTGTTGACGGCGAGGCCACCGCAATGGCGACAAAAGAATAAATTTAATACGCAGAGATAAAAACACAAGCCGGTTGGTAGTCCGGCGCGGATTTATCCGTAAGTAACCTTCCTCCTTAGGTCGTCCGTTCTCTGTATGAAAATTAAGGAGGATTTTACATGGACAAAATATCCGCAGTGTTTGTAATTTTATTTGAGGACCCGTTTTGGGTGGGTATTGCAGAAAGAACGGAAAACAGGAGGCTGGCTGTATCTAAGGTAACATTTGGGCCGGAGCCTAAGGATTATGAGGTTTATGAATTTCTGCTTAAAAATTATTACAGACTGCGCTTCAGTCCGGAAGTAGAGACCGCTGCCGGCCAGAATAAAACAAATCCAAAGCGTATGCTGCGCAGTGCCTCAAAAGAGGTTAAAAGCAAAGGGATAGGCACTAAATCCCAGCAGGCGCTTCAGCTGCAGCGGGAACAGCTCAAGCTTGAGCATAAGTCCTTTTCAAGAGAACAGAAAGAGGAAGAGGCAAGATTGAAGTATGAGCTGAAAAGGCAAAAAAAGAAAGCGAAGCACAGAGGAAAATGAAAAGGGACCCTATGGGGTCCCTTTTTCATTATTTTCTGCCAAGCTTCTCCGATACTTTTCTTGCATAGAAGACACCGTACAGGTGCAGAGCCGCTGATATTATGATATAGATTATAACAAACAATGGAAGTACGTGAACTGCCAGCTCAAAAAAGCTTGAGGCATAGCCCAGCAGATAGGCTGTAATTAGGGTGACAGCCGCACATAAAACCATATGTATGGCGGTAAGAAGCGGAAAAGAGACGCTGTCATTTTCATAAATTATTGAGATAATACCATACAGCGCCGAGGCTGTAAGCCATGCCGCCATCTGTTTAAGGGTTACGTCGGCTCCGTTCATAAAATAAAGGCAAATTACAGACACTACTGAGCCAATAGCCAGTCCGGCGGAAAGGCATTTTAAAACTTTATTTATCATCTTAATATTCCTCCATTACATATTTTCTAAAGGGTTTAATAAATTTTCTTGATATCATAAGCTTTTCACCGCTTTTAAGTACGGCGGTATAATTTCCGCTGAACTCAGCCTCAACACTGGATATTTGATTAACGTTGGCAAGAACGCCTTTGTTTATTTGGATAAAGCCGCTGCCTCGTAACGTTTCAGCCAGCTCGTACAGCTTGTTTTTTGCCTCATAGCTGCCTTCTGCCGTTTTTGCAAACACCTTGTTGTTTAAGGCTTCAAAATAATGTATTTCATCTGCGTTAGCCAGATACTCCCTGTCGTCTTTATACAGAAACAGCTTTCCGGTTCTGCAAGATGAATTGAGCAGATTTATAATTTCATATACCTTAGGGCTGTCTAGCCTTCCGCGTATTGTTATTTCGGGCTCGTCAAGCGGCGCCGATTCAAAGGTTATTTTCATTTTTTTGCCCCCTTATGCTTAGAGTATATAATACTGTTATGCTTTTGTCCCGGGAATTTAAGTAAGTGGTCAGAAATTTGAGGCCAAATGCGTTTTTTACGCTTTGAAAGTAAGGGCTTAGTATCAGCGATAAAATGCGGGCCAATATTTGATATTTGACCCATAACGAAATCCAATACACGCATTAGAAAATATTTCATTTAATTTTGTGGACATTTACTATTTTATCTGTTATCATCACGTGTGTTGTGAGAAATATTTTGGTAATTAAGGTGATAAAATGTCCGATATTCTTAATTCGGGAAAAACGCCTATGCAGACTGTGCTTAAGCTGGCGGTTCCATCTATTATGGAACAGCTGCTTTTGTCTCTGGCAGGCCTTATAGACACGGCAATGGTTGGCACCCTGGGTGCCGCGGCCACAGCAAGTATAGGCATCAATGCGGCTACCGTATGGCTTATACAGGGGCTTATAACCGCTGTCAGCGTCAGCTTTATGTACATAGTGGCAAGAAAAATAGGAGAGGGAAGGCTGGATGAGGCCAAGAAGGCGGCTAGGGAGTCTATGACGTTTTCGCTTATATTCGGCGCGGCCCTTGCGGTTATAATATATTTTCTGTCGCCTATGCTTCCGATTTGGCTTGGAGCCGAGGGCGAGGTTATTACCCTGGCCGATACATATATGAGGATTGTGGGAATAAGCTTTTTGTTCCTTACGGTTACTAATGTCCTAAGCTCGGTTATCCGTTCGTCGGGAAACGCAAAAATTCCGCTTTTTATAAATACGGCGGCAAATATACTGAATATAATCGGAAATCTGTTTTTAATAAATGAGAAGGTGGATTTTTCCTTTATCGGAATAAATCTTGTCATAAACGGCGCGGGAATGGGCGTTGGCGGAGCGGCGCTATCAACGCTTATATCAAGGATTTTTAGCGCAGGAGTGTTTGCAGTATGCATATTTATTATTAAAAGCCCGATTAAGCTTGAGCTTAAGGGAGACTATAAAATTTCCTTGCCAACCCTAAAGAGCATGGTTAAAATAGGAATACCGACTGCTATGGAAAGGAGCTCCTTAAGCATTGGAGCCATAATCCTTACCGCAATGATTTCGACCATGGGGACAACGGCAATCGCGGCCCATCACCTTACCAACCAGATAGAGAGCATACTTTATCTGCCGGCATACGGAATCGCCTATACGGCGACTACACTTATAGGCCAGTCCATAGGAGCCGGAAGAGGAGATATGGCAAACAAATTCGCATGGCTGTGCACAAAGCTGAATACGGTAATGATACTTGCCGTGTGCATTCCGATTTTTATTTTTGCCGCGCCTATAGTGACTATTTTCACACCGTCACAGGAGGTGGTAGAGCTTGGCAAAATTACGCTGAGGCTTGCCGCGGGATTTGAGATATTCTTCTCAACATTTGTAGTTATATCAGGAGTGTGCAGCGGAGCGGCCGATGTTAAGACGCAGCTTTTTGTAAGCACCATTGGGGTCTGGATTGTAAGACTATCACTGGCGTACGTTCTAGGCGTAGTGCTTAAGGGCGGCCTGCTGGGAGTATGGATAGCTATCAGCGCGGACGTTATTTGGAGAGGCGTCACAATGCTGATAAGGCTTAAAAGTAAAAAATGGCTGCCGCCGGCACTGCGGCAGGCGGCATAGAAAAAAGCGTGTATCTATTACACGCTTTTTATATATTGTTCGAATCATTAAGCTCCTATTTCGCCGGCCGAATATCCCAGCGCACTTACAAACGCCTCTTCTTCAGCCTCAAGCACTATGTATTCTATCTGCTTTCTGAGCTCTGACAGCTCACTTTCATTCAGCTTGCCTTTTAACCAATCAAGATCAACCGGTTCACATACTCGGATTTTTTTGTAGGTCTCCAGTATATTAAGCATGTTGTTTTTCATAATATTTCACCCTTTCTTTGGTCTTGTTTGTTATTAATTAAAGTATAATGTAATATAAAGGGGAAATAAAGAGTCTGCGTATTTCAAATTCTCCTATATTTCGACATAAACCGCAAAAGCCCAAAGAATTTCTTTGGGCTTTTTTGCATATGTTAAGGTATATACTGTTCCGATATTTCTATAGCCTCTCCGTTCATATTTATTGTTACCCAGTAATATCGGCTTTCCTCCAAAAGGTCGTCTGCGGACGCGCTTTGCGGCTGCATATCATTAGAAAGCATATTTACTGCCGTCCTATCGGTAAGGCTGTAGACTTCTTCAAGCCCCCAGTCAGTAAGGTAAAAGCCGTTTGGCGTAAGCCCTTCATTTTCCGAATTAAACTGCATGCGGTGAAGCGTCAGCTCGTTACCGTCAATCATTATTGTTCCAAACAGTGTTTTATGGCCAGAGTTATCAAAGGCCTCAGGTAGAATAAAGGGCCGTCCCTTTAAGCCGCCGTCGTTATTTACAAGCATGAAGGTATCCGTCTTGCAGGGCATACCGCAGGTGAATTTCAAGCTTGCGGAAATATTGAAGTTTTCATCAGTCTGCGCCACGTTGCTATTGGCCTCGTCGCTTGAATAATACCTGCAATCCAGCGTGAGAACAAATTCAGCCGAGGCAGCCTGCTCCGTCACGTCTAAGCTGGTGAAATTAACATCCATACTGTTTATATAAAATCGGTCTGTGTAAACATAATAGGCGGTATTTTGTACGTAGTTCAGTATGTAATTAAGGAGAACCTCGTCGCTGCCGTCATAGTTTGAATAGCTTACGGAGATTTCATCCAACCGCTCTCTTTCTGCTTCAGGCTCCTTCTGGAGCTCGTAGGTTACGTAATCAATAACGACAGCCTTTCCGTTTTCCTCACCAAAATAAATTGTTTCGTCCATATAATAAGCTTCTGGAATACTTGTAGTCATTGTATATCGGATATTTGCGCTGTCTCCGTCAATCTCTATACTGTAGCCGGTTACCCAGGGACTTGACCAGCCTATTGAGTAGATGAGCTTACCGTCCTCCGTATAGCCGTTCTCTTCCTCAAAAGCCGACTTAAGTTTCGCGCTCATCATATTATAACGAGGCTCACCGTTTCTGTCTTCAAGCGCCTGTGCCCATGTTTCAGCCATTTGTTCATAGCCTGATTCAGTGTCAGCGGTTTTGCAGGATATAAATACTCCGCAGACCAGACTAAGAACAATGGCCAGAAATATAATTAATTTTCCCTTACGCTTGGAGCCTGTAGTCAGTATTTCTGAAAATCTTGCCTTAAGCGCCTTTTTACCGCAGGCAAAGCACGTTGTTATACAAGACGAATTTTTAAAATCCTTAGCCTGCTCAAGAATTAGAAGGCTGTACTGCTTTCTATAGTCAATATCCTTTTGCTTGACAACGTCGGCGTCGCAGGATATTTCCAAATCTTCGCTTGCCCTTGACGCCATTATATAGGCAAGGGGATTGAACCAATTAAGTATTTCAGCAGCGGTATACAGCAGCTTGCAGTAAAGGTCGCCCCGTTTAATATGAGTAAGCTCATGGCGCAGTATCATCTCAATTTCACCGCCGTAATCCTCCTTGGGCAAATATATTTCCGGAGAGAGCAGGCCGGCGGCCATGGGAGAGGCTATTTTATCGCATATGCTAAGGCTGGGCGCCTTCATTCCCATATCTGTGGCAATCTCGCCAAGAAGCAATACAAGACTGTCAGAGGCCGGCTTTGAATAAATATTTAGCTCTTTCCTGAGCTTTGAGTTTTTGTATAATGCTGCTGTTAAAAATACAATTGCACCTGCAAGCCAAATACATGCGGCTGCTTCCTCCAAAGATACGGCGCTTCTATGGGACGCCTGCTCATATGGTGTATAATTTGACCCGCCAATAGGCATTTGACTGACAGAGGGAATATAAATTTGCCCTGAGACAGGTACTTCTATTGAATGCGGGGCCTGAGGCAGAGGTAAATTCCATGGTATAACAAGCTTAAGGGCTATTATAAGCCAGACGATGCAAGGGAGCTTGGCACTGAATTTGCCCCGGGCAAGGCGAAAAAACAGGAGAGCGGCCAATATGACGGCAGACAGCCAGAGAGAGTTTTCCGCATAAAGCATAAATATATTTTTCATTTTCCTCCCGTCCTTTCCTCTATAAATTCCTTAAGCTCCTTCAAATCATTGTCCGTAAGAGTATGGCTGTCATATAGGGACGCAACTATGTCCGTTATGGACGAGCCGGACAGCTTCTGCATGTAGAGACGGCTTTCTTCACCCATATATTCATTCTCAGGGACAAGATAGGAGTAATACCGGTTTTTTCCCTGCTTCTCAGTAGTTAGAAAGCCTTTTTTTACAAGTCTGCCAAGCAGAGTCTGCAGGGCTGAAAGATTCCAGGGACGCTCCTGCTGGAGTTTATCCCTTATTTGTGCCGTTGACGCTGGGTTATTTATTGACCACAGCGCCTTCATAACCTGAAGCTCGGCGTCAGGCAGTTTTGTTAATTCCATATTTATCACCTACACTTGTATGTATTTATATATTAAACATACACTTGTATGTTATATTTGTCAATAGAAAAAATAAAAAAAGCCGAAAAACGGCTTTTCAAAGTCCAACCTCGGAATTGGCTAATATAAAATTTTTAAACTTATTGACTATAGGCGGAATATACTCCCCCTTTTTCCAGACCATGTATATAGAACGGTATAGGCACAAATCAGAAAGAGGAAGAAATACAAGTCCCGATTTATTAAAGTTGGGAGCGTCGCATATAAACGCTATCCCGAGTCCGGCACGTACAAGCCCCAGCACGGCGTTTTCTTCGTTTACGGTATAGGAAACCGTCAGTTCATTGCTGTAGCCAGCGTTTTTCAGAGCCGAGCTTATAGAGTTAATAATGCCTGTCCTTGAATTATAAGAAATAAACGTCTCATTTGCTATATCCGGAAACTTCACAGATTTATTGCCTGCCAGGGGATGATCTGCGGGCACGGCCAAAAGTATCTCTTCATTCATTATGCATTCGCTGGAAAAGCTGTCAGGACAGAAATCCCCTTCGATTGCGTGAAAGTCGGATACAAAGGCTATGTCGATAGTATCGTTGTACAGGTCGGACAGGTTCTGCCTTGTGGTCTGCTGGCACATGGAAAAGCGGACGCTTGGATAGTTTGGGGCAAAGGCCTTAATTATCTTCGGAAGATAGTCAGAAGCAATTGTAAATATAGAGCCTATCCTGATGTTTCCGGTATTCTGACCGGAAAGCACGGCTATTTCCTGTAGGCTGTCCTCAACCTCGCTTATGGCGTTCTGCACATGGCTGTGGAATGCTTTTCCGTATATGGTAAGATACAAATCATTGTTTTTCTTATAGAAAAGAGGAACTCCAAGCTCCTTCTCAAGATTGCTGATGGATTTGGACAGGGTGGGCTGCGTAATATAAAGCTGTTCCGCCGCCTTACGGTAATGGCCGACCGAAACGAGCTTTTCAAAGTGCTGTAGCTGCTGCCAGTTCATTTAAATCATCTCCTCTGCTCTATTATAGGAGGGAATTGTACATATTGCAATGACATAACTCAAAACGAAAATATTTGGAGGTTTTTAATAGATTTTTTCCTAAAAGTTATCAAACAGATAATTTAAATGAAAAATAATAGATGTTTTCCTAAAAAAACGAGCAAATTTAAGAGCTTTGTATACAGTATATTTAACAAATTAAATGACTGTGTTTTGTGAGCATTTTATAATATTATTTGGCTTTAATGGATAAACTGCACAGTATTTCATCAAATATCCTCTATAGAATGAAAGATAAAGCGATAAAATACAGTGATTTTTATTCATTTGTAATAAAGAAGCTTTTGTGATAAAAATAATAAAGAGAGTGTATACAGTAGGAATAAACACTGTTAAATCAGTTAATCCTTACGGTATATAATTAAATTTAGGTGATTGAAATGCTTATATACAAAAATGTAATAGAACATTATTTAAAGGATAAATTTCAGGATGTGGATGTTGTAAGTATAGGCGACGATGGAACGCTTAATATCAAAAACTGCAGTATATCCGATGAGGAAAAAATAGCCAAGGACATAATCTCCGCATTTCCAAGAATAAAAAGGATATGCGTAACGGACAGGAAGGGCTTTGGCCTGAATAAGTGCAGGCCTGCCTGAACGGATATGGAATGCATTGGTATTAAGTACTGCGGAGGATGCTCTCTGCGCTATGACAGAGCAAACGCGCTGAAACAAATAAAAGACGGATTGCCCGGCTGTAGTTTTGAAATTGCTGAAGAAGGAACAGACTATAATTTTATATTAGTTCTTAACGGATGCCAGAAGCAGTGCGCTAATTTGAGCAGGCTGAGTGCGAGGATTTTTATCAGTGTGTATCAGGACACTGAACTGGCAGACGTTATAAAAGACATAAAGGGATAGGGCTTTCGCCCTGTCCCTTTTTCATTTTTTGTTTTTTATATATTGACCAATTCAGCATATAATGCTATAATAAGCACATGTTTATAATCTAAATATTTGTATGGAGGCGAAACCATGACTCCCAGAGAGCGCGAAATTCTCGAAATAATTAAAAACAAGCCGACAATTGAACAGAGCGAGCTGGCAGGCATTCTTGGCATCACAAGAAGTTCCGTCGCCGTACATATAGCTAATCTTCAAAAGAAGGGCTACCTTCTTGGAAGGGGATATATAGTAAACCAGGGGGACTATATTGTGGGCATTGGCGCTGCCAATGTCGACGTCCACGGAAGGTCGAAGAAGGCCATTAACCTGCATGACAGCAATCCCGGGCATATGAATACCTCGGCCGGAGGGGTAACAAGGAACGTATCTGAAAACTTCGCAAGGCTTGGAGGAAACGTAAAGCTTATTACAGCCGTAGGAGACGATGTGTACGCTGATAAAATCCGTGCGGAATGCGTATCAGCCGGAATAGATATAAGCCATATACTTAAGGTGGATAATCATGCTTCATCAACCTATATATCGGTGCTTGACGAAAAAGGAGATATGTTTGTCGCTTTGTCCGATATGTCGGTGCTGCAGACAATGACAGTAGATTTTCTCCATTCAAAAAGCAGCATTATAAAGGGCAGCCGGCTTATTACCTGCGACCCCGGACTTCCGCCGAGCGTTATGGAGGAAATACTTAATCTTTATTCGGATACGATACCGATTTTTGTTGATACAGTGTCACAGGCGTACGCACACACAATTGTCGACCTGATAGGAAAATTCCATACGGCAAAGCCAAACCTGATGGAGACCGAAATTTTAAGCGGAATGAAAATACACTCCAAAAAGGATTTATACAAGGCGGCGGAAAAAATAATTGATAAGGGACTTAACCGTATATTTGTAAGCCTCGGCGCAGACGGGTGCTTTTATATGGACAGGGATGGCAGACACGTTGAAAGGAAGCTTAAGCCCGTTGAGAATATGGTAAACGCCACGGGCGCGGGAGACGCGTTTATGGCGGCTGTAATTTACAGCTTTGTAAATGATTTTTCACTGGAAAAAACGCTTGATTATGGACTGGCGGCAGGCATAGCCGCCATATCCCATGAGAGGACCATTAATCCGAATATGAGCGTATCACTTATTGAGAATATTTTAAAGGAGAGAAAATAATGACACAGAAGGATTTTTTATCAATTAAGCCGGAAATAGCTGAAGCAATTGAGGCGGGAAAGCCCGTTGTCGCACTTGAAAGCACAATTTTAAGCCATGGAATGCCTTTTCCACAGAATGTTGAGTTTGCGCATAAGGTTGAGGAAATAGTAAGGGCAGAGGGAGCAATTCCCGCTACCACGGCAATTATCGGTGGAAAGCTTAAGGTTGGACTTACATCTGAGGAGCTTGACATTATGTGCAAAGCTGAAGGAGTAGGCAAGGTGTCACGCCGCGACGTGGCTGTATATCTCGCGACAGGAAAGACAGGGGCCACAACGGTGGCCACAACAATGATGATTGCGGAAATGGCAGGAATTAAAATATTCGCAACAGGCGGAATAGGAGGCGTCCACAGAGGCGCGGAGACAACAATGGATATAAGCGCCGACCTTCAGGAGCTTGCAAATACAAGGGTTGCTGTCGTATGTGCGGGAGCAAAGTCACTTCTTGACCTTGGCCTTACGCTTGAATATCTTGAAACCTACGGCGTACCCGTTTTAGGTCTCAGGACCGATGAATTCCCCGCTTTCTACTGCAGAACCAGCGGCTTTAAGCTCGACTACAGGGCTGAAACTGAAGAAGAAATAGCTAAAATTGTTAAAACTAAATGGGATCTTGGACTTAAGGGCGGATTTGTAGTTGGAAATCCTATACCTGAGGAATACGCCCTTGATTATGATGAAATGGAAAAGGTTATTGTTAAGGCCCTTGAGCTTGCTAAGGAGCAGGGAATACATGGCAAGGACACAACTCCATTCCTCTTAAGCCATATCAAGGATATGACTGAGGGAGTGTCATTTGCTTCAAACCTCCAGCTTGCCTATAATAACGCTAAGGCCGCCAGCAAGATAGCTGTAGCGCTTTCGAAAATGAACTGAAATAATAAGCTCCGCCAATAGGCGGAGCTTTTGTTTTGCCTGCAAACCGTTTAATTGACCTCAAAAATATATGAATCAGCATAGGCCGAAGGGTTAACAAAGCTAAAATCCGTATCAAGTACAACAACGGATACGTCTATATAGGTCTTTCCTTTGTAGGAAATGGCTGTAGCGGTGCATTTATTTACTGTTTTCGGCTCAGAGTAAAGGCTCCACACAATATGTTCCGCTTCAGTAATAAGCGACTGATCAACGACAGGGGGTATGTATCCCGTTGCCGGGTCAAAAATGCGATAGTCTGAGGTAACGTCAAGCACAGCCTTTTGGAGTCTGCCGCTTTCCTTAAATATAGTTATACTTCCATCCTCATCACAATATCTGTAGTAGCCCAACGCATCGGACAGACTTTCAAGGGGTACATATATAAATCCGCTGCAGTTAAAGCTGTACGGGCCGTATGCGTGGTTTTTATTTTCAGATTTGCTTGCGGGGAAAATGGGTTTTTCATTATATGCTACGGGCGTATTACTAAATTTCGCCGCAACGGGCTTTCCGTAAAAGCGTACCGCATCAGATGTGACTGAGGGAGCAATGCCGGAAACAACAGCCGTATTGTCCTCACTGTTATATACCACAGAACATCTGGTAAGCTCTGCAACATTCCTAAGCGGCACGTACAAATAGTTGCCGTAGGAAAAGACATCGCAGGTAATGAACTTATCATTAAAGGAAATGACTGCCTCCCTCATATTTCTTATTTCTGCCTGCCCGTTATTTAGGTTGGCGATGTATTCGTTATTGGTAAACCCATTGAGCTTTGGAGGCTCCTTAAGTGCTGTCTCTCCAGGAACAGAACCGGAATTTTCCCTAAATTCCAAATAATCAGAGTCTATGCCTGATATTTCGGAGGCAAGCTTCTTTTTTTCCTCTGTCCATTCTGAAGCGTCAATAAGAAGGCAGTTTGCGGCCTCGTTTATGCCGACGCCGGCAATGTCAATCAGTCCGTCATATTCGGCGCAGCAGAGCTTATCCGCCGCTTTTTTTAAGTCATAGAGCGAGTAAACGGCGTCAAATTCAATTACGGCAGCAGCATCAAATTCCTTATAGCCGTTACATTCAGCCAGCTTCTTTATATGCTTCATTGTTTTTATATCATCGGGAAATAGCTTTATGTGCAGTATTTCGTCCTTCATATACATTCCGCCGTAATCGCTGTCATCAATGAGCTCTGCGACGTCGCCTTCCAGATCGCCCTTGTAAAGCTGTCCTTTTGGAGCTGCAAAAGCAGAATAGGGCAGGATAACGGCGGTACAAAGTACGGCGATAATAATAGTCATATATTTTTTCATATAAGCTCACCTCTCATTATTATTAAAGCTTCTAATTATAAAATAACTTATTTTAGACCAAAGTCAATTAAATGAGAGAAATGTAAACAAACGGTAATATATGCCTTATAAATAAAAACCACCTCTATCCATGCAGAGACAGAGGTGGTTTCCGCCATGCGTAAGCATGGCTGTGATGGTGGGGAGAGGAAGGTAATGAAATTACCTTTGCCGTCTGAAGGACGGCTGTTATATAAACAATTCCAGTAAAAATACCATGGCGCAGGCGCCAACGGCAACTTTTATCAGGCTTCCGCCTTTAAAGGCAATGAAGACTGCCGCAATAAAACCGGCCGCTGCGGAAATAACGCTGTTGGTCGCGCCGAGTATGGCAGGAAATGTCATAACCGAAAGGGTTACATACGGAACATAGTAAAGAAATGATTTTACTGTCACGTTGGTTATTTCTTTTTTTACAAGTACAAAAGGAAGCATGCGTATCAGATAGGTAACGCCGGCCATAATCAAAATATAAATATAAACATTAGGCCTCACAGCTAACAACCTCTTTCTTCTTGCCCTCTACAGGGAAAAGTATTGCCGCCGCCAGTGAAATAACAACTGTAAGTATTATAACCGAAATTCCCGATGACAGGCTTTTAAGTCCGGGAAGGGTTGAGAAAAGCAGGCTTGATACCATTGAAACAGCAATAACAAGCGCTATCACCTTATCCTTTTTCGCAGGCGGTACAATAACTGCTATAAACATTCCGTAAAGCGCTACGTTCATGGCTGAAAGCACGCCGGCAGGCATTATTCCGCCGCTTAAAGCGCCAAGATATGTGCCGATGGCCCATGCGGGCGCCGCCAGCGCTATTATTCCGTAGGTGTATTTTGGGTCAAGCTTTCCGTCGGACATTATAGATAAGCCGAAAATTTCATCGGTTATATCATAGGCCATAATGAACCTGTGAAAAAATGGAGCGTTCCTGTCAACCTTCTGGGACAGAGCGCATGACATCAGTATATAGCGCATATTGAGAATAAGGGTTGTAAGGGCAATCTCCAAATATGAGACTCCGGCGCCTATAAGCGTAAACGCCGCAAATTCCCCGGCTGACGTATTGTTGAGCGCAGAGGCAATAAGTGCCTGAAACGGCGTAATTCCTGCTTTTCTGGCCGCTATGCCTAAAGTAAAGGAAACCGCCAGATAGCCAAGCGCCACCGGTATGCCGTCGTGCAGCCCTTTATAAAATTTACCTGTTTGCTTTATCATATAAATTCCCCGCTGATTTGATTTTCTTTTTTATGGGGAAAGTATAACATTATAATTGACATTAGTAAAACGAATTTATATAATGATAACATAATAAATTCTAATGATAGAGCCGGTGATAAAATGATACAGCAGTATGAGGCCTTTGTTAAAATAACTGAAACAGGAAGCTTTACCAGGGCGGCTGAAAGTATGGGATATACCCAGTCGGCTGTAAGCCAGATGATAAAATCTCTGGAGGAAGAGCTGGATACAACTCTTGTACTCCGTTCGAAAAAGGGAATTGAGCTTTCTCCGGACGGGGAGCAATTCCTGCCGTATATAAAAAACGTATATAATGCTCACCGTGAGCTTATGGAAAAAAGAAACGAGATGAGAGGGCTTGGAAGCGGTATTGTACGTATTGGGACGCTGGCCAGTATATCGTCCAACTGGCTTCCGAGACTAATGAAGGAATTTAAAGAAATGTATCCTTCGGTGCATTTTGATTTACAGCAGGGGGAATATACGAATATAAGCGGATGGATTAGGGACGGAAGTGTGGACTTCGGATTTGTAAACCCGGATGCGGCCGAGGGTCTTACCACTGTAGCCCTAAAGCGCGATGAAATGCTTGCTGTCCTTCCCATAAACCATAAAATGTCCAAAAGAAACGCTGTAACGCTGAAGGAACTGTCAAAGGAGCCGTACATACTTCTGGACGAGGGTGAGCTGAGCGAGCCGCTTGAGTTTTTCAGAGCCAACGGACTGGAGCCTAATACACAGTATGTTGTGTTTGATGATTACACCATTATGTCGATGGTTGAGGAGGGGCTTGGAATATCGGTGCTTTCAGCGCTGGTGCTTAACAGGCACCATCATAATATAATCGTAAAAAGCATAACCCCAAAGCTGGAAAGAACTGTGGCGCTGGCCTATAAGAATAAAAATGTTCTGCCTATAGCCAGCCGGTATTTTATTGACTATATAATTTCTAAGAAAGAGGAGCTTTACAATGGATTTTAAGGAAATAGAGCGAAATGACGTTAAAGAACTGACGGAGGTATTTATCGCGGCATTTAATTCGCCGCCATGGAACGACAGCTGGAGCTTTGAAACAGCCTGTAAAAGGCTTGAACAAATGATGGACGGAGAGGCCGCCTTTGGAATTGCAGCGTACGAAAATACTGAACCTATAGGTATGATTCTTGGCTGTTTTGAACAGTACTATGACGGAGTGGTATTTAACATAAGGGAATTTTGTGTTAAAAAAAGAGGCGGCGGAGCCGGAAGCATAATATTTGAGGAATTTGAAAATAGGCTTAAAGGTTTGGGAGTGAAGGAAATAACCCTCAACACCCTGAGGGGAGACGCTACGGAGGGCTTTTACGCTAAAAAAGGAATGAAAACAGACAGCGGTATGGCGGTAATGACAAAAAGACTATAAAAAGCGTTTTTATTTGTATACTTCAAACGCCGTATATTTACGGTCAAAATGATAGCCAAGCTTTTCAGCCAGCCTGACGGAAGCCATATTGTGCGCGTCCCAGCTTGGATAAAGGCCGCGTTTTGCGCATTCAAGAATAAGCCTTGCCCCGCAAATATAGGCAAGGCCTTTACGCCTGTGGTCTTCCTTTGTATCTATTTCTATCTCAATTCCGCCTATATAGGTCGAATATGAGGACGCTCCTGAAACAGGCTGCCCATCCTTTAAAATAACGGCTCCAATACCCAGCCTTTTGTACATTTCGTAATTTTCGTACTGCGATACCAAATCTCTGCTCCAGGCACTGCTGCTGCACAGGCCGAAAATATGCTCGTCAATCATTTTTAAGGAGTACCCGTCAGGCAGTGATAAAACAGCCTGACTCAGTTTATTTAAGTCAAATATATTTTTTTCCTTTTTAAAGGCGTATCGCATTATCCTTTTGGCATTTTCCCCGAAGCTTTCGGATATAATTTCCGACCATTGTTCATTTTGAGGAACCATTATAATAAAATCCTTTGTATTATTTAAGGCCAGCTCCTCATTAGCAAGCCCTGCCAAAAAACAGAAATCTCCAAGGTACGCCGCCGCGGAGCTTGGGTTTTTGGGATGGTCGGCATAGATGCATCCCATTACGTTATCAAGGCAGGACCATATAATAGTCTCATTCCAGCCGTTAAAAAGTTTTTTAACAGCATCGGTGTTTTCTATTTTATATATCATGGCGGCCTCCGTTTTTGAATAAAGCAGGAAATTACGTTTTTTTGATGTATCGGTTCACTATATATTGTATTACATATTCGCTTGAGCACGCAAGCACAGTGCTTGGCCTGTCGGAGGGCAGCTTGTTTCCCTCAAGGGAGAGCACGGCGCCGCCGGCTTCTGTAAGTATAAGGCGCGCACCGTTATGGTCCCAGGGAGAGGAATGGACTGCGGCAAATATATCAGCCTCTCCGCAGGCCACCTGGCACATCTCCAAGGCCACCGAGCCCATGCACCGGACACAGCGCACGTCCTGCGCAAGCCTTATTAATGCGTCAGCTCCTGTATGAGGCACGATAAACGCCGACAAAACGTCTGGAGTCGTAAAAAGCATCTGTTCAAGCTGCCTTGTTTCAGAGGTATGAAGCCTTGCTCCGTTTTTATAGGCGCCGCCGCCTGAAACGGCTGAGAACAGAGCGTTTTGTGATACGTCAAGAACAAGAGAAAAAAACGGGGTGTCCCTATAATAACAGGCAATGGATATTGCGTAGTTTTTTTTCTGGCTGACAAAATTTGAGGTTCCGTCTATCGGGTCGATATACCATATATATTCCGAGCCGTTTTTATCGGGAAATTCCTCGCCGACTATGGAGTCCTTGGGGAAAAACTCTGTTATATTCTTCCTTAAAAACTCCTCGGTCTGCCTGTCGCACAGTGTAACCAAATCCTGATGACCGTTTTTCAAATGTATGTCGCCTTCTCCCAGCACCGCCTTTTTAAGGCGCTCTCCGGCTTCCGCGATTAAATTTTTAGCTGTTTCAAACCTGTCCATATAATTTACCATTCCACTTTAATGTCTATTCCCTTAACCGGGGGAAGAGGACTGTATTTCTTAATATACTGCGATACAAGCTCCGGCATCTCAGTGCCGCCCCTCCATAATACGGGACAGCTTTTAAGCACATCATAGCCTCCCGTGCCTGTGGCGCGGTAGTTGCTTGTACACAGCCTGTAGGATTTGTTTCCAAGGGGAGTCCCGTCGCTTTTTCTAAGCCTGACCACTCTGTCCCCAACGGGACGGCGCAAATCAAAGGCATAGGATAAGCCGCTGAAAAAGTCGTAGTTATAATGCTCAATTTTAGGCTTTAAAAATTCCTCCGATACCTGGGGCTGCCCGTTTACAAGGGTAAAGTAGGAGGCGCACCTTTCAAGCACGGCCTTCATTACGGTTTCGTTGACCTCCAGCACGACGAGAGTGTTAGAGAAAAGGTACGCGGCTGAAATCCCGCGCGCAGTTACAGGAGAGGAAAGCCCCACGGGGTCGTTTCCAAGGCTTGTACAGGAGAAATCAGCTCCCGTTGCCTCAAGCTGTACGGCGTTGAACAGCGCCGCGACCTTACTGCCGTAAAGCGCCGCCTCAAGCTTGCCCTCTGGCGATATGGATTCCTCCATTGTGCCGACAGGCTGGTCAAGCCAGCTCTGCACCCTTTCTTCAAGGGGAAGAAGCCTGTTATAGGGCTCAGGGCAATGCTCGTTCCCCACCGGCAAAAGCGCGGATTTTACGGACAGGCCGGAATTATCATATACCGCGTCAAGTCTGACGTACTGGAGCGCATTGGCTTCCGTCTGTACGGCGTGTGTGCCGCATATTGTTATATCTTTAATGGGCATATGCTGATGACCCGTAAGCATAATGTCATAATCCAGCTCCCGGCACATCTGCCATGCAATATTTTCCCTGCTGTCAGTCAGTATTCTTCCCGTTTCCAAATCCCTTTCAAAGCCGCCGTGGTAAATACATACGGATATATCGCATTTATCCTTCAGCTCTTGACACATTTTGGCCGCGTACTCAAAAGAGTCATGCACCTTTATAAACTCCAGATGCTCCTGCTGTTCCCAGACATTCACGTAATCTGTAACAATTCCTGTTATCCCGATACGAAGGCCGTTTTCCAGCGAATGAACGGTGTACGGAATTATTCCAAGCTCACCTTTTAAATCCTCCACATTAGCGCAGACACATTTGGCATTAAGAGCTTTCAGATAATTTTTCAGCGTTTCATAGCCGTAATTAAAATCGTGGTTTCCAAGAGTTATATAATCATATCCGGCGGCATTCATAGCCTCCGCCATAGGGTTTACAGGATAGGACAAGGGATTTTCTATATAATACTGAGAAAAGGGTGTACCCTGAAGAATATCGCCGCCGTCAATTATAAGAGTATTTCCATCTTTATCATACTGCTTTGCCAAATTTAAAAGTCCCGAGTTGCTGGGCCTGTTGCTTCCGTAATCAACGGGAAATACGTGACCGTGTACATCAGTAGTAAAATAAATTTTAAAATCCAAGTATATTACCCCCTAGCCAGCTTGACACGTATTTTGGTGGATATCCACTCGACTATGAGCACGAGTATTACAAGCCCGACAAGTATAGCACCGGCCTCGTTCCAGCGGTAGCTGTTCATTGCGAAGATAAGGGGCGCGCCGATGCCGCCTGCGCCTACAAGGCCAAGTACTGTGGCGTCCCTCAGATTTATATCAAAACGGTATATTGCTGTCGAGGCAAAGTTTGGCATGAGCTGCGGAAGTATGCCGTACCTTATTTTGTGCCATGTCGTACAGCCTGCCGCGTCAAGGGATTCCAGCACACGCACGTCCAAATCCTCAATGGCCTCAATATACATTTTGCTGACCATTCCGATGGAGCAGAGGGACATTGTAAGCAGGCCGGCGAAAGCGCCGGGGCCGGTTACTCTGATAAACATAAGTCCGTATACAAAGGCCGGCACAGTACGTACTGCCATGATTATAATACGCCCGATAAAGGCAATCGGTCTTGGCACGAGATTTGAGGCCGAAATAAATGACAGCGGAATTGCCAAAAATGCGCCTACTACCGTACCGAGAAAGGCTATGCATACAGTCTCAAGAAGAAGGTAGGGCACGCCCTGCCTTGTGAAGTTAAAAAGCAGTCCGGTGTCGGGGTGGACAATGCCGGATAGTATGTTCAATGCGATTTTTCCGCCGTTTTGCGCGCTGCCTGTGGAGTCGATTGCGGAGCCGCTCCAAACCAGCAGAAAAAGGACTATAAGTACGATTATTATTTGTGCAATCCAGTTTTTTGGGCGCCTTTCATAGGCCTTTAATATTTTTTCGTTCATTTCTGCGCCCTCCTTACACAAGCCGCTTTCTGGCGGCGCGGCTTATAGTTTCTATAATAAATACCGTAACGAACAGGGCTATAAGTATCATTCCAACGCTGGAATACTCTCTCCAGCCGATTTTTTCATTGAGCAAAAGCCCAAGCCCGCCTGCGCCTACATAGCCTAGGATAGCCGCATAGCGCACATTTCCCTCAAAGCAGAAAAGGCAGTTTGAAAGATATGAAGGCAGAACCTGCGGAACAATAGAGCTTACAAAGGCCCTTACCTTTGTGGCGCCCATTGCTTCCATGGCCTCAAAGGGTCCCATGTCTACGGTTTCTATTTCCTCGTAAAGTATTTTTCCGATATAAGCGAATGTAAATACAGCTATGGCTGTCGTACCCGCAAGGGTGCCAAGGCCGAATACGTAAGTTGCTATAAGTGCGGTAACAAGGGTAGGAAGTGTTCTCAGTACGCTTAAAAGCACGCGCATTACCGATATTACAACCTTGTTTTTTATAACGTTTGTAGATGCAAGCATGGCAAAGGGTACAACGGCGACAGAGCCGATGGCCGAGCCGAGCAGAGACATTTTTATTGTGTCAAAAAGAGGCTTCCACACCTGCGGCATATATTCCCATCTGGGAGGAAACATCTGTCCCAAAATAACGAAAAACTGGCTTCCCCTCTGCGCTATTACCTTAAAATTAAAGCCCGTTATATTAACGGATAAAATTGTGAGCGCAATAATTACAACTACCGCTACAGGCGCGCGGGAGCTGGGCTTTTTAATGGATTTTCCGTTTGAGATTGTTATTGTTTTCGGCGGAAATATTTTATCGTACAGGCTCATTAAACCGCCTCCTGTTCTTTACCCTGATAAATTGCGTCAAGAACCTCCTGCGTTACATTTTCGGCGCTTCCGTCGTACACAATTTCACCGGCGCGTATGCCTATAACGCGCTTTGCGTACTGAAGTGCCAAATCAACGTGGTGGATGTTGATTAAAACCGTTATGTTCATATCACGGTTAATCCTTTTAAAGTCGTCCATTACCTGCTTGGCTGTTACGGGATCGAGGGATGCAACGGGCTCGTCGGCAAGTATTATCTGTGGATTCTGCGCCAGTGTGCGCGCCAGAGCGACACGCTGCTGCTGTCCGCCTGAAAGCTGGTCTGCGCGGACGTAAGCCTTGTCAAGTATTCCTACCTTATCTAAAGATTCAAGGGCGGCGATTTTTTCATCTTTGGTAAATACGCCGAAGGTAGCCCTCCACCACGGAAGGTCGGGAACAAAGGCTGTAAGCACATTTTTAATTACGGTTGTCCTTGTTATAAGGTTAAAGGACTGGAATATCATTCCTATATGGCGTCTGAATGTACGCAGTGCCTTTCCGTGAAGCGACATGACGTCTGTCCCGTCAACAACAAGCGTGCCGTCGGTAATGTCGTGCATACGGTTTATTGTTCGTATAAGCGTCGATTTGCCGGCTCCGGAAAGCCCTATAATGGCGATAAACTCGCCCTGCTCGATATTAAGATTGATATTTTTGAGAGCTTCAAAACCATTTGGGTATCTTTTTGATACGTTTTTAAATTCAATCATGGCGTTCTCCTCTTAACTGACTTAAAAAAATGGAGAGCTAATGCCTGTCCTGTTACGGGACAGGCATAGGTCCCCCATCTATTGTTTCACTTATATTATTGCCTTAAGCTGCACTGTTTAATTCCTGAATCATTTTCTGAGCGGCACGCTCGTTGTCATAGTCAGAGGACTGTGCGAGCTGGTAGCCGTTATGGCTGTAGATAGCGATAACAGCCTTGCCCTCTTCAGTGTTGCCGATGTTGATGAACGCGTTTGCAAGGGCTGTTTTGAAAGCATCGTCCATTATAGGAGATGTTTTGCTTACGCTGATTGTGTCATTGTAAATAGGAGCTGTAACACCGATAACCGCTGTGTCGTCCCAGATTGAGTCAGACATGTTGTATTCTGTGTTCCATTTTTCATCATAGTCACGGCGTCCGTCCGCATATGTGCAAAGAACGTCTATCTGTCCTGACGCAAGACGAGCAAATGCGCTGCCGTATGAGTCTGACTGAACTGCATGTGAAAGGTCAAGAATGCTCTTTCCGAAGTTTTCCTGAAGCCAGAGTGAAGGGTAGATGTAGCCGGCAGGTGATGAAGAATTCATTATGCTCCAGTTAGCGCTGTCAACATCCTCCCATGTAAGCTCTTCTCCGTTGTTGATTTTAGCGGCAAGCTCTTTTCCCTTTTCGGAAGGTCCGGCAATCATGAGCGCACGGTAGCTTGTAGCCTGATTTTCGCTTGCCTCAGTAGGAGCCTGGTCATTCCAGTCCTTAGCGATGTCAGAGTCGATTGAAAGGCCGTCTCTTGTGGCTGTGAGAAGAACGTCGCAGCCGTCGTCATAAAGCACATATGTGCCGCCGGGGATAAGGCCTACATCGGCTGTTCCCGCTGAAAGGGCCTCGCCTACAGCCTCATAGCTTGTACCTACTGTGATATCAACCTCGCCGATGTCATAGCCTTCCTTAGCAAGCTCGCTTTTAAGCATTTCCTTTAAAGGCTCTGTAGCTGTGATGATTTCCTCGGGCTCACGTGAGGGAACAAAAGAAACAGTAAGCTTTTCAATAGCCTGGTTTCCTGTCTCAGATGTCTGAGACTGATTGTTTGATGTGCTGCTTGAGCAGCCCGCAAGCATAGAAGCGCACACTGCTCCAGTAAGCAGAAGAGAAATAGATTTTTTCATTTTAACATCCTCCATTTTGTCTTGTTAATAATGTTTTTATATTTAAGGGGATTTACCCTTAAAGCCTTTTTAAGCGGTATCGCCAATTTTTATATGGGTTGGCACCGTCATTGTAACAGCCTGCGAACGTTTTTGGCTTATACGGTCCAAAAGCAGCTCTATGGCGTTTTGCCAGACATAGTCGGGAAACATTTCTATGCAGGTTCCCGTCGGCCATTTGGTTTCAAGCGTTTGAATATCCTGATATATGATTACGGCGACATCCTTTGGGATACGAAGCCCAAGCGCGCGGAAGGCGTCAAGGGCACCCTCGGCAACCTCGTCGCTGCCAAGCAGCATAGCCTCCGCCAGACCGCCGTTTTGGACGGCGTTAACAGCCATATTGTAGCCGCTTTCACGGCTTATCTCACCAACATGAAAATATTCGGGATTATACTGACCCCGTTCCTCAAGTATATTTTTAAACCCTTCAAGACGATTGTAGCCGATACGGACGTTTCCGTTCTCATAAAGCCCTCCGATGTAGCCGATGCTTGCGTAGCGCTTGTTGTCAAGCAGATATTCGGCCATCTGTTTAAGCCCGCGGTTAAAATCCACCTGAACTTGGTCATACTCGTAATCGGTCTGGTCTGAATTAACGAATACAATGGAATAGGTCAGTGAACGCAGGAATGACATTTCCTCGTCGGTAAAGCTGCCAAAGGCAATAACGCCATCCACCTGCTCAGCCTGTCCGAACTGGAGACGGATAAAATTAACGTCGTACTGATCCGTCATCATCTGTATAAGGCAGGTTAGGGAGGAGAGGCGTACATTTGGCCTGTCATGCCTTATTATACGCCAGTCGGCAACACCGATAGTAAGCGTGCGCTTCTGCTTAGCGGCCTTTCTCTGCTTCGGCGGTATATAGCCAAGGTCGTGGGCGGCGCGAAAAATTTTCATACGAACCTCAGCGGTAACGGATATGCCTTCGTCATGGTTCAGCACCCTGGAAACCGTTGCCGACGACACCTGCGCCGCCTGAGCCACATCTTTAATTGTCGCCAATTTTTTCACCATCCTTTCATTTAAAGTTTACCGGTCTGTTTATTAATTCAATTATAGATTGTAAAGTATACGCATGCAACAGTTTTTACTAAACTTTTACTAAAATTTATCCGAAGTTTAAAGAAACGGGAGTTTTCGACAAGGAGGAATTTATTTTATGGATAAGCCGAACCTTATATGATAAAATAACAAAAAACCTTGATATTCAGACGATGCAACCGCTGGTTGACAATATTCAAGCCGCTGGTTTCTTGTAAAAGGCCGGTTTGTTTTGTAGAATGGGTATACAAATTCTAAAGAGGTGACAACATGGAATTATACGAAAATCTGACTGCTTTAAGAAAGAAAAGGGGAATGTCACAGGAACAGCTTGCTAATGAGCTGGGGGTTTCCAGACAGGCCATCAGCAAATGGGAAAGCGGCTCGTCAATGCCTGAAATATCAAAGCTTATAGAGCTGTCCGAGTTTTATGGTGTGAGCGTTGACTTCCTTTTAAAAGGTTCAGATAGAAAAGATACGAATATGAACGGCGAGCTTAGGGATTTAGCTGAAAGCATACGTGAAATTACGAGAGAGGAAAGAGGCTATTTTTATGAGAGCAATACAAAGCTTTTTGGCTTGCCGCTTGTGAGCATAAATATATCAGGCTTTAGCGGCAGATGGGGCTTTTACAGACGTAAGCTGAGACATGCAAAGGGAATAATCGCTGTCGGAGATGTGGCTGTGGGCATTGTGAGTATCGGCATTTTTTCAGCGGGAGCTATAAGTATCGGTGTGATAGCAGCGGGGCTGTTTACGCTGGCTATAGCGGGACTTGGGCTTTTAAGCTTCGGAATTATTGCTTTAGGGCTGCTTTGTATGGGAGTGGTAAGCATCGGATATATAACGGCCGGCGTGGCGTCAATCGGATATAAATTTGCTTACGGCGTTGCGGCGCTGTCAAGAGAATTGGCGGTCGGCGTTTCCGCCTGTGCGGATACGGCCATTGCGACAGAGGCAGCAAAGGGAGCCAGAACCCTGATATATAGGGACTCAATGACAATGTCCGAGATAAGGCTGTTTTTGAAAAGCGCTAGACCAGATATGAGTGACAAATTAGCAGAACTTATAATAAAATTAATTGCCTATATATAATAATTTGAAATAACCGCTGGATAGGATTATCAGCGGTTATTTTATTTCCTGTTCAAGATTTCTGAAAACATCGGTATCAAAAAATTCAGTAATTGAGATGCCAAGGCCGTCACAAAGAATTTTTATTGTAACGATACCGGGATTTTTACTTTCTCCATAAATAATGCTTTTTAGTGTTGTAGGAGGTACGGCAGATATACGGGCCAGTTTATTAACTGTAATTCCTCTTATGTCGCATAAATCCAATATTCTATTTGCAACAGCTTCGTGAATACCCATACAATCACCTCTAGTCTATATATCGTCTTTTTAAGTATAGATTTTTATAATGCCCAAGATAGACGATATATAGACTTCTTTTTAATTGTGGTTTATAATAGACGATATATAGTCTGCAAATAAAAGGTTTTATAAATATGGCTTTTTATTGCGAGGGGGACAACCTCAGAGTTGCGAAGCCCGGATTTCCCCCTCGCGCTCCCCCTATTTGGGCAACGCCTCCGTTACCTCCATAAAGTGAATTATATTATGTGGCTTGATTTTATGGTTTTTATATCTTTTGGTTTTAAAAAAAGCGTCCGCCCAAGAGGGAGGGGGTGCAGGGGGAGGGAATTCGGGCTTCGCAACACTGAGATTTCCCTCCCCCGCAGAAGGGAAACTGATATTTGAATACAAGGAGGTTTTATTTATGAAGGAAAAATTCTGCTGTTTTACTGGTCACAGAAAAATTAATCAAAATGAAATGATAGAAGTAGTATATAGGCTTGGCGATGAAATAGAAGGGCTTATAGATATGGGGGTAAATAATTTTATAAGCGGAGGGGCTCTTGGATTTGATACAATAGCCGCTTTATCAGTTATTTTACTAAGAGACCAAGGATACAGAATAAGGCTCATTATGGCATTACCATGTATTGGGCAGGATAAGCTTTGGAATGAGAAAGACAGAGAAATTTATGCTTTAATACTAAAATATGCTGATGAAGTAAGATATATTTATGAGGGCGAATATAAAAAAGACTGTATGCGTGAGAGAAATAAATATATGGTTGATAACAGCTCATACTGTATTAGCTATCTTAGAAGAGGACGAAGCGGAACTTCCCAGACAGTTGCGTATGCCCAAAAACAGGGTCTAGAGATTATAAGACTATAAAAAGAGGACTGCTTAACATCAGTCCTCTTAATCATTATTTCATTGAGTTTATTATTTCCTCTGCAAGAGAGTCCATATCAGCTTCGTTTTCGGCCTTAAGCGCTGAGCTGACAGTAAACTTATTTCCCACAAGCTCCATGCCCTTAAGCTCCTTTGAAACAAAGTCCGACATAAGGGAGCCGCACTTAGGCGCCCAAGAGCCGTTTTCAACTATAGTGATTTTTCTGTTTGTAAGGCAGAGCGCCTTCATATCCTCAAGATAATTGTGCATAGGAGGGAAAATTCCCATGTTGTAGGTTACAGACGCAAGTACAATATTGCTGTATTTAAAGGACTCGGCAATCAGCGTTGACACATGTGTACTCGAAACATCATATACCGATACATTATTTAATCCCTTTTCAACCAGCTTGGCGGCCAGCGCCTGCGCAGCGGTTTCGGTATTTCCGTACATGGAGCCGTATACAATAAGAACGCCCTTCTCCTCCGGTTCGTACCTGCTCCATTTATCATGCTTATCAACAAAATAATCAATATTGCTGCGCCAAACGGGACCGTGAAGAGGGCATATCATTTTTATGTCAAGGGTCTGCGCTTTTTTTAGCAGCTTCTGAACAAAGGAACCGTATTTGCCGACAATGTTTGTATAGTACCTTCTCGCATCGTCAATCCATTCGCGTTCAAAATCCATTTCGTCGTTGAACAGCTTTCCGTCAAGAGCGCCAAAGGTTCCGAAGGCGTCGGCGGAGAACAGCACGCCGTTTGTACTGTCGAAGCTGACCATAACCTCAGGCCAGTGAACCATAGGAGCGCCTAAAAAGGTAAGCGTATGGGTTCCGAAGCACATGGTATCGCCCTCCTTTACAACATGAGCGCGTTCTCCTATATCAAAGCCGAACTGCTTCATAAGGGCAAAGGATTTTTCAGTACTTATTATTTTTACATCCGGATAGCGTATGATAACCTCCTCAAGAGAAGCCCCGTGGTCCGGCTCCATATGGTTTATTACAAGATAATCAAGGGTACCGCTGCCGATTACGGATTTTATATTTTCTAAAAGCTGGCGGCATACAGACCAGTCCGTTGTATCAAAAAGAACATTTTTTTCATCTGTAAGCAGATAGGAATTATACGATACTCCTCTGGGAATTGGATGAATATTTTCAAAAAGGGCAAGACGGTGGTCATTTCCGCCCACCCAGTAAAGGTCGTCGGTTACTTTTCTTACACAGTACATCTGAAATCCTCCTTTGTATATATTATAATATAAGTATATACCGCACAAAAATACGCAAGTCAATAAAAAATATGAGGAAAGGAATAAAATGTCTTGTATTTACAACATAAAAGACCCTATAATGAATTATCAGGAATAATTATATGGAGGGTTGACTTATGGATGACAGTAAAGTAATTGTACAGGTTGATAAAACAGTAGTTAAAATTACAGGAATAGACGTAAAAGGCTTGAATATTCAGCAGCTTGAAGCCCTGCTGAAGGACAAGCTCAAAAGCATAGTCAGAATAATCGGCGTTACAGGCTCGTCAGTGGAAATGGATGTTTACGGCATTGAGGAGGAGGACGTGCTTAAGGAAAAGGATGGGGTTATAAAGGCTGTTTCTCTTGCCGACGGTATAACGCTTACGGACCTTGCTCAGATTTCATCTGTAAGCAAAATCAAAACCATTGATTTTAAAGACGTGCCGGAATATTCGGAAGGGCAGTGCATGAAGGAAAGGTGGCTGTAATATGTTCAAAAAGGCGGTAATAATACCAACCGGGGATGAGCTTGCCTCCGGGATAGTGCTTGATACCGACAGCCCGGCCATAATGGGACAGCTTTTGGCTATAAATGGCAACGCGTTTGTAGCCAGGTGCGCCCCGGTTGTGGACAAGGAAGCTTCAATTACAGAAACAGTAAGGGACTTCTCATTACAGGGATTCGACCTTATTGTGCTTATTGGGGGCAGCGGCGGCGGACACCGCTATAGCTCAACCCTTGGCAAGGATTTCACGCACTCGTCCCTTGACAGTATTCTTGCAGACAAGCATGAGTGCGAGCTGTACGGCAAAAACGGGCATATGTGGAGCAAGCTGGTTATAGGAAAGCTTAATGAAACGCTTGTTTTTAATGTTCCCGGGCCTTTTGAGGAGGCTTCGGCCGTTATCAGGGCGTTTAGGGAAAGCTATACAAAGGATGAAAGCGACCTTGAGGCGGCCAATAAAAATATGATGGCGGCGCTTAAGGCAAAATATGGAGCCTGACAGGTGATTATTATGGATTCGTTTATTTATGAAACAACCGCTGCTGACGGCGTACCGGTCGCGGTCTGCGGGTTTTGCAAAAAGGAGTACAAGTGCGATGTGATAAACGCGCTTAAGGCCATAAACACAATCGGCTTTGGCGCCTATAAATCAGGCTATACAATTGATTACAGGCTGGGAGAGCTTCTGAAAAGGTTTTTGCTGCCCTTTGGAAATAAAATATATTATATCGGAGCAACTGCTGGGATAAATGACGCTGAATGTGTGACAGGCGGAGTTTTCGGCACCGTTTCCGAGGGCTTTTCCTCAGCGGAGGGCGAATTATACGAGGAAAATGGATTTTTGATAGGGACAAGGCCGGGATATATGGCCTTTGCCTCATGCTGCGCCGATAAAAGGCTTGAGGAAATATTTGAACAGGCCGAAGGCAGGGATGGCTTTATTGAGCTTTACAACGCGCTTATGGACATAGGCGATGACTTCATAATTATATCAGACGGCAGCGGCGCCGGGGCGCCGGGCATGGCCGCCACAAAGGAGGATATTATTGACCTTTATGAGACAAAGGGAGCGCTTGAAGCGCAGAGGGACTTTTTCGGCCTTAAAAAAATAGGCGTTATTGGAGGAACCTTTGACCCGGTGCATAACGGACATCTTATAGCGGCGGAGTCAGCCAGAGAGGCCTTTGGGCTTGATAAGGTCATATTTGTGCCAACGGGCTACACAACATATAAAGGGAATTTTTCTTCCAGGGGTATTCACAGATACAAAATGACATGCCTTGCGGCGGAAACCAACGAATATTTCTGCGTGTCACCAATTGAGATTGATAAAAATTCTATATGCTATACCGTAGATACCATCGAGGAAATAAGAAAGCACTGCGACGTGGATACTGAGATTTATTTTATAGCGGGCGCCGATGTGCTTAAATACATATCAGGCTGGAGGGGCTTTGACAGACTGTGCAGACTGTGCGAGTTTGTTATAGTCACAAGGCCGGGATACGATATAGAGCGTGAAAAGGAAAGCGAAAGGCTCAAAAGCCTTGGGGCGAAGGTGCATTTTATAGAAACCCCTGCTCTGGACATCTCTTCCTCTTACATAAGAAACGCCATAGGAGAAGGCAGGACGGTTAAATATTTAATGCCTGAGCCTGTAGAGGAGTTTGTAAGGCTCCACAGGCTTTATAACGGAAAAAGGAGCGATTCCTTAGACGGCATACTTAAAAAGCTAATGTAGGTTTGGAGGCTTAAAAACATGGGTCAGGACGACTTAAAAACACTCGACATGCTTAAATGCTGTCTTGACTATTATTACGGAAATATACTTATATCAGACGCAGAGGGAAAAATTCTTTATGTTAACGCCACGCTGCCCAAAATGTATAATATCACAATGGAAAGGGCTTTAAGCATGACGGTTTATGACCTTGTGGATGACGGCGTTTTGGACAGATCTGCGGTGACGGAGGTAATTGAAACCGGAAGGACAGCTATGATTAAGCTGTGCATAAACTCCGGAACGACTATAGACTGCGTGGCAAAGCCTGTTTATGAGGGCGATAAAATTAAATATATAATCGCATTCAGCCATGACGAGATGTTTATGGATGAAATGGAACAGGAGCTGAGGCTGGAAAAGGAAAAGCGTATGGAAATGAAGGATACCCTCCTTTTTATCCAGCAGGCAAACAATAAGTACAGGCCGATAATAACGGCTGACAGCCAGATGAAAAATATATTTGACAGCATGAGCTTTCTTGCCAAAACAGACAGCACGATACTGCTTTACGGCGAAAGCGGGGTAGGAAAGGACGTACTGGCAAATTTCATACATTCCAACAGCATGAGGGCGCAGGAGATTTTTCTTCCGGTAAACTGCAGCGCAATTCCGTCGGAGCTGATGGAGGCGGAGTTTTTCGGCTATGAAAAGGGCTCCTTTACGGGGGCTGATAAAAACGGCAAAAAGGGTATTTTTGAAATGGGAAACGGCGGAACGGTATTTCTTGACGAAATCGGGGATCTGCCGCCGCTTATGCAGGCCAAGCTTTTAAGATTTCTTGACTCAGGGGAGATTAAAAGGGTAGGCAGCACCGGTATTATATATTCCGATGTCAGGATTATTGCGGCCACCAACAAGGACTTGATAAGCATGGTTAAGGAGGGGCGCTTCAGAGAGGATTTATATTACAGGCTAAATATTATACCCGTATATATCCCGCCTTTAAGGGAAAGGCCCGATGATATAGAAGCGCTGGCAGAATATTATTTAAGGGAGTACAACCAAAAGTACAACCATGACGTACAGTTCAGCCCGGAGCAGATACAAAGGCTTTTTAACTACTCATGGCCCGGAAACATCAGGGAACTGAGAAACGAAATAGAAAGATATGTAATAACTAACGGAAATTCCAACATACTGCTTGGAAGCCTGTCCTATCAGGGAGGACTTCAGGGAATAGGAGCTTCTGTTAAATCCGCTTATTCGGATGACCTTAGAAAGGCTAAGGAAAAATTTGAGAAAAACTATATCAAGGGAGTTCTTGATGAATGCGGCTGGAAAATACAGAAGGCCGCCGACAGGCTCGGCATACACCGCTCTGTTTTATATACTAAAATGGAAAAATACAGTTTAAGGGACAACAGGTCTTGATTTCAAAACATTGGTTCTAAAATCAAGACAAAAACGGTCTTGAAAACAATAATTTAAAATTGAAAAGCCCTGTTTTCCGTGGAAAACAGGGCTTTTTTATTTGGCACGGATTTTGCTGTTATTAAAGTTAACCCGATAATTTTCAAGAAGAGAGGATGAATAATATGAAATTATTACACACAAAGTTACCGGAGTTCATCAAGAAGATGCAGGTAGCTGCGGCAGAAAAGGGAGCCGTACCCAAGGAAATAGATATTAAAGGACTTGAAAATTTAAGGTCGGCGAAAATGCAGAGCCTGCGTACAGGACGTATTGAGCACGCGGTAGGCGAAATTGCCGCCCTTGACAATGTAGAAAGACTTGAACTTATAATGATTCCCCGTGTACCCGAGACAATGCAGACCGTAATTGTCAAGGGAATAGATAAAGACGGCAAATGCCCGAAGGCTGTTCTTGAGATTATCAATGTTCTTCATCCAACAGAGGAAGCGTATCTTCTTGACTGTGAGCCTGAAAATGTTGACGACAGAAGACCGGCAATCGGAAACCACTAACCCCTGCACTTACTGTTTTTATTATAAGGAGGAATTGACATGGCACAGTTAAAATATAGAATGATACCGGAGGGTACGTTAAACGGAAAGCTTATCCCTCTGAATATAGTGTTAATTGATTTGAAGGACGTAAAGGAATGCGGACTTGAGTGCAAGCAGGCGTTTGAGCTTGTGGCCTCTACAATTGACGGACCTGCGGGACTTAATATTATTGACCTTGACGCGTGTACAACAACAAGCGACGGCGTTGTAGTAGAAGGCTCAATTATGAGAATGGCGGCATCGGACAGAGGAAGAATAAATAAGGACTTCGGTTATCTGGAAATGATACCACTTAACTATACTGACGAGGACTTAAAGAGGGAGCCCCACCTTAAGGTATGGAAGGACAAATATCCGAACCGCACCCTTTATATGGGACCCGATTATACAAAGAAAATAATACCTGTACATAACGTAGTAATAACAGGACGCGCCTCGAACAACAACTCGGCGACGGAAATGATGAATATAGTGACTATGGAGGAAATCCTGCTTCCTATTCTTGGCCAGCTTGAAATTATGAAGGGCGGCAAGGTGCTTCTTGGAATGACAGGAGAGGTTATCTCAGTAGGAATAGGAATGGTAGTGCCTGAGCAGTACGGCCGTATAGTACCTAAATGCCAGTACAGATGCGGAGATACAGCGCACGGCTCTGGAGAATACGCAAAGACATTAAAGAGGCACATTCCTATTATCTGCGCGGCTAAGCCCGTACTTGCAAGATATATAGTGCAGGCGCTTGAATGCGGACTTGTACCGGGAAGAACAGTTGGAGGCTCACCGGCAGTGCTTACGGTAGCTAAATACCTTCATAAGGAAATTGACTTTGAAAATATCACGGAAAAGGCATATGAGGAGCTTGCAAGCGTAGGCTGCACCAAGGAATGGATGCACAGCGAATTCCCTCTGCTTACTGCGGAAGAAATTATAGCCAGGGCAGACGAGCTTATACCCGGCTGTGAGGACTATACGGAATACAACGCAGACGACCTTGTTCAGGTTAAATATGTTGAGTGCTGATGCCGAGGTGATATAGCATGTATCATGTTGAAATGAATTTTAATTATCCTAAAATGTACAGGATACGCCAGCACCTTAACTCGGAAAAAATAGGAGATATTAAGGCGGCTGTATGGCAGGAGCTTGACAGGATAGGAATTAGGCAGAAAATAAAGGAAAATTCTGAAATAGCTGTCTGCGCCGGCTCAAGGGGCATAAACAATATAGATAAAATTGTGAAGGCGGCTGTCGATTATGTTTTTGACTGCAAGGCAAAGCCCTTTATAGTTCCCGCAATGGGAAGCCACGGCGGAGCTACTGCTCAGGGACAAAAGGACGTCCTGCACAAATACGGAATAGACGAGGAAACCATGGGCTGCGAGGTGCGCTCTGACATGGAGCCGGTGCTTTTGGGCACGGCGGAAAACGGGGCACCCGTATACTTTGATAAAAACGCTTACGGCGCCGATGGTATAATCGTTGTAAACAGGGTAAAGCCGCATACGGATTTTCTGGCCGTAAATGAAAGCGGAGTAGTGAAGATGTGCGCGGTTGGGCTTGGCAAGGAAAAGGGCGCAACGGCAATGCACGGATATAACCTGGGAGAGACTATTCCATTATCCTTTAAGGTTTCCCTTGAAAAGGCGCCTTATATGGCTGGAATTTGCATTATCGAAAATTCCGTTGATGAGACCTATATTATAAAGGCGCTTAAACCGGAGGATTTCCTTGAGGAGGAAGCTAAGCTCCTTAATATAGCAAAGCAGCAGGTTCCCCACTTCCCGGTTGATGAGCTTGACGTGCTTATCGTAAAGGAAATGGGCAAGATGTTCAGCGGCACGGGAATTGACACAAAGGTTGTCGGAAGGATTATGGTCAAGGGGGTTCCCGAGCCAGAGTCTCCGAAGATAAATAAGCTTGCCGTTTTAAGGCTTTCACCAAACTCCTATGGCAACGCAGTAGGTATAGGCCTTGCAGACCTTACAACTAAAAAGCTTGTTGACGCCATAGATTATGAGGCAATGTATATCAATCTTGTGCCTACAACCTACCTTGAAAGAGGAAAGGTTCCTCCGCACTTTGCCACAGAGGAGGAGACTGTCGGAGCTGCCTTTAAAACACTTGGCAAAACGAAGCCGGAGGAAGCCAGGGTAATTGTATGCGAGAATACGCTTCATATTAAAACGCTGCTTGTTTCAGAGGCAGTATATAATGAAATAAAAGATAAGGTAGACTTAATTGAGGAGGATGTTCCCTGGACCTTTGATGAGAACGGGGATATTACAATGAGCTGCTGATAAAACAATTTATGACAACACACCCATATTTCTATATACTTTTTAAGGCCCCTGATAAAGGGGCCTTTGCTATTGAAACAATACTTGGAATTATTAAAAATTTTTAATTGATGTAAATTTAACAACACAAATTTAATTTTTGTGATATAATGAAACAGGCAAAGGGCAGGAGCCATAAAAAAACAATGGTTTATTATATTTTAAGTAAAAAAATATAAAGTCTCGAAAATGAGATATAGTCTCAAAAGTGAGAACTGTCAGTTTTGTACCCTAAATAGCCGATAGTTGAATTTAGGCTGTTTATAAAGCATCATTTTACTAAGTCGCATAAATGAGACTTGATTTTATTTTTTTTCAATAAAAAGAATGGAAATGGCAAAATTTGTTTGGACGTATATATAGTTTTAAGTATATATTGTTAAATAAATTACAAATAAAAGAAGCGGTTTGTTTAAAAATTATCATAATTGCCAAATTTGGACAAAATACATGCAGTTATTCTAAAATTGGCACGGTTCTTGCTACTAATGATAACTGTGCAAAAAAGTATAACACTTATAATTCCATTAATTTCCGGCGGGAATGTGCCCGTTGGATATGTACTACTTCCTCAATGTACGGAAGAAACTTTCCTCCCGAAGTGCGACACGGGAGGAGGGGCTTCTGTATTGGAGAATGAGCTTGTAAATTATTAAATTTTTAATAAATTAAATAGGAGGATTTTATAATGGTTGGATTCAGTTTAACAAAAGAACAGTTACTTCAGCAGCAATTATACAGAAAATTTGCTGAGACAGAAGTAAAACCCAAGGCCGCGGAAATGGACGAGGCTGAAAAGTATGATGTAAGCATCATGGACAAGATGGCTAAGTACGGCATGCTTGGTATCCCCTTCCCTAAAGAGGACGGCGGTTCAGGCGCAAGCGTACTTTCATACGCACTTTGCATCGAGGAGCTTGCTAAGGTTGACGCCAGCACAGCTACAGCATGCTCAGTACATACTTCACTTTGTACTACACTTATCGGTACATTCGGAACACCCGAGCAGAAAGAAAAATATTACAGACCTCTTGCAGGCGGCAAAAAATACGGCTGCTTCGGTCTTACAGAGCCCAACGCAGGCAGTGACGCTGCAGGACAGCAGACAACAGCCGTTAAAGAGGGCGACCATTATGTACTCAACGGTTCAAAAATCTTCATTACAAACTCAGGCTTCTCTGATATTTTCGTAGTATTTGCTATGACAGACAAGTCAAAGGGAACTAAAGGAATTTCAGCGTTTATCCTTGAGAAGGGTATGCCTGGATTTACAGTAGGAAACGACATCCCCCGTATGGGTATCCGTGCCGCTTCAAACTGCGAGCTTGCATTTGAAAATGTAATCATTCCTGAAGAAAACCGTATCGGCAAGGAAGGCGAAGGCTTCAAGATTGCTATGGCTACTCTTGACGGCGGACGTATCGGTGTTGCCGCTATCGCTCTTGGTATCGCTCAGGGCGCTATCAACGAAACAATTAAATATGTTGGAGAAAGAAAGCAGTTCGGTAAGAGAATTGCTCAGTTCCAGAATACACAGTTCAAACTTGCAGAGCTTCAGGCAAAGGTTGACGCTGCAAGACTTCTCGTTTGGAGAGCTGCATGCGCTAAGGACAACCATGAGCCTATTTCAACATACGCTGCTATGGCTAAACTTGTTTGCTCAGATGTTGCCAACGAGACAACAAGAACTTGTGTTCAGTTGTTCGGCGGATATGGATATTCAAGAGAGTACCCTATTGAAAGAATGATGAGAGATGCTAAAATCACAGAAATCTACGAAGGTACATCTGAAGTTCAGAAAATGGTTATTTCAGGCGCAATGAAAGTTAAATAATAGCGGAGGGAGAAATAAATAATGAAAATTATTGTATGTATAAAACAGGTTCCGGATACATCGGAAGTAAAGCTTGATCCTAAGACAAATACACTTATAAGAGACGGTGTTCCCAGCATCATCAACCCTGACGACAAATCAGGTATCGAGGCTGCTTTAAGAATTAAAGAGCAGGTTGGCGGTACAGTTACAGTTGTATGTATGGGACCCCCTCAGGCAGACGTTGCTATAAGAGAAGCGCTTGCTATGGGCTGTGACGATGGTATTCTTATCTCCGGCAGAGAGTTCGGCGGTTCAGATACACTTGCTACATCAACAATCATCGCTGCAGGTATTAAAACACTTGATTACGACCTCATTATCACAGGACGTCAGGCTATCGACGGTGACACAGCTCAGGTTGGTCCCCAGATTGCAGAGCATCTTGGACTTCCTCAGGTTTCATATGCAGAGGATATTCAGGTTGAAAGCGAGAACAGCATTATTGTAAGAAGACAGTTTGAAGACAGATACCAGAAAATCAGAATCAAAACTCCCTGCGTAATCACAGCTCTTTCAGAGCTTGCTGAGCCCAGATACATGTCAGTAGGCGGAACAATTGACGCTTACGCAAAGGAAATTAAGGTTCTTGGTTTTGAGGAGCTTAAGGATAAGCTTAATCCCGAACACATCGGTCTTAAAGGTTCTCCCACAAACGTTGTTCAGTCATTTACAAAACAGGCTAAGGGTGCCGGAACAGTTCTTAAAAACGCTTCAGCTGAGGAAGCTGTTCAGGCTATCATCGCTAAACTTGAAGAAAAATATATTATTTGATGAGGGGTGAGCTTAAAATGAGTAAAGATGTATATGTAATTGCGGAACAGAGAGACGGAAAAGTACAGAAAGTCAGCGTTGAGCTTATCGGAGAGGCTACAAAGCTTGCCAAGGATTTAGGCGAACAGGTAGTAGCTGTTCTCGTTGGTTCAAACGTTTCAGATAAAGCAGAAAGCCTTATTCAGTATGGTGCAGACAAAGTTATCGTTGTTGAAGACCCCATGCTTGAAAAATATGCTACAGAGCCTTACGCTAAGGCTATTACAGCAGTAATCAAAGAGTTCGAGCCTGAAATCGTTCTCTACGGCGCATCATCAATCGGCCGTGACCTTGCTCCCCGTGTATCGGCGAGAGTACATACAGGACTTACAGCAGACTGCACAAAGCTTGCTATCAATGAAGAAACAAAGCTTCTTCATATGACACGTCCCGCATTCGGCGGAAATATCATGGCTACTATTGTCTGCAAAAACCACAGACCTCAGATGGCTACAGTAAGACCCGGCGTTATGTCTGCGCTTGCTAAGGATACAACAAGAAAAGGTGAAGTAGTTAGCTTTAAGGTTGACTTCACACCTGCAGATATGAATGTTGAAATTATTGAAGAGGTTAAGGAAAATAAGAAGGCTGTTGATATTACAGAAGCTAAGATCCTTGTATCAGGCGGACGTGGTATCGGTTCACCCGAATTCCTTTCAACACTTAAGGAAGCAGCTGACGTTCTTGGCGGCGAGGTTTCTGCATCAAGACCTGTTGTTGACGGCGGCTGGATTGGAAAAGAGCATCAGGTAGGACAGACTGGTAAGACAGTAAGACCTGACCTCTATCTTGCATGCGGTATTTCAGGTGCTATTCAGCACGTTGCAGGTATGGAAAACTCAGAGCTTGTTATTTCAATCAACAAGGATGAAGGCGCTACTATATTCAATGTATCAGACCTCGGTGTTGTAGGCGACGTTAAGGTTATCCTTCCTAAGCTTATCGAGGCAATTAAGAAAGTTAAAGCTGAAAAAATGAATTAACAATTCATTATAAACCCCAACCTATTTACATGGGACTGCGCAAAAGCGCAGTCCCTTTGTGTTTTATAATATATGTAAGTTTATAAAGCAACATTGCAACGGGGCTTAAGCTATGGTAAACTAAAATTTGAGAATTTACTGCAATTCCGTTTTAACGGAGTGTAAGTGTGCACAACAAATTGCCGTTTACAGTTTAAATATGGTATACTGGTAAGGGGATATAATATGAAAGGCAAATTTATTACAATTGAAGGAACAGACGGTTCCGGAAAAAGCACCCAGATAGAGCTGCTTATGAGATATTTGGAAGACAAGGGGCTGGACGTTGTTTTTACACGCGAGCCTGGAGGAACCGGCATAAGCGAGAAAATAAGAGAAATAATACTTGATATAAACAACAAAAAAATGACCGGAACAACTGAGGCGCTTTTATATGCAGCGGCAAGAAGCCAGCATGTTGAGGAGAAAATAATTCCGGCCGTTAACTCTGGGAAAATAGTTATATGCGATAGGTTTGTTGATTCAAGCATTGCTTATCAGGGTGCGGCAAGAGGGCTTGGAGCTGATATGATAATGGATATAAACAGCTTTGCCCTTCATGGAATAATGCCGGATTTAACGCTGTTTTTTGATTTATCGCCTGAAAAGGGTATACTTAGAAAGAAAAATGAACGCGAGCTGGACAGGCTTGAGGCCGAAAAGCTGGAATTTCATAATAAGGTTTACGAAGGGTATAAAAGTCTGTGCGGGAAATACCCTGAAAGAATACAGCCTATTAACGCCGACCAGAGGGTTGAGGACGTTTTCGATAATGTAAGGAAGGCAATTGACGGCCTTCTTAAAGGAAAATACTATGTTTGATAAGATAACAGGAAATGAACAAATAATAAAAAGCATGAAAAGCGCCGTAAAAAACGGTATGGTTTCGCATGCCTATATTATAAGCGGGGCTGAGGGAAGCGGTAAAAGGCTGCTTGCGTCTGCATTTGCCAAAACGCTTTTATGTGAGGACGGCGGCGACGATGCCTGCGAAAAATGTACGTCCTGCCGTACCTTTGACGGCGGCAATAATCCCGATGCTGTTTATGTCTATCCGAAAAAGACCAAGGCGCTTTCCGTTGACGATGTAAGGGAGCAGGTAACCTCTGACGTGAATATAAAGCCGTACAGCCATAGGTATAAAATATATATAATACCCAAGGCGGATACCCTTACAATTCAGGCACAGAACGCTATACTTAAAACGCTTGAGGAGCCTCCGGGATACGCAGTATTCCTGCTGCTGGCAGAAAACACTGACGCGTTTCTTCCGACAATTCTGTCAAGATGCGTGGTGTTTAATATAAAGCCTCTTCCAACCGACAAGGTAAAGGACTATTTGATTGAAAACAGTATAGCGGATGATAAAAATGCCTCGGTGTTTGCCGAATACTCACAGGGAAGTATAGGAGCCGCCGTTAAGTTTGCAGCTTCGGAGGATTTTAATGAGCTTAGGAAAAAAGTAACAGGCGTGCTGAGAGACATGGGAAGGCTTTCATACTTTGAACTGACGGAGGCCGCTAAGGAACTGGAAAACTTTAAGGATTTAACCGACGTCACCGATATGATATATATGTGGTACAGGGATGTCCTTGTATATAAAACGACGGGAAGCGACAGGACGGTTATACAAAAGGATATGGTTTCGGCAGTAAGGGCCGAGGCGGAAAGAGTATCCTTTGACGGACTTTACCGCGTGCCGCCGTTAATAATGGAAACTAAAAAGCAGATAAAGCAGAACGTAAATTTCGTGTTTGCTTTGGAGATGCTTTTTATAAATATAAAAGGAGAGTTATCTGAATGATAGAGGTAATAGGAGTAAGGTTTAAAAAAGCCGGAAAGCTTTATTATTTCGACCCCGACGGGCTTAAAATAGAAGAAGGCAGCCATGCAATAGTCGAGACTGTAAGGGGTGTGGAATACGGCACGGTTATAAAAGGAAATACAATGGTAAATGACAGCGAGGTAATACAGCCGCTGAAAAAGGTTATAAGAGAGGCTACGCCCGAGGACGACGCCTGCGAAGAGGAGAACAGAAAAAAGGAAAAGGAAGCCTTTGAGATATGTGAGGAGAAAATAGCCAAGCACAGCCTCGACATGAAGCTGATTGACGTGGAGATTACGTTTGACCACAATAAGCTGATATTCTATTTCACTTCGGATGAGCGTGTGGATTTCCGCGAGCTTGTTAAGGAACTGGCGTCCGTATTCAGAACAAGGATTGAGCTTCGTCAGATAGGCGTTCGTGACGAGGCAAAAATGTTAAACGGTATCGGTATATGTGGCCGGGCACTTTGCTGCGCTACATTTTTGGGGGATTTCCAGCCGGTAAGCATTAAAATGGCCAAGGAACAGAGCCTTTCACTGAATCCAACAAAAATATCAGGCATATGCGGCAGGCTTATGTGCTGCCTGAAATACGAGGAGGATGTTTACGAGGAGCTTAATAAGAAAATGCCCAATGTGGGCGATATTATAAGCACGGTGGACGGCACAGGGGAAATACTTTCAACCAATGTTCTTATGCAGGTTGTAAAGGCCGCGGTCAGAAAAAAGGAAAATGACCCGCCGACAATTGATTTTTATTCCCTAAACGAAATAAATGTGCTTAAAACAAGGAAGCAGAAGAAGCACGACGAGCACGAGCATCTTGATACAAGCCTGGACGACTGACAAGCGGTGATATTTTTTGAATAAGTACAGATTTATAGATTTAATATACGATGTTTTAACAGAATCGGATATTCCTCTGTCCATTAAGGAAATATGGAAAATCGCTGAGGACAGAGGACTTACCAAAAAGGTTAATTCCTTAGGCAAAACGCCGTCCAAGTCAATGGGCTCGGCGCTGTATACAGATATAAAGTATAATGACAACAGCAAATTTATTCAGGTGAGCAAGGAGCCGCCGAAATTTTTTCTTAGGGTAAAGACCATAAATGAGGATGCGGTAAGGCTTGCCGACAGCAAAATTACCAGCTCCATAAAAATCAGGGAAAGAGACCTCCATAAGCTCCTTGCAACCTTTACATACGGAAGCCTTGATTTTAAGTGCAAATCAAAGACAATATACCACGAGCCCTCAAAAAAAGAGGCCAAGGGCAAAAACCGCTGGATACATCCCGATATGGTTGGCGTTTATTATCCTTTTATGGACTACGAGCCGTCTGTACTCAGTATGCAGTCGGTAATGGAAGAAAACCCGTATAAAATTTTTTCCTTTGAGCTTAAGATTGAGCTGAACTATTCTACACTGAGGGAATATTATTTCCAGGCTGTCTCCAACTCCAGTTGGGCCCATAAGGGCTATCTGGCTGTTTTGAAAATGGAGGACAGCGATGATTTTTATGATGAGCTAAGAAGGCTTAACAACGCCTTTGGAATTGGCATTATAAAAATAAATACCAAAAATGTCAGCCAGAGTGAAATTTTATTCCAGGCAAGGGAAAGGCTTAATCTGGACTGGGACACAATTAACAGGCTGGTTAAGGAGAACAAGGATTTTGAAAGCTTTATAGGAGACGTGCTTCTTGATTCGTCCAACAACGATAAAAGGCTTATCGGAAAATATGACGATATCTTCGGCAGTGACGAGGAGGCCTACGACTACTCCAAGGCCAAGGGCATAATTAATTATTTGGATTGATATTATGAATGTTGAAATTAAGGAATACGAGCGTGTGGACGACCTCCACAGAAACGGCTACATGATTATTCAGGACCCAAAACGCTTTTGCTTCGGCATAGATGCGGTAATTTTGAGTGGCTTTGCCGAGGTTAAAAAGGGCGAAAGGGTAATAGATTTATGTACGGGAACCGGGGTTATCCCTATTCTGCTTGAGGCTAAAACAGAGGGCGGGCATTTTACCGGCCTTGAGATACAGCCTGAAAGCGCTGAAATGGCAGTCCGCTCCGTACTGCTCAACAATTTGCAGGACAAGGTTACAATTGACCAGGGTGACGTTAAAAATACGGAGGCGCTTTACAGGGCCTCCTCATTTGATGTTGTGACGGTTAATCCGCCGTATATGAACGATGGGGGCGGGCTTAAAAACGGTTTCTCCCCGAAAACAATAGCAAGACACGAGGTGCTGTGCACGCTGGAGGATGTAATATCAGCCTCGGCAAGGCTTCTTGCACCGCAGGGCAGACTGTACATGGTGCACAGGCCGCACAGAATGACGGATATAATGGTAACATTGAGGAAATACAGGCTGGAGCCTAAACGGCTGAGGTTTGTCCATTCCTTTGCCGACAGGGAGCCGGTAATGGTGCTCATAGAGGCTGTTTCCAACGGCAGGCCGATGGTGAAGGTTATGCCTCCCCTTGTCGTTTACAAGGACGACAGGAGCTATACTGACGAGATTATGAAGATATACTATGAATAGGGTGAGTATTTTTGAGCGGAACATTATATTTATGCGCCACGCCGATAGGCAATCTGGGGGATATGACCCTCAGGGTAATTGAGATACTTAAAACCGTGGATATTATAGCCGCCGAGGATACAAGAAATACCATTAAGCTGCTTAACCACTTTGAAATAAAAACGCCGATGACAAGCTATCACCAGCATAACCTTGATACAAAGGGGTCTGTGCTCATAGAAAAGCTTAAGGAAGGCAAAAATATAGCGCTTGTTTCGGACGCCGGAATGCCGGGAATATCCGACCCGGGCGAGGATATGGCCAAAAGATGCCGCCTGGAGGGGATTCCCGTTACGATAGCCCCCGGAGCTTCTGCCGGAATATCCGCGCTGGTGCTTTCCGGAATGGACGCCAGAAGATACTTCTCGGCTACCGGTTACTCGATGGACCTGAAACGATACGGTACACGGAACTGGGGTTGGTACATGGTCTTCGGTATCTTGGCTATCCTTTGCTCCATCGGTGTTATCTGGCAACCCGCCCTAGGGGCCTTCACGTTGGTTTACATGATCGCTTATGCCTTATTAATAATAGGTATATTCCGTGTCATGCTATCCTTCGAACTGAAAAGCTTGCATAAAAGAAATAAGGAAGCACAAGCGGAATAAGTCTGATTCAAGGATTAATTGGTCTATTTTTAAATTATCCAGTAAGTCAACACCACTTTTATTATTTTTGTGTTCAATCATTAATAAATTAACGGATGAACGCAAACTTACCACAATTAGATTTGCCCCGGGATTATGTCGTAGGAAACGACATTACCGAGGCAATCTTAAACTTTTACAAGCAGACTTGCCGGTTAAAAGCAGGTATTTTCGTGTTATGCGTTGAAGGAAATTTACGGGCTTCCATCAACTTGACGGAGTACACGTTGAAACCGAATGATTTCATCACCTTGATGCCGGGAAGCATTATTCAGTTCTGTGAGCAGAAAGAGAGTTTCCGCCTTTCCTTTATAGGATTCTCATCCGAGTTCATGGACTGCGTGAACATGATAAAGTCTACGATGAGCGCCTTACCTACTATCTACGAGAATCCGATCATATCACTGAGTGAGGACCGGGCGGACTTCATTAACGATTATTTCCATTTGCTAGAGCGGGTACAAGCGAAAGAGAAATCCATAAACAGGGAGATGGTGAAACATATCCTGCTTACCATGATCCATGGGATCAGTGATTTGTATCAAGGAAAATCATGGCCTAACAAGATAACGACCCGTAGCGACGAGATCCACAAGAAATTCATCCAACTGGTGATGAAAAATTATACCTCAAAGCGACAAACGGCTTTTTACGCCAGCCAACTAAGTATTTCTCCCCAGCATCTCTGCATGATCATCAAGCAAAAGACCGGACGTTCCGTATCCGATATCATAGCCGATATGATAATCATGGACGCAAAATCGCAATTGATGGCTACGGACTTGACTATCCAAGAGATATCTTACTCCTTGAACTTCCCGAATGTATCCTTTTTCGGTAAGTACTTTAAACGGTACGTAGGCGTATCTCCACAGAAGTTCAGAAACAGTTAAGATAAAATTTAAATGTAACAGAAAAAAAATATCACTTTTTGCTTGTAGTTTCCAAAAAAGCGTTACTTTTGCTGCGTATTTAAAAACAAACAGACAATGAATCGATTTAGCTTTACATATTACTTTTATTACTTTTACTTTAGCAGAGTGAAGGCAGGAGTTTGTATGTAGAGCGTTGATGAATGAATGTATATATCAATAACAAAATATGAAGTCCTGCCGGTTCGGTGGGACTTTTTTTTGTTACTGACAATTGAAAATTGAAAATTAATAGATAAAGAGAAGATGAAAAAGAAAGTAGCAATCCAGGGAATAGCCGGTTCGTACCACGATATAGCCGCCCGTAATTATTTCGAAGGCGAAGAGATTGAAATTATCGGTTGCAATACATTCAGAGAAGTTATTTCAACCA